>Ga0208735_100133_pt1 | contig 43248 bp, 39 predicted proteins | sample Subbio12Aug_8Aab_FD_184829 | JGI IMG/M metagenome (GOLD analysis project Ga0208735, IMG submission 184829) | Serpentinite rock and fluid subsurface biosphere microbial communities from McLaughlin Reserve, California, USA - CR12Aug_8Aab (SPAdes) | ecosystem: Environmental > Terrestrial > Deep... | reverse complement strand
GGCGCCGAGCCGATCAACCTGACCCTGCGCGCGGCGGGCAACCTGCAGTTCTTCGCCTCGCTCAGCGACGGTTTTTCCAATCCCGGCACGGCGGGCAACCTGGTCGAGGGCGACAGCGCGTCCCTGCGCCTGACGGGCGGCGCCGACCTGGGGGCGGCGAATCCGCTGGCGGTTTCGGCGGGCGCGGGCGACGTTTACATCGCGGCGGACACGCGGGTGCGCACCGGCACCGGGCGCATCGATGTCGCCGCGGGCGGCGACATCCGCTTCGAGTCGGAAAGCTCGGTGCTCTACACCGCCGGGCGCGCCACCCCGATCGCCACGGTCGCCATGGGCGATCCGCAGAATCCCTACTTCGTGCGCCTGACGCCGGACGGCTTCCAGTTGCCGCCAGGGGGCGCCCGGCACGCATTTCCCTACGACGGCGGCGATGTTTCCCTGACGGCGGCCGGCGATGTGGTCGGACAGCCGTATTCCCAGTTGTCGTCCAACTGGCTGTGGCGCCAGGGCAGTTTGAACGCCGCCGGCAGTCGTTTCTCCTTCGGTCGCAGCACGGCCTGGTGGCCGCGATTCGACCTGTTCCTGCAAGGCGTCGGCGCGCTGGGGGGCGGGATGGTGAACGTGACGGCCGGCCGCGACGTAATCAACCTGTCGGCGGCCGCGCCGACCAGCGGCCGGCTGGCGGGAGATCTTCCCGATGCCGGCCGGCTCACCGTGAATGGCGGCGGCGATGTGCGGGTGAACGCCGGCAGGGACATCCGCGGCGGGCAATTCCTGGCCATGCGCGGCGACCTCGATCTGCGTGCCGGCGGATCGCTCGGACTGGGCGACGATTCATTTACCCTGCCTGTCGGCGAGGTCGGACGCTGGTATCCCATCCTGGCGTTGTCCGACGGGCGCGCACGGGTGCGGGCGGGCGGGGATGTTTCCATCGACTCGATCCATAACCCGAGCATGGTGGTGCCGTCCGAAGCCAACGCCGCCGCGACGGGCAATGCGGCCTTCTTCACCTACGCGCCCGGCGCCGGGGCGGATCTGTCCTCGGTTGGCGGTTCGGTGAACTATCGGGCCGGCTTGCGCGGGAGCGGATTCAGCAGCGTGATCGCCGAGGCCGTCGGCACGGCGGGCAGCCTGCCCTTCCTGAGCGACTTTCGTTTCATGGACGTGCTTCCCGGCAGCCTGAGCATGACGGCGCTCAACGGCAGCGTCGGCGTGGCCGGCGAGATGGCGCTGTTCCCCGATCCCGCGGGCCGCTTGGCGCTGATCGCGAGGGACTCGATCCGCCTGGCGGGTACGCTGCGCCAGTCGGATCAGGATGCGCGGCAACTGGCCAGCGTGCTCAAACCGCAGGAACTGTCGGATATCAGCCATCCGTTCCAGCCGCTCATGGCCAACCAGACCGTAGCCCATGAGCATGCCGCGACGCCCATCCATGCCAACAATCCGGAACCGGTGCGCATCGTGGCGGAAGCAGGCGACGTGACCGGGCAAACCAACGAGGCGGCGCTGGTCGCGGCGACCCGCAGCCGGGTGCAGGCCGGCCGCGACATCGTGGACGTCGGACTGATCGGCCAGAACCTCCATGCCGAGGACGTGACAGAGATGATTGCCGGCCGCGATTTCCGTTTCAGCGAGGCGCGCACCGGCAACAACAGGCTGCTGGTCAATCAAGCCGGCATCGAAATCGGCGGGCCGGGGTGGCTGAGCATCGCCGCCGGTCGGGATTTCGACATGGGCACCTCCAAGGGCCTGAGCACCCGTGGCGCACTGGGCAATCCCGCCCTGCCCGAGGGGGGGAGTGGGATCCGGATTCGGACCGGTACGGCCGTCCGGCTGGACGTCGAGACATTTCTGGGCAGCTATCTGGACGATGCCGCCCGCAGCAACGATCTCCTGGCGCTGATGCGGGCCGAAAGCGGTCATGCCGGCCTGGACCCGGACGGGGCGAAGGCCCTCTTCGCCGGTCTGCCGGAGCCGCGGCGGACGGCGCTGGCGCTGCAGGTGGCCGAAGCGGAATTCCGGCGCCTGTATCTGCAACCGGAAGGGCAGCCGGGCAGCCGGACGAGTTATCTGGCCGAGTGGCAAGGCGTCGAGGCCTCCCTGCCGGCCGTTGCGGCGGAGCGCGAGCGCGTCTGGCAGGATTTCAAGCTTGGCGTTTTCTGGCGCGAGATTCGCGGCGGCGGACGCGATGCCGCGCCCGGCGGCGCCAGTCCGGGCGATTACGGCCGCTTTTATGCGGCTCCGCTGGCAATGGGATTGTCGGGGCCCTTCCACCGCGACGGCGACTTGAACATGATCTTCAGCCAGATCAAGACGGAGCGCGGCGGGCCGATCGAGATCGTCGTTCCCGGCGGCAGCGTGAATGTGGGCCTGGCGACCCTGCCGGCCGGGTTCGCCAGGCCGGCCTCCGACCTCGGCATCATCACCCTGGGCGGCGGTCATGCCTACGGCCTGGTGCGCGACCATTTCCAGGTCAACCAGTCGCGCATTTTCACGGTGGCCGGCGGCGACATCCTGCTGGCCTCCCTGCAGGGCAACATCGACGCCGGCCGGGGCAAGAAGACGTCCATCCTGGTGCCGCCGCCGATCATCTCGGTCGACCCATCCACCGGCAAGGTAGTGGTGGAGCACCCGCCCGCCGCCACGGGCAGCGGCATCGCGGCGCTGAGGACGCGGGACGACATTCCCGTGTCCGACGTGGATCTGATCGCCCCGGCCGGCGAGGTCAATGCCGGCGATGCCGGCATCCGCTCCTCCGGGCGCGTGTCGATCGCCGCGCAGCGGGTGGTTGGCGCGGACAACATCCAGGCGGCAGGGCCCGTCATCGGCGTGCCGGTCCAGTCCTCTCCGGTCGTTGCGGCGCCGGCGCCGGCCAACCCGGCCAACGAAAGCCGGCTGACCGAGCAGGCGACCGCCGCGACCGCCGGCAGTCCGCGCGAAATGCATTCCATCCTCACCGTCGAGGTGCTGGCGCTGGGCGCGGGCGACGCGGCGGGCGGCTGCGCGCCGGAGGACGCGGAGTGTCTCGGGAGGCAGCGTGTGCAGTGAGCCCGTGCGCCCCGATGGATAGTCCGTTCGGACTACCGATCGGGGCCCGGTTTGGGACATGAATGTAACTTTGCTGCGCCATACTGGGTCGCTCTGAATCTGCCCGCCACGATCACGATGAAGACGCTCAACGCCCTGCTGCTGCTCGCTGCCTGGTTGCCCCTGCCCGCCCACGCCGCCTGGTGGAATGATGCCTGGACCGAGCGCCGGGTGATCGCCATCGATACCTCGGCCGCCGGCCTCGAGATCGGCGCCGCCCAGTCCGGCGTGGCGCTGCCCGTGCGCCTGCACAGCGGTAATTTCGACTTTCTTGCCGCCAAGCTGGACGGTTCCGACCTGCGTTTCGTCGCCGCCGACGGCAAGACGGTGCTGCCGCACCGCGTCGAGCGCTTCGATGCCCTCAACGAGCTGGCGGTGGTGTGGGTGCAGGCGCCCCAGATCGCGCCGAAATCGGCCGGGCAGAAGGTTTATCTCTATTTCGGCAACGCCGACGCCCGGCCCGAGGCCGCGGCCAGTCCCTACGATGCCGCGCTCGCCGCGGTGCTGCATTTCAACGAGGGCGACGAGCGGCCGCGGGACGCAACGGCCAACGCCAATCACGCGACCGCGCCGCTCGCCCTGGAAACTGCCGGGTTGCTCGGCGCGAGCGGCAAATTTGCCGGCGCGCCACTGGTGCTGCCCGCCTCGCCCAGCCTCGGGCTCGCCGCCGCGGGCGGCTTCAGCTTCTCGGCGTGGATCAGGCCGGCCGGCGAAGGAATGCGGGCGACGCTCTACCGCCAGGGCCCGTTCGCCATCCGGCTCGAGGACGGCAGGCTGGCGGTCGCCGGCGCGGGCAGGCAGCCGGTCCTCGGGGGCGAACTGGCGCCCGACCGGTGGCAGCACGTGGCGGTGACTGTCGGCGCTGGCGAGACGGCGCTCTACGTGGATGGCGCCCGGGTCGCCTCGGGCGCGGGTTCCCTGCCCGCGGTGCAGGCCGAGGTGCGACTGGGCGAGGGGCTGGTCGGCCTGATGGACGAGGTGCAGCTCGCCTCGACCGCGCGCGCCGCGGACTGGATCCGGCTGGCGGCGAATGCCCAGGGGCCCGAGCCGAAGGTGCTCCAGGTGATCGAGGAGGAGGCGGCCGCCGCGGCGGCCGGCGACCATTCCTATATGGGCGTCCTGATCGACAACCTGACCATCGATGCCTGGGTGGTGATCGTGATCCTGGCCGCCATGCTGGCGGTGGCGATTGCGGTGATGGTCGTCAAGGCGCACATGGTCAGCGTGGTGGACAGGGACAACCGCGGCTTCCTCCAGCGGTTCCGCCACGCCGCCGACGATTTCCTGCAGCTCGACCAGGGGGCGGCCCATCCCCATTCGCCGCTGTTCCGGCTCTACCGGGCCGGCGTGCGCGAGATGAACAAGCGCGCCGACAAGCAGGGCGAGATCGTCCTGTCGGGCGCCGCGCTGGATGCGATCAAGGCCGCCGTCGATGCCGACCTGGTGCGCGAGTCGCACAAGCTCAACGCCAAGATGGTGCTGCTGACCATCGCGATCTCCGGCGGGCCCTTCCTCGGCCTGCTGGGCACGGTGGTGGGGGTGATGATCACCTTTGCGGCGATCGCCGCCGCGGGCGACGTCAATGTGAATGCCATCGCGCCGGGCATCGCCGCCGCGCTGCTGGCGACCGTGGCCGGACTGGCGGTCGCGATTCCCGCGCTGTTCGGCTACAACTATCTGGCTTCGCGGATCAAGAACATCTCCGCCGACATGCACATTTTCGTCGACGAGTTCATCACCCGCATCGCCGAGAAGCATGGCCGCTGATATCCGCGAGGACAACCAGCCCTACGACGAGATCAACATCGTGCCGATGCTGGATCTCGCCTATGTGCTGCTGGTCATGTTCATCATCCTGACCACGGCCGCCGTGCAGGGCGTCCGCGTCGATCTGCCCCAGACCATGGCCGCCGCCAACCTGGCCAAGCCGCAGACCCGGGCGATCACCGTGACGCGCGAGGGCAACGTCTTTCTCGACGCCTTCCCGGTCGACATGGAACAGCTGGAAATCCACCTGGCGCGGCACCGCGCCGCGAATCCCGGCATGGCGGTGGTGCTGCGCGGCGACGGAGAGGTGCCCTACGAGAAAATCATGCAGGCGCTGGAGATCTGCAAGCGGCTCGACATCGTCGAGATCGGCCTGGTGAGCAAGCGGGTGCAATGAGCATGCAGATCCAGACCGACAACCAGCCCTACGATTCGATCAACGTCACGCCGATGCTGGATCTGGTGTATGTCCTGTTGGTGGTGTTCATCCTGATGACCACGGCGACCGTGCAGGGCCTGACCATGAGCCTGCCCAAGCCGAGCGACAAGCCGAGCGTGGAGAAGCGCGAGGTGCAGATCGTCCAGATCACCGCCGCGGGGGCGGTCCTGGTCAATGGCGTGGGGGTCACCCTGGCCGAGCTGGAAAGCCGCCTGGCGGCGGCCAAGGCGCGCGATCCCAAGGTTTCGGTGATGATCAAGGGCGATCCGCGCACCCAGTACAAGCGGGTGATCGCCGTGGTCGATCTGGTCAATGCGCTCGCCATCGAGGGCGTCGGCCTGGTCACTTCGCGCATCGGAACCTGAAGATGAGCGGCCTGGCCGAAGAGGAACTCGATCGGTCGCCCGCCGGCCGCTGGCTGAGAACCGCCGGCGGGGTCCTGCTGGCCGTGCTGGCGGGCGCCGCCCTGGTGTATCTCCTCAAGGACCTGGGCGGCAGCGCCAGCGTCCCGAAAAAGCAGGTGACCCGCATCACGGTGCTGCCGGACACGCCGCCGCCGCCTCCGCCGCCGCCGAAGGAAGAGCTCCGGCAGCCCAAGGAAACCCGCGCAGCCCAGATCGAGCAGCCCAGACCGGTCGAGGTGCCCCAGGAAGCGCAGCAGCTCAAGATGGAAGGACCGGCCGGCGACGCGCCCAGCCCGTTCGCGGCCGGCGCGGTGACCCGCGACTACATCGGCGGGCCGGTCGGCGCCGGCCGGGGCGGCGGCGCTGCGCAGTTCGCCTTCTTCTCGAACGCCCTGCAGCGGCACGTGCAGGACGAGCTGGCGCGCCACCGCAGGCTCAGGCTGGTCGATTACCGCGTCCTGGTCGACATCTGGATCGGCGCCGAAGGCGCGATCCGGCGCGCCGAGCTGGCCGGCACCTCCGGCAGCGCCGAAGCCGACGCGGCCCTGCGCGCGGCGCTGGTGGAACTTCCGCCGCTGCGCGCGCCGGTGCCCGAGAACCTGCCGCAGCCGATCCGGCTGCGCGTCACCAACCGCATGGCGGGCTAGGCAAGGAATCCACTTCACCAAGCGAGCACAGCATGAAAAAACACATCACCGGAGCGGGTCTGCTGAGCATGGCGCTGCTGGTCGCGGCGCCGGCCTGGGCGCAAAGCGAGCGCGAGACGCTCGAAGTGTTGCGCCAGACCACGCTGAGCCTGATCGAGACCCTGGTCGAGGCCGGCGCGCTGACCCGCGAGAAGGCCGACGCGCTGGTCAAGAAGGCGGCCGGCGAGGCGGCGAAGAAACTTGCCGCGCAGAAGGACGCCCCGGCGCCGGTGCGGGTGCACTACGTGCCCGAGATCGTCAGGAACGAGATTCGCGAGCAGATCAAGCAGGAGGTGATCGCCCAGGCGCGCACCGAGCGCTGGGCCGAGCCGAACGCGATTCCCGCCTGGCTCGACTCGATCCGCTGGGAAGGCGATCTGCGCCTGCGCTATCAGCTGGATGATTTCGCCGCGGGAAACTCAACTCCCGCCAACTATGCTTTTGCCGCGGGAACCAGCACCCCCAATTTCCCCTTGTCTGGCGATACGACGAGGGCTGCCGAACTGGCTGCGGTCAACAACAGCAGTAACCGGATCCCGACGGCGAATACCACTGAAAAGCGCGAGCGTCATCGCCTGCGCGCCCGGATCGGCCTGCTGGCGAAAATCTCGCCCGAGTGGAGCGCCGGGGTGCGACTGGCGACCGGTTCGGCCACCGATCGCGTGTCCACCAACCAGACATTGGGGCAGGACTGGAACCGCTATGCCTTCCTGGTCGATCGCGCTTTCGTCAGGTACGATCCGGTCGAATCCCTCTCCCTGGTCGGCGGGCGCATCCCGAACCCCTGGTTTTCCACCGATCTGGTCTGGGACGACGACCTGAATTTCGAAGGCATGGCGCTGACCTGGAAGCCGCTACGCGATAACGCCGCCTTCAAGCCCTTCCTTACGGCCGGCGCTTTCCCCGTCAAGGAGGAAAATCCGCCGGCCTCGTCCGGACGCTGGATGCATGGCGTCCAGGCGGGCGCGCAATGGGATATCCGTTCGGATACGCGCTTCAAATTCGGTCTCGCCTGGTATGGTTTCAGGAATTTCGAAGGCAGGGTCGAAAACGACGCCGTCTATGACGCATCGGTATCGTTGCCGAACTCGAGCGCTTATGGGCAGTACGAATACGGGCGAAATTTGCGGCAGAAGGGCAACACGCTGTTCGTCACGAACGCGAGCGCCGAGCTGAATGATCCCTTTGCTCCTGCGTATAAAACCGCCTACTGGGGTCTCGCCTCCCGTTTCCGCCCGCTCAACCTGACCGCCTCACTCGCCTTTGCCCGGTTCGATCCGGTGCATGTGATCCTCACCGCCGACTGGGTGAAGAACACCGCCTTCGATCGCAACGAGATCGCCGCGCGCACCGCGGGGCGCGTCAACCTGGCCGACGGCAAGAATCACGGCTATCAGTACCGGCTCACCCTCGGCCGGCCGCAACTGCGCAACCTGCACGACTGGCAGGTTGCGCTGGCCTACCGCTACCTGGGCTCGGACGCGGTGGTCGACGCCTTCACCGACTCGGACTTCGGCGGCGGCGGCACCAACCTGAAGGGCTACACCCTGGGCTTCCAGTATGCGGTGGATCGCAACGCGGCGGTCGGCCTGCGCTGGCTATCGGCCGACCAGATCGATTCCTTCGCTCCCGGCGCCGGCCTGAAGTTCTCTCTCGACGTGTTGCAGGCGGATGTCAATGTGCGCTTCTAGAATCCTGGCGATCATGCTCGCCGCGTTTCTCGCGCTGCCGGGCGCGCCGCTGGCGCAATCCGGCGACAAGAGGGCCGATGCGGCGCGCGAGCAGGCGCGCCGCCTGCAGCAGGCAAACCGCGCGCTCGAACGCGACAAGGCGGAGCTGACGAAGGAGAAGGCCGCAAGCGAAGCGCGGGCGCAGGAGGCCGAGGGCCGCCTGGGCGCGCTGCGGCGCAACCTGGCGGTCGCCAACCGGCGCGCGGCGGAGCTGGGCGGGGAGCTCGATGCCTTGCGCGGCGAGCGGGACCGGCTCACCCAGCGTCTCGCGGAGACCGAGAAGAGGTTGGCCGAGACCGGCGACAACCTGCGCCGGGAAAGCGGCGAGCGCAAGCGGATCGAGGCGCTGGCGGCGCAGCACGCCGCGCAGCACGGGCAAACGATCGCCCAATGCGAGGAGCGCAACGCCAAGCTGCACGGCGAGGGCGTCGCCCTGCTGGAGCACTATCGCGCCAAGAGCTGCTTCGCCGCGGCGCTGCAGGCCGAGCCCTTCACCGGGCTGAAGCGGGTCGAGGTCGAGAATTTCGTCGAGGATGCGCGCGACCGGCTCGACGGGCTGAGACTGGCTGCGCCGTCACGGTAGGCCGGCCGATGAAGGCGCTGACCGGCCCGATCGAACGACACCGCGCCGCGCTCGTGCGCTGCGCGCCGTTCGCGCTCTACATCGCGCTGATGGCGGCGACGCCCCTGCTCGCCGCGGCGCTGCCGGAAATCGACCGGCGCTGGTTTTACGCCGTCAAGGTCGTCTGCGTGGCGGCGCTGCTCGGACTGTTCCTGCGCGCCTATGGCGAACTGCGCAGCGGCCCGCGCCTGAAGGCGGGCGAGTGGCTGGTCTCGCTGGCGGTCGGCGGGGCGGTTTTCCTCGTCTGGATCCAGCTCGACCTGCCCTGGCTCAGCGTGGGAGAGTCGGCGGGTTTCGATCCGCGCGACGCCGCCGGGGAGATCGTCTGGACATGGGTGCTGATCCGCCTCTGCGGGGCGGTGCTGGTCGTGCCGCTGATGGAGGAACTGTTCTGGCGCTCCTTCCTGATGCGCTGGATCGACAGGCAGGATTTCCTCGCGCTGCCGCCCGCTGCGGTCAGCCTGCGCGCGCTGTTCCTGTCCGCGCTGGTGTTCGGTCTGGCGCACAACCTCTGGTTCGCCGGCCTCCTGGCCGGCCTGGCCTACGGCTGGCTCTACCTGCGCTCGGGCAATCTTTGGTCGCCGATCCTGTCCCATGCGCTGACCAACCTGCTGCTCGGCCTGTGGGTGCTGCATACCGGCAGCTGGCAGTTCTGGTAAGCGTCCGGACATGGCATCGTTGGCCGGACCCTGCGCGGCATTGATCCTGGCGGTCGCGCTCTCCTGCGATGCGGCGGCCTATCTGGCGCAGGCGGGTCCCGGCCTGCTGCGCCACGTGGAGACGCGGTTTGGCACCAGCAACGGCGGTGATTGCGAGGACTACGCGATCGCCAAGTATGTCGCGCTGCGGGCCGCCGGCGTGCCGGCCGCAAACCTGCGCCTGATCTACGTCAAGGCGCTGACGGCGCAGCGCATCGAGAACCACATGGTGCTGGCCTGGTATGCGTCGGCCGGCGCCGAACCGCTGCGCCGCCCGCTGCCGCAGTATGTCAAGATCGACGCCAGCCTGTCGCAAGGACTCGAAGCCGGCGAGCGGCGCTTCCAGGTCGAGGCGCTGGTGCGCGCCGCGCGCAGCCTCGACGTGCCTGTCTGGGCCCAGGTTTTCGATGCGCCGGGCGCGCTGGAGTTGCTCGCCGAAATGGGCGTGGTCGGGGCGCAGGGCTACGCGCTGGCGGCGGAGCGAACGGCGTCAACCGACGCCGTTCCGCAATGAAGATGTGCCCGCGCGCGGCCCCGCCGGGCAGCGTAACCGACGAGCCCCAGTCCGGCGAGCATCAGCAGGTAGGTTTCCGGTTCGGGAATCGGGATCGCCAGAACACCCCCGTAGCTGCCCCCGCCCTGGGCATTGATCGCGCCGGAAACGATGAAGCGATAGTCGGCGCCTGCCGACAGCGGCGGCGAATCCAGTGTCAGGCTGCCGAACGACGAATTGCCGCCGTCTGTGGCGCCGAAGGAGGCGCTGGCGAGGGGGATGCCATGGATGTCGGAAAATCCGATCGTCAGGTTGTCGATACCGAAGAGATTGCTAAAGTCGAAGCTTACGATCGCGGCCTGGGCGAAACTGCCGCCATGGGTGGTTCTGAAGAGGTAGGTATCGATGAAGCCGTCCCCCTGCGCCACGCCGGTCGCGCCGACGCTGAAGGTGTTGCCGATGTTCGCCGTGGCCAGCAGGCCCAGATCGATGGTCCTGTCGTGCGTGACGGCTGCGCAGGCCACGCCCGCAGAGAACAGCAGCGCGAACGCCGCCGCGATTTTGTCGGCCATGACCATGATGATCCTCTCGATCGGGTTGGGACGAAAACCCTCCGCTTTCATCTTCTCTCTGCATTCTTGCACCGCGATGACATCGAACGCCTCGCGCACTGATCCGAAAGAACCATGCCGGAGCGGGAAAGTCGGCGCCGGCAAGACGGCAGGGCGGTGCGGCATGGCCCGCGTCCTGCTGCTCGTCCTGGCCCATCTGCTCCTCTGCGCGCCCGCCGCGGCGGCATGGACGCTGCGTTATCTGGGCCAGCAGATCGTTCCGACCGGCTACCCGTATGCCGCGACGACCGTCGGCGGCCTGTCGGGGCTGGACTACGACGAACGCAGCGGCGACTTCTATGCCATTTCCGACGACCGCTCGGAACATCAGCCGGCGCGTTTCTACACCCTCCGGCTCGACCTGGCGGCCTTCAATACCCGCGTCGCTCCGGGCCATGCGGGGGTGACGTTCACCGGGGTTCATTTCCTGCGGGATCCCGCCGGCAAGCCATTCGGCCGCCGGCAGGTCGACCCGGAAGCGCTGCGCCTGGCGCCCGGGGCGGATCGCCTGCTGTGGGTGAGCGAAGGCGAGGCCGACAGGGGGATTCCTCCCTTCGTGGCGGAGGCCGGTCTGCAGGGGCAGCACCTGCGCACTTTCCCCCTGCCCGCGCGTTACCGCCCGGACAAGGGCAGCGGGGTGCGCGACAATCTCGCGTTCGAGAGCCTGGCGCTCGACGCGATCTCGGGCCGGGCTTACGTGGCCGTGGAGAATGCGCTGGCGCAGGACGGCCCACCGGCCGATGCCGGCCAGGGCAGTGCGTGCCGGGTGATGGTCCTGGATGTCGGCAGCGGCGCGGCGCTGGCCGAGTTCGTCTATCTCACCGATCCGGTCGCGCGGGCGCCCGCATTGCCCGGGCTCTACCACACCAACGGCCTGGTCGAACTGCTGGCCATCGACGCGCGGCGTTTCATCGCCGTGGAACGCTCCTTCACGGCGATGGCCGGCCCCCCGGTCATCCGGCTCTATCTGGCCAGCCTGGAAAACGCGACGGAGGTGAGCGCCACGGCCAGCCTGGCCGCGGGCGGGTATCGGCCGCTGGGCAAGCGTCTGCTCCTGGATCTGGCCAGCCTGGGGATCGCGCTGGACAACATCGAGAGCGCCAGTTGGGGGCCGCGGCGCGCCAACGGCAAGCGCAGCCTGATCCTGGTGTCGGACAACAACTTCAGCCCGGCGCAATTCACCCAGTTCCTCGCCTTCGAACTGGTGGAGGAGGGGGTGGGCTCAGTAGGCGTGGCGGTCGCGCAAGACCACCAGCACGGTCTTGGCGATGATCCAGAGATCGAGGACGAGCGACCAGTGGCGCAGGTAGTCGAGGTCGAACTCGATGCGCCTTTGCATCTTCTCGACCGTTTCGGTTTCCCCGCGGTAGCCGTTCACCTGCGCCCAGCCGGTGATGCCGGGCTTGACCTTGTGGCGCAGCATGTAGCCGCCGATCAGCTTGCGATAGAGCTCGTTGTGAGCCACCGCGTGCGGGCGTGGGCCGACGATGCTCATGCGTCCTTGCAGGACGTTGAAGAGTTGCGGCAGTTCGTCGAGCGAGGTGCGCCGCAGGAAGCCGCCGAAGCGGGTCACGCGCGCGTCGTTGCGCGTGGCCTGGGCGATGCTGGGGCCATCCTCGCAGACCGTCATCGAGCGGAACTTGTAGACGACGATTTCCTTGCCGTCCAGCCCGTAGCGACGCTGGCGGAACAGCGCCGGCCCCGGCGAGGTGAGCTTGATGCCGAGGGCGACGGCCAACAGCAGGGGCGCGATCAGGACCAGGATCAGCAGGGACAGGAAGATGTCGCTGCCGCGCTTGAGCAGGCCGTTGACTCCGGTAAATGGCGATTCGCAGACCGCGACGACCGGCATGCCGCCCACCTGGTCGATGCGGCCCTGGATCAGGTCGGTGACGAAGATGTCGGGCGCGAAATAGATCGATGCCGTGGTGTCGCGCAGGGCGTCGAGCAGGTTCAGGATGCGGGGCTGCGAAGCCATCGGCAGGGTGATGTAGATCAAGTCGATGCGGTGCTGTTTGATAAACCCGACCAGTTCGTCGATGCGCCCGAGCAGGGCCTGCCGCTCCCCGGCCGCATTCAGACGCAGCGGACAGCGGTCGTCGAAGAAACCCGCCAGCCGGGTCGCCTGGAGCGGGTCGTCGCGCAGTTGTTGCGCGAGCCGCAAGCCCGTCGCGTTCATGCCGACAACGATGGCCGTGCGCTGGTGAGCGCGGCTGGAGAGTACCTTCGGCGCGTAATGCCGCAGGGCCAGGTGGATGCCCGTCAGCAGGAGCGGGGTGGCGACGAACCAGGTGACCAGCGCCTGTTGCGAATAGATGGACAGATAACCGCTGGCGTAGCCGAAGAACAGCAATATCGAAGCGAGCAACACCCAGTCGGAAAAAATATCGCGCACGATCGCGCCGCGCGTGTGCCGCAGCAAGGACCTGCCCGGAAAGCTCAGCGAGAAAGCCAGCAGCGCGAGCAGTACGTATTGCGCGTTGAGGGGTTCGCCCCAGTGCAGCGCGGCCAGCAACAGGGCGGCGACGATGACGAGCGGGTCGAGGAGTATTCCCAGCAGCGAAACCAGGCTCAGAGGCGTCCTGAATATGCTGGTCTGGCGACTCGACGAGGCGATCATTGAAGCGTCTTCGTTGATGGCGAACTCGGCAGGCTACCCGGCAAAGATGGAAAATTTGTGACCGTTTCGTCTTTCACATTTCTTTCATTTACGCTGGCTAGACTGCCGTCCCATGAGCACCCCGCACGGTCGCCCGAAGGGGTGCCAGCCACAAATCGGAGCCGCGCAGCGGCGAACCGCCGTCACTCCCTCCCGCCGGGAGGGGGCTGGGGGGAGGGTGGTCCAATGATCACTCTCTCCGGCATGGGTAGGGCCCTTGCGCTGGCGCTCGTCGGCCTGGCCGGCGCAACGGTCGCTCACGGCGATGCGGGCGACGTGTTCAAGGTCTCGGTCAGCCAGACCTATGTCCACGACGACAATCTGTTTCGCCTGCCGGATGGCGTGCCACCCCCCCCCACACTCGCCTCCGGCGCGCGTGGCGATCTCGTTGCCCAAACCGCGGTGGGCTTGACGCTGGACAAGCCGGTGGGGCGCCAGGTGTTGCGGGGGGGTATCGGCCTGACCCAGATCCGCCACGGGCGGCACACCCAGCTCGACAGCGAGCTGTCGTCCCACTCGGCGGGCTGGGATTGGAGCCTGGGCAACCGGCTGACGGGCGCGCTTTCCTACCATCATGCGGAGAAGCTGCCGGGTTTCGGCGACTTCCGCACGCCGGTGCGCGATGTCGTGAAGACCGACTCGATCACGGCGCGCGCCACGGTCAGAATCCCCTCGGGCTGGCAGCTGCAGCTCGGAGCGGGCCATACGCGTACGGCGCATTCGGCCAGCGTCAACGCTTTCGGCGATTCCCGCGTGGAAAGCGTCGAAACGGGACTGCGTTACGCGCCGGGTTCGGGCCGGGAGTTCGGCCTGCGGCTGCGGCAGGCCGAAGGCAGCTTCCCGAACCGGCAGCAGGTCGGGGGGCACTTCATCGACAACAGTTACCGGGAAAATGCGCTCGAACTGGATGCCGTTTGGCACGCCGGCGGCACCAGTCAGTTGCAGGGGGCGATCGGCTCCGCACGCCGCAACTACGGGGAAGTTGCCGAGCGCAATTTTTCCGGCCTGACCGGGCGGCTGAACTGGAACTGGCGCCCCACCGGCCGCACCAGCCTCGGCGCCGGGATACGCCGTGAAACCGGCAGCCAGGACGACCTGATCGCCACCCAGGCGGTATCCGACGTGATCTCGGCCAGCGCGGCCTGGCAGCCGACCGCCAAGCTCGGTTTCAATATTCTGGCCGAGTTGCGGCAGCGCGACCTGCGGGCGGATCCCTTGCCCGTCCCCGGCAGCTTGTCGAACCGGCGCGACGATGACGAGCTGTTGAGTCTCGGCGTCGGCTACGCGGCCATGCGCGACCTGCGCCTCAACCTTTCCTGGCGCGAGGAGCGCCGCAAGTCGAGCTTCGCCGCCGGCACCTACCGCGCGCGACTGATCGCGGTGGCGGCGACCTTCGTGTTCTGAGCGCGGTTCCCTGGCGTGTCCCCATCACTGTCCGGCACGGAGGTCCCGCCTCCCTTCATCGATCGGCTATGCAGCAAAAAACCGGGCGTGCCGGTCACTTGGGCGCTGCTGATCGCCAATCTGGCCGTGTTTGCCGCAACGCTGCTGGCCGGAGCGGGCTGGTGGCACACCGCGAATGCGGTACAGCTGGACTGGGGAGCGAATTTCGGGCCGGCAACCCAGGACGGCGAGTGGTGGCGGCTGGGGACGGCGATGTTCCTCCATTTCGGCCTGGTGCATCTGGCGGTCAACCTGGTGACCCTGGCGGAACTGGGGCGCTATGTCGAACGCATCCTGGGATCGGCGCGTTTCGTTCTGCTCTATGGCGGCAGCGGCGTGGGCGGCAACCTGCTCTCGCTCGTCATGCAAGGGAGTCAAGGGGTCTCCGGCGGCGCTTCGGGCGCACTATTCGGTCTGTGCGCCGCCCTGCTCGTCGCGGTCTGGTTCGAACGGCGGACGCTGGAGAGGAGCGAATTCCGCTGGCTGTTCCTGGGCGGACTGGCTGTTACCGCCGGCAACATCGCCCTGGGCCTGCTGATCGTGGGTATCGACAACGGTGCGCATCTGGGCGGTTTCGTCTGCGGCCTGCTGCTGAGCCTCGTTCTCGCCCATGGCACCCCCCCCCTGCCTCATGCGCTGGGCAGAATCCGTCTTGCCGCCAGCGCCCTGCTGGGGATCTGGATCGCCGCCCTGATCCTGGCACTTCCCGAAGCGCGCTACGACTGGAGCGATGAGTTGGCGGCGCGCGATGCGATCCGGCAGTTCGCCAGCACGGACAGCGAACTGGCCGAGCGCTGGAACGCCATACTCCAGTTGGGCGACCGGCAGGGCCTGAGCTTCGCGGAGATGGCCAATCGCATCGAAACCGAGGTTGTCCTTCGTTACGAGGAAAGCTTCGAGCATCTCGCCGCCTTCGACCTCGATCCGCGCGCGCCCTCGGTCTTCCTGCTCGGTCGGGTGCGGCGTTATGCCCAGCTGCGCGGAACGGCATCGCATGAGTTCGCCGACGCCATGCGTACGGGCGACACGCAAGGGATGCGGCGCGCATTCGAGAAGCTGGAAGGCGCCAGCGTGCTCCAAACGGAGCATCCGCGCCCGCCCGGAAAAAAATAATTCCGTCACGCCTCCCGCGTAGGCTGAAGTCCCCCGTTCGATCAGGATCGAGGCATTGCGCCGTGCGCTGGCGGGATGGGGATGGGCGGGCGATCCGCAAACAGGGAGGCATTCAGGCCAAGCGACGACACCACCACGACACTAGTCCATTCTGACTATCAAATCAGGCGGCTTCAGCACGAATTTGTGCAACATTGGCCCGCTAGCATGTGCCTCATGAACCGATCATGAGGCAGGGCAGTTATTTTTTTCCAGAAAGGACCAGGCATGAAATCGAAGCTCCTGAATGCAACGAGTACGGCCTTGCTCGCGGCCCTCTGCGGAGCGGGAAGCGTCCATGCGGCGGCGCCTCCCGGACAGCTCGACCATGGGCTGATTGATATCCGCTACCAGAACACCTACGCGGGGGTGACAACCCAGTTGCACTTGCCCCTCGCTGCGGGCCCGGGCGGTCTTTCCGTCGGCATCTACGATTTCCAGAGGCGCAACGCGGAGACGCTTGCGCCGGAGGGCTCGTTTCTCGCCTATTGCGTCGATCCCTGGCAATGGGCAAGCAGCAATTATCACACCTACGAAACAAGACTCCTGAGCGCCTCCCCGTTGGCGCATGACGCCGCCAGATATGCCAATGTTGTCAGGCTGTTCGGTCACGCCTATGCCGATTCGCTGGGGGATCAGATCAAGGCAGCCGGCTTCCAGCTGGCCTTGTGGGAGGCCTTCAACGATGACGGAGATCTTTACAACGGCGCGGTGCGGGTGACATCCGGAACCCACGGGGCGGTGACCGGTGCGGCGCAGTCGCTGCTCGGCCAGCTGGATACTTGGGGAGCCGCCCCCACAACCTACGAACTGACGCTGTTCTCCAATTCGGGCTATCAGGATTATCTGGCCGTCACCGCCACCTTTGCCTCCGCAGCTCCCGAGCCCGGCAGTTATGCCATGCTGCTCGCCGGCCTCGGCCTGCTGACCTGGGTTGTGCGCCGCCGCAACAAGGCGTGATGCCGGTGGCGTCTGCTTGCGCAACGCATTTCCGGTCGCAACACGAGTGTCACAAAGGGCTGCTAACGTTGGCAGCCCTTTCCTTTTGTCAACGCTGCTAAAGCGGAAGCTCAATCATGACCAGAACACCCGTGTGGTTCATCGCCGTCTCCGTACTACCTCTTCTCGTCGCCTGCGGTGAGCAGGGAGAGAACAAGGCCGCCACGCAGTCGGTGGCAAAGGTCGGCAACCAAGAGGTGACCGTCCATCAGCTCAACGCCCTGCTGGTGCGCAGCCCGAATCCGACGCCCGAGCAGGAGCAGGCCGCTGCCCGTCAGGCCGTGGAGAGGCTGATTGACCAGGAATTGCTCGTGCAACAGGCGCTGAGCCAGAAAGCGGATCGGGAGCCCAAAACGATGCAGGCCATCGAAATGGCGCGCCGCGATATTCTGGCGCGATCGGCCGTCGAGAGGATCTCCGCCGGCGTCGTGAAGCCTTCGCCGGAGGACATCAAGAGCTACTACGAGCAGAATCCCGCCCTGTTCGCCGAGCGTCGCGTCTATAACCTCAACGAGATCGTGGCCAGGCTGCCGCCGGAACGTGTTCCCGAGCTCGAAAACCAGATCAGGAAAGCGAGGAATCTGAATGACGTGGCCCTTTGGCTGAATGGGCAGAATGTGCCCATGGTCGGCAACAACACGACGAAATCGGCCGAGCAGTTGCCGATGGAACTGCTGCCGCGTTTTCATCAGATGCGGGATGGCCAGATTGGCGTGATACCCGGCAGAGATGGCGTTCTCATTGTTCATCTGGCCAGTTCGCGCGCCACTCCGGTCAGCGCGGAGAACGCCGCTCCGATAATCGAACAGTACCTGTCGAACAGGAGACGCGCCGAGGCGGTGGATAGGGAAATCAAGTCGTTGCGGGAGAAAACGCCAATCGAGTATCTCGGGCAGTTCGCCCAAGCGCCGCCGTCCCCGGCCGACGGCGCCCCCAAAGCCGAAACGAAGCAGGCGGACGAGGCCGCCGCGGCGAGCTCGCTGGACAAAGGCCTTTCCGGCCTGAAATAGACCGGCGGCCCTATTGTCATGACTAACAGCAAGCTGCCGGTTACGCCCGGGACGTTCTTGAAGATGTGCCTGTTCTGGGCAATCTGCGTGCTGGTCCAGCCGGCGCTGGCGGCCGGGGAGGTGGAGTACCGGATCGGCGCCGGCGACATCATTCGCATCAGCGTCTTCCAGAACCCGGAACTGACCACGGAGGCGCGTGTCGGCGAACAGGGCGCGATCACGTTTCCGCTGATCGGTAAGGTCGGCATCGGCGGTTTGCCCCTGTCCGAAGCCGAACGCCAGATCGGCGAACGCCTGCGCGACGGCGGCTTTGTCGTCAATCCGCAGGTCAGCATCATGCTCATGCAGATTCGCAGCAGCCAGGTCGCCGTGCTCGGGCAGGTCGGCCGCCCCGGCCGCTACCCCCTGGAAACCACGGATATCAGGCTGATCGACATGCTGGCCATCGCCGGCGGGGTCGCGCCGGCTGGTGCCGATGTCGCGGTGCTCAACGGCTACCGCGAAGGCAAGCCGATCAGCCTCGAGATCGACATTCCCCGTCTGCTGCTCAATGCCAAATTCGAGGAGAACATCGCGTTGCAGGGAGGCGACATCATCTACGTGCACCGTGCGCCGGTGTTCTATATCTATGGCGAGATTCAGCGACCCGGGTCGTATCGGCTGGATCGGGACATGACGGTGCGCCATGCGCTGGCGCTGGGGGGGGGGATCACCCTGCGCGGCACCGAGCGCGGCCTGCGTCTTCACCGTCGTGACGAAACCGGCAAGATGATCCTCCTCATCGAACCGAACCACGACACCCTCGTCCGTCATGACGACGTTATCTTCATTCGCGCAAGCCTCTTCTAGCATCCCTACATGTCATGAGCTTCCTGCAAATCCTCCAGATGCTGCGCGCCCACTGGCGCGTGGCCGCCCTGGTTCCCCTGGCCATCATTCTGGTGGCGACGCTCATCAACCTGCAGCTGCCGAAACAGTACACGGCGACCACCTCCCTGCTGGTGGATGTCAGGGCTGATCCGATCGCCGGCGCGCTCGGCGTTGCGGTCGGTTCGCCCGGCTACATGGCGACCCAGACCGACATCATCATGAGCGACCGGGTGGCGCAAAAGGTGGTGAGCATGACCCGCCTCGACAAGGTTCCGCTGGCTGTCGAGCGCTGGCGCGAGGATACCGGAGGCCGGTTCCCGCTCGAAAAATACTGGGGCGACTTGCTCAAAAAGGGTCTGGAGGTCAAGCAGACGCGCGGCAGCAACATAATAACCTTGTCATATACGGCGCGAGATCCGAAATTCGTGGCGGCGGTGGCGAATGCCTTTGCCCAGGCCTACATAGGCGTCACCATCGATCTGCGCGTCGAGCCGGCCCGCCAGCATGGCGTGTGGTTCGACGAACGGGAGAAGGAATTGAGGGAAGCGCTCGAAGCCGCCAAGGACAGGCTTTCCGCCTATCAGAAGGCGAAGGGCATTGCCATCGCAGACGAAAGATTCGATCAGGAGAGCGCGCGGCTGGCCGCCGTGATGGGCGATCTGGCCGCCGCCCAGACGGAAACCGCAGTCAGCCTGAGCCGGCAGAAAACCAGCGGCGACGTCCTGTCTCCCGAGGTGCAGCAAGATCCCGCGATCCAGGGACTCAGGAGCGATCTGGCCAAGGCGGAGCTGCAACTGGCTTCGATCAGCACCCATATCGGCGCCAACCATCCTCAGCGCGTCCAACTGGAGACCGCGATTGCCGGTCTCAGGAAAAAACTGACGGAAGAGGCGCAGCGCGTCTCGGGGACTTCCGTGGCGGCCACCCGCGTCGCGGTCCAGCGCGAGAACGAGCTGAGGGCGATGGTCGAAGCGCAAAAGCAGCGTGTCCTTGCCCTGAGAGGGGACCGCGACGAACTGGCCTTCTTGATGCGCGACGTCGAAAGTGCGCAGCGCGCTTACGATCTGGTCATCCAGCGCATCAGCCAAACCAGTCTGGAGAGCCGCTTCGATCAGCCCAACGTGCGGGTGCTGAGTCCCGCAGTGGAGCCGATCACCCCTTCGGGGCCGAAATGGAAGCGCAATATCGCCGCTGCCGTCATCGTCGGGCTGATGCTTGGCTTGGGTCTTGCGCTGGGACTCGAGTTCCTGAATCGCCGCGTCCGGTCGCCCGAGGACTTGTCCGGGTTCGAGGGGGTGCCGTTGCTGGTTGCGTTGCAACCGAAATCCGAACGGCGCACTTTCAAGGAACGGGCCGACGAATTCGGCGCCTGGTTCCATGGGCTGCGACGGGGTCGACGAGCGGAGCCGGCCTGATGAATGTCGTCAGTGAAGCGAATCTGCATCTGCGCGATCGTTCGATCGGCGCCATTCTGGTGGACGGCGGGCGGCTTTCGCTCGGCGATGCCGAACGTATTCTGCGGCTGCAGAAAGAGACCGGCCTGCGGTTCGGCGAGGCTGCGATCAATCTGGGGCTGCTGTCGGAGCAGGACATCCAGCAGGCGCTGGCCTGTCAGTTCGATTATCCCTATCTGATCAAGCGCGAGCACGAGAATGAGATTTCGGCCGAGCTGGTCGCCGCCTACGAGCCTTTCGGCCGACACGTCGAATCCCTGCGCGGTCTGCGCAGTCAGTTGCTGCTGCGCTGGTTCACCGGCGAGAGCGAACGCAAGACGCTCGCCGTCGTCAGTCCCGGCCGTGGCGAAGGGCGCAGCTACCTTGCCGCCAATCTCGCGGTGGTGTTCTCCCAGCTCGGAGAGCATACCCTGCTGATCGATGCCGACATCCGCAACCCGCGCCAGCATGCCCTGTTCCACCTGGATAACCGCGTCGGATTGACAACGATCCTTTCCGGCCGCGCCACGATCGACGCCATCCGCCGCATCCCCTCGTTCATGGACCTTTCCGTGCTGGCCGCCGGTCCCCAGCCGCCGAATCCGCAGGAGCTGCTGTTGCGCCCCCTGTTCGCCAAGCTGCTGGAAGAACTGGCGCATGAATTCGATGTCATCATCCTCGACACCCCGGCGGGCGATGCCAGCGCCGATGCCCAAACGATCGCCATTCGCGCCAGCGGCGCTGTCGTCCTGGCGCGCAATAACCTCACTTCCGTCCCCGCTTGCCGCCGGCTGGTGAAGTCTCTCGTCGACGCGGGCGTCGTGGTGGTGGGTTCGGTTTTCAATGATCCGCCACGTTCAGCGAAGCTAAGCCGATGAATACTCAGACCCTGTCCACCCTCCTGCAAAGCGTTTGCCACCCCAAGGCCTTGCCCTGGCTGATCGTTCTGATCGGTTGGCTGGCGATGTACCTGCCCGTTTACTGGTGGGCCCTGAATGGCATCTGGCAGGAAGACGATCATGCGCACGGCCTGATCGTGTTCCTGGTCGTGGCCGGCCTGATCGCTTTTCGCGGTCGCGCCCTGCCGGAAACGGGCCAAGCGCCATCGCCTTGGTTAGGCTGGATGAGCTTCATCATCGGTCTGGTTTTTTATTTCGCCGGTCGCGCACTCGATATCTCGATACTTTTCATCGGATCGCAGATCCCCGTCCTGCTCGGCGTGCTGCTGCTGCTCGGCGGCTGGCAGGCGGTGCGCGTACTCTGGTTTCCCCTGGTCTTCATCGTTTTCATGATTCCACTGCCGGGAACGCTGGTCGATGCCCTTACCGGCCCGCTCAAGCACTGGGTTTCCCACATCGCGGACGCTTTGCTCCATGTGATGGGTTATCCCACCGCCCTGGACGGCGTGATGCTGACGGTCGGTCAGTACCAGCTGCTCGTCGCCGATGCCTGTTCGGGTCTCAATTCGATGTTCAGTCTTTCGGCGCTGGGCACGCTCTATATGTACCTCCTTGCCAGGAAGAGCCCCCTGCACAATGCGATCATGCTCGCCAGCATCCTGCCGATCGCCTTTTCGGCGAACATCGTGCGGGTCATGGCACTGGTGCTGATAACCTTCCATCTCGGCGACGAAGCCGGCCAGGGGTTCATGCACGGAGCGGCCGGCATCGTGCTGATCATGGCGGCCCTGTCCGCGCTGTTCCTCCTCGACTCCGTCCTGGCGCGACTGATTCGTCCCCGCACCGCAGGCAAGCCGGCCAAAGGCTGACGGCGGAACGGCGCGGGCGCAGGCAGAGTCGATCATGCCCGAGCATCTAAGAGCGCTGGTCGTCATTCTCGTCATTGCGACTTGCGTCTTCCTCGTCGCGCAGCGCCCCGTCTGTGCTGCCGGCGTCGCGCCCGCGGATTACCGGCGGCGACGCAATCTCTGGCTGGCGCTGACGGTCATCGCCTTCGTCGCGCACGATTACTGGCTGTTTGTTTTTGCTGCCGCCGCGGTTTTGCTGGTCCAGGCCCCCAAGGAGCACAACAAGCCCGCGCTGTTCCTCCTGCTGGTCGGCGTGCTGCCGCACATGTCGGCCAATATTACCGGTCTGGGCATCATCAATCATTTCTTCGCCCTGACGCCGATCCGCCTGTTCACGCTGGTCCTGCTGCTCCCCCTGGCGTTGCGCCTTGTCGGCCAGCCCGGCGTGAGGCCGCTGGGCGGAACGTTGCCGGACAAGCTTCTGCTGGGCTATCTGGCGCTCGACATCCTGCTGCGCCTGCCGGTCGACACGCTGACGAACTCGATGCGGTCCGGCTTCAATGTGTTCATCGACGTGATACTGCCCTATTTCGTTTTCAGCCGAGCTCTCGACAGCGAGGGCAAGCAGCGTGACGCGTTGCTCGCATTCGTCCTCGGCGCGTTCATTCTCGGCGCCGTGGCGCTGTTCGAGTTCTCGTGGGGCTGGCTGCTGTATGCCTCGCTGCCGGAGGTGCTGGGAGTGCCCAATGCGCTTTCCGGATACCTGTTTCGCGGCGACATCCTGCGCGCTCAAGCCACCGCCGGGCAACCGATTCCGCTCGGTTATCTGATGGCGGTGGCATTGGGGATTCATGCCGCCTTCAAGCCATTGAGCAAGCCGGGATGGTGGTGGCTCGGATTCGTCCTCCTGCTGGGAGGATTGCTGGTCACGATCTCGCGCGGCCCGTGGATGGGCTATGCCGCGATCGTCCTCGTGCTGGCGCTGATCGGCATGAATTCCGCCGGCAACCTGTTCAAGCTACTGCTGCTGGCCCTGATCGGGGCGCCGGTGCTGCTCTCGACAGAATTCGGTCAGCGCCTGCTCGATCACCTGCCTTTCATCGGCGCCATCGAAGAAGACACCATCACCTACCGGCAGTTGCTGCTGGAAATTTCCCTGCGGATCATCGCCGAGAATCCCCTGTTCGGATCCTACGACTTCGTGCTTTATCTCGAGGAGTTGCGTCAGGGCCAGGGCATCATTGACATCGTCAATACCTACCTGAGCATCGCCCTGGCGAACGGCCTGGTCGGGCTGGGGCTGTTCCTTGGTTTTTTCGTCGCGGTTCTGGCGCGGCTGTTCCTGTGGCTGCGGCGGTTTCCCGCCAAGGCGGACAGCCTGCACGGCATCGGGCGCAGCGTGCTGGCGACGATGATCGGGGCGCTGGTCATCATCTTCACGGTGAGCAGCATCTCCTTCATACCGGTAGTTTACTGGTCGCTGGCCGGCCTAGCGGTTGCCGTGACGGCGCGACTGCAGGCCAGGACGCAGGAGTTCCGGCTTGGGCCGGCGGCGCAGCCCGCCGCAGCGAAACCGCCCCGTACGGCGCTGGCCAGGGCTTGATGAGCATGGGCGCGAGACCATGAACGCCGGCCCGCGAGTTTCCCTCCAGCGCAAGCGCATCCTGATCCTGGCCAATTTCTTTTCCGGCAACGGCGATCGCTGGATCGACGATTTCTGCCCCGGGAATCGTTACCGATTCATCAAGAAGGCGCACCCGGACAGCGCCGCTTCATGGCACCAACGCGGACCGGTGACCGCATTGGCCGAGTGGCGCGACCATTTCCGCTATGCCCGCCAGGGGCTCGAAAAATTGCCCGACGGGCTGGTGACGGCCTTTCCCCAGCTTGCCCTGGCTGCCTCGGCGTTGTTGCTGGCCAGAGCGTCGCGACACCTGCCATTCATCGCCTGGAACTTCAATCTCGGTGCGATCGGCGGCCGACTGAAAGGAAAGGCGAGCGGACAGGCGCTGCGGCGGGTCGATCGTTTCGTCGTGCATGCGCGCGAGGAAATTCCTGCCTATGCGCGCTGGCTCGGCTTGCCCGAGTCGCGTTTCCGTTTTATTCCGTTGCAGCGGGGCAGGGTCGAGGTTGGCGGCGCCAGTCCGGTCGCCGGAGGGTATCTCGTCAGCCTCGGCTCCGCACAGCGCGACTATGCAACCCTCGCGGCCGCGGTCAAGGCGACCGGGTTGCGCACGGTCATCATCGCCCGCGCGGATCTGCTTGCCCGGTTGCCCGATGACCCCATGTTGATCAAGCTGAGCGGGTTGTCGCAACAGCAGTGTATCGACATCCTGGCCGGCGCCGCAGTCAATGTCGTGCCCCTGCTCGACACCCCGACCGCCGCCGGTCAAGTGACCTTCATTACTGCACTGCGACTGGGCATCCCGACGATCGCGACAGCCTGCGTCGGAACGCGGGATTACATCGTCGATGGCGTGACCGGACGGCTGGTTCCTGCCGGCGATGCAGCCGCACTGCGCGGCGCCATTGTGCAGTTGATGGCCGATGCCGATCTGCGCGTCAAGCTCGGAAAGTCAGGAGAGGATTTTGCGGCACGCGAATGTTCCGACGAAGTGGCCGGCATCCGCCTGGCGGCCCTGCTCGACGAGGTGACCGGCTATGCTTCCTGATCGGGGAACGCCGACAACCGGCCGGCCGGCCCGCTTGCCGCGCACAGTCGCGTTCCTGACGGGAACCATCGTCGCCGCCCTCTCTTGGGCTTATGCCTTCGCCGCGCCGCCCGACAAGGGATGGGGAATCAACCTGCACGGCGTACGCTACTGGTCGCCGACTTTGCCTTTCAAGGATGTTTTCAAGCAGGCGGGGCCCTGGATTCCGCAGCGCGCCGGCTCGGACACATGGAACACCGGGGAGCCCATCGACCTCGATGCCACTGGATGGATCCGTTCGTTGCGACCGGGTCAGGAAGCGGCGACGGTGGTGTTGCTGGGACCGCACGTCCCGGCCGGACGTTACCTGCTGACCTATGACGGAGAAGGCGAGATTTTCGTCGGCCTGGACGGGAAAATCGTCGACCGGGACGGCCGCCGGCTTGTCGTCGAGGTCAGGCCGAAGAACAGTTTGATCCTCAAGGTGCTGAAAACCAACCCAACCGATCCGCTGCGCAACATCCGCCTGGCCATGCCGGACGAAGCGCGCGGAGCCGAAACGTCCCCGTTCAACCCGGCCTATCTCGACTATCTGCGCGGTTTCCGCGTCCTGCGATTCATGGACTGGGCGAATGCCAACGAAAAGGTAAGCGCCGAGTGGGCCGAGAGGACGACCATCCGCCATGCGACGCAACAGCAGGACAGAGGCGTCGCTCTCGAATACATGATCGATCTGGCGGCGACGCTGGAGGCGAATCCATGGTTCAACGTGCCGCATGCGGCGAGCGATCACTATGTGAGAAACATGGCGCGGCTGATCCGCACGCGCCTGCCGCGGCAGCTCAAGTTCTACCTCGAGTATTCGAACGAGGTGTGGAATGGCATGTTCCCGCAGCACCAATACGCCGCACAGGAGGCTGCCCGTCATGGCCTGCGCGATGCCGACGAGTTCTACCTGCAGCGCTCCTTGCAGATCTTCCGCATCTTCGCGGAAGAATTCGGCGGTAGCGACCGCTTTGTCCGGGTGCTCGGCGGCCAGGCCGTCCATCTGCACCGGGCCGGCAGGTTGCTGTCCCGTCCGGGCTTGGCCAACGGAATCGACGCCTATGCGATCGCCCCCTACTTCGGCCACGACCTGCATCGGGCGGCGCAACCCGGAAGCAATCCCGATACCCTCATGGCCCTGCTCGCAGAAGATCTCGAGAAGACCCGCCGGGTCATTCGCGCCAATGTCGAACTCGCCCGCAAGGCCGGCGTCGTGCTGATCGCCTACGAGGGCGGCCAGCACGTCACCAATCCCCCGGACAAGAAGGATTTCTGCCTCGCCGCGAACAGGCATCCGCAGATGGAGGCGCTTTACGCCCGCTACATGGACATTTGGGAGGAGGAGACGCAAGGCGCCCTGATGGTGCTGTTCGCGGACATGTCCACCTATGGCCAGTTTGGCTGCTGGGGGTTGTCCGAGTTTCATGGCCAGAGTCTGCAGGCTGCGCCCAAGCTGAGAGCCGTGCGCGAGCGTACCCTGCGACTTAAGCATCATTCCGGTCCTTCCGGAAGCCGGCCGTGAGCGGCGAGGTTGCCGGTGCGGGCGATACGGTCACCATGTCGCTGACGCACCGCGTCTGGCGGGCTGGCGGACTGATCGGCGCCGGCCAGATGGCGGGCCATGCGCTGCGCCTGATCAGCACCCTGATCCTGACGCGCCTGCTCGCTCCCGAGATGTTCGGAACCATGGCGATCGTATTCACTGTCGTGACGATCGTGACCATGCTCTCCGATGTCGGTCTGCTGCCGAGCATCGTGCGAAGCCGGCGGGAGGAGGATCAGGATTTTCTCGATACCGCATGGACGGTGCAGATCGTCCGCGGCTTCCTGATCTGGGCCGTGGCCGCCCTTGCCGCGCTGCTCCTTCACCTGGCCAACCATCAGGGGCTGGTATCCGGGGGAACGACCCTGGCCGAACCATCGCTGCCGGCCCTGATTCTCGCCGGCGCGGCAGCCGCGATCATCACCGGCTTTCAGTCGACCAATCTGTATCTGGCCTATCGGCGCCTGGACATGGGACGTGTCATGATGGTCGAGATTCTCGGGCAGCTGGCCGGCCTGGTCGTCTCTGTCGCCTGGGCGTGGCATTTTCCGTCCCCGTGGGCGCTGGCGGGCGGGGCGCTGGCGGCGGCCTTGACATCGGCGTACCTGACCCATCGCGTCCTGCCCGGTCCGGGCAATCGCCGCCTGCGCTGGGAGCGGCGCAGCCTGGAGGAGCTGGTTGCGCTGGGACGAGCCGTGCTGCTCTCGTCGGTCATCGGCGTGCTGGCGAGCAACGTCGATCGCCTGCTGTTCGGCGCCCTGATCGCGCCCGAGCAACTGGGTCTGTACACAATCGCGCTCACCCTCTCCGCCATGGCCCTCGGCACGATCACCCGCATCACCAACGCGGTGTCCCTGCCGGCGCTGAGCGAAGTGCAACGGATCGGCACGGCGGAATTCCGCGCCGCCTGTTTCCGCCTGAGGCGCGTGTCGGACATCGCCCTGCTTGCGGCCGCCGGGATGATCTGCGCACTGGGAGAGTCGATCATCCGGTTGCTGTACGACACCCGTTACGAGGCAGCGGGAGTGATCCTCGCCATCCTCGGACTCTCGCTGGTGGGCGGACGCTATGCGATCATGCTGCAGGTCTATCTCGCACTCGGCAGAGCGTCGTATCTGGTGCGGGTCAATGCGGTCATTCTCCTTGCGGTGCTGATCCTGGTTCCGCTGGCCTATGCAAGCCACGGTTTCCTGGCCGCGGTCGCGGTCGTTGCCCTCAAGGATCTCATCGCCGTTCCATTGATATTCTTTCTCAACGGCCGGCACGGGTTGAACGACTTTGGCTACGAAATCCGCGTGCTGGCCGTTCTTCCGCTTGCCTACGGCGCGGGGCGCCTGCTCGACGCGCTGCTTGCGCCTGCCCTGTCCTGATCCCCATTTCGCTACGGAAGCCGGCATGAAACAGCTGATCCAGTCAATCCTGAACCGTGCCGGCTACCGGATCGAAAGGATCCGCCGGCCCTTCGACGGCGAACTGATCTTCATCCTCGATTTCGCCCTCTACCTTCTCAACCAGCGCCGCGCGGGCGCCGTGCGTTTCCTCCAGGTCGGCGCGAACGATGGCATTCAGGAGGATCCCTGCTACGCCTGGGTTAACCGTTTTCCCTGGAAGGGCATCTTGGTCGAGCCGCAGCCAATCCTCGCAGCCGGCCTGCGCCACATGTACCGCGACCGGCCCGACATCATCGTCGAAGAGGCAGTCGTCGCCGACCGGCCGGGTGCACTCGATTTGTATTACTTGCAGCGCAAGGAGGGTATTCCCGAATGGGCGAGCGGAATAGCCAGTCTCGACTATGCGACGATCGCCACGCATCGCAGCAAGATTCCAGGCTTCGACCAGGCCATCGCAAAAGCCCGGGTACCGGCCCTGACGGTGGCGCAGCTGCTCGCAAGGAACGGTTTCGATTCGATCGACTTCATCCAGATCGACGCCGAGGGGTATGACGCACAGATTTTGCGCAGCATCGATTTCCGGCGTATCCGTCCTGCGGTGATCGCCTACGAGGAATGCAACCTCGCCTTTGCGGAGCGTGCCGCCTGCCGCACCAGACTGTCCCGGGAGGGCTATCGTTTCGCGACCTGGCACGGCGACGTGCTGGCCTGCCTGCCCGACCTGCTGCCGGTGGCGGCCGATCGCAGGCATTATCGCGATCCGGTCACAGCCGGCGCTGCAGTTGATTTGTGCGATGAAAAAGGCTGAACGCTTCGATGTCATCTACTGCGAATGCTCCGGCGACATCGTCGCGGCATTCGACCTCTGGTCGCAAGGCCAAAGCAATCCATCCCCACCCGTTCAAACCTATTCCTCGCAGTTTTTCGCCTTCGCCCGCCAAGCCCGCCTCAGGGTCTACGCCTTGTCCGGCAATCCGCGCCCGGCCCGGTCGCGCCGTGACAATTTCTGCGTCGCCCACCATGCGAAAACAGTCTTTCCCATCCCTGTCGTCGGCTACCATTTGGGGCAGTTTGTCCAGGCGCTGGTTCTCGCCAGGCTTGCCCTGCGCCACCGTCCGCGGGTGATGCTGGTCGACTCGGGCGTTACCGACTGGATCTTTCTTCTCCCGTTGCGCATTCTCGGGGTGCGGATCGTCGCGGTGCTGCACAACTCGCTTTGGCCCAACGGCTTTTCCCCCCGGACCCTGTTGAAAAGACTGTGGCTGGGCGCCGACCGGCTTTTCTTTCGCCATGTGGCCCATGCGGCCTTTTGCGTTTCGCCGCTGATCGAGCGTCAGCTGAGATGCCTGGCGCCGGGGAGCGCACTGCCCGTCGTCCAGTTCAGGGTTTTATTCGATCCCCGCCATTTCCCGCCTGAAACCGCGGCGCCGGCCTCGGCTGTGCCGTTCCGCGTGATGTTTGCCGGTCGCATCGAGCGCAACAAGGGCGTTTTCGACCATCTGGCCGCGGCGCGACTGCTGGAAACCGAGCATCCCGGTCGGTTCGTCCATGAGGTCTGCGGCGATGGCGGCGACCTGGACGAGCTGGCGCGCCGGGTCGATGCCCTGGGCCTGTCCGCGATATTCCGCCTGCACGGCCAGCTCGACCGCGAGAGTTTGCTGGCCCGCTATCGCGCATCCCATGTCGTCGTGGTACCGACGCGCAGCGACTTCTGCGAGGGGTTCGCGCAGGTCGTCGCCGAGGCCGTGTTGCTTTGTCGTCCCGTCGTCACCAACGCCGTCGTTCCGGCTGCGGAGATCCTGCACGAAGCGATCCTGGAGTTTCATACCGACGACGCGGAAAGTCTGGCCGCCTGCATCAGGCGGCTTGCGGCGTCTGCCGAGCTCTACCAAGCCAAGCGATCGGCCTGTATGCGCTTGCGCGACACCCTCCTCGATGCTCGCTGCAGTTTCGGCGCCCAACTGTCCGAGCATCGCGACCTGTTCCGGGCAGAACCCGTTTGACCGAACTGCCGAGCTGAAACGGCGGTCTTGACGGTCAGCGTTGCGCCCTGTGCCAATTCGCAAATCTGTAACGTTGGGAAAGTAGACTCGCGCCGCTTATGTCGTTCGTATGCAAGGACGATTCTTCCGGCAGATTCCAGACCTGAGAGCCATGATCCGATTCAGCCCAGAGAACACACTCCCCGTTTACCTGCAGACATTGCTCCATCCCGGGACCTATTACGCCAGACGGTTTCTCGGCGGCAATCGCCTCGGGATCGGCCGGGTCGCCCGCCGCACCATTCAGCTCTGCCCGGGGCGGCGCTTCCGAGCGCACTCGCCGTTTCATCTCGAAGACCACTATGACCGCATCCGCGCCACGCCGAACTACACCCCGAGGCAGATCGTCGACGAACACCTGTGCAGGCGGACCATCGATTTTCCGCCATTGTCCGTGCACTGGGTCGATGACGCCTGGTTCATCGATGGGTCGCTTTACGTTGCGGGCGCGCAGCGCGTCGAACTGGGCAGCATTTACTCGCCGAAATCGGTGCTGCGCCGTCTGCTGCCGCCCTGGGTGTCCCCCTTCGAGCAGCTCGACGACGGCGTCCTGGTGGGAGGTTGCGCGGGAGCGTCATGGTTTGGTCACTGGCTCGAGGATGATCTCCCGGCGCTGACCCTTGCCAGGGAATATGGCAAGCCCGTCGGCGCCAGCCGGCCGGCCTACCGGCACGAAGCCGGCTACCTGGCGGAACTGGGCTTCGAAGCTCCGCAAGCCATCGGGGTGGGGCGGGTGGACAGCCTCGTCATCATTGAGGAATTCGCCCAGAATCCGCACAAGACGCGCCGCTATGCGGGTCTGCGGCGGACACTTGCCGCGCGCGAAGGCAGGGAGAGGGTTTACCTGTATCGCGGCGATTCGGGCTCGCCGCGCCGGATGGTGAACGAAGCAGTGCTGGCGGAACGGCTCGCGCGGGAAGGTTTCCAGATTGTCGACATCGGGCGGGCGTCGTTCCGCGACATCGCCGCTGCCTGTCGCGGCGCGGCGGTCGTGGCGGGAATCGAGGGGTCCCATCTCGCCCACGCGCTGTTCATGATGCGCGACTACGGGACGCTGCTTATTCTCAGTCCGCCCAATCAGGTGCATACGACCGTGGCCGATATCGGCGTTTTCTGCCGCCTCGCGTCAGGCCTGTTCGTTTGCGCGGGCGCCGACGGGCAGGGCGGTTTCATCGCCGATCCCGACGAGGTGCTCGGCTTTCTCGACCCGCTGCTGCGCGCCAGCGCAGCAGGTCGGCCGGAACTGGCCGCCTATGTCGATGAAGTGGTGGCTCTGGCCGACGCTGACGACAACCGGTGAATGGCCGCCATGCAACTCACCGTCGTGCTCGTCAACTACAACACCGGCCATCTCTTGCCGAGAATGTTCTCCGCGCTCGAGCGGGCGGCGGCGGGCGTCGAGATGGAATGCATCCTGGTCGACAATGCATCGCGCGACGGTTCGGTCGATCTGCTGCGGCGCGAGTATGCGCATCACCGCCTGCTCGCCAATGCCGCCAATATCGGTTTCGCTCGCGCCAACAATCAAGCCCTGCCCGCAGCCCGCGGCAAGTATGTCCTCTTGCTCAACACCGACGCGTTTGTCGAACCCGGCACGCTGAAGGAAACCCTCGCATTCATGGACAGCCGAGCCGACTGCGGCATCCTGGGGGTACGGCTCTCCGGTCGCGACGGCAGCCTGCAACCCTCCTGCCGGTATTTCCCGACGCCCCTCAATGTGTTCCTGACCAAGACGGGACTGGGACGCTTTTTCCCCTGGGTGCGCATGGCGGACGATCTGCGCTGGGATCACGCATCGATACGCGCATGCGACTGGGTGCCCGGGTGCTATTTTCTGATCCGACGCGAAGTGATCGAGCAGGTCGGATTGCTCGACCCGCGCTTCTTTCTCTACTTCGAGGAGGTGGATTACTGCCGCCGGGCAAAACAGGCCGGCTGGAAGGTCGTTTTTTACCCGCATACCACGGTGGTTCATCTGGGCGGCGAGAGCGCCCGGTCGGACAGCGATCTGACGCGCGACGGCCAGCAAATATCGGCCCTCCAGATCGAAAGCGAGATTCTCTACTTTCGCAAGCACTACGGTTGCGCCGGATTGTTTGGACATTTTCTGCTGGCGATCCTGGCCGACACCATCCTTGCGGCAAAGGACATCCTGAGGCGGCGGGGAACAAGCGCGATCGGCTCCAACTGGCGGCATGTCGGGGCGACCTGGAGTTTGCTGCTCGCCACGCGCTGGGCCAGTCGGCCGACGAGGTAGCGCGCTCATGTTCGAGAACGTCCGGGCGGATTTGCGGGCACACGGAAACGACTGGACGGCCCAGGGATACTGGGCGCTGCTGGTATACCGCTTCGGGCGCTGGCGCTACCGGGTCAGGCCGGCCTGGCTGCGCAAGCCGTTTTCCCTGGCCTACAAGGTCCTCTACAAGCTGGTGCAGATGGCCACCGGCATCGAGCTTCCTTGCGAAGTGCAGATCGGCCGCAACTTCGTCATCGATCATTTCGGCGGAATCGTGATCAGCGGTTATGCCCGATTCGGCGACAACTGCCGCGTGCGCAACGGCGTCGTCGTCGGCCTCAAGAACGTGGCGGAACCCTGCGCTCCCTGGATCGGCGATAACGTCGAGATCGGCGCTGGCGCGAAACTGCTCGGCAGCATCCGGATCGGCAACAACGTGACGGTGGGCGCGAACGCCGTGGTCATCACCGATGTACCGGATGGCGCCCTGGCCGTCGGGGTGCCGGCGGTCGTGAAACTGCGCGCGGGGCAGTCATGAGCGGACTGCGGGTGGGTGCCGTGGTGATCGGCCGCAACGAGGGGGAGAGACTGCAACGCTGCCTTGCTTCGCTCGTGGCCGGCGTCGAATCGGTCGTCTATGTCGACTCCGGGTCGACCGACGGTTCCCCGCAGACAGCGCGCGAGGCGGGCGTCGATGTCGTCGAGTTGGACCTGACGATCCCCTTCACCGCGGCGCGGGCGCGCAACATCGGCTTCGAACGGATCGGGGCCATGCACCCGGACATCCGCCTGGTCCAGTTCGTCGATGGCGATTGCGAGGTCGTCCCAGGCTGGATCGACCATGCGGCTGATTATCTGGCGGCCCATCGGTCCGTTGGGATCGTTTGCGGCAGGAGGCGCGAGCGTTTCCCCGAACGGTCGGTCTATAATTTCCTGTGCGATCGGGAATGGGATACGCCTCCCGGGGCGGCAAAATCCTGCGGTGGCGATTTCATGGTGCGGGTAGAGGCCTTCGCGACGGTGGGCGGGTTCCGCGCCGGGATGATCGCCGGGGAGGAACCCGAGCTCTGCGTCCGTCTGCGCGCGGCCGGATGGGGCGTCCGGCGTCTCGACAGGGAGATGACCCGCCATGATGCGATGATGGTGCGCTTCGGCCAGTGGTGGACGAGGGCGCTGCGCGGGGGGCATGCCTTCGCCGAAGGTGCGCATCTGCACGGCGCCCCCCCGGAACGGCATTGGGTGCAGGAATGCCGGCGCATCCTGTTCTGGGCAGCCCTGCTGCCGGCAACGATCCTTTCGGCATTCCTGCTGATCGGCCCGTGGGTCGGTCTGCTTCTCGCCATCTATCCGCTTCAGGTCGTGCGGCTTGCCCTGCGCGGCGCGCAACCCTGGCGAAAAAACGTCGTCTGGTCCTTTTTCCTCGTCCTGAGCAATTTTCCCGGCCTGATCGGACAGCTGCGGTTTCACGCGCGCCGGATTGCCAACGCCCGTCCCCAACTCATTGAATATAAATGAACGCGAGGGCGGACTTGCGCCTAGCCTATCTGATCAATCGATATCCGTCGGTCAGTCATAGCTTCATCCGGCGCGAGATCCGTGCCATGGAGCGTCAGGGCTGCGCCGTGCTGCGCATCGGCCTGCGCGGATGGGACGCGGAGCTTGCCGATCCGCAGGACGAGCGCGAGCGCGAGCTTACCCGTTACGTGCTCCAACAGGGCCTCCTGCCTTTACTCGGCGCGGTGCTGCGCGTCCTGCTGGGCTCGCCGCGCCGCTTCGGCGCCGCTCTGGTCCAGGCTGTCCGTCTCGGCCTGCGCGCCGACCGTCCGTTGCCTTATCACATGGCATATCTGGCGGAAGCCTGCCGTGCCTTGCTTTGGCTCAGGGCATTCGGAGCTAGCCATGTCCATGCCCATTTCGGCAGCAACGCAGCGGAAGTGGCATTGCTGATCCGCATTTTGGGCGGACCGCCATACAGCTTCACCGTGCATGGGCCGGAAGAATTCGACAAGCCGGAATTTCTCGCCCTGCGCGAGAAGGTCTCGTCCGCTGCATTCGTGGTGGCCGTCAGTTCTTTCGGCCGCGGCCAGCTTTACCGCTGGCTGCCTCAGCGCGAATGGCGGAAAGTGAAGATTGTCCGCTGCGGCATCGAGCGGGACTTCCATGCTCATACCATACGGGAGTTTCCCGCGGCTGCGCGCCTGGTCTGCGTCGGCCGCCTGTGCGAGCAAAAGGGGCAGCTGCTGCTGGTGGAGGCCATGCATCATCTGGCCGGCCGCGGCAAACGATTCGAGCTGGTTCTGGCCGGCGATGGGCCGATGCGCGGGGAGATCGAAGACCTGGTTGCCCGCTACGGTCTGAAAGCGCAGATTCGCCTCACCGGCTGGATCGGCGGTGCACAGGTGCGCGAGGAAATCCTTGCTGCCCAGGGATTGGTGTTGCCCAGTTTCGCCGAGGGTTTGCCGGTGGTGATTATGGAAGCCTTTGCCATGGGCAGACCGGTGCTCAGCACTTATGTGGCGGGTATTCCCGAGCTGGTGCGCGCGGGAGAGAACGGCTGGTTGTTTCCGGCCGGATCGGTTGAAAATCTGGCGGCAGCCCTGGAGGAATTTCTGGCGACGCCGCCGGCGCGTCTCGAATCCATGGGGGTGGCCGGCCGCCGACGCGTGCTCGCATGCCATGACGTCGATGCCGAGGCCGCGAGGCTCGTCGGCCTGGTCGGCGCGGCACGGGAAGGGACGGACGGCGAATGGGCCTGATCGAATTTTTCCTGGCGCCGGTTGCCGCGTCAGTGCTTCTGCCGGTAGGGGTTTTGCTCGTCCAGATCGTTTGCGCGCAGCCGGCGCCACGATGGTCCCGTCTGCCGCCGTTTTCCCGCCCGCGCGTGGCTGTCCTGGTGCCGGCCCACAACGAAGCGACCGTGATCGCCGGGACCATTGCCTCGCTCAAGCCGCAACTGAGGCAAGGAGACCGTCTTTTGGTTGTTGCCGACAACTGCAGCGACGAGACCGCCGCCGTCGCCAGGCGCGCAGGCGCGGAAGTGGTGGAGCGCAGGGACGAGATGTTGTGCGGTAAGGGATATGCGCTCGATTGCGGAATCCGCCAACTCGGCCGCGACCCTCCGCCGGTGCTCGTGATCGTGGATGCCGACTGCGCTGTGCATCCCGGATCGATCGACTGGCTGGCATGCCGGTGCGCGGAGACCGGAAGGCCCGTCCAGGCGCTTGACCTGATGAAGGCCCCGCCCGGAAGCGGCCTGGCGACGCGCATCGCGGAGTTCGCCTGGATCGTCAAGAACCAGGCCAGACCCCTGGGCTATCACCGCCTGGGGTTGCCCTGCCATCTGCTGGGCACGGGCATGGCCTTCCCGTGGCATTGCATCGGCGCGGCGCCCGTTGCCAGCGGGCATATCGTCGAAGACATGAAGCTTGGCCTCGATCTGGCCCGCGCCGGAGCGCCGGCCTCGTTCTGCCCCGAAGCGCAGGTAACGAGCTTCTTCCCGACCCAGCGGCAGGCCGTGGCCAGTCAGCGCAGGCGCTGGGAGCATGGTCATCTCGGTGTCATCATCAACGACGCGCCGGCCCTGCTGCGCGACGGTCTCCGGCGCCGGAACCGCGCGCTCGTCGCGCTGGCCCTGGATCTGTGCGTGCCGCCGCTCGCCCTGCTGTTTCTCCTGGTTGCCATCCTTGTTGGAGCGAGCGGGCTGATCGTCCTGCTCGGCGCATCTTCCCTGACCCTGGTCATTGCCCTGACGGCGGCGGCAGGCCTGTTGCTCGCCGTGAGCCTGGCCTGGTGGCGCTTTGGCCGCGGGGTGCTTTCTCCGTTCCAATTGCTGGCCGCGGCCTTCTATGCATTGTGGAAAATCCCCCTGTATCTGAGCTTTTTCCTGAAGCGGCAGACCCGCTGGGTCAGAACCCGACGGGAGGCGGAATGATCCCCCCGCGTCCCGACTTCGATCGACCGGTATATTGCCTGCTTGGATTGCCCCTTGACGCGATCGACGGCGCGGGCGCGCTGGTGCGCATCCGCTCGGCTGCCGCGACCCGGCAGAGGTGCTTCGCGACGACGCCGAATCTCAACTTCCTGATCGCCAGCCAGCGCGACGCCGCCTTTCGCGATGCGGTGATCGCCAGCGATCTCAGTCTCGCCGACGGCATGCCTCTGGTATGGATGGCCCGCCTGCTCGGGATCCCGCTGCCGGAACGTGTGGCCGGATCGAGCCTGTTCGAGAGCTTGCGCGGCGATGTGGCGCATCCGCCGCTGTCGGTATATTTCTTCGGCGGTCCGCAGGGCGTAGCGACCGAAGCCGGTCGCCGCCTGAACCAGGAAGGCAAAGGCTTGCGCTGCGTCGGCTGCCATTATCCGGGCTTCGGCAGCATCGAAGAGATGAGCACCGATGCGGTGATCGCGCAGATCAACGCCAGCGGCGCGGATTTCCTCGTCGTGGCGCTCGGCGCGCGCAAGGGGCAGGCCTGGATCGTGCGCAACCTGCCGCGCCTGGCGGTGCCGGTGGTGAGCCATCTCGGCGCGGTGGTGAATTTCGTCGGCGGCTGCGTCAGCCGCGCGCCGCGCTGGATGCAGGCGATCGGGCTCGAATGGTTGTGGCGGATCAAGGAAGAGCCTTCCCTGTGGCGTCGTTACGGGTCCGATGGCCTGGCCGTGCTGCCTCTTTTCTTCACCTGCATCCTCCCGATGGCATGGCACCGCCGCAAACAGAGGCGCAAGCGAGATGCCTTGGCCTGCAATATCGAAAGGACGAATGATGGCAAGACCGTCGTTCTGCGTCTCTCCGGGGTTTTTCTTGCCGGCGGCCTCGCCCGCTTGCGTCAGGAATTGAAGGAAATCGCCGACATGCCCACCGACCTGCGTCTCGATTTGGCCGCCACGGAGGATGTCGATAGCGCCTTCGTCGCCCTCGTGCAGTTGTTGCATGGGTATCGCGAGCGACGCGGATTGCCGTTCGCGCTGTCTGGCGCACGGGGTTCCGCGGCGCGGGTATTCCGCTGGTGTGGTGCAAAGTTCCTGCTTGCGGCATGACGGCGGGCCCGGTTTTCCCTGTCGGGCGGTGAAATCTCTTTGTAGTTTTTGTCTGTTAGTTTGGAACGGAACCGTCATTCGGAGAAATCAACTCATGAGCCGTACCGTCATCGTCATCCTCCTCGCCGTTTTGATGTTCGCCACCAGCGTCGGCGCGATCGTCGCCCAGCCGGACACGAAAGCGGCGGAGGCCGGGCGGACGATCGATCTGGAAACGATGGTGCCGAAATCCTTCGCCGGCTGGCAGGTGGAAGAGCGGCGCGTGTTCCAGATGGTCAACCCGCAGACCCAGGAATTGCTCGACAAGCTCTACAGCCAGATCCTGACCCGGACATATGTGTCTCCGGACGGTTACCGCATCATGCTCTCCATCGCTTACGGCAGCGACCAGCGCGGTACGCTGCAGGCGCACAAGCCGGAAGTGTGTTACCCGGCCCAGGGCTTCAAGCTTCATGACCTGCAAAAAACCGAATTGCAGACCGACTTCGGCAGCATTTCCGCCAACCGGCTTTTCGCCACCCTGCGGATGCGCAGCGAGCCGGTCACCTATTGGTTTACCGTCGGCGACAGCGCCATCGAGAACGCGATCGAGAAACGCATCGTCCAGTTGCGTTATGGCCTGACCGGACAGATTCCGGATGGCCTGCTGTTCCGCGTCTCATCGCTCGACCCGGACCGGGAGCGCGCCTTCCTCACGCAGGATCGTTTCGTCAACGACCTGCTTTCCTCGGTCACACCGGAGAACAGGCTGCGCCTGAGCGGGCTGGGCAAGAAACAACTCTTCATCAGATGACGACGTAGTTCCCGCGTAACGGCGCACATCGACACCCGGCGGGCGCCGTCGCGCCGGCGCCGACTTTTTCAGACGTGCAGCCGCACCGGAATCCGGCGCGAGCCGAAGGCTTTTTCGAAGTGGGCGAAGCGCCCGGCAATGGCCGTGCCGCAGTGCCTGCAGTGGCCCGTGTCGTCCAGTGCGTAGTCGAGGATTTCGTACCAGTCGCGTTCGATCACCGGCTTGCCGCAGCCGGGACAGTAGGTCGAATCGCCGCTGCGGTCATGGACGTTGCCCGTGTAAACGTAGCGCAGTCCGGCAGCCAGCGCGATCCTGCGGGCGCGCGTCAGCGTGGCGGGCGGCGTGGCGGGGGCGTCGAACTTGTAGTCGGGATGATAGGCCGAGAAGTGCAGCGGCACGTCGGGGCCGAGTTCCCTGAAGCACCAGTCGGCGAGCTGCTTCAGTTCGACATCGCCGTCGTTATGGCCGGGGATCAGCAGGGTAGTCAGCTCGATCCAGCAGTCGGTCTCGTGATGCACCATCGCGATGAGATCGAGGATCGGTTGCAGATGGCCGCCGCAGAGCTTGAAGTAGAAGTCGTCGGTGAAGGCCTTGAGGTCGATGTTGGCCGCGTCCATGCTGGCGTAAAACTCGCGCGCGGGAGCGAGGCGCATGTAGCCGGCGGTGACGGCCACGGTCTTGATGCCCAGCGCGTGACAGGCATCGGCGGTGTCCATCGCGTATTCGGCGAAGATCACCGGGTCGTTGTAGGTGAAGGCGACGCTTTGCGCGCCGTGGCGTTGCGCCGCCTGCGCGATGGCTTCCGGGCTGGCCTCGTCCATCAGGGTGTCCATCTCGCGCGACTTCGAAATGTCCCAGTTCTGGCAGAACTTGCAGGCGAGGTTGCAACCGGCCGTGCCGAAGGAGAGGATGCTCGAGCCGGGATGGAAGTGGTTGAGCGGCTTCTTCTCGATTGGGTCGATGCAGAATCCGCTGCTGCGGCCATAGGTGGTGAGGATCATCTGTCCGCCTTGGTTCGCACGGACGAAGCAGGCGGCGCGCTGGCCGTCGTGCAGCTTGCAGTCGCGCGGGCAGAGGTCGCACTGGATGCGGCCGTCCTCGAGAGCGTGCCACCAGCGGGCCGGCGTGCCGGTCAATTGTTCTCCGGTTCTTGCCATTTTTGCACCTCGTAGCGGTAGAGCTTGACGTCGGGCGACCAGAAGTCGGGCGAGAAACCGGCCTTCTGCTTCAGGTGGCTGAAAAACTGGCATGGGTCGGGCAGGCTTTCCCACACCTGCGGCAGGAAGGTGCCGCGGCGCCCGTAGCACTCGAAGATCATGCCGTCGATGCCCGGCTGCATCTGGCGGAGGGCGTCGGCTTCATCGCTGAAGATCATCGGTACGGCGGGCGTCAGCAGCGAGACTTCGACGCGGGTGCGTGCCAGTTCGATTTCGGTAAGCGGCGGGAAACGCGGGTCGTGGAAGGCGGCGAAGCGGGCGTTGGCGGTGGCGTCGGCAGCGAGCGGACGATGGGCTTCGAGCGAACCGATGCAGCCGCGCAACTGGCCATTCTGCGTCAGCGTGACGAAAGTGGCGCCCGGTTCGTGCAGCGCGGGATGGTCCGGTTCTGGCTGTGGCGCGATGCCGAATTCGCCCGCAATGGCGTTGCGGGCACGGATCAGCAGGGCGAGCCCCAATGCGTTATCCACGATCTTCCGTAAAGGCGAAGCTGGCATAGCCGACGACGCGCGCGCGGTCGCCCGCCGTGTCGCCGGAATTGCGCAGGTCGAGCAGGCGGGGTTTGAGGCCGCGCCGCCGGGCGAGTTCGATCAGGCCGTTGATCGGCGTCGCGCCGCAGGCCTGTTCATGGTTCGCCAGCAGGCGCAGGTGGAGGATGTCGTCCGCGGTTTGCCGGTCGCGGCGCTGGGCCTCGGCGTAGCCGTGGTAGTGCGAAAGATCCGAACTGATGACCAGGAGGGTCTCCGCTCCCCCCCCAAACAGGTCGAGGACTTCGGCGACCTCGTCGGGCGTGGCGTAGCCGACCGCGAAGGGCGCCAGCGTGAAGTCGTCGAGGACGGCCTGCAGGAAGGGCAGTTGCACCTCGAGCGCGTGTTCTTCGGCGTGCGCTGCGTCATGCTCGATGACCTGCGGCAGTTGCAACGCGCTGGCGATGGCTTCCCGGTCGAGCCGGATGGCGCCGAGCGGAGTGGCGAAGGCGCGCGCGTGGGGAACCGCCAGGCCGCGCACGGCGACCCGGTGACAGGGGCCGAAAAGCGCCACGCGGCGGATCGTCCCGGCGTGGGGGCCGAGCAGGGCGTAGGCGCGCGCCGCGACCGCCCCGGAGTACATGTAGCCGGCGTGCGGGACGATGATCGCCTTCGGCTGCGGAAACCGAAGTTTCAGAGAAGACTCATGCCCGCTTGCGGGCGTGATGTCGGAACTAAAAGTCGGCGCGGGCGGGACGGCGGCGATCAGCCTGCCGACCTCGTCGGCCAGCGCGGGCGCGGCGTCGGGATAGAACAGGCCGGCGACGGCGGGCGGGCGGATGCCGCTGATTTCCATGGTCAACCTCCATCAGGCAAACAGCACGATTCCGGCGACGAACCCCGTACCGATCAGGGCGAAACCGGGGAGCACGCAGCGCGCCAGGCTTTTCCCGCCTATGGCGACGACGAGACCGGACTTGAAGACGAGATTGGACAGGGCAGCCAGTCCGATGGCCGTGACCGCCGGCGCGGCATCGAGGGTTTGCTGGTTGAAAAGACGCAGCGTGGACAGCGTGATCGCGTCGACGTCGGTCAGGCCCGAGGCGAGTGCGACGAGATAGAGCCCCTGGCTGCCGGCGATGTCCTGCAACCAAGCCGCGAGCAAGAGCACGACGCCGTAAAGCAGGCCGAAAGAGAGGGCGGTGCGGATCTCGGTCGGATTCTTCACTTCCGGCAGCGGCAGATCGGCCGCGGCAGTGAGGCTGCGCCAGCGCAGGAAAACGGCGGCCAGTCCCATCAGCAGACCGATGCCCAGAACGCTGGCGAGAGGCAGGAACAGGGAGGGCGCCAGCACGACGATGACGATACCCAGACGCAGGATGAGGACGAGGTTGGCGATCAGGATCACCAGCGCGGCCGTCGGGGTGATCTGGGCATCGGCGCGGGCGTTGCGGGCGAAAACCATCGACGTCGCGGTCGATGACACCAGTCCGCCGAAAAAGCCGAGCAGGGGCGCCCCATGACGGTTGCCGACGATGCGCAGCGCGGCGTAGCCGGCCAGCGACAGGCCGGAGATCAAGACCACCATCCACCAGAGCTGCTGCGGGTTAAGTGCGTTGTAGGGACCGTAGTCCTGGTCGGGAAGGATGGGCAGCACCACCAGGGAGAGAACGGCGAACTGGAAGATCGAGATGAGATCCCTGTGCGTCAGCCTTTCGCTCATGCCGTGCAGCTGGGCCTTGAAGTAGAGCAGCACGGTCGTCGCGATGGCCAGCATCACGGCGAGGGTCGCCTGGCCGAACCAGACCAGGGCGCCCAGGCCATAACACACCATCAGGGCGACCACCGAGGTCGTGCCGGGGTCGCCATCGTCTTGCCGATCCCGCGCCTGGGCCACGATCATCATGAGGGCGACCATCAGCAGACCCGCGGGAACGATCCACACGTTTCCGGTCTTCGATCCGAGCAGCGCGGCGAGGCAGCCGAGCAGCGCCGTCAGGGCGAAGGTGCGCAGGCCGGCTTTGGCATCCGGCTTGCGCTCGCGCTCCAGACCGATCAGCAGGCCGATGCCGAGGCTGACGGCAAAGGCCTGCATGCTCGCGTCCAGAGCGAATTCGTCGGCAGGCCCGAGAGCGTTCATGGTTCATTATAGAATCGTGCCATGGCTCGTTATGCCCTGATTCCCGCCGCCGGCGGCGGTTCCCGCATCGGGGCGACATGTCCGAAGCAATATCTGCCGCTCGCCGGCCGGCCGCTGGTCTGGCACGCGCTGAATACGCTGACGGGCGTCCCCGCGATCGATCGGGTGTATGTCGTGCTGGCTCCGGACGATGATCGCTGGGACGGTTTCGATTGGGGCGAACTCTCCGCGCGCCTCACGATCCTGCGCTGCGGCGGCGAGTCGCGGGCGCAAAGCGTAGTCAACGGTCTGCGGGCGATGCGCGTGGACGTCTCCCCCCTCGACTGGGTGCTGGTGCATGATGCGGCGCGCTGCTGCCTGACCGCAGCGCACGTCGAGACCCTCATCCGCGCGGTCGGCGACGATCCCGTCGGCGGCCTGCTTGCCATGCCGGTGGTCGATACGCTCAAGCGCGCCCAGGACGACGAGCGCGTCGCTGCGACCTTGGTGCGCGAAGGACTCTGGCTGGCGCAGACACCCCAGATGTTCCGGCACGGCATGCTGCTGGATGCGCTCGAATATGCGCCGGCGGTCACCGACGAAGCAAGCGCGATCGAGGCGCTGGGTCTGCATCCCAAACTCGTCGCGGCCGACGCGACCAATCTCAAGGTGACCTGGCCGCTCGATCTGCAGCTGGCCGGGTGGATTCTGGCGAACCGGGAACAATGATGGAATTCAGGGTGGGACAAGGCTACGACGTGCACGCGCTGGCGCCGGGCCGCAAGCTGATCCTCGCCGGCGTGATGATCCCGCACGAACTCGGACTGCTGGGTCATTCCGACGCCGACGTGCTGCTGCATGCGATCACCGATGCGATTCTCGGTGCGGCCGGACTGGGCGACATCGGCCGGCTGTTCCCGGACAGCGACGCCCGCTGGAAGGATGCCGACAGCCGCGAGCTCTTGCGGATCGCGCTCGGACGCGTCCGCGAGGCCGGCTGGCGGGTGGCCAACGTCGATTGCACGGTGATCTGTCAGGCGCCCCGCATCGCGCCGCACGCCGCCGCGATGCGGACAAACATCGCGGCCGACCTCGGCATCGCCGCGGACTGCGCCAACATCAAAGGCAAGACGACCGAACGGCTGGGTTTCCTCGGGCGCGGCGAAGGCATCGCGGCCGAGGCCGTCATCCTGCTGCTGCGTGGCTGAATCTGCTCCCCGCAGAGTCTTCTTCGCCCTCTGGCCTCCGGCGGAAACGCTGAGTGCGCTCGACGCGGTTGCGACCGAAACAGTGCGGCGCTGCGGCGGGCGGCGTACGCGCCGGGATGCGCTGCACCTGACGCTGGCCTTCATCGGCGTCGTGACGAGCGCGCGGCTCGACGCGCTGCGAAACGTCGCCGGACGGGTTCGCGCTGAGCCTTTCAGCTTCGTCCTCGACCGGCTGGGTTGCTGGCCGCGCAACCGCATTGTCTGGACGGGATGCGGCGCAGCGCCGTCTGCCCAGAACCGACTTTGCGCCACTCTCGCGGCACGACTGGCCGAAGCCGGGTTTATCATCGACCGGCGCCCCTTTGTGCCGCATGTCACTCTCGTGCGCGACGCGCGATGCGACAGATTGCCGGAACGGACGTCCCCGATCCCCTGGCGCGTCGGCGACTTTGTTCTGGCCGAATCGCTTCTGCAGCCAGCCGGCGCGCGTTACCGCCTGCTGGGTCGGTGGCCCTTGGTGGCGGCCCCGTACAAAAATCTTCATGAATGTTCTTGACGGTATTTTTTGGGTGGATATAATTGCGGACTTTCCTCGCTTAGGCGGGAGTTCTTTAAAAAGATAAACAGCCGATAGGTGTAGGTGCTTGCTGGG
>Ga0208735_100129_pt1 | contig 44339 bp, 37 predicted proteins | sample Subbio12Aug_8Aab_FD_184829 | JGI IMG/M metagenome (GOLD analysis project Ga0208735, IMG submission 184829) | Serpentinite rock and fluid subsurface biosphere microbial communities from McLaughlin Reserve, California, USA - CR12Aug_8Aab (SPAdes) | ecosystem: Environmental > Terrestrial > Deep... | reverse complement strand
TGCGCTGGCGGCCCCGCTTTGAGCTGGCAGGGGAGGCACGCCTGCATAAAGACCTCCACGATCGCTGGAGGGTAGAAGCCGGTGTCGAGGTCGCCCCACAGGAAGGGGTCTGGCTGAGGGCGGCCGTGGCCGTGCCTGAGCCTACGCTCTACCTCACCGGGCGCAGCGAAGGCTTAGGTTACCGGCTCGAGCTAGGAGCGGCCCAACCGTTAGATTTTAGCTTCACGCGGCTACACCTCGATCTGCGCGGAGCGCTGGCTCACGGCGACGTTACCGTCCGCGGTCGGGCCTTTGTGGGATTTGCCGGCACCGCCGCGCCGCTTGCTGAGCGCATCAGCCTGGGCTCGCGCACCGTGCTGCGTGGCTACTTGCCCGATCAGTGGGTTAGCCCGCTGGCCGTGGTAACTAACCTGGAGTTGGTCTACACACCGCTCGCCGGGGTACCGGCGTTGGAGGTGGTCACCCTATCTCCCGCGCTGTGGCTGTTCGGCGACCTTGGCTATGCGCCGGAGGTCGGCCTGGCCCCCTCGCTAGGGGTTGGGGTCGGTCTGAGCGGCGCCTTTTTTGGCTTTCTGCCTTTTGATCTGGGCGTAGACCTCGGCTTTGGGCTTAACACCGGCGATGTGCGCCTGACGCTGCGCCCGGCCTTTTTCTACCCTGCGCCCTGGCGACCTTAGCGCAACACGCCGCAGCCTAGGCTGCGGCTCGGTGGTGCGAGGAATGGGACTTGAACCCACACTCCTTTCGGAACCAGATCCTAAGTCTGGCGCGTCTGCCATTTCCGCCATCCTCGCAAGATCCCCCACATAGTACCTCATTCGTAGTTTTAAGTGTTGGGGTGGATGATGGGATTCGAACCCACGACCCTCGGAACCACAATCCGATGCTCTAACCGACTGAGCTACATCCACCATACTCCTAGTTTATCCGACTTGGCGCCGTGGCGCGCTTGGCAGGACTCGAACCCGCGACCTATCGCTTAGAAGGCGACTGCTCTATCCAACTGAGCTACAAGCGCCCAAGCCAAGACCGGTGGAGCGGGAGACGAGATTCGAACTCGCGACTTACAGCTTGGAAGGCTGTCGCTCTACCAACTGAGCTACTCCCGCCAACACTCTTACTATACCCTAACCGAAGTCAAAAATCACTCCCTCGCGTTGCTCGGGACGGCGTCTCGCTTCACGCGGGTTAGGGGGTGGTCGGGGCGGCTGGATTTGAACCAACGACTCCCTGCTCCCAAAGCAGGTGCGCTACCAGGCTGCGCTACGCCCCGGCCAGGCCTTGACTATGCCAAAAAGTGGGCTCGCTGTCAATGCCCTTCGAAGGTGGGCGCGCGCTTGGCTAAGAAGGCTGCCGTTCCTTCCCGTGCATCCTCAGTCGAGGCAGCTAAGCCGAACAGATCGGCTTCGATCTCGAGCCCTTGATAGAGGCTCACGTCGAGCCCGCGCACTACCGCTTCCTTGGCCAGCCCGAGCGCGATGGGAGCGTTCTTGATGATAGTGGCGGCGAGCGCCTTGGCCTCGCTTAAGGCGTCATCGGCCAGACGGTTAACGAGGCCGAGCTGAAGCGCTTCCTCGGCGCTGACGTGCCGCCCGGTCAAAATCAGGTCGAGCGCTCGCCCCGCGCCGATCAGCCGCGGCAAGCGCTGGGTGCCGCCGTAGCCGGGGATTAACCCCAGGCCGACCTCCGGCAAGCCCAGGCGCGCCCCCTTAGCCGCTACCCGCAGGTCGCAGGCTAGGGCTAGCTCGAGCCCGCCGCCGAGCGCAAAGCCGTTAATAGCTGCGATGGTAGGAAAGGGGAGGGCGGCTAAGGTGCTCATCACATCCTGGCCTGAGAGAGCCGCCTCGCGCCCGGCAAAGCCCCCTTCTAGCTGCTGTAAGGCGGCAATGTCTGCCCCGGCGACAAAAGCCCGCCCGCTGCCGGTTATCACCAAAGACCGCACCAGATGGTCACTCTCTGCCAACTCAAAGGCGACGCCTAGCTCAAAGAGCAGGTCGCTGTTTAAGGCGTTAAGCGCTTCTTGGCGGTCGATAGTGATGAGGGCTACTTGCTCCTCCACGGCGTAGTGAAGGTAGCTAAACTGCTCGGCCTCGTGATGATGTTCGGTCATAAGATCCTTTCTTGGAAGAAGTATTCGAGTATTCAAGTATTCAAGTATTCAAGTAGGGGCGCCAGGCCTCTCAGACTGTCAGCTTAAAAGAGCTCTGAGGCTGGACCGATAGCCTTTTCCTTGGCGGTGGACCGACGTTCATGGGACTGCTCCCGAAAGAGGGCCTTTAGCGCAGGGCTAAACATCGGCAGTTGCTAGTGCGATGCCGGCTTCGAGGGCCACTTGGACCATCTGCTCCACGCTCTGTTTGAGGAGCTCTGGTGCCACGAAGGCTGCGTCACCGATGTAGTTAGAGGCCACCAGCAGGCAGCCCGTTTCGACCTGCCGCAGCTTGCCGAGCAAAAACAGCGCCGCCGCCTCCATCTCGACTGCTAGCACGCCGCGGGCCGCCAGCGTAGCCACTTCGTCGGGAGAAGTGGCATAGAAACCGTCCTCGGTCTGAATCAGCCCCACGTGCGGCGCTAAGCCCAGCTTGCGGGCGGTATCCACTAGCGCCCGCGTGATCTCGAACGAGGCGACTGGGGCGTAGGGGTCGCCGCGCAGGTAGTGGCGGGTAGTCCCTTCTTGCGGCACGGCCGCCATCGCCACTACCAGCTCACCGGGTTTCACCTGACGGCTAATGATCCCGGCTGTGCCTACCCGGATCAGGGTCTTGGCGCCGAGTCTGACTAACTCTTCGACGACGATGGCTAGGCTGGGGCAGCCCATACCGGTGCTCTGCACCGAGACCGGCACCCCCCTAAAGCTGCCGGTGTAGCCGAGCAGCTGGCGATAGTCGTTGTAGCGCTTGGGGTGGTCAAAAAAGGTTTCAGCGATGAAGGTGGCGCGGTTGGGGTCGCCGGGAAGCAGCACCAGTGGGGCAACTTGGCCCGGTTCGGCATGGAGGTGGAGGGGCATGGCATGAGCATAGCAAACGGGCGGCGTAGTTATAGGTGTGACATCGGACTCATCCGCAGTTCAGCCGTCACGGTATAATGCGACAAATGACCTTAAGCGCTGATCCGCGCCTGCTGGCGCGCCTCGCCCCCGCTTCGCCCATCAGTTCAAAAGCCCGCACGCGCAGCGCTACTGCGCGGGATGCCGAGCTAGTGCTGACGCTGTACCGTCAGACACCAGCCTACTTTGAGATCATCTCCAACCCGGTGCCGAGCTTGGCTGAGGTCGAGCGCGAACTGGAAGCCGCTGCGCACGACCCTCGCCGTTATGTGGAGCTGGTGCTAGCGCCAAGCTCCGAGGCGACCGACACCACGCGCGACCCCGAGACGGGTCTGGCGGTAGTGGGTTACCTCGACTACAAGCTCGATTATCCCGCTTTAGGCGATGCGACCGTTAACCTGCTGCTGATCGCTGCGCCTTATCAGGGCTGGGGCTATGGCCGCTGCTGTGTAGAGAGGCTCGAGCGGCGCCTCAAGGGGCGCATAAAGCGGATCTTGGCCGCCATCTACGGCCGCAACCCGCAGGCCGAGCGCTTTTGGCGTTCCTTGGGTTACCGCTTTGCCATCGATGCCAAGCCGATTCTGGACTGGTACGCCAAAGAGCTCGAGTAGTGGGTAACGAGCTGGGTTGTAGGTTGTGGGTGATTCTCACCTCCCACTCCCCACACTAGATACTGTAATCGGTCTCCTCCCAGGCGTCGTCGACCGGTGTGAAGCCGGCCTTTGACTTAGCCTTACCGTAGACGTAGGTTTCGAGCGTCTCGACCCGCGCCAGCAAGTCTTTGATGGCTGCGGCGTGGACGTCCGGCAGGGTGGTGTGGTTTAAGTCGGGAGTGCGCTGGGGAGAGGCGCGCCTGACGATCTGCCCCGGCACGCCGACCACTACTGAGTTAGCGGGTACCGATTTGACAACTACCGCGTTGGCGCCGATGCGGCTATCGGCGCCAACGGTGATATTGCCCAACACTTTGGCCCCCGCGCCGATGGTTACCCGGTCGCCGACGGTAGGGTGGCGCTTACCCTTGCTGAGCGACGTCCCGCCCAGCGTAACGCCGTGGTAGAGCGTGACATCGCTGCCTACCTGGGCGGTTTCGCCGATCACTACGCCCATGCCGTGATCGATAAAGACACGCTGGCCGATGGTTGCGCCGGGGTGTATCTCGATGCCGGTCAGGAAGCGTGCTAGCTGCGAGAGCCAACGGGCCATCAGCCTTAGGCCGCGCTGCCACAGCCAGTGGTTGAGGCGGTGAAACCAGAGGGCATGCAGGCCGGGGTAGAGCAGGGCGATTTCCAGGCGGGAACGCGCCGCCGGGTCGCGCTGCAAGGCTGCGGCTAGATCCGCGCGCACCCTGGCCAAGAAACCTGTGCCAGCGTCTTCCCTGTGTTGTAGGGGGGACATATCCGCTCCTCGGTAAATCAGCGATCAAGTATTCAGGTATTCGAGTATTCAAGTATTCGAGTAGGGGCGGCTAGTCCGCGAGATGGGCGTACAAGGCCGAGGACAGATACCGCTCACCAAATGAGGGGATGATCACCACCAGCAGCTTGCCACTGTTTTCGGGCCGGCTCGCTACCTGCAAGGCCGCCCAGGTCGCCGCGCCAGCCGAGATGCCCACCAAAAGCCCCTCCTCCTTGGCCAGGCGGTGTGCTGTGGCCATGGCGTTATCATCGGTTACGCGGATAACTTCGTCATAGATCTGGGTGTTCAAGACTTCCGGCACGAAGCCTGCGCCGATCCCCTGGATTTTGTGCGGTCCCTTAACGCCGCCTGATAACACTGGTGAGGCGTCCGGCTCGACAGCCACTACCTTAAAAGAGGGCTTACGGCTTTTGATGACCTCGCCTACGCCGGTGATGGTTCCGCCGGTGCCGATGCCGGAGACCAAGATATCTACCCGACCCTCGGTATCGCGCCAGATCTCCTCGGCGGTGGTGCGGCGGTGAATCTCTGGATTGGCCGCGTTTTTGAACTGCTGCGGGATGAAGTACTTAGCGGGGTCAGCAGCCGCGATCTCCTCGGCCTTGCGGATTGCCCCGCTCATCCCCTCCGGGCCGGGGGTCAGCACCAGCTCGGCGCCGTAGGCCCGCAGCAGCAGGCGCCGCTCCCGGCTCATGGTTTCCGGCATGGTCAGGATGCAGCGGTAGCCCTTGGCAGCCGCCACCATGGCCAGAGCGATGCCGGTGTTGCCACTGGTCGGCTCGACGATGGTCTGGTCTTTGGTCAACACTCCGGCCTTTTCGGCGGCAGCTATCATGGCCACCCCAATGCGGTCTTTAACGCTGAGGGCCGGGTTGTAAAACTCCAGTTTGGCGACAACTTCGGCAACCGCACCCACGGTGACGCGATTTAGGCGCACCAGGGGGGTGTTGCCAATTAACTCAGTGACATTCGAGGCAATTTTCATTAGCCAGTCCCCTTTGGATTGGAGAAGAGAAAGTCTGTTGATGTAAGGCCGGGTAAGCCACCAAAAGGCGGCGCCAAAGCGCCCTTGTTGCAGGCGGGATTCACCTGCCGCGCTGGGGGCGGCTACGAATCCCGCATAGTACAGCAGCACAGTAAATTCACAATTATCACAGACATTACTCTACACGTTCGGCGATGAAAGTCAAGTCAGGCAAAGTGCCAGCCGCGGCTGCGCGGTATGCTGAGGCATGGCCTATCCAGACTTACGGAGCTTTATTGCTGAGCTTCAGCGCCGCGGCGAGCTGCTACGGGTGACTGAGCCGGTTTCGCACGAGCTTGAAATCACCGAAATTGCTGACCGCATGGTTAAACAGGGCGGTCCGGCACTCCTGTTTGAGAACATCCCGGGTAAGGAGTTTCCGCTAGTGATTGGGCTGTATGGTACCCGCGAGCGGATGGCATTGGCTCTGGGAACACCGTCGTTAGATGCCATCGCCGACCGTATCCGTGGCCTGCTTGAGGTCAAAGTCGGCGGCGGGCTGATCGGCTTGGCCTCGAACTTCCCTAAACTCAAGGAGCTAACTGCCTTGCCGCCTAAGCGAGTGCGCGGCGGCCCGGTGCAAGAGGTGGTGTGGCGCGGTGACCAGGTCGATCTAAACCGCTTGCCGATCACCAAATGCTGGCCCCAGGACGGCGGGCCGTTCATTACCTTGCCGCTGGTGATTACCAAGGACCCCGAGACCGGCGAGGTCAACATCGGCATGTACCGCATGCAGGTGTTTGACAAGAACACTACCGGGATGCACTGGCAGCGCCACAAGACTGGGGCGCGGCACCTGGAAACGGCCAAGGCCTTGGGTAAAAGGCTCGAGGTGGCGGTCGCGCTAGGCGGCGACCCGGCGCTGACCTATGCCGCGACTGCGCCGATTCCACCCATCCCCGGCATCAACGAGTTTTCCCTGACGGGGTTCTTGCGCGGGCGCTCGATTGAGCTGTGCAAAGCTCTAACCGTTGACCTAGAGGTTCCGGCTCAGGCTGAGTTCGTGCTCGAGGGCTATATCGATCCCGAGGAGCCCTGGCGCGTAGAGGGCCCCTTTGGCGACCATACCGGCTTTTACACCCTCCCCGACCTCTATCCAGCCTTTCACGTAACCGCCATCACCATGCGTAAGAGCCCTATCTACCCGGCTACCATCGTCGGGCGGCCCCCGATGGAAGATGCCTACCTAATTGAGGCCTCGGAGCGGATCTTCCTGGTGCCGGCACAACTGATTCTGCCGGAGATCAAGGACTATCACATGCCGCCGGCCGGTATTGCCCACAACCTGGTGAACGTAGTTATCACCAAGCGCTACCCCGGCCAGGCTTACAAGGTAGCTAACGGCCTGCTAGGGCTGGGGCAGATGATGTTTGCCAAGGTCATCCTGGTTACGGATGAAAATGTCAAGCCGCAAGATCACCTGAATTTCTGGCGGACCGTTCTCAAGCACGCCGTCCCTGGCCGCGACTCGCAGTTTGCCAAGGGGCCCATCGATGTCTTGGACCACTCCAGCCGCGCCTGGAGCTACGGCAGCAAGCTGGTCATCGACGGTACCCGCAAACACCAAGAAGAGGGCGAGGCGCCGGACTGGGTGGCTAACCCTGAGCGCCCAGAGGCGCTGTTGCCCAAACATGCCGAGATCCTTAGACAGCACCAGCTAGCCGGAGGCTTCTGGTTCATTACCACCCGCAAGGAGCGCGCTGGGCAGGGCCGGCATCTGGTGGAGTGGGCGGCACAGCGGCCTGAAGCTGAGGGGGTGCGGCTGATCGCGGCCATTGATCACGAGACCGATCCGACCGACTTTGAAGACTGCATCTGGACCATGCTGAACAACATCGATCCCGAGCGGGACGTGCAGATTATCGCTACCTCTGACGGCCCGGTTTTTGCCATGGACGGCACGCCCAAGCTCGCTAGCGAGGGTTTCAGCCGCGACTGGCCCGAAAAGATCACCATGTCTGATGAGGTCAAGCGCAAGGTTGAAGCGCTGTGGCCCAAGCTGGCCCCCTTTGTGCGAGGTCAAGCCAGCTGATCTGCGCCCAAAAGTTGCCAGGGGCGCTCCTGCCATGCTAGACTCAATGGCGCGCGACGGGGTGTAGCGCAGCCTGGTAGCGCACTTGACTGGGGGTCAAGTGGTCGCTGGTTCAAATCCAGTCACCCCGACCAGGGAAACGCCGTTTGAGGCGGCGCGATGATGCGGTTGAGCGTTCTCAGCCGCATCTCCTTTTACATCATCGTAGAGGCCCTCACCAACCGCGCCGGCCGCCTGGTTCGCCTGAGGCTTCGCATAAGGTAGTTATGCGCATTTGTTATGCGTTATACTGGCCCTAGAGGTTAGAGATGCGTGTAAGCGTGAATGTTCCCGACGAGATTGGCAAGACTGCCCAGCAGGTCGCCAAGGAGGCAGGTAAGTCGGTGTCGGCGCTTTACGCCGAGGCCATCGAGGCGCACGTCAGGGCGCTTAAGCGCAAGCAGGCGATCGAGGTGATTAACAGCATCATCGGCAAGACCCATGTCGCTCCCGATATCGATGAGCAGCTCAAGCAGATGCGGCGTGAATCGGACAGGGACTTCGAGTGATCGGTCTAGATACGGGATTCTTTATCCGGCTTCTCAAAGAGAACGCCGGCGCGGCAGCCGTTTGGGCTGAGGTCACAGCCGGGCCGCAAGAGGACGCGCTTGTTTCCTGCATCACGCTTTTCGAACTTCAGCGTAGCGGTCTTCGTGGCCTCACCGAACCGAGCAAAACCGACCACTTTCTGGATGCGCTGCCGCATATCTGCCGTATCCTGTGGCTGAGCGACGCGGAGCAGATGCGGCGCGCGACACGTGTTGCGCATGGCAACGGTCTTGCCATGGCCGACGCGCTGATCCTGACCTCGCTTATGGACGCAGGCGCAGAGGTCGTCTACACCACCGACAGCGATTTGGAAGCGTATCGTGCGGGTCCACGCATCGTAAGGCTTTAATGGCCTCAGCATCGACGACATCCCGAAGCTCGTCCTCGCCCACACCCCCCAAGAATGCTAAAGGCAGCGTAAGCCTGGCTGCACTCGACCAAATCGGCGACCCCCACCGCTTGATGGGGGTCTTGACTGTTGCGTCCAAGTCGCTTCATTTTTGGCTCCGCGGGTAGGAATCGAACCTACGACCAATCGGTTAACAGCCGACCGCTCTACCGCTGAGCTACCGCGGAATGCTGCCTCAGGCCGAGACAAAAGTAACCCCGTAGGGTGCGCTCGCGCACCGCTTTGGCTCAGCCAGCAGTGCCGTTAAGAGACCACTTCGCTTCGCTCAGGGTGACACCGTCACTCTAACCCCGTAGTGAGAGCTTGAGGTGCCTTATTGCTGCGCTCAGCGAGGCGATTGAGAGGCTCGAAGCCGAGTTGCGCCAACACGTTAAGAGCTGCGCCTGCTCAAAACCCATCTGGCCCGTGCGGTCTACTGCACGCTCAGAGCTTGCCCTGAGCGTAGGGAAGGGGCAGCTGTGCCTACTTGACATACTGCCTACCTGACATACTAGGTTCGTTGCCGGGTGCTTGTCACTAGAGCTCCAGAAACTGGTCCACTGTTAGCCCAGCCTGTCGGATAATCGCCCGCACCGTCCCTTCCGGCAGGTCACCCGGATGGCGTGGCACCGTGGTACGGGCACCTGTGGTTGGATTTCTCCAGAGCTGATGGCTGCTCCTCCGCTGGCGGTCGAAGACGAACCCGGCTCGCCTCAGCTTACGGATCACCTTATCGGCGCTGAGGCCGGCCAGCCTTCCCATCAGGGCACGGCCACCGGGACTCGCACCTCGCCTGCTCCAGGACTGGCAGCCTTAAGCGCCGGGGGAAGATCGTCCCCGTGCTCCAGATAGGACTCAACCAGCCCCACGGCCACATCCTGGGCAATCTCCAGGGTCTCGGCGATGGTGCGCCCCTGGGCTACCAGCCCGGGCAGCTCCTCGCTGGTGGCCAGGAAACCCCCCTCGGGTAGGGCCTCTATCTGGATTGCCAGCAATACCTCCTTCATACCTTCACCTCCATAAGCTTCGTCGTGTCATTATCACCCGCCTCCACTACCCTCTAGGCTATCACCAGGTTGTCGAGGCCCATCTGCTACTCCCACCCTAGCACGTCGAGAGTCTTACGCCTGTCAGCCTGACGCTCCTCCCTGACCGCGGCTAAGGCAACCGGAGCGCCCACGTACACCATCTACCCCGCCTTCCGGCTGCGAAGGTGGGCGAAGCCGACAACCGGCTGGGCCTTGAGCCTACCATGTTGGCTTGATCTGGCCGGTAGCGGCAGCCAAAAAAGAACCCCAGCCGAGCTGGGGTGTGACTGGCTCCGCGGGTAGGAATCGAACCTACGACCAATCGGTTAACAGCCGACCGCTCTACCGCTGAGCTACCGCGGAATACTGCCTCAAGCCGAGGCAAAAGGTAGTCTAACAGAGTCTGTCGCGGTTTGGCAACTAGACCTGTTCGAGGTAGGTGTAGCCTATTAGCTCGTTACTGTAAAGCTCGAGCACTGACTCGGCTTCCTCCTCGCCGAGTGACCCCTGAGCTTGGGCTTCGCGGATATCCTGCTTTAGCCACTCCCGTAGTTCGGGGGCCTCGTAGCCCATGTTCTCGATCACCCGCCGAGCCTTTTGGCCGCTCACGAAGCGCGTCAGCTCGTAGCTGCCCACCCCGGTGAGGCGGAGGTGCGCCTCATTGACGCGCCCGAACAGGTTATGGGTGTTAGCCAGCACATCCTGGTAAGCACCGGTCAAAAATACCCCCAGGTAGTAGGGTTCGCCGTTTAGCTCGTGTAGGCTAAGGGTGTCCTTAACGTCGCGCAGGTCCACGAACTTGCTGACCTTGCCGTCCGAGTCGCAGCTGATATCTACCAGGGTGGTGTCGCGGGTGGGGCGCTCGTTGAGGCGGTCTAGCGGCACGATGGGGAACAGGGCGCCGATGGCCCAGTGATCGGGCAGGCTCTGGAATACGCTAAAGTTGCACACATACTTATCGGCCAGCAGCCGGGGGAGATTCTCGAACTCCTCGGGCACGTAGTCGAGGTCTTTGATGATGCGCCGGATCTTGGCCAGCACCCGGTTATAGAGGTGTTCGATGTGCGCCCGCTCCACCAGGCTCAAATAACCCAGATCGAACAGGCTGTGCATAGTCTCTTTGTTGCCCACCGCATCGTGGTAGACCTCGCGGTAGTTCTTGATGCTGGCGGTCTCCAGTAGCTCCTGCATATCGCCGACCAAACTGTGCGGCTCCTCGGGCAAGGGGGGCAGCGCCATCGGCTCGCGGGTCGGCCCGATGGCGTCGATAACCGGCAGCACAATGACCGCATGATGCGCCGTTAAGGCTCGCCCCGACTCGGTCACCACCACCGGGTGCGGGGTGGCAGTTTCGTTGCAGGTATCCAGGATTTCGTAGACCACGGTGTCGGCGTACTCTTGTAGGCCGTAGTTGGCCGAGGCGTGGAAGGTGGTCTTGCTGCCATCGTAGTCCACCGCTAGCCCGCCGCCCACATTGAGGTAGCGCAGCCGAGCCCCTAGCTCTTGCAGCTCCACGTAGGTCTGGGCCGCCTCGCGCACCGCGTTGCGGATCTTGCGGATATCGGTCACCTGGCTGCCAACGTGACAGTGCAGCATGATGAGCGTGTCGATCAGGCCGAGTTCTTGCAAGCGCCTCACCACGCCGATAACCTCGGTGGCATTGAGCCCGAACTTGGCGTCATCGCCGCCGGAGTCCTCCCACTGACCCGAGCCGCGGGCGTGGAGCTTAAAGCGCACCCCGATGGCGGGCCTGACCCCTACCTCCCGGCTGAGGCGCAGCACCCGCTCGAGCTCGCTATACTTCTCTAAGGTAAGCACCACGTTCTTGCCCAGCCGCCGGCCCCACAGCGCCAGCCGGATAAAGTCATCATCCTTAAAGCCGTTGCAGCACAACAGCGCCTCGGGATGGGTGTCTTGCACCAGGCACAGGGCTAGTTCAGCTTTGCTGCCGGCCTCTAGCCCGGTCTTGTACCTGGCCCCATACTCAGCGATAGTCTCTACTACCACCCGCCGCTGGTTGACCTTGATCGGGTAGACCCCCTGGTAGTGGCTCTGGTACTCAAACTTGCCGATCGCCTCATTAAAGGCATCGTTTAAGCGCGTCAGGCGGTTCTCCAGGATCTGCGGAAAGCGCAGGATCAGCGGCAACGCCCGCCCGCCCTGCTTAAGGTCGTCGATGACCTCAAGCAGCGCTACGTTGGCCTCCTCATCGCGGAGCGTAACGCGCAACCGGCCATCCTTGCCGATGTGAAAGTAGCCGTTGCTCCAGTACGGCACGCCGTAAAGCTCGGCGGCATCCGCGGTGGTGAAGCGGTCTGTCATGAGTACCTTGCCCAAGGCCCTACCTCCCTGCCCGGCCCGCCGTGGGCCGCAAAAACGCCGCTAACATAGCATGTTTTGACCGCCGGGGGTGTCATAAGTATAAGGCCCGGCCAGAGCCGGGCCAAATCTTGATCACTTAGGCGTTAGGGGCGCGCAATGGTGATGACCGGCGAGGTCCAGGTCTCCCAGTGGGCTGGGTTGTTGGGGTTGCCTAACGCTTTGAGAACCCTGATGGTGATGACGTAATTGCCGTTGGGAACAACCTTAAACAATTCGTTCTGGTTGCCGCGGCCGCGGGTCATGTTGCTGTGAATGCGCGTACCGTCCCAGTCAAAGGCGAAGAAGCCGGTATCAGTGGCGTTGCGCGGCAGGTACTGGAAGACGTTGGTCCTGTGGAAGACCGGGTGTACCGGGTGCCTAGTAGCCGCATGGAGGATATTCATCTCCATAAACTGTGCCTGATGAGCAAAGTGCAGCAGGAAGTACGGGACATCGCCGCCTTGCATGGTGAAGCGCGCACCTTCGGGTTGATTGACGAAAGCAGTCCCATCCAGCCGGGCCAGCCACGGGAAACCAAATGCTGTCGGCTGCATAGCGATAAGGGCTTGATAGTCGCCAATAAAACCGGCGAACGGCACACGCGATACCGAGCCGTTGTCACCAGTTACCACGATGTACCCACCGTATTGGCCGAGAATGGGGCCGGTGGGGGCAGCAATAGTCGCTGTTACTGTGGCGCTGCTGCCGGCCGACACGGTCACGCTGGGCTGGCTAAACGCTACTGAGGCATTACTTCCGAAGAAGCCTGGGCTGAAGGTGCTGCCGCCGGTGGACAGGGCGTTGACAAAGGACAGCGTATAAGTTACGGCGCTTGCGCCGGTGTTCCGGATAGTCAGCGTGCGGGTGGCCGGACCGGCTTCGCTTTCGCCGAGGTGGAGCATGGAGGGTGTAACCGAAGTGGTCGAGACGACAGCTCCCGGAACATTGAGCATCCCCGAACCCTGACGGTGGACGTTGTCTAGGAGGTCAAGAGCTGGATTGCCCCACCAGACTACGGGAGTAGCGCTGTTCTGGAGGATGCCGCGCACCTCTTCAGCGCGAACACCGGGCCGTGCTTGCAGGAGCAGTGCCGCCGCACCCGCTACGTGTGGCGCCGACATCGAGGTGCCGCTAAGGGTGGCATAGCCGCCTAGCGCTAACGGGTAGGTCGAGCGGATCAGACCGCCCGGCGCGCCGATGTCAGGCTTGATAGTCAGGTCGGGTGCCAAGCCGAAGGAGCTGAAGCTGGAGGTCAGTCCACCGGTAGGAACGCGGGCGAAGAGCAGCTCAGCTGTCCAGGTCATGGTAACTGGCCCAGTCGCAAGACGGCTGTCGATAAGGAGTCCTTCGGTATCCGAGATCGTTACCATCGGAATGGTGATGGGGGGAGTGCCCGCAACCGTGGCCGAGAAGCGGCCAGGGACGTTGTTGTAGAGGGCTACGGCTACTGCGCCGGCCCTCTGCGCGTTCAGCGCCTTGGTGTGGAAGGTGCAGCCGCCGCGGCGGATCAGCGCGACATGTCCCGTAAGGTCTTGCGCGATAGTCGTGCAGGCGTCATGCGTTGCGGCGGGCGTGCCGGTTCGCGCCATCGAATGACTGCCGGAAGTAGGCGGAGGAGGGGCGGCAGCGGCCGCGCTATAGCCGATCAAGGCACCATCGGGAGAGATCCTAAAAGCAGACAACGACACATGAGTGTTATCAAACGACGCCACGCCGATGACATCCGCACCCACGCCGGGCGCGCCAGCCGAGAAGACGCCATTTGCTCCACTGTTGCCGATCGAAGCTACCACGACCACCCCGGCGCGCACTAGATTGTTGGCGGCCACGGCGGTTGGGAACTGTGGCCACTGGAACGCGGCACCCAGCGACATGTTGACGATGTGCATACCGTCGGCTAGCGCCCGCTCCATAGCAGCGATGATGATGTCGGAAAAGGTTGAACCGACACAACCGAAGACCTTGTAGGCACCGAAAGTGACTTCTGGAGCGACGCCCGTTACGGCACCGCTAGCCCCTACGATCCCTGCTACGTGCGTACCGTGGCCGTTACAGTCCATCGGAGAAGGGCCGGGCCTGGGGATGTTATTAGCTGGGTCAGCTGCGTTAAAAGCGTCACCGACGAAGTCCCAGCCGGCGACGACGCGGTTGCCCCAGCCGCCGCCAAGATCGGGGTGGTTGTAGTCGATGCCGGAGTCTATTACCGCCACCCGGACGCCCCGGCCGGTGAGGCCGAGCTCGCTCTGCGCGTAGTCGGCACCGGTCATGGCCAGCGCCGTCAGGAGATCAGGCTCGAGGCTGGGGCTCGGTTCTGGAATCGGGACGGCGTCCACCGGCCAAATGGCTACCACGCCAGGTAGCTGACCCAGCCTGCCGGCGGCAGCGGGCGTGGCTGCCACTGACAGCCCGTTAAAGAGGCGCTCGAAGTTAAAGCGCTCTTGGAAGCCTATAGCTTCGGCGGCGGCGGCACTTCTAAAAGCTGCGCGCTGGTTGCGAAGCACTGTGGGCGAGCCGCCTCTGACAGTCGGTGGCCCTGAGAACTCAACAAACCAGAACGCCGGTGTTTCGTTGACCATCTCGCCCGAGGTGCTTAAGAAGGGCGATGGGCCTTCTGGGAAAACCTCCTGCACGCCCGGAGCGCTTTGAGCGCCGAGCGTATCGGTGCTAGGGCCACCGGTGGGCAGATTACCGCACGCTGCTAGGATTAGGACTAAAGCCAACAGCCCTGATAGAATGAGCGACTTGCGCATACAGGCTCCTTTATGAGAAAAAAGATGCAAGTAAGTGACGAGTAATCACAAACCTCGGGCAACACGTCTGCCGTTCGTGATTCTTTCCCCGATAACCGACCTCCCCTCAACTTGTGCGGCCTTGCTGATCTGCCGCAAAAGTGTGAAGTTTTTCATAGTATGCCCGTTTTGGCTAGCGGTTGCAACCCCTTTCGCCTGTATACAACAACATCATCGTATCGATGGGCGGCCTAGCCTCGGTTGATCCCAGTGGCGCAAGTATCCTCCTGCCCGAAGGCGAGTACCAGAGCTGCTTTAACGTCTTTAGGTCGTTGGGTAACCCTACCAACCCCAACCATGTGGTGGTGGCTGAGACGCCGCGCGTTGTCATCAGCCGGTAGGGGCTAGACCGTTTCTCTTCACCATCCCCGCTACGAGATCAGCTATCGACCTGCTCGAGCTCACCCAGCTTGGTCAAAAAGGCCTCGACCTGCTCGTGCAAAAGCTTGGCGGCTAGCGGAAAACGCTGCGCCACCAGGCGCGGATGGCAGCGCGATCGTAAAAGGGGACCCGCTCAGGCGGCTCGCTCAGCGGACGTGTTGTGGTGGTGGTCTTTACCGAGCCTGGCAGTGATACAATCAGGATTATCTCACTCAGAAAGGCGGTGAAGCGTGAGCGTGTCCGATACGAAAAGGCCCTCACAGACCGATTGGGCTAGGCTCGATACCATGGCCGACGAAGACATCGACACCTCGGAGATTCCGCCACTGGATGACGACTTCTTCGAGCGTGCCGGCTTGCGCCTGCCGGATGAGCCGGTAGCGGTCACGGTCCACCTCGATGCCGATGTTTTGGCGTGGTTCAAGGCACAAGGCGAGGACTACGAGAAGCGGCTAAACAGGGCTTTGCGCAGCTATGTAGAGGCGCACAAAGAGCAACGCTGAGGTTCAACCTGCTAGCTAACACTGTGCTGCAACGGGACGCAGCCCTAGCGCCGGATATTCCTGCCCAGAAATCTGCGCTCCTGTGGAGCTTCTTCCGGAGGTCGAAAACAGAGGCCGCGGTGGTTGCGTGTTATAGCTTATTAAGACCTGCTTGGGCCTGCTTGCGCCATGATCCGGGCGATCGGCCTTAGCGCCAGCCACCACTGCTCCTTGGGCCGTTGCAGCTTGGCTTCGATCATGCGCGGGAACTCCTCCATCTGATGGACGCGCACCTGGCCGCGCTCTAGGCCGATGAAGGCCGCCTCCGGCTTGCCCTGAACTGCCTGCTCGAGCAGGAAGTTGACGCAGCTAGCGGCTAGGCGGGTGGCTTGAATGCGGTCGAAGGGGCTGGGGTTGCCGCCTTGTTGCAAGTGGCCCAAGATGGCTTGCCGGACGCTGAACAGCTCACCGCCTTCCTCTTCAAAGAGCGCATGCATGAAGCCGGTACTGTACACAGCATTGGCGTTTTCATTGCGGATCATCAGCCCCAGCCGCTTGCCCTGGCGGAAGCCGGCGATCAGGTTATTAACGTCCTCTTGCAGGTCGCGCAGGGTCACGCCCTCTTCGTGCAAATAGACCCGCTCGGCGCCGGTGGCTAGGCCGCTCAAGAGCGCCAGATAGCCGCAGTAGCGGCCCATCACTTCGACCACGAAGGCCCGCCGCGAAGCCACCGCCGACTGCTTGATCTTATCGACCACCAAGACGATGCTGTTTAGGGCGGTGTCGGCGCCGATGGAAAACTCTGAGCCGGGGAGGTTGTTGTTAATCGAGGCTGGCAGGCAGATCATGGGGATGTTAAAGGCCGGATAGTGGTCGCGGTGCTGATAGAGGCTATAAACCGACTCGTAGCCGGTCCAGCCGCCGATCATTAAGAGCGCGTCGATAGCCCCGGTTTCGAGCTGGCGGGCGATGGCGTAGAGCTCTTTGCCAGTAGGGATCTGCCGGTTAGTGCCCAGCTCCGAGCCGCCCGGCCAGACCCAGCCTTCGACACTCATCCAGTAGAGCTCCTCAAAATGCCCTTCGATCAGCCCTTCAAAGCCGTGGCGCACGCCGATTACCCGATGCCCCTGGTCCAGAGCCAGGCGCACGGCGGCGCGGGTGGCGGTGTTCATGCCGGGGGCGGGCGCGCTGGCGTTCAAAACCGCCAGGCGCAGCCGCCGCTGGCCGGCGGTGGGCGGCCTGGGACGGGCTCGAGCCAACGTTTCGAAGATGCCCAGGTTTTCACGGAAACTCCCGCTGCGCATAGCGATGGCCCGCTCATAGTCGCGTTGGGCAAGCGCTTCGGCTAGCGCCTGAGTCTCGGCCACGCAGGCCATTAGCGGAACCGGTTTGACGCGGTTTTCGCGCATGCCGATGAGGTAGGATTCGCCGCCGGCGGTCTCGGGTGACAAAAGCTGCTCCACCGCCTGGTAGCCGAGCACGGTGCTCATGTAGCGGTCGAAGGCGCTGGGTGAGCCGCCGCGCTGGACATGGCCGAGGATGGTCACGCGGACATCTTGCTGTAGCCGCTCTAGCACCTCGCACACGTACCGGCTGCTGATGGGGTGGCCGTGGCGGTCCTGAGCGCCTTCGGCGACGATCACGATACTTTCGCGCCGACCGGCCTGCCTGGCCGCTCTGAGCGTGTCGCACATTATCGTTTCCCAACCGTCCGGTGGCGGGTTCTCAGGAATTAGAACCCAGTCGGCACCGGTGGCAATGGCGCCCATTAGCGCCAGGTAGCCGCAGTGTCGCCCCATCACCTCGACTACAAAGGTGCGCTGGTGGCTGGCAGCGGTGCTGCTGACGGCATCGACCGCCTCCACGATCCGACTTAAGGCGGTATTAGCGCCGATAGTGATGTCGGTGCCGGCCATGTCGTTATCAATCGAGCCGACTAAGCCCACGATGGTGAGCTGCGGGTGCGCCTCGGCCAGCGCCTTAGCGATACTTCCGCCCGCGACTAGCTCTGACAATAGCTCTGGCCACTCCTGCTTAAAGATCTGGGCGCCGGTCAAGCTTCCGTCGCCGCCGATGACCACGAGCCGGTCGATGCCGTGGGCAAGCAAGTTGTGGGCGGCCTGCAAGCGCCCCTCGCGGGTGCGAAAGGCTGGGCAGCGGGCTGTGCCGATGATGGTGCCGCCGCGGTGCAAGATGCCGCTGACCGAGTCCCAGGTCAGCGGGCGGATCCGCTGGCCGCCTTCGACCAGCCCCTGATACCCCTCATAGATGCCGTAGGCCTCGACGCCATGCTCGAGCGCGCTGCGCACTACTGCCCGCACCGCTGCGTTCATGCCGGGAGCATCGCCGCCGCTGGTAAGGACTCCAAGGCTCTTCATACCTTGCGCAGTATAGCGCACCGCTACCTGCTGGGGGGGCTTCTTCCCGAGCAGCAGAGGACAAAAGGCCTTGGAGACAGACAGCCAAAGCCATGTATACTCTACCATGCGACTTTTTGCCCCTAGAGAGCGCTACCCGCAAGAGACGCGGGTAGCGCTGACGCCACCGGCCGTGGAGCAGCTTACTAGGCTCGGTTTAGGCGTGACGGTCGAAGTCGGCTTAGGCGCTAGCCTCGGCATCGATGACGCGAGCTATCTCCGTAGTGGTGCGACGATCGGCCAGAGCGCCGATGAGGCCGACATCGTGGTGCGGCTCCGCCCTCCGCCGCTCGACGAGATCCGGACCCAACGCCCAGGGAGCGTGGCGGTGGGGTTCTTTGAACCGTTTTTCCAGCCCGAACTGGTCAGGGCGATGACGGAGGCCGGACTAAGCGCCCTCTGCATGGAGCTAATCCCCCGTACCACGCTGGCCCAGAAGATGGACGCCTTAAGCTCGCAGGCGAGTCTGGCTGGCTATGCTGCGGTCATCGTGGCTGCTGAGCGGATCGACAAGGTGTTGCCGATGATGACCACCCCCGCCGGGACCATTACCCCGGCGCGGGTGTTTGTAATCGGAGCGGGGGTCGCGGGCCTGCAAGCAATCGCCACGGCGCGCCGCTTAGGGGCCCGCGTCGAAGCGTTCGACACCCGCCCGGCTGCTCAAGAGCAGATCGCCTCGCTGGGGGCTAAGCCGCTGGTAATCGACCTCGGCGCGACCGGCGAGGCTAAGGGGGGCTACGCCCAGGCGCTCACCCCGGAGCAGCTTATGCAGCAACGCCAGGCCATGGCCAAAAGCTGCGCGGCTGCCGATATCGTTATTACCACCGCCCAGGTCTTCGGTAAGCGGGCCCCGCTGCTCGTTACCGCGGCGATGGTGGCCGGGATGCGCCCCGGCAGCGTGATTGTGGATCTAGCTGCGGGCAGCGGCGGCAACGTTGAGGGGATCGTACCTGACGAGGAGTGCTTGGTCAGCGGGGTCAAACTGATTGGCCTGAGCAACCTCCCCGGCAAGGTAGCCCGCGACGCCAGTCAGCTGTACGCCAATAACGTAGTCAGCCTGCTGACGCACCTCTGGGATCCAGCGGCCAAGGGGTTGCGCTTCGACCTTAACGACGAGATAACCAGCGGCACACTGCTGGTCCACGGCGGCCAGATTCGTCATGATGGGGTGCGTTCGTTAGTGGAGGGATCATGATCTTGCTGCTGTTCATCTTTGTGTTGGCCCTCCTATTGGGCCGCGAGCTGATCGCCAAAGTCCCCTCACAGCTCCACACCCCGCTGATGTCGGGCTCGAATGCCATCTCCGGCATCACCATCGTTGGGGCGCTGGTAGCAGCCGGCACCGCCGCGGGTGGCACCGTGGGGATTATCCTCGGCACCTTGGCCGTGATATGCGCCACCATCAATGTCGTCGGCGGCTACCTGGTCACCGACCGGATGTTGCAGATGTTCGACGGCAAGAAAGACCACCATGGATAGCCTTATCAACCTGAGCTACCTTGTCGCAGCGGTGCTTTTTATCTACGGGATCAAGATGCTGGGCCGCCAGGCTACCGCCCGGCGTGGCAACCTGCTCTCAGCCATCGGGATGCTGATTGCGGTAGTGGCGACGTTGCTGCTGGCCGGCATGAGTTACGAGTGGATTGTGCTGGGCGTGGTGGTTGGCTCGGCCATCGGCGTCTACGCGGCCCGCACCGTCAAGATGACGGCCATGCCCGAACTGGTGGCGCTCCTTAACGGCTCGGGCGGGTTGGCTAGTTTGCTGGTGGGGTGGGCTGAATATCATGCCGAGCCGGTAACCGGCGCCTTTCGCGCTACCGCTATTATCCTGGCGGTACTGATTGGCGGCATCGCTTTTACCGGCAGCGTGGTGGCCTACGCCAAATTGGCCGAGCGGATCGCCGGGCGGCCGATCCTCTTTACCGGACAGAATATCGCTAACGCCCTACTGCTGTTAGTTACTGTGGTATTAAGCGTGCTGTTCGTCGTAAACCCCGGCGATAGCTACCTGCTCTTTGTGCTGGTAGTACTCTTGGCGCTAACGCTGGGCGTGCTAGCGGTCATCCCCATCGGCGGGGCCGACATGCCCATCGTGATCTCGCTGCTTAACAGCTACTCGGGCATCGCGGCTGCCGCAGCGGGGTTTATTATCCTCAACACTGTGCTGATTGTGGCCGGGGCGCTGGTAGGGGCCAGCGGCCTGATCCTGACTGCCATCATGTGCAAAGCCATGAACCGCTCACTGAGCAATGTGCTGTTCGCGGGCTTTGGCGCCTCGGGTGGACGGCAGGTAGCCAGTGTCCAGGGGCAGGTGCAGGCGATTAGTGCTGATGATGCCTACTACATCCTAGAGGCGGCACGCTCGGTGGTCGTAGTGCCGGGTTACGGCATGGCGGTAGCGCAGGCCCAGCACGCGGTCAAAGAGTTAGCCGATCTGCTTAGCGGTAACGGTGCCGAGGTCAAATACGCCATCCACCCGGTGGCAGGCCGCATGCCGGGGCATATGAACGTGTTGCTAGCCGAGGCTAGTGTCCCCTATGAGCAGCTAGTTGAGCCTGGCGATGTGAATCCCACTATGAGCGCGGTAGATGTCGCTATCGTTATCGGTGCCAACGATGTGGTTAACCCCGCCGCCCGCGAAAAGGGGAGCCCGCTTTACGGTATGCCGATTATCAACGTAGACGAGGCGCAGACCGTCTTTGTGCTAAAGCGTTCGATGGCGGCGGGCTTCTCCGGAGCCGATAACCCGCTCTTCTTTAAGCCTAACACCCGCATGCTGTTTGGCGACGCTAAGGCGAGCCTGTCCAAGCTGGTAGCGGCCTTTAAGGAGGCGGCATCATAAAAACGCTCAGCGACTTTAGTCGCTGAGCGTGGCGGGAGAGGGGTAAGCCGGGTTCTGTCCCCTAGTGGGGGCTGATCATCTATCTAGGACGCCTGTCGCCAGGCGCCTCGAGCGGTCAACCCGGAGATGTTAGCGAGCCGGGCAAGCTCTTTCTCCCTATCGGACCTTGCACCGGGTGGGGTTTACCTAGCTGCCGGTGTTACCACCAGCACTGGTGCGCTCTTACCGCACCGTTTCACCCTTACCAAGGGGCGACTGCCGCCCTGGCGGTCTGCTCTCTGTTGCACGTGCCGTCGCCTTACGCGCCCAGGTGTTACCTGGCACCCTGCCCTGCGGAGCCCGGACTTTCCTCAGCTATGAAGCCGCGATCAGCTCCCTCTCACCGCCATATTGATTGTAGCACAACGGTTATCCGCTGAACGGCGTAAGCCAGCAATAAAGCGCAGGTGGGCTAGCCCACCTGCGCTGAGCGGTTACTAACGGTTCAGGCTACAGGGTGCGGAAGTCAGTGACTTGGATCTCGCCGCCGATGATCCGCTGCCGGATCTCTTCAAGCTGTGCGACCAGCGACTCCGGGATGAGCGCGGCATTGAACTCGTCGAGCGCGAAGCCTACGCCATCCTCAGCCAGCCCGAGGCTCTGGGTGCCGCCCGTGAAGGTGCCGTTGACCACGTCGAAGACCGCACTATAGGCGGCAACGTCGACGCGCTTGAGCATGCTGGTAAGGCCGTGGTTCAAAGTGGCCGGATTGTTGTCGGTATCGCCCAGGAAGTTCTGGTTGGAGTCTACGCCGATGAAGAACACCGGAATGGTGCCGGCACCGCACCTAGCGGTATAAGCAGCCGACTTGGCGAGGGCAGCCACCTGCGCGGCCAGCGGAGTCTCGCGCACCGGCGCGGTGGGGGTAAAACACATGGTCTCGTTGGCGAAGTCGATTACACCATTACCCGAGGCGCCCGCAGCAGCGTAGATGATATCGGCGCCCTGGGCGTTCTGCAACGTAGCCAGCTCTTTAGCCCTGGCCGGGTCGTTCCAGGCTGCCGGCGTCACGCCGACGTAGTTCGACAGCACGGTGCAGTTCGGGCAGGCATACTTGACGCCTTCTTCAAAGCCCAGGTTAAAGGCGCGGATCAGCGGGATATCCATGCCGCCCACGAAGCCGACCACTCCGGTCTGGCTCAGCGTCCCGGCGATCACCCCGACCAAGAAGCTACCTTCCTGCTCGCGGAACAGCACGCTGCGCACGTTGGGATTCTCGGCGACCGAGTCGATCAGCACGAAGGAGGTATTGGGAAACTCGCTGGAGACAGCCTGAATGGCATCGCGTTGCAAGAAGCCGGGGGCGATGATCAGGTCGGCGCCTTCCAGGGCGATGCGGCGCTGCCCGTCAGCGGCGGTGCCGGGCGTCCCTTCGAACTCGAGCACATCGATTTCGTACTGAGCGCTAAGCTCGTCTACGGCCCGGATCAAACCCTCCCAGGTACCTTGGTTGAAGGAGCGGTCGAATTTCCCACCGGCATCAAAGGTGATGCCGAAGATGAAGTCTTGTGCGAACGCTAGACTTAGCGACAGCACAGCGATAAGAACGATTAATCGGCGCATGGTTCCTCCCAAAAAATCAGTAGTCAAGTAGTCACAGCGGTTTTCACAAATACTGAGTCGCCTTAGCGCAGGTATCATCTCTGCAAAGGCGCCCTGGAGAACGATTTGCAGTCCTGCGAGCACCCGCAGGATCAAACCAGATGATACCTGCTATCAGTAGCCAGAATTCAGTAGAGGCGACCACGTGGGGTTGCCCTATTTTTATCTGCGGTACGCCTTCGCTTGGCCCCTTCGCTGCGCTCAGGACAAGGCTTCGCTGATGGTGAACGAACGTTTGTGAGTGATTCCTCCTTTAGGATGCATTGAGCCCGAGCATATCACGGCGCCAGGACTTGCAAATGAGGCGGCGATGAAGGATTCCCAAAGCAAGCTGGGATCCCCACCCCAGCTATACTGGGGGGTGTGTCAGACCTTGATTATTGGCAGCGCCACGCCGACGAACTGCGCGCCCGTTTGCGCGAGGCCAATTACCGCTACCACGTCCTCGATGCCCCACTAATCAGCGATGCTGAGTATGACGCGCTGCTCTATGAGCTGCACCAGCTCGAAGAGCGGTATCCCGAACTGCGTGCGGTCAATTCGCCCACCCAAGCGGTAGGCTTTGCGCCGCAGGCGTCTTTTGCGGTCATCACCCATCCCCACCCCATGCAGTCGCTCGATAACGCCTTTAACTGCCGCGAGCTGGCCGACTTTGAAGCCCGCTGCCAGCGGGTGCTAGCCTCTCAGGAGCCCTTGGACTATCTGGCTGAGATGAAGATCGACGGCTTATCGGTTAACCTCTACTATCGCGATGGCCTCCTGCTGTGGGCTGCTACCCGCGGCAACGGCCAGGAGGGCGAAGATGTTACCTTCAACCTGTTAGGCGTCCCTGGCATTCCGCCGCGGATTGAGGGGGCACCCCTTGAGCTAGAGGTGCGTGGTGAGATCTACCTGTCACGGCAGGAGTTCGAGCGGATCAACGCTGAGCGCGAGGAGGCGGGTGAACCGCTCTTTAAGAACCCCCGCAACGCCGCCGCCGGGACGGTACGCCAGCTCGATCCGAAGGTCAGCGCGGCGCGTAAGCTGCAAGCTTACTGCTACGGGGTAGGGGAGCCCCGTGCCCTGGGGGTAGGGCGGCAGTCTGAGTTGCTGGCTTGGCTTGAGAACCACGGTTTCCGGGTCAATCCGCTGCGCCGGCGGGTCACCGGAGCCGCGGAGGCCTGCGCCGCTGCCGAAGCGTGGCAGGCGCGGCGGGCAGAGCTAGAGTACGAGGCTGATGGCGTCGTGTTTAAGGTTGACGACTTAGCGTTGCAAGAGGAGCTTGGCAGCACCAGCCGCGCCCCCCGCTGGGCCATCGCCTACAAGTTCCCGGCCCAGGAGGTGGCCACTACGCTGCGCGGCATCACCTGGCAGGTCGGGCGGACCGGCAAGCTCACGCCGGTAGCCGAGCTCGAGCCCCGCCTGTTGGAGGGGACTGAGGTCTCCCGCGCTACGCTGCATAACCCCGGCTTCATCCGCAGTTTAGACCTCAGAGTCGGCGATCGGGTGGTGGTGCATAAGTCCGGCGGCATCATCCCTGAGATTTTGCGCGTGCTGGTCGAGGAGCGCCCCGACGGGTTGGCCCCTTGCCCGATTCCCACCATCTGCCCCGACTGCCAGGCACCCCTCGTCGAGGACGGGGCCAATCTCCGCTGCGTCAATCCGGCCTGCCCGGCGCAGCGGTTAGCCCGTCTTAGCCACTTCGCCTCACGCCACGCTATGGAGATCGAAGGCTTGGCCGAGAAGACGCTGGCGCAGCTGCTCGAGGCCGGTCTGATCCATGATATCCCTGACGTTTACGACCTTACCGCCGAGCAGCTCTTGGCGCTTGAGGGGTTCGCCGAGCTCTCAGCTACCAAGTTGGTCGAGCAGATTCAAGCGTCGAAAGCGCGCCCGCTCGAGCGCCTGATCTTCGCCCTCGGCCTGCCGCAGGTAGGGCGGCGCACCGCGCAGCGGTTGACCAGTGCTTTTGGGTCGCTCGAGGCCTTGCAACAGGCGACCGTTGCCGATCTGATGGCCCTACCCGATATCGGCGAAGCGACTGCTACCGCCATCGTGCAAGCGCTGCAACAGCCTGCCATCCAGGCGCTACTGGAGGGGCTGCGCGCCCGCGGCGTCAATCCGCGTGCCTCAGCACAGACCTCAGGAGCTGCCCTCAAAGGGCTGAGCTTCGTGCTGACCGGCACGCTCAGCGAGCCACGCGAGCGGGTCAAGGCGCGCCTAGAAGCCTTAGGCGCTCGGGTATCCTCCGCGGTGAGCGCCAAGACCGACTATCTGGTAGCAGGGCAGGACCCCGGCTCCAAGCTGGTCAAGGCCGAGGCGCTGGGGGTCAAGGTTATAGATGAGGCGACTTTGCGCGATCTGGTGGCGAAAGCCGTGATATAACGCAACAAAAGAGTCACGAGTGGAAATATCGTGAAATATATAACTAAAGGTCATGGCGTGGCGGTTGCGAGTTCCCCGATGCGCCTTAATTACCAAGGTAGAGCGGGCATTTTGCTTTCGATAGACAGCTAAAACGCGCCGTTGTGTGGTAAAAATTAGTTTATGCCCCAACCCTGCCTGGAGTTCATCGACGGCAACGAGGCCATCATGCGCGGCGCACTCGACGCCGGTTGCGACTTTTTTGCCGGCTATCCGATCACGCCCGCCACCAGCCTGCTGCTAAGCGCCATCCGCGAGCTGCCCAAGGTGGGCGGTATCGCCGTGCAGGCCGAGGACGAGATCGGCGGCATCTCGATGTGCATCGCCGCCAGCATGGCCGGGAAAAAGCCCCTGACTGCCACCAGCGGCCCCGGCCTCAGCCTCTACAGCGAGAGCCTGGGCCTGGCTATCATGGGTGAGGTACCGCTGGTGATTGTTGACTCACAGCGGATGGGCCCGGCTACCGGCGGCGCCACCACGCACGGCGAGGGGGATATCCAGTTCGCCCGCTGGGGGACGTCCGGCGGCTACCCGCTGATCGTGTTAGCGCCGCGGGACCTGCGCACTAGCTACGAGCTGACCGTGCATGCTTTCAATCTGGCCGAGCGCTACCGGACGCCGGTGCTGCTCATGACCAGCAAGGAGCTGTCGCTGACGCGGCGCAGCGAGGATACCGCCACCTGGCAGGCGCCGGCTCTGTTTAAGCGCCGCTATTACCGCGGCGAAGAGGCAGAGTTCTTACCGTACCGGATTGAGCCCGGCCACGACGTGCCGGCTTTTCTCCCTATCGGCGCGGCGGTACAGGTGCGCTTTACCACCAGCATCCACGGCCCGGACGGACAACTGACAAGCGACGTCATTAAGCGGCGGGAGAAGCTCGAGCACTTAAGCGCTAAAATTGCCTGGGATAAGCCCGGCGTGAGCCTTTACGACTACGATCCGCAAGCGGACGCGGCGGTGCTAATCGTTTCCTATGGCTTTGCGGCCCAGGCTGCGCTTGATGCGGTAGATGAGCTGCGCCAGCAGGGAGTAAGGGTGTCGAGCCTGGTCCTGTATACGCTATGGCCGGTGCCGGAAGGGATCTTGCGCGAAGCGCTCGCCAGGCACTCTCACATAGTGGTGCCGGAGCACAACAACGGCCAGTATTGGCTCGAGCTTGAGCGGCTCGCCGACCGGCGCTTTATCAGCCTGCAACGGTTTGACGGGACGCTCATTAGCCCGGCCGAGATAATGCAAGCGGTGCTCGACGCAGTAACTGTGGAGGTGGTGCTGTGAACCCTGACACCAGCGCGCCCTATCTGACGGCGCAAGAGTATCCGTTCTGCCCCGGCTGCGGCCACGGCCTGATCTTAAATGCCCTGGGTCACGCCCTCGGCAAGTTGCAGCTCCGCCCCGAGCAAGTAGCGGTGGTTACCGATATTGGCTGTGTGGGGCTATCAGACGCCCACCTTAAGGTCCACACCTTCCACGGCCTGCACGGGCGCAGCGTCGCCTACGCTGGCGGCCTCAAGCTAGCCCGCCCCGACCTGCACGTGATTGTGCTGATGGGCGACGGGGGCACCGGCATCGGCGCTGGGCACATCCTGGCGGCGGCGCGGCGCAACAGCGGCATCACCGTGCTGGTGTTTAACAACTTCAACTTCGGCATGACCGGCGGCGAGCACTCGGTCACCACCTTCAGCGGAGCGCGCACCGTCACTACCCCTTTGGGCAACCCCGAGGTTCCCTTCGATATAGCGGGGACGGTCGCTCTGAACGGTGCCTCGTTCGTGGCCCGCAAGCCGAGCACCGACCTCGACCTCTTTGACGTAATCGCTCAGGCTATCGCCACCCCCGGCTTTGCCCTGATGGATATCTGGGAGCTCTGTACCGCCTACTTCGTCCCGGCTAACCAGTTCACCGGCAAGCTGTTTCACGACTATGCCGCCCGCGCCGGGTTGCAGATGGGCATCATCAAAGAGGCGCGGCGGCCCACCTTTGAAGCACACGCCCAGCAGCTCATCGCCCGGAGCGAGCCCCCTCAGCCGCCGCGGGGGCTTGCGGTCCGCTTCCCTGAGGTCACTCGGGATAGCGGCTCGTCCGGACTTACCCGCCGCACCGGGCTGCTGGTAGCCGGCTCGGCCGGTGGAAAGGTGCGCAGCGCCGTCGGCCTAATCGCTCAGGCCGCCATGATGAGCGGCCTGCACGTCAACCAGAAGGACGACTACCCGGTCACCATCAAGACCGGCCACTCGGTCAGCACGCTGGTCCTCGATCCTCAGCCGATGCGCTTTGGCATGGTGACGGTGCCGGAGATGGTGGTCATCTTGGCGCCGGAGGGCTTGCACCACATCCGCGCTCAGCTGGCCCAGCTGCCCGCTAGCACTCGGGTCTACGCCGATGCGAGCCTTAACCTGCCCGCTACTAACGCTGCCGTTACCTTGCTCGACACCGCCGGGCTGCGCCGCGCCGTCGGCAAGGAGAATATCGCGCTGGCCCTAGCTGCTAAGGCGCTGATCGCGAGCGGCGCGCTCCCGGTTGAGGCGCTCACGGCCGCCATCGAGCTGACACTTAACCCTGCCTACCAGGCTAAGGCGCTTGCTGCCGTTGCGCTGGGCTGCGAGTTGTAGATTTTACGTCTCCTACCGCGTTGACAGCCCTTCAGTAGCGTGCTATGCTTCCTGTGAAGAAGGGCGCCGTAGCCAAGTGGTAAGGCAGAGGTCTGCAAAACCTCCACTCACCGGTTCGAATCCGGTCGGCGCCTCCAGCCCATTGCAAAACGAGCTGCTACCGGGTAAGCTTAGGTGCTTAGGCGCGTAGCTCAGTGGGAGAGCGCTACATTGACACTGTAGAGGTCGGCGGTTCAATCCCGCCCGCGCCTACCAAAGAAAAAGCCGTCAGGGACGGTGAAGCGAAACCCCTGCCAAGTGCAGGGGTTCTGCTGCTGAGTCGTGTTAATGCAAATGTTAATGCAACTCGGCGCGTCGGACATGGCCAGGTAGAACGCGGCATATAGCCGATGCTCTCTCGCCACGTCGAGAAATCTTGCGGCCTGTTCGGGTTCCCACAGCGTCATGTCTCGCGGCGCCTCCGGCAGCGGATCGACGGCTTCAACTGGGTTGCGGGCTACTAACTGCCAGCGGAGGGTGTGGATGCAGGCGTCGAGTGTCGCTGTGTCAACGCCCTTTGCCTCGCCGTTGACCATGCGTTAGACGGTCCCTTGGGCCAGGCTGGACTCTTTCATCAGGCGGTAGGGGTAATGCCGTTGATAGCTATGTCAATAACTGGTAATACAGGGGTAGAGCAACGGCCGCTTGCTTCGGATGTTGCCCGTGGCGCAAGTATCCGCGTTACCAGCTCGTTGGCTTCTGGATGGTCTCGCCCGAAGGCGTCGTGATCGTCGGTGGGAACTGAGCTGCAGACAGAAGGGCTAGCGGCAGCGTCTTGTGCTTGTCCGATGCCTTGCGCAACCGGGTGGCCGCAGCCCGCCTGGGATCGCGTGCTGGCACATAGACGGTCATGCTCAGGTGGGGAAAGCGCTGTTTGATCAATTCGACGGCAGGCAGAAGGTCTTCGTCACCCGACACAAGCACCATCCGGTCGCACGAGCCCTGGTAAGCGTCGTCGAGCATCTGTAACGCAATTTTGACATCAGTTCCTTTTTCTTCGGGTGCTCGAAACTCGCGCACCCCCCGATACCGGCAGTTTGTCACGTTGCAACGCACGATCTTCTGTTTATAGCGCCCGTGTTGAATGCCGACGAGGGGCGTTGTTCTTAGCGCTCTCAGGTACGTTTCCTGGTTAGCCCGATTGGGTCCGTCGATCAGCGCCGTAAAGTACCAAATCTTCCGAATCTCATCGTCTTGCCGCAACAGCGTAAAAAAGCGCTCGAGGTTCAGCCATTTGTAGGGACCCCTTCTTAGCGCGCCATAGTATAGGTTGAAGCCATCGACGTAGATCGTGCTGTGCTTGGGCATGCGCCAGCATACAAAAAAGAGACAGCCATATAGGCTGCCTTACCGGGTGTGACCCCGGAGAGTTGTATCCATACTGTAAACAATCCGTTGCGCATTGTCAAATGGCAGCGCACCTTCGGCAGCAATTCGAAGTGAACGTATGGTGAAGGTGCAGCAGTGTACGCAGTTTGAGCGTCAGCGTCAGATCTCGGGCTGTTTTAGAGGCGAGGGGGTAAGGTACTTCTGTCGCATCAGGGGGTACATCCTTCGTTGCACTCAGGACAGCGTCTCGACCTTGCGCAAACAGGGGCTTAATGTCCTCGCGGGTCTAGAGAGTGTCTTTCGGGGCAATCCGCTCAGGCCTCAGGTGGGGGCTGAGTAGTTACGCGATCTTAGCCAATCGGCGCAGGCCGGTTCAAGCCCGCTAGGGCTCGAGCCATGAGGTATACTGAGTTGGCCTCTCCCAAGGCCACGACCAATTCCGGCCCGCCCCGGAAGGGGCGGGCGGTCGAGTCTACTATCGAGCCGGGCTGCTCTTATACCACACCCTTAGCTAAATCGTTGAAGCGTACATGGGCGCTGTGAAACTGCAACTCCACAGTACCGACAGGGCCGTTGCGCTGTTTGCCGACGATGACCTCGGCGATGCCGTGCTTTTCGGACTGTTTGTCATAGTACTCATCACGGTAGATGAACATCACCAAATCTGCATCCTGCTCTATCGCCCCGCTCTCACGCAGGTCCGACAGCATGGGCCGTTTGTTGGGGCGGCTCTCTACCGCCCGAGAGAGCTGGCTCAGCACCAGCACCGGGATGTCTAGCTCTCGTGCCAGCGCCTTTAAGCTGCGCGAAATGACCGAGATCTCCTGCTGGCGGTTCTCTCCCATGCTGGTCTTGGCACCGGCGTGCATCAGCTGCAAGTAGTCGACGATAATCAGCCCCAAGTCGTGCTCGGCCATCAGGCGGCGGGCGCGGCTGCGCAGCTCCATGGCGCTTAGGTCGGCGCTGTCGTCTATGAATAGTTTAACCTCCGACATCTGCCCGGCGGTATTGGCCAGGCGCTGGAAGTCGCGATCAGAAAGCTGGCCGCTTTTGACTCGGCTCATATCTACGCGGGCCTCGCTGCACAGCATGCGCATCACTAGCTGCACCGCCGACATCTCCAGCGAGAATACCCCCACGGTCCGTTTTTCGCGCAAGGCGGCGTTGAGGCCGATAGTCAGCGCCAGGGCGGTTTTGCCCATGCTGGGGCGGGCCGCTAACACATTGAGGCTGCTCGGTTGCAGGCCAGCGGTGAGCAAGTCCAGCTCTTTAAAGCCGGTGCGCAGGCCCGAGACCGGGTCGGGGCTGTTAAACAGCTCCTGAATATGCTGGAAGGTGTCATGCACCAGCGAGCCCATACCGGCGAAGTGATGGGTGCGTTTGTTGCTGGAGAGGTCGAAGATGCTGGCCTCGGCCTTATCTAGCACCTGCTCGAGCGGCATGGCCTGATCGTAAGCGGTCTGCATGATCTGACCACTAGCGGCGATTAGCTCGCGCAGCACAGCTTTTTCCAAGACGATCTTGGCGTAGTTCTCGGCATACGCTGCGGTCGGCACCGAGTCGGCTAGGCCGATTAAATAGGGCACGCTGCCGATCGCCTCCAGCTCGCCGGACTGGCGCAGCTCCTCGGTCAGCGTGACTAAGTCCATCGGCTCGCTACGCTGGTGCAGGCGCTCGAAGGCGCGGTAGATCTTGCGGTGCCCCTCCTTGTAGAAGTGCTCCGGGCGGAGCATCCCTTCGAGATGGGAGTAGGCCTCGTTGTCGAGCAGGATGCTGCCCAAGACGCTCTGCTCGGCTTCCAGGTTCTGCGGTGGGGTGCGGCTCTCCATTGGACCTACCGTTCCGATTCTATAACTAGAGGAAAGAGTAGAAAAGAGTGGACGAACTATGATGAGGGCCTACCACTCTTTTCTCACTCCTCTGTTCTCACTCCTAAGTCGTAGGCCATGTCGAGTACAATAGCCCAATGATCTGGCTGCTGCTAGCACTCGTTGGCTCTTACCTGCTAGGCGCCCTGCCGCTGGGTAGCCTGCTGATTAAGCGCGTGACCGGCTTTACCCCGCGCGAGATGAGCGCCCATAACCTTGGGGTCGAAAACCTAATGCACTTTGTAGGTCGACCGCTGGCGCTAGCCTCGTTCGGCCTCGACCTGCTCAAGGGATTCGTAGCGCTAGCGCTGTTTGCGGGCAGCCCCTGGGCGGCGGTTGGGGTCTATCTGGGGCACCTCTACCCCTTGCCGCTTAAGGAGCTGCCGCGGGGCCGTGGCAACGGCGTGTTGTTGGGTGTGCTGGCCGGGCTCTGGGCCTTTGGCGGGCTTTCCTGGTTGGCGGCGGCCGTGCCGGTGGTGGTGTACGCAGGCGTCCTGGCCCTGAGCGGCTATGTGGCACTGGCGACGCTGGCCGGATTGGCCGCCTTGGTGGTGGCGACGGTGGTGACCGGGCCGACAGCGCTGGCCGTGGCGACCCTGCTCATTGCGACGCTAGCTTTGTGGCGGCATAAGGCCAGCCTGATGCGCCTGCTGGATCAGACCGAGCCTAAGCTGGGCGAGTCGCTGCCGGTGCGCGCGCGCGACCCCGGAGTCGTTACGGCTGCGTTCATGATCCATCCGCTAAGCCTGGACGACCTGTGGCAGCCCGGCAGCCAGCGCTGGCTCAGACCGCTCTATCAGCGCGGACTGCTGTCGGAGGCGACCATTCGCAAACTCACCCCGCACTTCAGGCCGCTCAAGCAGGGGGAGATCAAGGGGGTGCGGCTGGCTGATGGACGCGAACTCCGCCTGATGCTGCTTACCGGGCCGCTGTTGCCGGACCAGATCCGCTACCAGCCCGAGGTGGCTACCAGGATGGCTAGCCAAGGGGCCAGGCTGGCCTACGAGCTTGGGGCCGAGGCGTTCGGCTTGGGAGCGTTCTGGTCCACCGTCGGTAACAAAGGGCTAGATGTTCAGGAGGCCGTGCCGGAGATCCACATCACCAACGGCGGGGCGTATACCGCGGCGACCGTCAAGGCGGCGGTGCCGGGGCTGCTGGCTAGCTTCGAGGCGGAAGGGGGGTCGCTTAAGCGGGCTTGTGCGGCGGTGGTAGGAGCTAATGGGGTGGTCGCCTTCGGGGTAGCGCGGATGATCGCCGGTGAGGTGGCTGAGCTGATCTTGATTGGGCGTGACTTGGAGCGGCTTAACCGCAGCGCCGAGACCTTGCGCCGCAAGTTCCCGCAGACTGTGGTCACCACCAGCACCGAGGTGGCGGCGTGTGCGGCGGCGGATCTGGTCTTTACTGCCACCTCCGATCCAGCTCCGGTCCTGTTTGCCGAGCACGTCAAGCCAGGGGCCTGGCTCTTCGACCTGGGCCGCCCGGCTGATGTGGATGACTCGGTGCGCCGCGTCCCCGGTGTCCACATCGTTCCTGGTGGCGTGGTCCGCCCGCCTGGCGCTATGCAGAGCTTGATCGACCTGCATTTTGGCGACGGCCTAGTGCCAGCCTGCCTGGCCGAGACCATGATTATGACGGCTACCCGGGCCTTCGACCGCAAGTCGCTGGGGCCGCAGACCAAGACGGCAGATATCGACTTCTATCTGGAGGCGGGGGCGCGTCTGGGCTTTGAGATCGTCACCCGCGACGAACAGGTTGCGCCGCTCGAGCTGGCCCGGTAATGCCCCGTTTTCGCCTGCTTGGCGACTTTGCTACCCGTGACGCCGAGACCGCGCTGCTCTGGCAGGCGGGCTGCTCGGCTATCGAGCAAGACGGTGCCGAGCTGGTGGCCTACTTCCCTGAGCGGCTTAATCTGCCGCTCTTGGGCCGCTGGGAGGAGGTGCCGGAGACCGATTGGCTGAAGCGCTACTATGCCGAACTCAAGCCAATCCTGCTAAGCCGCCTGATAGTGGCGCCCTCCCACTGCGAAATGGTTGGGCGAGGCCTTGTTGTGCCTGAGCCAAAATTGGTGATCCGGCTCGACCCCGGCAGGGCCTTTGGCACTGGGCATCACGTCACTACCCGCCTGGCCCTGGAGGCACTGAGCCGGCTTACGCTGAGCGGCAAGACGGTGATCGACGTAGGAGCAGGCTCAGGCATCTTGGCCATCGCCGCTGATCTGCTGGGAGCTGCCGTGGCTTATGGACTGGATAACGACCCGGAAACCGTGCCGATCGCCCGCGATAACGCCCAACTTAACGGCTCACGAGCAGAGTTTTATCTTGGAGCCTTGGACGAGACGACCCCCGCAGCTAGCGCCGACGTGGTGGTTGCTAACCTCTACGCCGAGCTGCACCAGCAGCTAGCCCTTCACTACCGCCGGGTGCTCCGCCTTGGCGGAGAGCTTATCCTGAGCGGGATTCTGAGCGAGCGGCTGCCCGCAGTAGTGGCCGCCCTGGAGCCACTAGCCGATACTACGGTTGCCCAAGAGGACGGTTGGGCGCTGGTTTACGCCCGCTTGCTATGAGAGTCCATCGCGTGTTGGTAAGCCCGTTAACGGTCGGTGAGGTCCGGTTGCTGGGGCGCGAAGCGTATCACCTGGTGCAGGTGCTGCGGGTCAAACCCGGTGACGCGGTGCGGGCCTTTGACGGTGGTGGCCTGGAGGCCGAGGGGGTGGTGCAGCAGGTAGCAGGCCCGGTGGTAGTGCTCAAGTTGTTTGAGCCCCAGCCTACCGAGCGCGAGGTGGTCATCCCCATTACGCTGGCGCTAGCGCTGTTAAAGGGCGACAAGCTGGCCGAAGTAGTGCGCCAGGCGACCGAGCTGGGCGCTGTGCGCTTTATCCCTTTCGTGAGCCGGCACTGCGAGGTGCGCGAGCTGTCCCCGCAGCGCCTGACCCGCTGGCGGCGGATTGCGCAAGAGGCCGCCAAGCAGTCGGGGCGGAGCGTAGTGCCCGAGGTAAGTGAACTACTTGGGCTCGAGCAGCTCCCCAGCCTAGCTGAGCGGATGTTAGTAGCCCACCCTTACGCCGATACGACGCTCGCGGCCCACTTGCAGCAGGCGCCGCTCGTGCCGCACCAGCCGCTGCTGCTAGTAACCGGCCCCGAAGGAGGCTTAAGAGATAGCGAAATCAGCCACCTGGTGGCGCAGGGGGCAGCGGCGATCCGCCTGGGACCGCGCATCTTACGGGCCGAGACCGCGCCGCTGGCGCTGCTCTCAGCCCTCTTAGTGCCGGAAGGGTTATAACGAGGCGATGCCCCTGGCTATCTCGCGGATGCTCGCCGGTTTGGCCCTCTTGGCGCTATCGTCCTGCGCTTTTACCTATATTCCGCTGATTCCCGAAGCCCGGACGCTGCCACCTAGCCTCGACCTGCGCGGCTCGGCGGGACTGCTTCAGGACGGTGATAGTTTGGCGCTTCACCTTACCTTGCGCGAGGTGCCGGCGGCCGACTGGCTGGCGGTGCAGTGGTACGCGCCAGATAACCGCATAGTCGCCTCCGAGTCGATCTGGGTCGATCCTAGCTCGGCAAGCACGACCAGGGTGTTCTTCTTGCCGGCTGAGGCTACTTGGCAGCCGGGTCTGTGGCGGGCAGTGGTATCGTTCCAAGGCCAGGTCGTCCGGCAGTTTTCGCTTGCGGTGGAAGCGGGCTAATCGTTGCCCGTGACCGGGACCGGTCGGCGGCTAGGAGTGCTGTACCGCGGCTTAGTGCGCTTAGTCATCAAGAGCCGCAGGCCGTTAAACACCACCACCAGCGTCCCCCCCTCGTGGCCCACTACCGCCAGCGGCAGGGGGAGGTTGCCAAATAGCGTGAACAGCACCAGGACAACCATCACCGACACGGCAAAGGTGAGGTTCTGCCGGACGATCCGGTTGGCCCGCTGAGCCAGCCGCCGCGCCGCTACCAGCCGAGAGAGGTCGTCGGAGAGCAGCGCGACGTCAGCCGCTTCGATAGCTACGTCACTACCGGCGGTCCCCATCGCTACCCCGACATGGGCACGGGCGAGCGCCGCAGCGTCGTTGACGCCGTCGCCGACATAGGCGACCTTGGCCTCCCGCTCGAGCCCCTTGACTACTGCCAACTTCTCTTCCGGGAGCAGGTCGGCAAAGATGTCCTCTGCTGCCAGACCGAGCTGTCTGCCGATGTGGTGAGCCGCCTCAGGGTGGTCGCCGGTAATCATGACGATCCGCTCAAAGCCGGACTGGCGCAACTCCGCCAGAGCGTTAGCAGCACCGGGACGGAGGGTGTCGGCTACCGCGATTAAGCCGAGCAGGCGCCCATTGGCCCCGATGATAACCGGGCTCTTCCCTTGAGCCTCGACAGCGGCGAGCTGCTGTTCCTGTAGCGCGCTAAGCTGTATCCCCTGATTAAGCAGCTTGCGGTTGCCGGCCCAGTGGGGGAGACCACCTAGCATGGCCTGCACCCCCCGGCCGGGGACCGCTACTATCTGGCTGGCCGGAGGGGGCGTAAGCCCCTGCTCGCGGGCATAGGCCACGATACTCTGCGCGATCGGATGCTCCGAGTGCGCCAGGGTGGCTGCGGCAAGGCGCAGCAGTTCATGAGCATCGCCGTCAAACGGCACGACATCGCTAACCGTCGGTTTGCCGCGCGTCAGCGTCCCCGTCTTATCGAGGGCCAGCACGGTGCTGGTGCCAAAATCCTCGAGCGCTGCTCCGCCCTTAAAGAGCACTCCGCCCCTAGCGGCGGCGGCCAAGGCCGATAGGATAGCGGCAGGCACACTGATGACTACCGCGCACGGGCTGGCCGCTACCAACAGCGTAGCGGCCCGGTAGAGCGCGTCATCGATGTTCATGCCGAGCAGGAAGAACACTGCCAAGGCTGCCACACTCCCTAGCAGCACCAACACCGTATAACGCTGGCCGAACCAGTCGCTGAAGCGCTGGCTAGGGGCGCGCTGCGACTGCGCCTCAGTAACTAGCGCGATCATGCGGGCCAGGGTCGATTCGCTGGCGCGCTTGGAGACCTTGACCTCTAGCACTCCATAGCCGTTCACCGTAGCAGCAAAGACTAAGTCGCCCGCCGCTTTGTCGACCGGGATGGATTCGCCGGTGATGGTGGCCTGATCGACCGCGCTGAGGCCGTGCTGAATCACCCCGTCAACGGCGATGCGCTCGCCCGGCTTGATGATCACCAGGTCGCCGGGGACGAGCGCTTCGACGGCTACCACTTCGGTTTCGCTCGAGCCCGGAATGCGCCGAGTAGCGCGGTCGGGCCTGAGTTGCAGCAGGCTCTCAACGGCGCGTTTAGTCCGTCCCATGGCGTAGTCCTCGAGCGTGCCCGCTAAGCTAAAGAGGAATAGCAGGATGGCGCCGTCACGCGGTTCGCCCACTGCCGCCGCCGCCAGAGCAGCTAGCACCATCAGCAGGTCGATATCGAGTCGCCCTTTGGCCAGCTCGCGCAGCGCCTCTCGCCCGGCTGGGACGCCGCCAGCCAGATAGGCTAGCAGATAGCAGGCCCACACCCACCATGACTCAGGGGCGATTACACTAACCACGACTCCGGCCAGCAAACCAAAGCCGGTCAGGCCGGTGAGCAGGGCCGCACGCCTTAAGGCGCGGGTCGCCTGCTGGTGCTGGGTAGTTGAGGGGAGGGCTGAGGTCATGGTTTCAAGTATAAATCATAATAGTTCCGATTTCAATCTATGCCGAATTAAGACCTAGCAGTGCGCTGCCGCTACTCTTAGGACAAGGCTACTGGCTTGTGTAGGGGACGCATGTCCTAACTTGACCAGGCCGCTGCGGATTAGCGACCGAGGTTGGGGGTGTGACGCCGTCATGACATGCCGCTGCTAGCATAAGCGCTAGCAGTAGACTGCTAGGTGAGGCGAGCAAGCCGTGCTAAACTCGCAGTGGAAAATAGGGAGGTAGCGCTCATGTAACGTCTGATTACCATCAGCGAAGCGTCGGCCCAAATCGAGCTGAGCCCCATCACTTCTCCTGCGAGTAAACCGCAGGACAGGGCAAGCCTCAGGGCGAAGCCGAAGTGAGTGCGATAACGCGATCATGCGAGGGAGTACGTGGGGTCGCCCCTGCTTGAACGCTTGACTACTGATTCCCGGAGGAAAATCATGAAAGACCTGATGTCGACAGCGAAACTTTTGGCTAGCGCTCTGTGCTTGATCTTGCTGATCTCAGCCCCGCTGGTAGCGGAGGCGCGCACTTACGGTGAGGCGCGCAACGTGATCTTTTTTCATCCTGACGGCTATGGGCTTAGCCATTGGGATGCCCTGCGGATACTCATCGCTGGGCCTGATGGCCGGCTGAATTGGGATCGGCTGCCGCACATCGCCGTCTACACTGGGCATATGGCGGACCATCTGACCGGCACGTCGCATGGCGGAGCGACCACCCACGCCTATGGGGTAAAGGTACACTTTGACAGCTTTGGCCTTGACGGTGCCAACCCGATTACCGCCCTTTCCGGCCAGCAGCAGTCGATAATGGAGGAAGCGGTTGCTGCTGGTTTTGCCACCGCCCTCATTCAGACCGGCTCTGTGACCGAACCGGGTACCGCTGCCTTTGTCGCCTCGGTGCCGGAGCGCGGTGACCATGCGGAGATTGCCCGGCAGGTGATCGAAGCAGGGGTCGATATCATCTTTGGCGGGGGCGAAGCGGCGTTGCTGCCGGCCGGCGTGGCCGGGCGCCATGGCGAGGGGGCGCGCCCTGATAATCTCAACCTCATTGAGAGAGCCAAGGAGCTGGGGTACACAGTTGTTTATACCCGCGACGAACTGTTGGCGCTGCCTCGCAATACCGCTAGGGTGTTAGGCGTCTTTGCTCACGCCCACACCTTTAACGATCAACCAGAGGAGGCGTTGCGTGCTGCCGGGCTGCCGCTTTTTGTGCCTACCGCGCCCACCATCGCTGAGATGGCTCAGGTAGCGCTCGAGCTGCTGGCCAACAACCCAAAAACGGCAGAGCGAGGTTTCTTCATGGTGGCGGAAGAAGAGGCGACCGACAACTTCCCCAACAACGCCAACGCTCCCGGTTCTTTTGAGGCCGGGCGGCGCGCGGACGAGACCTTTGGACTGTTCCGGGAGTTTGTTAGCCGCAACCCGCGCACGCTGCTGTTGACTACCGCTGATAGCAGCGCCGGTAGCAAGAACGTTCTGTCCTTGAGAGACGCCGCTGCTGCGGTAGGCACCACGCGGGTCAACACCGGAGCTGACGGCCAGCCGGTCTCAGCCCCCGTTGATGGGGTTGATGGCGCGGGGACGGCGCCGTTTATCTCGGCGCCAGACAAAAACGGCAACACCTTCCCCTTTGCTGTGACCTGGGCGACCACCTCGGATGTAGCTGGCGGCCTACTGGTGCGCGCCGAAGGGCTCAATGCCGAGCGCGTCAGCGAGCTTGTTGTGGTGGACAACACCGACATCTATCGCCTCATGTACTGGACGCTGTTTGATCGGTGGCTGGAGTAGGGCTCGCAGGAGATATAAGCCGAGGTCTGATGGTGGGGCTGGGCCGCCCTGGTGCAGCCCCACCTAACCTTGACTAGAGCGACCGGGTGTCGGCGTTTAACTCCAACCAGGCGATCTCTTGGGGCGAGAGCGTTACCTCACAGGCTGCTAAGTTGGCCTTAAACTCGGCGCCGCTCTGGCAGCCGACCAGGGCAAAGATATTAAGGGGCTGGTTCATCACGTAAGCCATAGCGACTTGCGGCAGGGTCAGGCCCTTTACCTGAGCCAGCTCCTCGGCCCGCTCTAAACGCCGGAAGTTCTCCTCGACGCAGTACGACTCGACACAGAGCTTATCGAGATAGGCATCGAAGGTGGCCAGGTTATCCCGCCGGAAACGGCCGGAGAAAAAGCCGCTGGCTAAGCTCGACCAAGCAAAGAGGGGCATTCCCTCCCGTTGATACCAGGCTCTGGCCGCTTCGCCCGGCGGCCCGCCGATGCTGACGCAGCCGGCCCAGGGCGCCTTGACCTGCACCGCTAAGCTAAAGTTCGGGCTGCTAGCGGCAAACGGCACTAGGCCGTGCGCCTTGGCGTAGGCGTTGGCCTCTTGCAACCGCTGGTGCGTCCAGTTAGAGCCGCCGAAGGCCCGAATGCGCCCGGCGGCCAAGTGTTCATTCAAAACCTCGACGATGGGGCCGACCGGCACCGTAGGGTCATCGCGGTGAAGCAGGTAAAGATCGAGGTAATCGGTCTTAAAGCGGGCTAACGAATCGTGGATATCGGCGCTGATGTCAAAGGGCGTTACCCTGGCCCGGTCCTGGTTGGGGTGCGCCCCCTTAGCGATAATAACGACCTGGTCGCGGATGCCGCGCTCACTGAGCCAGCGCCCCACAGTGCGCTCGTTATCCCCCTGGCCGTAGACATGGGCGGTGTCAAAAGTATTGCCGCCGAGCGCAAAGATCTCGTCGAGCAGGGCAAAGCTCCGCTTAAGCTCGGTTGAGTTCACCATCACCGTGCCCTGCACTAGACGGGAAAGGGGCTTGTCGATGCCTGGAACATAGCCGTAGTGCATGGTATTTAGGTCTCCTCCGAAAATCAACTATTAGCCGTTAGCGTAGGGGCGAACCTCGTGTTCGCCCTGGTTTCTTTGTGGTGAACGCACGTTAAGGGACAATTTCTACTCCACCGGATACCTTAGCCCCCACTGGTGTCGAATCTCATCGAGCGTCGCCATAATCGCCAGCGTCTCGTCAAGCGGCATCACCGCGCTCTCGAGCCTCCCTGCTCTCAGGCAACGCCCCACCTCGTCGGCTTGGTAGTTATAGCCGTTACCGGCAAACGGCACCTCGATCAGTTGGGGCGCTTGACCGGCTACGGCAAGGGTCATGGCGGTGGCCTTCCACCAGGGGGCGTGGATCTTAAGCCAGCCGTCCGTCCCGATCAACAGCGCCTCTTGCGGGGTAGCGGTCCGAATGGCGCTGGTCAGCGTAGCCAAACGGCCCTTGGTATAGCTCAGGATCACCGCCGACTGTTCGTCTACCCCTGTCTCGCCGAGGTAGGCAGCGCTGTGAACACGCTCCGGACGGCCCCACAGCAGTGAGGCCAGCGACAGGTTGTAGACCCCGACATCGAGCAGCGCGCCGCCCGCTAACTGGGGGTTAAAGAGACGACCCTGGGGGTTAAAGCCAGCGCGAAAGCCAAAATCCACTTGCAGCAGGCGCAACTCGCCGAGCACTCCCTGAGCTATCAGCTCACGCAGCTTGACAAAGAGCGGCAGGAAGCGGGTCCACATCGCCTCCATCACAAAGAGCCCGCGCTCCCTGGCCAAGTTAATGACCGTAGTGGCTTCCTGGGCGTTGACGGTAAAGGGCTTTTCGCACAGCACCGCCTTGCCGGCTTGTAGGCACTGGAGGCTGTTGTCCTGGTGAAAGGGGTGAGGGGTGGCGATGTAGACGACATCTAGGTCAGGGTCAGTGACAAGTTCGTCATAGCTGGCATAGCGGCGCGGAACTCCAAAGGTAGCGGCGAAGGCCTCGGCGGTCTGGCTCGAGCGCGAGCCGACGGCGATGAGTTCGGCGCCCTCCACGTGCCGTAACCCTGCAGCGAACTGGCGGGCGATGGTGCCCGTACCGAGGATGCCCCAGCGGATTTTAGCTAGCACAAAACAACTCCTTATTAGAGCGCTCCGGTAAGACCGAGCCTATTCTAGCAGCTTCACCGCCTGATGCTGCCTGATCCACCCCTGGAGGGATGGCTATGGACTGTGTTAGAATTGCGCCAGGAAGGAGGCATGATGGAGCTAAAAATTACCGGAATGACCTGCGGCCACTGCCAGGCGGCGGTTAAGAGCGCGCTAGAGTCCGTGGCGGGCGTTGGGGCGGTCCATGTCGATCTTAAGAATGGCTACGCTAAGATCGAAGGGAGTGCAGATATAGCGCTGCTATTGGCAGCAGTTGAAGCGGAGGGCTATCAGGCCACCGTAGTGGATTGGTGAAAGCGATGCCGGACCGTCACCTCCACCTCGATCCGGAGACCCGGACCGAGGTGGTGCGGCGGCTCAAGAGCGCCAAGGGGCACCTTGAAGGTGTTCTTAACATGCTGGAAGATCCCGGGGTTTATTGCGTGGATGTTCTTAAGCAGATTAGCGCAGTGCAGGGTGCCTTAAGCGCGATCAATGACCGGGTGCTGCGCGCTCATATCCGTGACCATGTGACTACCGCCGCCCAGCGTGGCGATGCCGAGCGCATTGTTGAGGAACTGATGGAGGCGCTTAAGTATAAGCTCTAGCGCCACCTCGTGCTGCGCTCGCAATCAGCCTTCCGCTGCGTCAGGTGGCTTGTTGCCGCTTTTGTTGCCACCGCTCGAACGAGGCGGGACTTTCTGCCGACTTCTTGCCAAGCAACAATCCCTCAACACCGATATCCTCGTCCAGATCAGGCCAGTGGATGCTGTTAAGACCCTAACCCTAGCCAGCGTGACCGCTGCAGAATGCATCCCACTCATCTCTCAAGGCCTCCTGATGCTCACGGATAATGTGCTCAATGTCGCGTAGCGGCGAGACGCTTTGGAGCGTTATGCCGTTCCGCCTGGAGCAGGACCTTTCTTGAACAGGCAGTAGATAAAGTCCTGCGCGGCTCCCCGGGGCGTGACGTGCGTCTCTGCCACGTCGCGAATCAGGGTAAATCGCTCCCCGACCTCCTCACACAGCGAACCTGGACTGTACCGAACCACCTCGAGACCGCTGCAACGGGGCGGCCCGGTTAGGGCGAAGGTCGCCATGATCAGGTGGCCACCCGGTGCTAGCGCTCGCTCTACGGCTGCGAGGTAGGCTCTCCGGTCGAGGCTGCTGGTAAGGAAATGAAAGACCGCACGATCGTGCCAGAGGTCGTAAATGGGCAGCAGCTCGGCCTGAGTCACGTCCCCTGCCATCCAACGAACCCGCTTGGCCCTTTCTCCTAGCCGCTCCTGCGCCCGCTCCAGCGCCGCCGTAGCAATATCGAGCACCGTAATGTCTTGGAAGCCCTCCTGCAGGAGATCATCGACGAGCGTTGAGGCCCCGCCTCCAACGTCTAATATGCGTGAATACCTGGTGATCCCGGCGAGTTTGATAAGGTCGAGAGAGACCGTTAGCTGTGCCTGATACCAACTGACCTCGGTCGGGGACTTGCTGGTGTAGGCGTCGTCCCAGTGTTTCGTGCGCTCCATCGCTAACCTCGCCTTGCGGTCGCTCCTGCAACGTCCCTTTCCCCAAGGCCACCAACAAGCGGCCTAACCCCTGGCCGCTTCCCCTATCATACGCGGAACTCTAACCCCTAGAGGGCATTCAGAAATTCCCAGCAAGACCCGTGCGGTTGCATCCGGTAGGGGCGACCGGCCGGTCGCCCCTACTTCCTGTCTACCCAGCCTCGATCTGGATCTCCCGGCAGCTTCCAGAAGTGAGCCGCCGGGATTGCTGCAAACTCCGTGACGCAAACCATTAGCCCCTGGTGTTATTCCGGGGCAAGCACGGTGATTTTGCCGCGCATGTAGGGGTGCAGGGTGCAGAAGTACTCGTATTCGCCCGGCTCGTTGAAGGTAAAGCTAAACGTCTCAGCGTGCTTAAGCAGCGGCGAGGCGAAGCGTTCGTTGCCTACCCCGGCGATTACCACCGCGTTGTGCTGGCCGGTGAACTCGCCGCCAGGGCCGAGGAAGTCGAACACATCCTCATTGATCCAGGTGACGGTGGTGCCGGTCGGGACTTCTGCGCGCTTGGGCCAGAACGAGTTGCCGACCATCTGGATCTGGACGCGGTCGCCGGTGCGGAAGCGGACCGGAACATCTAGGGTCTCGCTGCCAGGCCCAAAGGGATCGACCAAGCGCCTAGGCTCTTCGGCTAGCGCATGGCTGGGACCCTCGCTGCGAATCTCGCCGACGCGCGGGGCATCCTCAGCGGCCATCAACACGCCGACTGCGCCCTTGATCGCCTGAGTGCCAAAGGCGTGGCTGACTAAGGTAAACGGCCCCTCGCCGGGAACGATCCAGTCGATCACCCAGGAGTCGGTCGGCCCGGAGATCACCGACTGCGTGCCGCGCATCAGGTTCTCGGGGTTGCCGCCGTAGTAGATGTAGTCCCAGATGCCCCCTACCGCGTGGAAGGTAGAGGTTAGGTTGGGGCCGACGTTGAGGTAATAGAAGCGGACGTAGTCGCCGGGGCGGGCGGGGATGGGCTCCCTGACGTAGCGGAAGGTCTCGCCGTTGAACATCACGTATAAGGCCTGGCCGTCAAAGAAGTCACGGCCGGAAGCGTAAACTTCGTGCTGCACCAGATAGACCTTAAGGTCAGGGGCGCGGCCTAGCTCTTGCTCCATGCGGTAAGGCTGCTTGGGCTCGACCACGAACATGCCGAACTGGCCGCCCATGGTGTGGACCATGATGCCGTGGCCGCCCGGCGCGCAGTGGTACATGAATACGCCGGGGAAGTCGGCGGTAAAGGTGAGCGTTCGGGTCTGGCCTGGCGGGATGTGGCCCACAAAGTTTGAGGTTTGGGCGTTGGCAGCGTGGATAGAGAGGCCGTGGGTGACGGTGTCTTCGTTGCGCACCGTGATCTCGACGGTATCACCCTCCTGCACGATCATCTGCGGGCCCGGCATGGTGCCGTTAAAGGTAAAGCCCTTGAAGGTGACGCCGTCACCGATGGTGAGTGTGTCTGAGCGGGCGATTAGTTCGAAGCGCCGGATCTCCCCCTGGGCCTGGGCTAGGCCAAAAAGTAGGAGCAGGGCCAAAGCAGTTGCGGTTATCGAATGTCGCATGGTTAGCCGTCCTTTCGTAAGGCTGGTGTTACTCGTTCTGCGGGATGGTTTGGTTAGCGCTGGGGTTGTGAGGGGGCTGTTCATGGCATACCTCCTAATACTTGGATAAGAGTATCTAAGATAGTTTGCATCCGCTCAAGGGACGAACGTCCCTTAGTTGACTGCGTTAAGGACTTTGGTAGCTTAGGAGGCTTGCCATTGCCGGGCCGAGCCTTTATGATGAAGCCGTACCCACCCCAGGAGGGGTGAGAATATGAAAAGCACCAAAATCAGGCCCGGAGCATCATGAGTAACGCCGTCAAGCGACTTAGCATCGGGGTGCAGGGGATGACCTGTGCCAGTTGTGTGGGCCGTGTCGAGCGCGCCTTGGGGAAGCTCGAGGGGGTTCACGAGGCGACGGTCAACTTAGCGACCGAAAGGGCCAGCGTCAGCTTCGACCCAACTCGCACCAGCTTACCCGCGCTGCTTGATGGCGTCGAAAAGAGCGGCTATCAGCCGGTGACTGCTGAGGCAACCATAGGGATTCAAGGGATGACCTGCGCTAGCTGCGTGGGCCGCGTCGAGCGGGCGTTGCAAAAGCTCGACGGGGTGCTCTCAGCCAGCGTCAATCTGGCGACTGAGCGGGCGACAGTGAGCTACCTGCCCGATGCGGTCGGGTTGAGCCAGCTTAAGGCCGCCGTGCGCCAGGCCGGCTACCAGGTAATCGCCGAGGTAAACGATCAAGGACGCACCGATGCCGAGCGGGCGGCGCGTGAGCTCGAGCTTGCTCAACTCAAGCAGAGCGTAGTGATTGCCGTTACCCTCACTACCCCCATCTTCCTGTTGGATATGGGGGCTAAGCTTATCCCCCCGGTCGGCGATTGGCTACACGGGCTTGCGCCGATGGTGGCTTTCTACTACCTCTTCTTTGTGCTGG
>Ga0208735_100117_pt1 | contig 46543 bp, 41 predicted proteins | sample Subbio12Aug_8Aab_FD_184829 | JGI IMG/M metagenome (GOLD analysis project Ga0208735, IMG submission 184829) | Serpentinite rock and fluid subsurface biosphere microbial communities from McLaughlin Reserve, California, USA - CR12Aug_8Aab (SPAdes) | ecosystem: Environmental > Terrestrial > Deep... | reverse complement strand
CGACCCGCAAAGCCGTTTCATCAACGAGCGCAGCCACGCCAACATCCAGAAAGACGGCACCTACAGCGTGGTGCCGCGCATGTGGGGCGGCGAGACCAGCGCCGCCGAACTGCGCCGCATCGCCGATGCGGTGGACAAGTACCAGATTCCCACCGTCAAGGTCACGGGCGGCCAGCGCATCGACTTGCTGGGCGTAAAAAAAGAGGATTTGATCAACGTTTGGAAAGACATCGGCATGCCCAGCGGCCACGCCTACGCCAAGGCGCTGCGCACGGTCAAAACCTGCGTCGGCTCCGAGTGGTGCCGCATGGGCACGCAAGACAGCACCCAGATGGGCAAAGACCTGGAGCGCGCATTTTTCGGCATGTACGCACCGCACAAGGTCAAGTTTGCCGTGAGCGGCTGCCCGCGCAACTGCGCCGAAGCCGGCATCAAAGACGTGGGCATCATCGGCGTGGAGAGCGGCTGGGAGATGTTCATCGCGGGCAACGGCGGCATCAAGACCGAGGTGGCGCACTTTTTTTGCAAGCTCAAAAGCGCCTCCGAAGTGATGGAATACACCGGCGCCTTCATGCAGCTCTACCGGCTGGAAGGCTGGTATCTGGAGCGCACGGTGCATTTTGTGAACCGGGTCGGGCTGGATTACGTGAAAAAGCGCATCCTTAACGACCCCGCCGGCCGCAAGGCGCTGTGGCAGCAATTGCAGTTTGCGCTCGACGGCACGCCCGACCCTTGGTTCGAACACGAGCGGGCGCAAGTCGATGTGCGCCAGTTCCAGCCCCTGAGCGCAGATGCGGCATCAAGCTTGGTGCCGGGCTGATCGCGCAATGGCTACATTAGCAAACCCTTTGCCCCGGAGGCACCATGACCCGCTGGATTTCCGTTTGTTCCGTTGATGACATCCCGGCCTTGGGTTCGCGCCGCGTGGCGCGCGCCCACGGGCTGGACGTGGCCGTGTTCAAGGCCGCCGACCAGCGGCTCTTTGCCCTGCTCGACCGCTGCCCGCACAAGGGCGGACCCCTGAGCCAGGGCATCGTGTTTGGGCACAGCGTGGCTTGCCCGCTGCACAACTGGAACATTGCCCTCGACAGCGGCCAAGCCTGCGCACCCGACCAGGGCCAGACCCCGCGTTTCGCCCTCAAGGTTGAGCACGGACTGGTGTTTCTGGACGCCCACGAACTGGACACCCTGGCGACCGAGGCCACGCGGCCCCTGGCCGGACCGGCCCGCCGCGTTTGCCCCGGCCCGGCCAGCGCTGCCTGCCAGGCGCAGGCCCTGAGCGCAGACTGAGGCGCAGCCCAATGGCCACCACCCGTTCCACCTGTCCCTATTGCGGCGTGGGCTGCGGCGTGCTGATCGAGCACGAGGGCGGCCAGATCACCGGCGTGCGCGGCGACCCCGAGCACCCGGCCAATTTCGGGCGCTTGTGCAGCAAAGGCTCGACCCTGCACCTGAGCGCCCGACCCGCCCTGGCACAAGCCACCCGGCTGCTGCATCCGCAGTGGCGCAGTCAACGCAGCCCACGCGGCCAGCCCACCCAGCCCTTGGCGTGGGCCCAGGCGCTCGATCTGGCCGCCAGCCGCATCGCCAGCACCGTGCGCGAGCACGGCCCCGACGCCGTGGGCGTGTATGTGAGCGGCCAGTTGCTGACCGAGGACTACTACGTCTTCAACAAGCTGGTCAAAGGCGTGCTGGGCAGCAATCAGATCGACTCCAATTCGCGCCTGTGCATGAGCAGCGCCGTGGCCGGCTACAAGCTCACCCTGGGGGCCGACGCGCCGCCGCCCTGCTACGACGACCTGGGGCTGGCGCAAACGCTGTTCATCGTGGGCAGCAACACGGCCTGGGCGCATCCGGTGCTGTTTCGCCGCATCGAAGACGCACGCGCAGCGCGGCCCGATATGCGCCTGATCGTGGCCGACCCGCGCCGCACCGACACCGCCGCCAGCGCCGACCTGCATCTGCCGCTGCAACCCGGCACCGACGTGGCGCTGCTGCACGGCCTGCTGCACATCATGCTCTGGGAGGGCTGGCTCGACCTGGCCTACATCGCTGCCCACACCAGCGGCTTTGAGGCCCTGAAAGCGATCGTGCGCGAGCACACCCCCGCCCACACCGCGCACCTGTGCGGGCTACAACAGGCCGATCTGTACACCGCCGCGCGCTGGATCGCCGGCCTCGATGGCCCCGGCGACTCCACCGCCCCGGCCTTCAATGGGCGCGATGGCCGACGCCGACACCCCACCCTGAGCCTGTACTGCCAGGGCCTGAACCAGAGCAGCAACGGCAGCGCCAACAACGCGGCCCTGATCCACCTGCATCTGGCCACGGGGCAGATCGGTCAAGCCGGTGCCGGCCCCTTTAGCCTGACCGGCCAGCCCAACGCCATGGGCGGGCGCGAAGTGGGCGCCATGGCCAACCTGCTCAGCGCCCACCGCGATCTGGCCAACCCCGCGCACCGGGCCGAAGTGGCGCAACTGTGGGGCCTGCCCAGCGTGCCCGAGCAAGCCGGGCGCAGCGCGGTCGAGATGTTCCAGGCCGCCGCCGAGGGCGAAGTCAAAGCGCTGTGGATCGTCTGCACCAACCCGGCCCAGAGCCTGCCCGACCAGAGCACCGTGCGCCGGGCGCTGGAGCGGGCCGAATTCGTCATCGTGCAAGAGGCCTTTGCCCACACCGCCACCAGCGCCTACGCCGACCTGCTGCTGCCCGCCACCACCTGGGGCGAAAAGGAAGGCACCGGCACCAACAGCGAGCGCTGCATCAGCCGCGTGCGCCGCGCCGTGCCGGCCCCGCTGCACCCCGACCATGCGCAAGACGGCCCACGGCCCGACTGGGTCATCGCGCGCGACCTGGCCCAGCGCCTGGAGGCCCTGCTGCACCCGCAGCCCGAGGCGCAGCGGCGCATCCGCTTCGACTACCCCACGCCCGAAGCGGTGTGGAACGAACACCGCCAGAGCACCCGTGGCCGCGACCTCGACATTAGCGGACTCAGCTACGACTTGCTCGAAGCCGCAGGCCCGCAGCAATGGCCGCTGCCCGAAGGCCAAATCCGAGGCCTCGCGCGGCTGTACACCGACGGCCGTTTTCCGACTGCCGACGGCAAGGCGCGTTTTGCGGCGCTGCCCTACCGGGCGCCGGCCGAGGCACGCGACGCCACCTATCCGCTGACCTTGAACACCGGCCGGCTGCGCGACCAGTGGCACGGGATGAGCCGCACCGGCCACCTGGGCCGTCTGTTTGGGCACGCACCCGAGCCGGTGCTGCACATGCACCCGCAGGACATGGCACGGCGCCGGCTAAGTGAAGGCGAGTTGGTGAGCGTGCAAAGCGCCCGCGGACGCATCGTGCTGCCGCTGCAGGCCGCGCCCGATCTGGGCCTAGGGCAGGTCTATGTGCCCATGCACTGGGGCTCGGAGGCTTTGAGCGGACGCAGCCCCGAGGGCCAGCCGCTGCTGGGCGTCAATGCCCTGAGCAGCCCGGCCTGCTGCCCCACGTCCAGGCAACCCGAACTCAAGCACGCCGCCGTGCGCGTGGAGCCGGCCCACCTGCCCTGGACGCTCATCGCCTTGGCCTGGTTGCCCGAAGGCGAAGCGGCCCAAACCCGGGCCTGGCTGTCGGGGCAACTGAGCCAGTTCGACTTCGCCACCTGTGTGCCCTTTGGCCGCCACGAGGAACAGGGGCGTATGGGCGTGCTGCTGCGTGCCGCCTGCCTGCAAGCCCCCGCCCCCGCACTGCTCGACGCCGTGGCCGCGCGCCTGGGCCTGAACACCCCCAACACCCTGTGCTACCGCGACCCCCAGCGCGGCCAGATGCGCGCGCTGCGCCTGCTGCGCCACAGCCCCGACTCAGAGGCCCAACTCGACGCCCTGCTGCTGGCGGGCGACCTGCGCTCGGCCGCCTGGCTCCAGGCACTGCTGCAGGAAGAACGCCCCACCTCGGCCAGTGGCCAGCAACTGCTGAGGCCCAGCGCGGATGCGCCCTCGGCCTTGGCGACTACCCGCCGCAGCCCCCAAGTCTGCGCCTGCCTCGATGTGAGCGAGCAAGCCATCAGCCTGCACCTGGCCAGCAGCCAGGGCAACGCCAGCCAGCGGCTGGCGCACCTGCAAAGCACGCTTAAATGCGGCACCCAGTGCGGCTCCTGCATCCCGCAACTCAAGCGGCTGCTGCACAGCGTGGCCGCGCCCACGATGGCCCCGGGCACGCAAATCGCCTAATCGCAAAAAGTAATTATGTTTTAGGCACAATCGGCAAAATGAGCATCAAAGAGCATCTGAAAAAGATTGGACGCGGCAAAGACGGCGCCCGTTCCCTCAGCCGTGCGCAGGCCGCCGACCTGTACGGGCAGGTGCTGGACGGCGCCGTGAGCGATCTTGAAATCGGTGCCTTCTGCATCGCCATGCGCTTCAAAGGCGAGACCGCCGAAGAAATGGCCGGCTTCCTCGACGCACTCGAACCGCGCTTGCAGCGCTGGCCCGCTCCCGCCCACAGCCCCTTGCCCACCGTGGTGCTGCCCAGCTACAACGGCGCGCGCAAGTTGCCTGTGCTCACGCCTTTGCTGGCGGGCTTGCTGGCGCGCTCGGGTCTGGCGGTGCTCTGGCACGGCTGCGCCACCGAAGACGCCCGCACCCACCCCGAGGCCATCCTGCCCGCGCTCGAATCGGCCGGCCTGCTCAGCCCCGAGCTGCAGCCCGGCCGCGTCTGCTGGGTGCCCACACAGCGCTTGCACCCAGGGTTGCAGCGCCTGCTGGACGTGCGCCGCAGCGTGGGCTTGCGCAACAGCGCGCACAGCCTGGTCAAGCTCATGAACCCGGTGGCCGGGCCGGCCCTGCTGCTGAGCAGCTACACCCACAGCGAATACCTGCACAGCATGAGCGCCACACTGGCGCTGACCGGGGCCAACGCCCTGTTGTTGCGCGGCACCGAGGGCGAGCCCGTGGCCGACGCACGGCGCTGCCCGGCCATGGACGCCTTTGTCGCCGGGCGCAGCTGGCGCATCCAGGAAGCCCCGGCAGGCCCGCTGATCGCGCCAGACGATTGGCCCACGCCCGACGCCGACGCCACCCGGCTCTGGACCGAAGCCGCGCTGCGGGGCCAGCGCGCCATCCCAGAGCCGATCGCAACCCAGGTGCGCCACACGCTTGAGCTGGCGCGCCTGATCGCTGCCGCCCCAACCCTCGCCCTTTCCCATCGGAGCGCCCCATGAACCAATCGCCATCCGCTGCCTGCTCCTTGGGCCCTGTGTCCGGCCCCATCAATGGCTCCATCTTGGGCCCGGTCTGCAGCGCTGCCCCAAGCCCAATCGTGGGCCGCTGCACCCTGGTCGGGGCCGGGCCGGGCGACCCGGAGCTGCTCACCCTCAAAGCCGCCCGCGCCATTGCCCGCGCCACGCTGTTGCTGGTCGATGACCTGGTGAGCGACGAAATCGTGGCCTTGGCCACTCCTGGCACGCGCGTGGTTTACGTGGGAAAACGCGGCGGCTGCCGCTCCACGCCGCAGTCCTTCATCGAAAAGCTGATGATCCAAGCGGTGCGCGAAGGCGAGCAGGTGGTGCGGCTCAAGGGTGGCGACCCCTTCGTGTTTGGCCGCGGCGGCGAAGAAGTGGAGCACCTGCGTGCGGCGGGCATCGAAGTCGAGGTGCTCAATGGCATCACCGCCGGCCTGGCCGCAGTGACGGCGCTCGGCGCACCGCTGACGCACCGGGACCATGCGCACGGGGTGGTGTTCATCACCGGGCACGCCAAACCCGGCAGCAACGGCCCAGACTGGCGTGCGCTGGCCCACACCTGCCACGCGGCGCGCCTGACGCTGGTGATCTACATGGGCGTGCAAGCGGCGGCGCAGATCCAGGCCGAGCTGCTCAGCGGCTTGCCTGCCTGCACCCCGGTGGCAGTGGTGCAACACGCCAGCCTGGCGCAACAGCGCCACGCGCTGTGCGAATTGCAGCACCTGCACAGCACGCTGGAGCGCGAAGGGCTGGGCAGCCCGGCGGTGATCGTGGTGGGCGAGGTGCTGCAGGGCCTGCTGGCGCTGACGCAAGCGGCGCAGCCTGGGGCGGCGCAGAGCCGGGCGGCCTGAGGGGCGGGCTGCGGCGCACTGCCTTCAAAAACCCGCGCATTACCGGCCTGCGTCTACCCAGCAGCCATCAACCAGCCGCACACGCCCCAGAGCCACCAGCGTATCGAGCAGCGTTGGCAACCGGTCACGCCAGCGGCCACGGCCGCTGAAATGCTCGGCCACGCCGTCCAGGTCGAGACTGCGGCCCGCTGCAGCCAGCACCTCGGCCACGGTCTTGATTTGCTCGGTCACCCCCGTGGGCCACGGGCGCTGCACCAGCGCCGCCTTGGCGGGCTGGGTCTGGGCGCCGTCCTCGGGCGCGTCGGCGTCGGCGTCGGCGTCGGCGTCGGCATCGGCATCGGCATCGGCCTCAAGGGCGACCTGCTCGCCCCGCCCGGCTTGCTGGAACCCGGGGCGCAGCCAGCGCACCGTGCCCGCGGCTTCCTCGGCGGCGCGCCGGGTGTTGAGCTCGACCAGCCGCAGCAGCAGCGCATCGGTGTCGGCGGGCAAGCTCAGGTCGGCCCAACCGTAGGCTTGCAGCACGGCGGCGTCCAGCTCGTCGTGCAGGCTCTTGAGCACGCCCACCAGCCCGTGTTCGTAAACGACCTTCTCCTTGGCGCTCAGCGCCTCGCCGCAGCGCAGCTTTTCCAGCACGTTGTACGTGGCCGTCAGCGTGGCGTCCGCGTGGGCCGCCAACTGGACCTTGCGGTGGGCGTCGATTTGCTCAGCCAGCGTGCGGATGCGCTCGACCAGCACCGGCGTGAGGCCGGTGTCGGCGTCGGGGAAGGGGAAGGTCTCGAAGCAGCGCGACTTGTTGTATCGCGGGTCGTTCCCGACGCCCAAGCGCCCGCCAGTCGCAAGCGCCCAATGCACATGAACTGCACTCGACAGCACACCAAGGTGGAAAGCGTCCGCGCTGGCAATGGCAATCAACATGTTGTCGGGCAGGACACTGGCATCCAAGAACTGGAACACCCGGTGCTTGGCCGTCTCGACGGTGGCGATGTAGCGGGGCAGGCCTGCCAATTGCCGCCGCATTTCCTGGCGCGGCTTGCCATGCAGCCACCACAGCTTGGCGTAACCCGCTCCGTCTTTGGTTTGACCCTTGGCATCACGCTCCGGCTTCACCCGCTCCAGCAACCACTGATAAGCAGCGGGGTAGCGTTGCCGCGCCTCGTCGGCGGTCAGCCCGAACAGGTCGATCACCAAGACGTCGCGCGGCGTGGCCGTGAGGTCACGCCCGTTGCGGTACTCCCTGATGTAGCGTTCTAGCCCCGGCAACGTGCCCAACCCAAGGCCGGCCGCCTCTTGCCGGGTGACGATGAATCCCGAACCGTGAAGCTTGACGCCGGGGGATGAAACCGCCGCCATGGCGCGCAATGGTCCCGCCCCAGCCACGTTGGCACCCACGGACAAGTCGGGGTGTATCAGCCCCCTGCGCTCGGCCAGCGACACCGACACCTCGCCAAAATCGCCCTCTGCTTCAGTCTGCACGGTATAGAGCCGCCCTTCGGCCGCACCCAGCGCCAGCACCGTCATGGCGATGCGCACGGCCGCGCCATTGGCGCTATCCACCCAAGGGTGGTCTGGCACGGCGAATGCCAGATGCGCCACGCCAGCGCCGGGGCCGGGCGTGCCGGGGGCCGATTTCTGCGCGTTTGGCAGCATGAGGCCCCCGGCACGCCCGGCCCCGGCGCCCGCCAACGCAGCAGCCGAAGAAGCCGAAGCCACCGACAAAGAACCATCCAACGCCGCCTGCACCACCCGCCGGTTGAACGTCTGCCGCAAACTGTTGGTGGTGATCAGCCCCATGCGCTGCACCGCGCCGGCCCCCACGAGCGCCGCCGCCCGAGCCCACCAGAACATCACAAAGTCGGCACTGTCCGGCACATCCGGCCACGCGGCGCGCAAAGCGTCCACATACCCGTCGCCCAGGGCCGCCCGCATGGTGGACGCGCCAATGAACGGCGGGTTGCCGACGATGAAATCAGCCTGCGGCCACACCGCCTGCCGGGGGTTCAGGTAGCGCCACTGCAGCACCTGCGCCGCCTCATCGGGCACTGGCTGGCCGGTGACGGGGTGCGGCTTGAAGGTTTGACCGTCCCAGCGGGTCAGAACCTTGCCGCTGGCGTCGGTCATCGGCTCCTGGCGGTCGTAGGCCAGCACCGCGTCGCGGTGCTCGATGTTGCCGTAATCGTGCACCACCGGCTCAGCCACACCCGCCTGCCCGTTGGTGCGAATCTGCCACTGCAAAAAACCGATCCACAGCACCAGCTCCGCCAGCGCCGCAGCCCGCTCATTCAGCTCGATGCCCAGCAACTGCTGCAGCGTCACCGTTTCGCGGCCCAAGTCCAAAGCATCCTGGGTGTCGCCCAAGGCGCCGAGCTGGTTCAGCACCTCACCCTCCAGGCGCTTGAGGTGTTCCAGCGTCACGTACAGGAAGTTGGCACTGCCGCAGGCCGGGTCCAGCACGCGCAGGGTGCACAGGCGGTGCAAAAAGTCCTTCACCTGCTGGCGCGCCTCGGCCCATTTGGCGCGCACGGCGGCGTTGTGGCGGTCCAGCGCAGCAAAGTCTTTTTTGGTCTTGACGTCGGGCGGATGCGCTTCCAGCCCGGCGGCCTCGTGTGCCAGCAGCAGGGCGGCGGCCTGGGCGTTGGCCCACTCGGCGCGCAGGGGCTCAATCACGGTCGGCAGCACCAAGCGCTCGACGTAGGCGCGCGGCGTGTAGTGCGCACCCAGGGCGTGGCGCTCGTCCGGGTCCAGCGCACGCTCCAGCAGGGTGCCAAAGATGGCGGGCTCGACCTCGCGCCAGTTGGCCCGTGCGGCTTATATCAGCAGGTCGATTTGCCCGGGCGTCAGCAACAGGCTGTAGCCGTCGGCGTTGCTGCCCTTGAACAGCTTGCCGTTGAACTGGAGCACGGGCTTGGCCAGCGCCACCGAAAAGCCGCCCCGGTCCATGTCAGCCCACAGGTTGCGCAGCATCAGTTGCAAGGTGGCAGGGCTTGCGCGGTGTTGCAGCAACAAAGCCAGGAACGAGCCCTTGGGCAATAGCCCCACATCCTCGGCAAACATCGAGAACAGGCAGCGTGACAGGTACGCCGCCACCGTGTGCGGGTCGTGCCGGTGCTGCTCCAAAGAACGGGCCAGCAAGGCCAATTGGCTGGACACATCCCGGGTGACTTTGGCGGCAATCAGCGCCGGGTTTAGGTCGTCCGGTTGCGTCCAAATCAGGCGCAGCCGTGCCTGCACCTCTGGCTTGGCCAAGTCCGCAAGCAAAATGCGATGGCTGCGTGGATCGGGGAACGGCGTGTACGTGCCACCACTGCGGCTGAACTCGGCATACACCTCAATCACCGTGCCCACGTCCACCACCAGCACAAAGGGCGGCCGCCCTTCTGCAACGGGCAAGGCGCGGGCGTAGCTCTCGCCCTGGCTGCGGGCGCGCAACAGCCCATCGTCAAAGCCCTTGGTGTGGGCCCCCGCTTTGAGCTTCTTGGCTTCGAGCACGAAGTGCCCGCGCCGGTAGCAGTCGATGCGGCCGGCGCTGCTGGAGCCGTCGCCGTGGCTGAAGGTCACGGGGCGCTCGAACATGTAGTCTTGCGCGGGCGTGGGGTGCGGCTTGGGCACACCCAGCAGCTCGCACAGGTCCATGACGAAGGTTTGAGCGGTGGCCAGCTCGCTTGCGGCGACTCCCTGCCAGCGTTGAATGAACGCCTGCGCCGTGGTTGTGGTGTCCATGTTGCGAATGATAGTTGCAGGCCGCATGGGAATCGTCTGTTCTTGCCATCTGCTGGGCTGCGATGGCCTGCAAGGGGCGAGCGGGGGGCGGGAGCTGGGTCCCGGGCAGTGAAATGGTGGGCCTGCCAGGGTGAGGGGACAAGGAATTTCTCGGGGGCGACTGGGTGTTGCTGGTATAAATCTGTGTTTAACGATTGACGGACTGTGGCATGAATCTCTTTGATGCGCTGGGCTTTCGATGGGACAGGTCTGCGGTGCCGATTTTTGCTGCGTCTCACTCGCTTGAGCGGGTCTGCTTTCGCTTCCACAAGATGCTGCCGGAGTTTGTTTGGGACGCATCTGTGCTGGAAGGCAATCCCTTTACCTTCCCGGAGGTCAAGACCCTTCTGGACGGGGTGACTGTCGGTGGTCGCAAGATTTCCGATCAAGAGCAAATCCTGAACCTTGCGCAAAGCGCCAAGCGCCTTCTGGCGATGGTAAAGAGCGGTCAATTCTCCCTCTCCAAGGCTGTATTCATCGAGCTGAACGGGATCGTCGCACGGAAAGAAGCCTTGGAATGGGGCATGTTCAGTGGCGAAGGGCAGGAGACAAACTACACGCCGGATGTGGGCCTTGGTGAACTTGGACGCTATACGCCGCTGCCCACACGCCCCGGTGCTCCTGAGCTAAACCGGGTGTTCAGTGCTGGCGTTGCCGCGCTGCGCGAGTGCGAGCCATTCGAGCGTGCAGCGGCTTTTTTTCTGTTCGGCGCTTTGCAGCAGTTCTTCTTCGACGGCAACAAGCGCACCTCACGCTTCATGATGAACGGCGTTCTCATGTCGCATGGCATCGACGCGATCAGCGTGCCAGCGGCCAAGGTGCATGAGTTCAACGAGAAGATGGTGCGCTTCTATCTTTCGAAGGACGCTACTGAGATGATGCACTTTCTCGGCGGCTGCCACCCGGATGCGGAGGCGGCCCCGGCCAGCCTGAGGTCGGGATGAGTGTCGGCTGCTGGTGGTTGCCTTCCACACAAAAGATCAGCTCGAAAATCAAGCTAAATCAATAAGCTGCGAGCGCATCGAGGCGTGGATACTTGAGCAGACCGGGGTGAGCTTTGAAGCCGCCGCCGCGCCTAGCGGGCTGCGCGTGGTGGCGTGATTTGTAAAGCACGGATGTTCACGCTATGATACTTACCATGCGCCATAAAGGGCTGGAGCAGTTTTTCCGCACGGGCAGCCTGGCAGGCATTCAACCCGTACACGCCAAGCGGCTGCGCGAGTTGCTTACCGCCTTGAACGTAGCCAAAGGCCCGCAAGACCTGAACCGGCCATCGTGGCGCTTGCACGGCCTGAGCGGCGACCGCGCTGGTTTCCATGCCCTGACCGTGCAAGCCAATTGGCGCTTGACGTTTCGCTTTGTCGGCCAAGACGTAGAGCTGCTGGACTATCTGGACTATCACTGAAGGGGCACCACCATGGACATGAACGACCCGGCAACACCCGGCGAGCTGCTGGCGGGCTGGCTGCGCGACCTAAACGTGAGCGTGACCGACTTTGCCGCCCACGTGGGCATAAGCCGCATCATGCTATCGCGGCTGCTGCACGGGCACGCCGGATTTAGTGCCGATATGGATTTGCGCCTGGCCGAGGCGCTGGGCACATCGCCCGGTTTCTGGCTGGCCCTGCAAGCGCAGCGCGATCTGTGGGCCGCCGCCGAGCGCGCCAAGCAGCGCCGCCGCATCGAGCGCATGGAACATGAGGCCGCGTCTGCCGCCACCGCAGTGGAAGCCGCGCCGGGTTGACGCAAGCCTAGCTGGCTCCACCGCCCAGCCGCCGTGGCTGGGCTGCGCCGGTACAAAACCCGGTGCTTTGGGCTACGTGGTGGCTACATGGCACCCAGGCAACAAAAAAGGCCAGCTCGAAAACTGGCCTAACTTGTTGATTTATTTGGTGGGCCTCCCGTGAGTCGAACACGGCACCAACGGATTATGAGTCCGCTGCTCTAACCAGGCATGAGCTAGAGGCCCTTCTCGCAATCTCTGCAGCTTGGGTGCTGCGGCAAGGTCAGGCAGACTGCGCCTGCCGTTTGCCTGCCCCAATGTGCAGAAGCCACAGAAAGGCGTGATTTTAGCCCTCTGGCGGGGCTGCACACACCGCCATCTGGCTCGACTCCTTTACCGCGGCTGGCTCAGGGCATTGCCCACCAGCTTGGCCGTGATGTCCACGATCTGGATCATGCGCTCGTAGGGCATGCGCTGCGGGCCGATCACGCCCAAGGTGCCCACCACGGTGCCATCCACGGTGTAGGGGGCGCTGACCACCGACAAATCCTCGAAAGGCACGCCGCCCTGGCTGTCGCCGCCGATATAAATGCGCACCCCTTCGGCCTGGTGCGACACATCGAGCAGCCGCATGATCTGGGTTTTTTGCTCAAACAGGTCAAAAAGCCGCCGCAACTGCCCCAGGTCGTGCGTGAAATCGCTCACCGACAGCAGGTTGCGTTCACCCGCCACCACCACCGCGTCTTGTTGCGCATCCGACGCGCTGCCCAACTCGACCGCTTGCAGCATGAGGGAGGAAATTTCGCCGCGCAAGCTCTCGACCTCGGCGCGCAGGCGGTCGCGCACTTCAGACAGCGTCAGGCCCGCGTAATGGGCGTTGAGAAAGTTGGCCGCTTCTTGCAGTCGGCTCTGCTCCAATTCGGTCTGGGTGTGGATGACGTGGTTTTGCACCTCACCGTCGGGCGAGACCAAAATCACCAGCACGCGCCGTTGCGACAGACTCAAAAACTCGATGTGCCTAAACACGCTGACGCGCTTGGGCACCCTCACCACCCCGACGAAATGCGACAGGCTGGAGAGCAGTTGCGCCGCTTGGTTGATCACTTGGCGCGGCTGCTCGCCTTGCAAGGTGGCTGCGGGCATGGCATCGACGGCGGGCAAGTCGTCGCGGCGGGCGGTGAGCATGGTGTCGACGAACAGGCGGTAGCCGCGCGCCGTGGGCACCCGGCCAGCCGAGGTGTGCGGGCTGGCGATCAGGCCGAGCTCTTCCAGGTCGCTCATCACGTTGCGCACGGTGGCCGGCGACAACTCCAGCCCGGCCGCGCGCGCGAGGGTGCGCGAACCCACCGGTTGGCCGTCGGCAATATAGCGTTCAACCAAGGCTTTGAGTAAGAGCTTGGAGCGGTCATCGAGCATGGGAAGATTTTAAGCAGCTTGTGCTTTAATTTGAGCATGGATTCGCAAAGTCTCCCACCCCTTGCAATGCCACCCTTGGCAGAGCTGCACTTTCGCCACGTGGCGGTGATCGGCAAGTACAACGCCGTGGGCTCGCGCGGCGCCATCGACACGCTGGCGCATTTTTTGTTGCAGCAAGGTTGCGCCGTCAGCCTGGAGCGCGAGACGGCCCTCAACACCGGACTGGACCAGCACCCGGTGCTCGATGTGAGCGAAATCGGCCAGCACTGCGATCTGGCGCTGGTGCTGGGTGGCGACGGCACCATGCTTGGTATCGGGCGCCAGTTGGCACGCCAGAACGTGCCACTGGTGGGCATCAACCAAGGCCGCCTGGGCTTTATCACCGACATCCCTTGGCAGGGCTACGCGCCGGTGTTGCAAGCCATGTTGCACGGCCAGTTCGTGCACGACCGGCGCGCCCTGATGCACGCCAGCGTCTGGCGCGACGGCCAGTGCGTGTTCGAGACCATCGCCATGAACGATGTGGTGGTGAATCGCGGCAGCGCGCCCAGCATGATCGAATTGCGGGTCGAGGTCGATGGCCACTTTGTGGCCAAACAGCGCGCCGACGGGCTGGTGATCGCCACCCCCACCGGCTGCACCGCCTACGCCCTGTCGGCCGGCGGGCCACTGCTGCACCCGGCCATCGACGGCTGGATCATGGCCCCGATCGCGCCGCACACGCTCACCAACCGCCCGATCGTGCTGCCCGCCAGCGGCGAGATCGCGGTGGAGGTGGTTTCGGGGCGCGACGCCAGCGCGCACTTTGATATGCAAAGCTTTACCAGCCTGCTGCACGGCGACCGCATCGTGGTGCGGCGCGCGGCGCATCAGCTCTGCCTGCTGCACCCGCTGGGCTGGAGTTATTTCGACACCCTGCGGCGCAAGCTGCACTGGACCGAAGGGGGTGTGGGGTGAGCTGGCAACGCATGACGCTGCGCGACTTTGTGATCGTGCGCGAACTGGAACTGGATTTGAGCCGCGGCTTTACCGTGCTCACGGGCGAGACCGGGGCCGGCAAGTCGATCCTGATCGACGCGCTGCAACTGGCGCTGGGCGCACGCGCCGACGCCTCGGTGGTGCGCGAAGGCGCGGCGCGCACCGAGGTTGTGGCCGAATTCGAGCCCACGCCCGCCGCGCTGCTCTGGTTGGCCGAGCAGGGCTTCGAGGGCGAGGTGGGCGAGCCCTTGCGGCTCAAGCGCCAGCTCGACGCCCAAGGCCGCAGCCGGGCCTGGATCAATGGCAGTGCCGCCAGCGCGACCCAGTTGCGCGAATTGGGCGAATTGCTGCTCGACATCCACGGCCAACACGCCTGGCAGAGCCTGACGCGGCCCGAGGCGGTGCGCCTGCTGCTCGACGACTACGCCCGGATCGACTCCCGCCCCCTGCGCCAGCTCTGGACCGACTGGCGCAGCGCACAGCGCAGCCTAGAGCAAGCGCAAACGCAGCAAAGCCAGTTGCAACAAGAGCGCGAACGCCTGCAATGGCAGTTGGGTGAACTCGAGCGCCTGGCCCCACAGCCGGGCGAGTGGGAAGAACTGAACCTGCAACACGGCCGCCTGGCGCACGCACAGGCGCTGCTGGAGGCGGCGCAAACGGCGCTGGCCTGCCTGAGCGAAGACGAAAGCAATGCCCGCAGCCTGCTGCACCGCGCTGCGCAGGCGCTGCAAGCGCAACAACACGTAGAGCCGCGCTACCAGGGGCTGGCCGAGCTGCTGGCCAGCGCGCTGGCGCAGGTGGACGACGCCTGCCACGACCTGCAGCAACACGCGCAGCGCAGCGAGCTCGACCCGGCGGCGCTGCAGGCGCTAGACCAGCGCCTCGGCCTGTGGCTGGCGCTGGCACGGCGCTTGCGCTGCGAGCCGCAGGCGCTGGCCGAACGGCTGCAAGCCGGCCGCCAGGCGCTGGCCGAGCTCGAGCGCAGCGCCGACCTGGCCGCGCTTGAGGCCGCCGCAAGCGCGGCGCAAGCGCGCTTGCGCACCGAAGCCGAGCGCCTCAGCGCCCTGCGGCTGGAAGCCGGGGCCCGGCTCGGGCAAGCCATCACCGAGGCCATGCAGGGTCTGGGCATGGCCGGCGGGCGCTTCGAGGTGCGGTTGCTGCCTTTGCCCGAGCCACAGGCGCACGGCCTGGACCAAGTGGAGTTTTTGGTGGCCGCGCACCCCGGCAGCACGCCGCGCCCGGTGGGCAAAGTGGCCTCCGGGGGCGAGCTGTCGCGCATCGCGCTGGCAATCTCGGTCTGCACCAGCGAGGTCGGCAGCGCCCCGACGCTGATCTTTGACGAGGTCGATAGCGGCATCGGCGGCGCGGTGGCGCACACCGTGGGCCAGCTCATGCGCCGCCTCGGGCACGACCGCCAGGTGCTGGCCGTGACCCATCTGCCGCAGGTGGCAGCCTGCGCGCACCAGCACCTGCGCGTGAGCAAAGGGCAGGACGCGCAAGGCAGCAGCAGCCAGGTCGAGCCCTTGGACGGCGCGCAGCGCGTGGCCGAAGTGGCGCGCATGCTCGGCGGCCAGCAACTCACCCCAACCACTTTGGCGCACGCCCAGGAGCTGTTGTGCAACTCGTCCTGATCACAGGCATGTCGGGCTCGGGCAAATCGGTGGCCTTGCACGCACTCGAAGACGCCGGTTTTTACTGCGTGGACAACCTGCCGCCCGAGCTGCTGCAGCCGCTGATCGAGTTGCAGCAAGCCGAACAGGCCGAGCGCGTGGCGGTGGCGATCGACGTGCGCAGCGCCCGCGCCCTGCCCACCCTGCCCTTGCGGCTGGGCCAGTTGCGCGAGCGCGGCCTGCCGCTCACGGTGCTGTTCCTCGACACCAGCACCGAAACCCTGGTGCGCCGCTTCTCCGAAACCCGGCGCCTGCACCCGCTCTCGCTCAAAGACAGCAGCGACCAGCGCCGCGCCCTGGTCGAGGCCATCGAGCTCGAGCGCGAACTGCTGAGCGACCTGCGCGATCTGGCCCAGGTGCTCGATACCAGCCAGCTCAAGGCGTCGCACCTGCGCAGCTCGGTCAAGGCGCTGCTGCAACTGGCCCCGGCCCGGCTCACGCTGGTGTTCGAGTCTTTTGCCTTCAAGCGCGGGGTGCCGCTAGACGCTGATTTCGTGTTCGACGTGCGCATGTTGCCCAACCCGCACTACGAACCCGAACTGCGCCTGCTGACCGGGCGCGACGGCCCCGTGGCCAAGTTTTTACTGGCCGAAGCCGAAGTCGCTACCATGCAAGAGCACATCAGTGGTTTTTTGCAGCGCTGGCTGCCGCGGCTGGAGGCCGACCACCGCAGCTACGTCACGGTGGCGATCGGCTGCACCGGCGGCCAGCACCGCTCGGTGTATCTGGTCGAGCGCTTGGCCGAGCGCTTTGCGGGCCTGGCCAGCGTGCAAATCCGGCACCGCGAACTCGACGCCTTGCAGCACCCCTAGTGCCCAGACACTAGGCGCCCGGCGCAGGCTACAGATTTTCCAGCAACCAGGCGCGGATCGGGGCCGGCAGGGCAATCGGCTGCTGCTGCGGGCGCAGCGGGTGCGCCAGCGCGTGCAGCCAGCGCCCCGGCCCGAGTGCCGGGTCTTGCGGGTCTTGCGGGTCTGCCGAGTCTGCTGGCCAGTCGGCTTGCGGCTCGCGCGCCTGCGCTGCCCACTGCCACTGCACCGGGTGTAGGCGCAACTCGCGGTGTGTCAGGCTGTGGGGAATGAGCGGATGCCGGATCGGGCTTTGACCCGCGCTCACCCCGGGCGGCGGCTGCAATGCAGCCTGCTCCGAATGCAGCACCGGCGGCGCGTACAAGCCGGCCCAGATGCCACGCGGCGGGCGCTGTTGCAGCCAGATCGCCCCGTCGGCGCGGCGCAGCAGCAGCAACCACCAGTCCTCGTGGCGGCGCGGGCTGCGGCGCGACTTGTGCGGCAGCTCGGCCAGGCGCTGCTGCGCCAGACCCTGGCAGAGTGCGGCAGCGGGGCATTCGGGGCAGCGCGGCTTGCTGCGGGTGCAGATTTGCGCCCCCAAGTCCATCAGGCCCTGGGTGTAGGCGGCCATTTGGTCGGCGCTGGCTTGTGGTGCCAGCAGCGCCTGGGCCTGCTGCCACAGCAAGCGCTTGCTGGGCGCGTGCGCCAGATCGCCCTCGAAAGCCAGCAGCCGCGCCAGCAGGCGCTGCGCGTTGCCGTCTAGGATCGAAACCCGCTCACCAAAGCAAAAAGCCGCAATCGCTGCCGCCGTGCTGGCCCCAATGCCGGGCAAGCGCTGCAACTCGGCCGCCGTGCCGGGCCAGCGCCCGCCCTGCTGCTCGACCTGGATCGCACAGGCGTGCAGGTTGCGCGCCCGGCTGTAGTAGCCCAACCCGCTCCAGTGGGCCAGCACCTCGTCCGGCGCGGCCTGCGCCAGCGCCGCCAAATGCGGAAAGCGCTGCAAAAAACGCTGGTAATAGGGCAGTACGGTGGCAACTTGGGTTTGCTGCAGCATGATTTCCGACAACCAGACCCGGTACGGATCGCGCGTGCCCTGCCACGGCAGGTGGTGGCGGCCATGGCGGAGTTGCCACGCCACCAGCGCCTCGAAAAAAGCCGCTTGCTCCACCGAAGGGCTTCAACCCGAGGCCGGGGACAGCGCGGGCTCAGGCCGCTCCAGCCGGGCCACCCCGGCAGGCTCGGAAGCCACCGTGGCCTCGGCCGCTTCAGGCCTGCAGACCTCGGTGCACAACTGCTCCCAGCGCGTTTGCTCGGCACCCACTTCGGCTTGGCGCGCCAGCAACTCGTCGATGCGCTCATCCAGACTGCCCGCGGCCTCCTGGATGCGGTGCACGGCCTCGATGCGGCGGGCGAAATTGCGCCGGCGCTCACGCAACTGGCCATCGAGCCGCGCCGCCGCCGTTTTGCTCCAGAGCTCGACTTCGTTGGAGGCTTCATCGTAGAGCTTGCGCAAGCGCGACAGCACCGCCTTGGCCAGGCGCTCGCAAAACTCGGCTTGCGCTAGGCGCAGCAGATTGGTCACGCCCAAATACTGCAAATGCGTGTTTTCAATCTCGTCGATGGCCTGCGAGTGGCGCGACAGATCGAGCCGCAGCGGCGCCTGCAGGGTAAAGCCATACTCGGCGTTGAGGTTGCGAAACATGCCCGTAAGCATTTCATGCACCTCGTCGGCCAAGCCTTGGGTTTCGGCCAAGCTTTGGCGCAAGCGGGCAAAGGTGGCGGTGTAGATTTTCTTGACGCCCAACTTGACCCCCGGCTGCTTGAGCGCCTGGGCCAGTTCGGCCACTTCGGCCTTGATCTGGTTGCTGCCCAGCAGCGCAAACAAGCGCCGCAGTGTCTTGAGGTGCACCGAACGCAGGGCTTGGATGCGCGCCGCACTTTGGTCGAACTCGGTTTGTTCGAGCTCGATGCGGGCGCGCATTTGCCGAATCACAGTCGCGTTTTTGCCACGCAGGGATTGCAGTTCTTGCACCTGCTCTTCGATTTCGTGGTTGCGCACCTGCAACTGGCGCTCCACTTCGGTGCGCAATTGATGCACCGCCTGCTCCAGAGCCGACTGCAACAGGCGCCGCCGCTGCCCCAGCACATCGTCGGCCAGCGCGCGCTCGAGCTGCGGCAGGCGGCTTTGCTGCAACAACTGCGCATCTTGGCGCACCTTGGCGAGCAGACCTTTTTGGGCCGACACCGCGAACACCTGCTGCCCTTGCAGGCCCAGCACCTCGGCGCTGTGCTGGCGCTGGCGTTCGATCTGGGCCTCGATGGCCTCGGGAGTGCGCAACTCATCCCAGAGCACATCAATTTTGTTTAGCACCACCAGGCGCGCCTCGTTGCGCCCGGCCACGGGAGCCAGGTGTTCGCGCCAGATCGTCAGGTCGGACTTGCTCACCCCGGCATCGGCCGCCAGAATGAACACCACCGCATGCGCCTGTGGCAGCAAACCCACCGTGAGCTCGGGTTCGGTGCCAATTGCGTTCAGGCCCGGCGTATCGACGATCACCAATCCCTGCTTGAGCAAGGGGTGCGCCATGTTGATGAGAGCGTGGCGCCAACGCGGCACCTCCACCAGCCCATCGGGGCCGGGCACTGGGTTGTCTTGGGGGTTTTCCTCGTGCCAAAAACCCAGCGCACGCGCTTGCTCGACCGGCACGCGCACGGTCTGCGCCACCTGCTCAATGGCTTGCGCGAGTTGCTCGGGCTGGTTCGCGTCGAGGTCGATGCGTTGCCACTGCTCGGGTGCGCTGCGCCATTCCTGCAGCGACTGCGCCTGCGTGCGGGTTTCGATCGGCAGCAGGCGCAAACACGGCGGCAGATCGGGTTCGTAGCCGAGTTCGGTTGGGCACATGGTGGTGCGCCCAGCGCTGGCGGGCATGATGCGGCGCCCATAGCCCGCAAAAAAAATGGCGTTGATGAGCTCGGATTTGCCACGTGAAAACTCGGCCACGAAAGCCACCATGACCCGGTCGCTGGCCAACTGGGCCTGCAAATGGGCCAAGCGCGCGCGCGAACCCTCGTCGAGCAGATCGTGGCCATCGAGCCACTGCCCGAGCCGGGTCAAATCTTGCGCCCGCTGCTGGCGCCAGCGGCTGTGCTGCTCGAATTGATGGATAAAAGCCATGACAGCAATATAGCACCGGCGGCGGCACGGCTCAGGCTTTTTGACAATGCGCGCAGTAGTAACTCGAGCGCTGCCCTTGACGCAGCAGCCGGATCGTGCTGCCACAGCCCCGGCACGGCTGCCCGGCCCGGTCGTAGACTTGGGTTTGCAGTTGAAAGTAGCCGCTTTGCCCGTCGGCATTGGAGTAGTTGCGCAAGCTGCTGCCCCCGGCTTGCAAGGCCTGTTGCAGCACCTGCACAATCGCGGCATGCAGCCGCTGCACCCGGGGCCGGCTCAGGCGCGCAGCCGACGTGGTGGGTCGAATGCCCGCAGCAAACAGCGCCTCGCAGGCATAAATATTGCCCACGCCCACCACCACCTCGCCCGCCAGCAACACCTGTTTGATGGCTGCGTGGCGCTGGCGCAAGGCGGCATGGAAGGCCAGCGGCTCGAAGGCGGGCGTGAGCGGCTCCACCCCGAGCTTGCCCAAGAGCTTGAGCGCCACCGGGTCGGACTCGCTCCGGGCATAGACCACGGCCCCAAAACGGCGCGGATCGTGCAAGCGCAGCACGCCATGGTTGGTCACCAGTTCAAAATGGTCGTGCGGGCCCGGCGGCGGCAACTCGGTGGCCAAACGCAGGCTGCCCGACATGCCCAGGTGCAACAACAGCAGCCCCTGGTCCAAATCGATCAGCAGGTATTTGCCCCGCCTGCGCACCCCAAGCACCTGGCGCTGCAACAGCGTTTCGGGCGCCACCCCGAGTGGCCAACGCAGCGGCTTGCCCAGCCCGATGCGGCTGATGCGGGCCCCGAGCAGCCGCTCGGCAATATTCAGGCAGGTGGTTTCGACTTCGGGCAGTTCAGGCATGGATATCGGGCTTGTGATGGACGCAGTATCGGTGCCGCGCCCCGCAAGGCCGCAGCCCATCCATTATCATGGGCGCATGCTGCCAGTTTTCCCATCTGCTCTTTTTGCCTTGATAGGCGTGTGCACCCGTCTGCGGGGCTTTTTTTGGGCTGTTTTGAGCAGCTTGGCGTTGCTGGGGTTCGGGCTGGGCACGGCGGCGGCACAAGCAACACAACCGGGTGCCAGCCCGCCCGCCCTCGAGTTGCAGTTTCCCGGCCCGCCCACCGCGCTCGATACCGCCACCTTCTACCAGTTGCTGCTGGCCGAATTCAAATTCCAGCGCAGCGACCCGGGCGGCGCGCACTCCCTCATGCTCGACGCCGCCGTGCGCTTGCAGCACCCCGAGCTGTTTCGCCGCGCCGTTGAAATCGCCCTGCAAAGCCGGGCTGGCAACTCCGCCTTCAACGCCGCGCGCGACTGGTCCAGCGCCTTTCCCCAAAGCGACGAGCCGCTGCGCTTTCAGTTGCAGATTTTGCTGGCCCTCAACCGCCCGGGCGAAATCGGCCCGGTGCTGCAGCGCCTGATCCAAATGACGCCGATCGAGCGCCGCCACGAGGTCATCAGCGCCATTCCGGCCACGCTGAGCCGCCTGAGCGACCGGGCCGCCGCCCGGCGCGTGGTGCACGAGGCGCTGCAAGCCGCGCTGGCCGACCCCGCCACCGCCGCCACCGCGCACGCTGCCTTGGGGCGCATGGATCTGCTGCAAGGCGAGCGCCGGGCAGCCCTGCAAGCCGCGCAGCAGGCCCTGCGGCTGCAACCCGACTCGGTGCACGGTGCCAGCTTGGCGTTGGAGCTGCTGCAGCAGCAACACAGCGAAGCCGAGCAGCTGCTGCGCGCCTACCTCGACCGCACCGACGCCGCTGGCGCGGCACCGCGGCACGACCTGCACCTGGCCTTTGTGCAAAGCCTGATCGAACTGCGGCGCGTCTCCGACGCCCAGCGCGAGCTGCGGCTGCTCACCGAGCGCGCGCCCGATCTGGCCCCGGCCTGGCTGCTGCAAGGCATTTTGCAAACCCAGTCGCGCCGAACCGGCCCGGCCCGCACCGCCTTGCTGCGTTTTTTGGAACTGGCCCCCAATCTGCCCGCCGAGCAAGGCGCTCGCGGCAACACCCAAGCCTACCTGCACCTGGCTCAACTGGCCGAAATGCAGCGCGACTTTGCCTCCGCCCAAGCTTGGCTCGATCGCATCACCAACCCCGACGCGGCCGGATTTTCGCTGCAGATTCGGCGCGCGCACCTGTTGGCGCGCCAAGGGCAGGTCGAGGCGGCGCGGCAACTGTTGCGCGATCAACCCGAGCAAGACGACGCCCAAGCGCGGCGCAAGCTGGTGGCCGAAGCGCAACTGCTGCGCGATCTCGGCCAGTACGACAACGCCTTGCAAATCTACGGGCTGGCGCTGCAACGCTTCCCCGACGACCCCGACCTGCTCTATGAAAAAGCCCTCACCGCCAAGCGCACCGGCCAGTACGAGGCCATGGAGCAGATGCTGCGCCTGCTGATCGAGCGCCACCCCGACTACCACCACGCCTACAACGCGCTGGGCTATTCATTGGCCGACCGCAATGTGCGCTTGCAAGAAGCGCGCTCGCTGATCCAAAAAGCCTTGGCGGTTGACCCCAACGACGCCTACATCCTCGACAGCATGGGCTGGGTCGAATTTCGCCTCGGCAACCACGCTGAAGCGCTGCGGCTGTTGCTGCAGGCTTTTGAACGCTTGCCCGACGCCGAGATCGCCGCCCACTTGGGCGAAGTGCACTGGGTGCTGGGGCAACGCGAGCAAGCGCTGGCCGTCTGGCGCCTGGGGCTGGAGCTCAACCCCGAAAACGAGACCCTGCTCCAGACCTTGCGCCGCCTGCAGGCCCAGCCATGAGGCCTGCAACGCTGTTGAGCCGCCGCCAGTGCGTGCTGGCGCTGGGTGGGGGTGCCGTGCTGGCGCTCGGTGGTTGCGCCAGCCCCATGCCCCTGCGCCCGCAGCCCCCCGAGGCAATCGCCACCCAGGCCAGCCCTGAGCTCACCCTCTGGAGCGGGCGCTTGGCGCTCACGATTGAATCCGACCCGGTTCAGCATTTCAGTGCCAGCTTCGAACTGCAGGGCAACGCCGAAAGCGGCAGCCTGAGCCTGTCCAGCCCGCTGGGGCAGCGGCTGGCGCTGGCCCAGTGGGATGCCCAGCAAGCGCTGCTGCAACACAACGGACGCAGCACCCCCTATGCCAACATGGACGAGCTCAGCGCCGCCCTCACCGGTGTGGCGCTGCCGCTGCCTGCGCTGTTTGCCTGGCTGCGCGGACAGCCGGCCGAACTCGAAGGTTGGCAGGCCGATTTGTCGCGCCACGCCCAGGGCCGTCTGCAGGCGCGGCGCTGGCAGCCCGCGCCGGCAGTCGAGCTGCGCCTGGTGCTGCATTAAAAAAAGCCCCATGACCCTGCGCCAACTGCTCGACGTCCCGGCCCCGGCCAAGCTCAACCTGTTCCTGCACATCGTGGGTCGGCGTGCCGATGGCTACCACCTGCTGCAATCGGTGTTCATGCTGATCGACTGGTGCGACACCCTGCACTTCGAGCGCCGCAATGCGGGCCAAATCAGCCGCGAAGACCTCAACCAAACCCAGCACCTGCCCGAGCACGACCTTGTGCTGCGCGCCGCACGTGCACTGCAAAATGCCACCGGCTGCCCCTGGGGCGCGCACATCGCGCTCGACAAGTGCATACCGCAGCAAGCCGGCCTGGGGGGCGGCTCGTCGGACGCCGCCAGCACCCTGCTGGCACTCAACCGCCTCTGGGGCCTGGGGCTGGGTGTGGCCGAACTGCAACGCATTGGCCTCGCACTTGGGGCCGACGTGCCCTTCTTTCTGGGCGGGCGCCATGCCTGGGTCGAGGGCATAGGCGAATCCCTGCAGCCCATCGAGCTGCCGCCGGCACGCTACTTGGTGCTCAAGCCACCCAGCGGCAGCTCCACGCCCGAGATTTTTCGCCACCCTGCCTTGAAAAGAGACACGCCACGCGCTAGAATCGAAGACTTTGCTGCAAACAGCATACAGGCGAAGCCAAGCGCATTTGGCTGCAACGACCTGCAGCCAGTGGCCCTTGAGTTGTGCCCCGACATCGCTTGGGGCCTTGAGTGGATGGCAAAGCAAGGTTTGGATGCGCGCATGTCCGGTTCCGGCAGCGCCTTGTTTGCCCCTGTGGCGCAAGAGCAAAGCTTAAGCGGCTTGCCAGCGCACTGGAGCGCCAGAATTTGCAGCAATTTGAGAGAGCATCCGCTGATCGGATGGTGTTAGCGGCTATAATCGCAGACGCTGTTCAATTCGAATCAGTGATGGTTCAGCACTGCATTCGGTGGCAGGCCTTTGGTCTGTTACCCGTGTAGGGGAGTCGCCAAGTTGGTTAAGGCACCGGATTTTGATTCCGGCATTCGAAGGTTCGAATCCTTCCTCCCCTGCCAAACCTATCCATTTGCGCCGGTTTTTTCATGCAAATTCAAACACCTGTGCAAGCGCCGGACTTCGTGATTTTCAGTGGCAATTCCAACCCGGTGTTGGCAGCCGAAATTGCGCAGCACCTCCAGTCGCCGCTTGGCGCAGCCAGCATCGGTCGCTTCTCCGACGGCGAGGTCACGGTCGAGATCACGCAAAACGTGCGCGCGCGCCACGTGTTCGTGATCCAGTCTACCTGCGCCCCGACCAACGAAAACCTGATGGAACTGCTGATCATGGTCGACGCGCTCAAGCGCGCCTCCGCCGTCAGCATTGCCGCCGTCATCCCCTACTACGGCTATGCGCGCCAAGACCGGCGCCCCCGCAGCAGCCGGGTACCGATCAGCGCCAAAGTGGTGGCCAATATGCTGCAAGTGGTGGGTGTCAACCGCGTCCTCACCATGGATTTGCACGCCGACCAAATCCAGGGCTTTTTCGACATCCCGGTTGACAACATCTACGCCTCGCCGGTGCTGCTGAGCGACCTGCGCGCGAAAAATTACGAAAACCTGCTGGTGGTCTCGCCCGACGTGGGTGGTGTGGTGCGTGCGCGCGCCTTGGCCAAGCAGCTCGACTGCGACATGGCGATCATCGACAAGCGCCGCCCCAAGCCCAATGTGTCCGAAGTGATGCACGTGATCGGCGACATCGAAGGCCGCAACTGCGTCATCATGGACGACATGATCGACACCGCCGGCACCCTGACCAAGGCCGCCGAAGTGCTCAAGGAGCGCGGCGCCAAGAGCGTCTATGCCTACTGCACGCACGCCATTTTTTCCGGCCCGGCGATCGAACGCATCGCCAAGGGCGGCGCGCTCGACGAGGTGGTGGTGACCAACACCATTCCCCTGAGCCAGGCCGCGCAGGCCTGCGCCAAAATCCGCCAGCTCTCCGTGGCACCGCTGATGGCCGAAACCATCGCGCGCATTGCCAGCGGCGAGTCGGTCATGAGTTTGTTTGCCGACACCGAAAGCGATTAAAGCGCTTTCTCGCTGGCGGTAAGCATCAGCCGCGCCCGCGCCCCATTTGGGGCCTGAGGCGTTTTTTTAATCTGGGTTCAGAGCTGGTCGCGGCCGGGCCCAAGCAGGAGTTTGATATGAAATTTGTCGCTTTTGAGCGCAATCTGCAAGGCACGGGTGCGAGCCGCCGTCTGCGCAATTCGGGCCGCACACCGGCCATCGTTTTTGGTGGCGAACAACAACCGGTCGCCATCGAGCTCGACCACAATGCCCTCTGGCACGCCGTGCACAAAGAGACTTTCCACGCCTCCGTGCTCGACATGGAACTGGCCGGCACGGTGCATAAGGTGCTGCTGCGCGACGTGCAATACCACCCCTTCAAACCGCTGGTGCTGCACCTCGATTTTCAGCGCGTCGATGACAAAACGCGCCTGCACAAGAAGGTGCCGCTGCACTTCATCAACGCCGACACCTCGCCGGCGGTGAAAATCGACAAGTGCACCGTCAACCACGTTCTGACCGAAGTCGAAATCGAGTGCCTGGCGATCCAGTTGCCCGAGTTCATCGAAGTCGATCTGGGCCAAGCCGTCAAAGGCCAAGCCTTCCACGCCAACGACCTCAAGCTGCCCGAAGGCGTCAAGCTGGTCACGCGGGGCAAACCGAACCCAACCCTGGCCACCGTGATCGAGCCGGTGGAAGAGGTGATCATCGCCCCCGTGGCTTCTGCCGCTGGCGACAAAAAAGGCAAAAAAGCCAAGAAATAAGCGCTGGCGCTCTGGTGCCACGGCAGCGCCCAAGCTGCAGGCGCCAGACCCTCGGCACCGCTTTGCAAGGCCCGCTCGTCGGGCCTTTTTCACGCTCACGCACCACCCAAAGGGGCCTGCCCACTGCGTGGTTACGCATCACGCCAAGTTTCTCTTAAAACCGCACCGATAGGTGCGCCCAATGGATAATCCCGGTTTAAGCTCACAAATATGTACAAACTGCTGGTCGGCTTGGGCAACCCCGGGCCCGAATACCACGACACGCGCCACAACGCCGGTGCCTGGTGGCTGGAGGCCGCGGCGCGTGCGCTCAAAGCCGCACTGCACCCAGAGCGCAGTTTTTTTGGCCGCGCCGCCCGCGCCCAGGTGGGCGAACACACGCTCTGGCTGCTGGAGCCCAGCACCTACATGAACCGCAGCGGGCAGGCGGTGGCGGCGCTGGCGCGCTTTTACAAGATCGAGCCGCAGCAAATTTTGGTCGCGCACGACGAACTCGACCTGCAGCCGGGCGAAGTCAAGCTCAAGCGCGGCGGCGGTCACGCCGGTCACAACGGCCTGCGCGACATCCACGCCCAACTGGGCAGCGCCGACTACTGGCGGCTGCGCATCGGCATCGGGCACCCCGGCCACAAGGCCGAGGTGGTGCATTGGGTGCTCAAAAAACCCGCCCCAGAGCAGCGCAGCGCCATCGATGAGGCGATCGACCGCTCGCTGGCCGCCCTGCCCGAGCTGCTGGCCGGCCAAGTCGATCGCGCCACCGCAGCCATCCACACCTCCAAGCCGGTGCGACCCAAGCCGCCGCGGGTCGAGCGCGTTGAGCAAGTTGAATCAGAAGCTGCGGCCCCAGCGCACCGACATGGCCGAATCGTCCTCTGATGCGCTCATGCCCACTTGCAGCGTGTCGGCACGGCTCACGGGCGCGCTCCAAGCCAGATCGAGCCGCGCCGGGATGCGCTGCACGCTGGTGAGGTTCAGCGTCTCGTAGATCGAAGCGCCTGTATTCATGTTCACCCCAGTTGGCAGGGTGGCGCTCAGGTGTGTGGTGCGCGAACGCGGCAGGGTTAAGCTGGTGTGCAGTTGCGCGCCACGCAGGCCCGCATCCAGCATCTGCCAGTTGAGCACCATCGCGTCGGCCTGCGTGGTCGTGCCGCCAAAACCCTTGGCCAGTTGCTGGCGCTGCTGCCCCTGGTGAAAGGCCATCGACACTTGCGACGAAGCACCTAGCCCATAGGAGATGGATGCCACCTTGTTGCTCAAGCCTGCGCGCAAGGTGTGGCCTCGGCTGGCGCTCTCGTTGCTACCCTGCCCCGCGTGCAGGGCCAGTTTCCACCCCCCCGGCCCATCCTCGCCCCAGCTCAGACCCAGGGAGTGCGCGTCGATGGAGCCGCCGTTGAGCGCACGCCCATCGACCCAATGAAAGTGGCCTTGCAGCGCACCCGTGAAGGCCCACGAAGTGGCTGCACCGGTTGCGCGCTCGAAGCGCCCGATGACGGGGCTTGCGCTGAAGTGCATCGGCGCAAACATCTCACCGTTCCAGACTTGCGCGCCCACCCGGCCCGACTGCAAGGACATTTTGAGCAGCGGATTGCCCCGGCTTTGCCCTTGGGCAAAAGAAAAGCTCACGCCCTGCTCGCTGGTGTGATGCTGCGGCGCCGCCTCGCGCAACACGGCGTCGCGCTGCTGCGCCGCACTTGGCTGTGTGGATGCGCCAAACAGGGCCGCAGCGGATACGCTGAAATGCCGATCCCATTCATCCCGGAACTGCACCTGCGTGCCCGAGGCGCGCAGCGCCTCCAGTGCGTGCGGCGAGAGCGTGCCCACGCTCTGCCCTAGGCGCACCGCCTGCCCCTGCAGCGATTGCACAATGAGTTCGCCACGCGGTTGCATGGCGCGGTCCAAGCGCAGCAACCCGCGGCCGTACACCGTATCTACTCCAGGTGCACCGAGGTCTTCGGCGGTTTCCAGCAAGATCAGGGACACGCGCTGCGCGTCCAGATACGCCCAGCGGCCCCAAACCACGGCTGCCGCCCCCGAGACCATGGCCGCCGCGTTGGAGGTGCCCGTCATACCGAAAGGCTGATTCTGAGTGCCCATGTTGACCGTGCCGGGCGCCACCAGATAGCGCTGCATGGTATCGCCTGCGGGCTGCGAGTAGTGCGCGAGCACCCGGTTTGCATCGACCGAACCCGCCACCAGCATGTGCGCGGCAAACTCCGGGTTGGCCGCAAGCCGAGCCGGATAGCCGGGCTGGGTTACGCCAACGCCGCCACTGTTGCCAGCACTGGCCACCATCAGCTTGCCCGCAGTGAGCGCGGGGCGCAGCGCAGACTCGAACCAGGCGATCTGACTGGGGAGAAAAACATCCGCTCCCGTGCTGAAACTCATATTCACGATGCGCACCTCGGGCCGATTGGCGGCAATGGCCAAGCCTTCTCGCACGTACAAGAACAGGCCATCCGCTGCTCGCGCAACATTGATGGGCAAAACATTGGCCTGCGGTGCCACGCCGATCATGGTCACGCGCCCATCGGCCCACGTGCCACTGCCGCCAATGATGCGCGCCATGTGGGTGCCGTGCAAGTTTGTATTCACGTCTTTCGTGACAGGCGGCGGCGGGTTGCCCGCCACCGCGGCATCGAAGCCCGGCAACAGGCGAGTGCCAAATTCCTCTGCAAAGACCGGATCGAAGCCCGTATCCAGCACAGCCACCGTGACGCCTGCACCCTGATGCCCTTGTGCATGTGCAAGCTGGTAGCCGGTCATCAGCAGATTGGGGCTGATTAGGTACTGCGCAGCCAAGGGTGGCAGTGCGGGAGGAGCAGGAGGGGCGGGAGGGGCGGTCGGAATCCCCGGATCGGGCGGGCCGGGGACAATCGGCAGGGTGGCGCTCGGGCCACCACCGCCGCCGCCACCGCAAGCGGTGAGCAAAGCGGCTTGCGCGAGAACGGCGCAGAGGATGGCGGACGACACCGCGGTGCGGCGAAAGCGAAACGACGGACCAAGGCCTGAGTGCATTGAAGCCCAAAAATGAAAAAATAAATCTGATTTATCTTGGCTTTCAGGATGCGCACAATGCACGCTCCCTCCCAACGATCAGAGGAAACTCTAACTCACACGCCGCAGGCGCTGGCGCTCAAACGCCGGAATTTCTGCTCTAGGCTGGCGCGGTCTTCGAGGTGCAGCGGGTGCACCGGGATGCACTGCACCGGGCAGAGCTCGACGCACTGGGGCTGCTCGAAGTGGCCCACGCATTCGGTGCAGCGCGCCGGGTCGATCTGGTAATAGTCGGTACCCATCGATATCGCCTGGTTGGGGCACACGGGTTCGCAGACATCGCAGTTGATGCACTCGGCGGTGATGGTTAAGGCCATGCGCCCCGCCCCTTAATGCAGTGCGGCGCTGTGGGCGCTGCGCAACTGCGCCGCCACCGCGGGGTTGACCAAGGCCGACACGTCGCCACCGAGCTTGGCGATTTCGCGCACCAAGGTGCTGGAGATGCACTGCAAATCGGGCTGGGGCAGTACAAACACCGTCTCCACGCTGGGCAGCAGCTTGCGGTTCATGGCGGCCATCTGGGCCTCGTAGTCGAAGTCGCTGGCGTTGCGGATGCCGCGCACCACCGCCGTGGCCCCGTGCTGGCGACAAAAATCCATGATCAGCCCATCGAAGGGCAGCACGCGCACCTGCGGCCATTCGGCCAGGCTCTGGCGCGCTAGGCTCAGGCGCTGCTCCAGCGTGAACTGGGTTTTTTTGTGGTGTGCCGCGGCCACGGCAACGATGAGCTGATCGAACAGGCGCGCCGCACGCCCGATCACGTCTTCATGGCCCAAGGTGAGCGGGTCGAAGGTGCCGCTGTAGATAGCCAGACGCGCTTCGGCGGCGGGCTTGGAGGCGGACTTGGCTGCAGGCTTGGTGGGGTCAGAGCGGCTCATGAGGGTCTATTATGCGCGGTGACATGGGTGGCTGTATTGGGCGGCTGTATTGGGCGGATTCCTAGGCCTCAGCAGCCTGTGGATCTGGGCTCAGAGCGTCGCAGCCACCAGTAAATGGTAGTGCACCTGCCCGGCGCGACCTTGGCGCCGCACCTGCAAGCCCAAAGGCTGGAGCATGGCCTTGCTCCACGGCAGCGGGGCTTCGAGGTAGATCAGACCACCCGGTGCCAGCAGCGGGCGCGTGGCGGCCAAGGCGCGCATGAACACACCGCCCGACGGGGCAGGCGCTGCACCTGTGCCACCAGCGCCACCTGGGCTGCCCTTTCCGTCCTCAGCCGTTTCGGCAAAAGGCGGGTCCAGAAACACCACGTCCCAGGCGCTGGGTGTGGCCGAGCGCATCCAGGCCAGCGCGTCAGCCTGCTGCACCTGCACCTGCGCCGCACCCAGGCGCTGCACCGAGGCGCGCAGCGCCTGCACCAGCGCCGGGTCGCGCTCCAGCAGGTACACGGTGGCCGCCCCGCGCGAGGCCGCCTCCAGCCCGAGCGCGCCAGTACCGGCAAATGCGTCGAGGCAGCGCAGCCCGCGCAGGTCTTGTCCGAGCCAGTTGAACAGGGTTTCGCGCACCCGGTCCGGCGTGGGGCGCAAGCCCGGCCGATCAGGCACCTGCAGCTTGCTGCGTTTGTACAGGCCGCCGATCAGGCGCACGGTGCCGGGGGGCGGCCGTGGCGTCACCGACGCCGCCGCTGCCGCACGGCCAAGCCGGGGCACGCCCCCCTGCGCCGCTGCGGCCTCGCCCAGATCGCTCCGCCTCATGGTGCCGGGGCCCCAAACACCACCGTCACCATGCGCTCGGGCTGCAGCACCCGCTGCAGGGCGCGATGCACCTGATCACGGTTGAGTGCCGCCACCCGGCTGCTCCAAGTCTGCAAATCATCCAGCGGCAGGTCGTGCCAGGCCAGCGCCGCCACCTCTTGCAGCAGTTCGCGGTTGCTGTCTAGGCGCAGCGCAAAGCCGTTGATCAGCGCCGCCTGGGCATGCTCCAACTCCTGCGGCGTCGGGCCATCGGCCACGATGCGGCGGATTTCCTGCTGCACCAGCTCCAGCGCCTGCTGCGCGCGCGCGGGCTGGGTCGTGGTCGCCACCACAAAGGCCCCGGCGTGGCGGCCGGGCACGAAGCGGCTGTGGATGTCGTAGGTCAGGCCGCGGCGCTCGCGCACTTCCTGCATCAGGCGCGAGCTAAAGCCGCTGCCACCCAAGATGTGGTTGGCCAGCATGAAGGCCAGAAAATCTGGGTCGCGGCGCGCCAGGCCGGGCTGGCCGATCAGGATCTGCGCCTGCGCCACGGCAAAGGGCTGGGCGATCAAGCGCCCTTGCGCCAGCGGCTGCACCTCGGGCAATGGCGGCAAAGCCACGCAACCGTGGCCAGCCCAACCGGCCAGCAGCTCGCGCACCAGCGCATCAGCATGGGCGCGGCTTATGTCGCCCACCAGCGTGATGCGGGCCGTACACGCCTGCGCGTGCGTGCGCCAAAACGCGCGCATGTGATCGGCCTCGATGGCGGCCCAGGTTTCGGGCCGGGCTTGCTGGCCGTAGGGGTGTGCGCCATAGACGGCGGCGCTCAAAAGCTGCTGGGCCAGCACCTCGGGCTCGGTTTGCCCTTGCTGCCAGCGCGCCACCCAGCGCGGGCGTTCGCGCTGCCACACCGGCGCAGCAAAGGCCGGGGCGGCGAGCTGCTGCGCGAGCAAGTCTTGTGCGGTTTGCAGCAGCTCGGGCTGCGTTAAGGTGCGCAGGCGCAGGCTCAGGCGGTCGCGCGTGGCGCTGGCGCTGAACTGGGCCCCAAGGTCGGCCCAGGCCTCGGCCAGGGCGTTTTCGTCCAGCGCTGCGCGCCCGGCGTGGGCCTGCACGCCCGAGCGCAACAGCGCCGCCGTGGCTTGCGCCAGCCCGGCCTGGGGTGCGGGGTCGCGGCGGCTGCCGGCGTCGAGGTCGATCTGCACATCGAGCATGGGCAAACCGGGGTTGCTCACCAGATACACCCGCGCCCCGCTGAGCTGCACCCAGTGCTCGATGGTCGGTATGGCTTGGGCCAAACCAGGCGCCATCAGGGCTAAAGCCAGGGCCAATAGCCTCCACCAGCCCATGGACCGCGCCGCAGCGCCGCAAGGAATCACATGCATCATCATGGCGCCTGCTCCGGCAACAACAACCCCACCGTAAGCCGCTGCGCCGAAAAATGGCGCGCCGCCACCGCCTGCACCTGCTGCGGTGTGACCGCGCTCAGGCGCCGCATGATGCGCTCCGAACTGTCCACCGGCCAGCCTTGGGCCCAGTAGCTGCCCAGAAGCCGCGCCTGGGCAAACATCGAATCGCGCTGGAACACCTCGGCCGCCAGCCACTGGTTGCGCACTCGGCGCAGCTCGGCTTCGCTCACGCCTTCGCGCGCCACGCGCTCGATTTCGGCCACCAGCGCCGCCTCCAGTTCGGTCGGGCTCACCCCTTGCGCGGGCGTGCCAGAGAGCAAGAACAGTTGCGGCCCGCGGCCCATGTAGCTAAAAGATGCGCTCACTTCCAGCGCCACCCGGCGCCCGGCCGCGCCTTGCACCAGTTGGCGCTCCAGCCGCGCCGCGCTGTGGCCATCGAGCACACCGGCGAGCAGCAGCAGCGCCAGCGCGTCGGTGCTGGCGGCGTCGGTGGCATCCGGGTGCGCCAGTTGCGGCACCTTGTAGCCCATAACCAGCAGCGGCCGGTCGGTGCGGCCCACGTATTCGATGCGGCGCGTGCCGCGCTGCTCGGGCTCGGTCTGCGGCTTGCGCTCGGGCACGGCGCGCGCCGGGATGGCACCGAAATAACGCTCGGCCCAGGCGCGCACCTGGGCCACCTCCACGTCGCCCACCACCACCAGCGCCGCGTTGCCGGGCACGTACCAGCGCTGGTAAAAGGCGCGCGCATCGTCGGGCTGGAGCGAGAGCAGATCGCTCATCCAGCCCACGATCGGGCGCCGGTACGGGTGCGCCAGCCAGGCGCTGGCCATAAAGACCTCGAACATGCGCGCCTGCGCCGATTCTTCCACCATCTGGCGCCGCTCCTCTTTGATGACCGACATTTCACGCCAGAACGCCGCGTCGGGCCAGGTGTTGTGGGCAAAGCGGTCGGCCTCCAGCCGCATCACGTCGGGCAGGCGCTGGGCCGGGATTTGTTGGTGAAATGAGGTCACGTCGCGGCTCACAAAGGCGTTGTCGCGCCCGCCCATGGCCGCCACGAGGCGCGAAATCTCGCCCTCGGGCACCGTCGGCGTGCCTTTGAACAGCATGTGCTCGACCACGTGCGCCAGGCCCGACTGGCCATCGACTTCGTCCATCGAGCCCGCGCGCACCCACAGCATCTGCAAGGCCGTGGGCGCACGCCGGTCGGGCAGCACGATCAGCGTCAGGCCGTTGGCGAGGGTGAACTGCTGCGCCGTGGCTGGGGCCAGAGCGGGTGTTTGGGCCTGAGCCGGAGCCGCCAGCAGCAGCCCGACCAGCAAAGCCGCCAGCGGCAGCGGCCAAAACAGGCGCAGCCAGCGCGCACCCAAGGTTCGCAGCGATACAGGTTTCATAGAATGCATAGTCCCCAGATTGTCCTCTAGACTGCCAAGCGCGCCCGTGCGGGCCTTGGCATTGCCACACCCGATCATCTTGATTGACAATCCGGGTTGATTCCAAAAGCGAGCCCCATGTTCAGTTACCTGAAGAAAAAATTTTTCTCCACCGAGCCGGTCGAGCCCGAGCCGCCAGCCACGCCCAGCGCACCCGGCAGCCCGCAACCTGATGCGGTTGTGCTGCCAGCAGCCGCTGCCCCGGCCGACCCTGCCGCTGCACGGGCCACGCCCGCCGCAGCCTCGCTGGCCAACGCCACGTCCCCCCCAAGCCTGGCCGACCCGGCCCGGTCCAGCGCCGCCGAGCCAGAGCCCGAGCCCAGCCGCCCGTCCTGGTTCGAGCGCCTTAAAACGGGCTTGCGCAAGACCGGCAGCAGCATCGGCAGCGTGTTCACCGGCACCCAGATCGACGAGGCGCTGTACGAAGAACTCGAAACCGCGCTGCTGCAAGCCGACACCGGCGTGCAGGCCACCCAATACTTGCTCGACGACCTGCGCCAGCGCGTCAAGGCCAGCAAGGCCACCGATCCGGCCGCGGTCAAGGTGCTGCTGGCCGAGGCGCTGGCCGATTTGCTGCGGCCCTTGCAGCAGTCGCTGCCCATCGGGGCCCAGCCCGACGGCCCCACCGTGCTCATGATCGCGGGCGTCAACGGCGCTGGCAAAACCACCACCATCGGCAAACTCACTTGGCACCTAAGCCACGCCGGGGCCAGCGTGCTGCTGGCGGCGGCCGACACCTTCCGCGCCGCCGCGCGCGAGCAGCTCGGCGTCTGGGCCACGCGCAACACGGTCGAGATCATCAGCCAGCAAGGCGGCGATCCGGCGGCGGTGAGCTTCGATGCCGTCACGGCCGGGCGCGCGCGCGGGCGCGACGTGGTGCTGATCGACACCGCCGGCCGCCTGCCAACCCAGTTGCACCTGATGGAGGAGCTGAAAAAAATCAAGCGCGTGATCCAGAAAGCCGACCCCAGCGCGCCGCACCAGGTGCTGCTGGTGATCGATGGCAACACCGGGCAAAACGCGCTAGCCCAGGTCAAGGCCTTTGACGCTGCGCTCGGCCTCACCGGCTTGGTGGTGACCAAGCTCGACGGCACCGCCAAAGGCGGCGTGCTGGCCGCCATCGCCATCTGGGGGCGCGAGCGCGGGGCCGTGGTGCCGGTGTACTTTATCGGTGTGGGCGAGCAGCTCGAGGACCTACAAAGCTTCGACGCGCACGAGTTTGCCAGTGCTTTGCTGGGCTAGTTCATGCCCCTTTTGGCATATCCATAGAACATAAGATTCGCTTATTTCATGCCTTAGTTTGCTATGCTCAGTACACGCCGATGCAAGCCTTTTGCTAGCAATCGAAACATCAGCATTCGTGGATAAAACCCCATCCATGCACCCGACCTTCAGTCCCAGGAGACCGCAACGATGAAAGCTCTAGTCAAATTCATGGCCATCGGCCTGCTTGGCGCAGGCGCGCTTGCAGCGCAGGCTCAAAGCCCTGCACCGGCTGCGACTGCCGCACCCGCTGCCGCAACCGCGTCAGCGGCCACACCAAGCCCAGCGCAGATCCGCCTTTGGGCCTCGGCCTGCATGACTTGCCACGGCTCGCTCGGGCGTGCCCAGCCTGGCATGGCTTCATTGGCCGGCATGAACCGCGAAGAAATGATCCGCAAAATGAACGACTTCAAGACCGGACGCAGCCCGGCGACCATCATGCACCACATCGCGCGCGGCTACAGCGACGAGCAAATCGCCGCCATTGCTGGCTACTTCGCCGCCCTGCCCCGCTGAACAGGAGACCAGATCATGAAACGTCGTCAATTCGTACAAACGCTGTCTGCGGCTTCGGCCCTCGGCACTGTCGGCCTGCTCAGCGGCTGCGCCACGGGCCCCGCTGGTGCCGGTGCCGCACACGTGGTGGTGGTCGGCGGGGGCTATGGCGGTGCCACAGCCGCCAAATACACCCGTATATTCTCCGAGGGCAAGGTGCGTGTGACGCTGATCGAGCCCAACCCGCAGTTCATCTCGTGCCCGATGTCGAACTTGGTGATCGGAGGCCAGCGCAACATAGACTTCCTCACCCACAGCTACGACAACCTGCAAAACCGCCACGGCGTGCGTTTGGTGCGCGATTCGGTGACCGCCATCGACGCGGCCCGGCGCACGGTGCGCCTGGCGGGCGGCAGCGAAATCGGCTACGACCGCCTGATCGTCTCGCCCGGCATCGACTTCATGTGGGAGGGCTTGCCCGGAATGGCCTCGGCCGAGGCCAGGGCGCGCATGGTGCACGCCTGGAAAGCCGGGGAGCAAACCGTCACACTGCGCCGCCAGCTCCAAGCCATGCCCGACGGTGGCGTCTTTGCCATCAACATTCCGGCGGTGCCCTACCGCTGCCCGCCCGGCCCCTACGAGCGCGCCTGCCTGGTGGCCAACTACTTCAAGCAGGCCAAGCCGCGCAGCAAGGTCATCATTTTTGACGCCAACCCCGAAATCCAGTCCAAGCGCGGCCTGTTCACCCGGGTGTTCCAGCAAGACTTCCCCAACCACATCGAGTACCGCCCGGGCCATGCCCTGACCGACGTGCACGCCGCCACCAACGCCATGCAATTTGAAGTGCAGGATGAATTCAGGCCGGCAGTCGCCAATGTGTTGCCCGCCATGCGCGCCAGCGACTTGGCCTTGCGCGCCGGGCTGGCCAACATCAACAACCGCTGGTGCGAAGTGAACTTCCAGACTTTCGAATCGGTGGTGCACCCCAACATCCACGTGCTGGGCGACGCAATCCAGGGTGCACCGGCTATGCCCAAGTCGGCCCACATGGCGAATCAGCACGGCAAGGTCAGTGCCATGGCGGTGGTGTCGCTGCTGCAAGGGCAGGTGGTGCCGCAGTTGCCCGTCATCGCCAACACCTGCTACAGCTTCGTCAACGACACCGACGCCATGCACGTCTCCAGCGTACACCGCTGGGACGCCGAGCGCCGCACCTTGCTGACGGTGCCAGGCTCGGGTGGCGTCTCGGCAGCGCCCAACGCCTTAGAGGGCAGCTTTGCCATCGGTTGGGCGCTCAACATCTGGGCCGACACCTTGGGTTAATGAGAGTAAGCCGGCCCAAGGGCCGCTGCTGTCCTGTCCGTTCAGCGGGCTGCGTCGGAGTCGGCTCCGCGCAGCTTTTCGTGGATGCGCCGCACCGTGCGCCACACCGCATACAGCACCACCGGAATCAAGGCCCCGACGGCGATCTCGGGCTGGATCGGCACCCCGGCTTTCTCCACCGCCTTGGCCGCGTACAGCAGCAGGCTGATCACGTAGTACGAAATCGCCGCAATCGACAAACCCTCGACGGTGGACTGCAAGCGCAATTGCAGCGCCTGCCCACGGGTGAGTTTTTCCAGCAACTGCTGGTTCTGGCCTTCGGTCGCAATGTCTACCCGGGTGCGCAGCAAGGCGCTGGCACGCGAGACCCGCTCGGACAAGGTGGCCAGCCGCTGCTCGGTTGATGCCACCGTGGCCATGGCGGGTGACAGGCGCCGACGCATGAACTCACCGATGGTCTGGGTGCCGGGCACCGGCGTTTCGCGCAACTCGGCGATGCGCTGTGCCACCAAGGTGTCGTAGGCGCGGGTGGCCGAAAACCGAAAAGAATGCTGCGCAATCGCCTTTTCGACTCGGGCGGCCAGTGCCACCAGGGTATCGAGCAGAGCCTGATCCGATTGCTGGTTGTGCTCCAGGTCGGCAGTGATCTGCGCCAGTTGCGCCTCGGCCTGGGCCAGTTCGGGTGCCAAGTCTTTGGCTGTGGGCAAGCCGCGCAGCGCCAGCAGGCGGTAGGTTTCGACCTCCAACAGGCGCTGAACGATGCGGCCCGCGCGGGTTTCGGTGGAATCGGGTGCGGCCAGCACCAGCATGCGCTCAAAGCCGCTCTGGCGCAAGCGAAAGTCGGTCAGCACCATGGAGTGGTGCTGGTTGCCCATCAGCGAAGCTGCCAGTGTGTGCTCGCCAAAATTGGGGCGCAGCTGCTCCAGCAAGGCCTGCGGCTGCGACAGATCGGCTTGCAGCAGCGCGAGTTCGATGGCGCAAAAGGTGCGCCCCGGCACCTGTGCCAGCCAGCCTTGCGGCAGCAGGCGCTGCAAGTTCCACTGCTCGCCTTCAAACCAGCCCGCGGGCTCGGCCTGCATGGGCAGCACCAGAGAATAGCGCGTGAACTCGCTGTGGCGCTCCCACCTCAGGGTGTAGCCGGGCAGCGTCAGCCGCAAAAAATTGTCTTGTAGATCGAGCAAGCCGAGCTGCTCTTGGCCTGACAGCAGGCGCAGCAAATCGAGCTCGGACTGGCGGCTTACGCCGTCGTTGAAAACCGCCAGGTACAGCACCCCCGCCGGCAGCCCCAGCCGGGCTGGTGGCCGCGCATGCACTTCATCGTGCAAGACGCGCCGCAGCGCGTCGTCGGGTGGAAGGCGCCGCAGCGCGTCGTCGGGGGGCAGTGCGGCAGGAATCAAGCGCCGAGTTTTTCCTTGATGCGCGCCGATTTGCCGCTGCGCTGGCGCAGGTAATAAAGCTTGGCACGGCGCACGGCACCGCGGCGCTTGACCTCGATGCGCTCGATGCGCGGGCTGTAGAGCGGGAACGTGCGCTCCACGCCTTCGCCGTTGGAGATTTTGCGCACGATGAAGCCCGAGTTCAGGCCACGGTTGCGCCGTGCAATCACCACGCCTTCGTAGGCCTGCACACGCTTGCGCGTGCCTTCAACCACGTTGACGTGCACGATCACCGTGTCGCCCGGGGAGAAATTGGGAATTTGCTTGTTGAGACGAGCGATTTCTTCTTGCTCGAGGATCTGGATCAGGTTCATGGCTTCCTGTTTACCGATCGTGGTCGCGCTGCACAAGGGGCCCCAAAACCCGGCACACTTGGGTGCAAGGTTGGCCTGCTATGTGCAGACCTAGGGCGGCCGACCAGAGGATCGAAAGCCCTAAATTATAGCTTGTTTTTAGCGTGCTTAGGCTCACCCGCTTCAGCGCAGTAAGCTTGGAGCAAATCGGGCCGCAAGCGCGCGGTGGCATCGCGCCGCTGCTGCGTGCGCCAGGCCTCAATGCGTGCGTGGTGCCCCGATAGCAGCACCTCGGGCACCTCAGCCTCACCTTGGGGGCCGCACCAGCGCTCGGGCCGGGTGTAATGCGGGCAGTCGAGCAAGCCGGCTATGGCCGGGTTGAAGCTGTCTTGCTGGTGGCTGAGGGCGTCGTTGAGCACGCCCGGCAACAGCCGCGCCACGGCATCGAGCAGGGCCAGCGCCGCGAGCTCACCGCCCGAGAGCACGAAGTCACCCAAGCTGATTTGACTATCGACGCACTGATCGATAAAGCGCTGGTCGATCCCTTCGTAGCGTCCGCACACCAGAATCGCGCCGCTGGCCTGCGCCTGCTCGGCCACCAAGGTGTGATCCAACCGCCGGCCTTGGGGCGAAAACAAAATCGTAGGCACATCGGGCAGGCCGAGCTGTTGGCGCTCGTGGCGGATCGCCTCCCAGCAGCGCCGCAGTGGCTCGGCCAGCATCACCATGCCGGGCCCGCCACCAAAGGGGCGGTCATCGACGCGCCGGTACGGCCCCTCGGCGAAATCGCGCAAGGGCCACAGGCGCACCTGCAAGGCCCCCGACTCGTAGGCACGGCGCGCGATGCCGTGCTGCATGAAGGGCTCGAACAGCTCGGGAAACAGCGTGATGAGGTCAAAGCGCATGATCAGCAAGCCGCGCAAGGCAGCGGCGCTTAATAGTCAAGCTGCCAATCGACCGTGATGCGCCGCGCCGCCAGATCGACCGCATCGACGTAGGCCGAAACGAAGGGGATCATGCGCTCGGCCAGTTTGCCTTCATGCAGATATTCCAGGCACAACACGCTGTGTGGCCCGGTCGTGAGCAAGTCGCGCACCACACCCATCGCCTCGCCTTGGCGGTTAAAGACTTCGAGCCCGATCAGATCGACCCAGTAAAACTCGTCGTCAGAGACCGCGGGCGGAAAATCGGCGCGCGCCACAAAGATGCGCACGCCTTTAAGCGCCTCGGCGGCGTTGCGGTCGGGCACTTCGGCCAGTTGCGCCACCATGCCGTCGCCATGGGGCTTGATGCCGTGCACCTGCACCACCACACTGCCCTCAAAGGCATCAAAACCCCGCGCAAAAGGCGCCTCGGGTGGCAGCAGGTACCAGCGCCAAGCGTGCAACAAGGCCTCGGGTTTGGCGCTGTGGCAGTGCAAGCGCACCCAGCCCTTGATGCCCCACGCCTCTTGTATCCGGCCCAACTCCACTGCGTCAGCAGGCAGCGGGGCGGGCAACAATCCGGTTAAAGTGGCCATGACATAGCGCAGCGGCCAAGCCGCAGCCAGCTCAAGCCGCGGCGGGCGTGGCAGGCGTGGCGCTGGCGGCTTGCTTGAACAGGCGCACGGTGGTGTCGGAGGGCTGCGCGCCCACGCTCAACCAGTAGCTGAGCCGATCTTGGGCCACCCGCAGCGGCTCTTCGCCACCCGTGGCCATCGGATTGTAAAAACCGATGCGCTCGATGAAATTGCCGTCGCGGCGGCTGCGCTTGTCGGCCACTACGATGTTGTAGAACGGGCGCGCCTTGGCGCCGCCGCGGGAGAGTCGAATGACGACCATGGTTGAATCCTTCGGGTGGGGCAAAAGCGCCCCCACAAAAAAGCCTCGCAACGCCTGAGACACACAACTGAGCACCCGGCCAGCGAAACGTTGGGAACCCATGATTGTAGCCGATGACCGATGCTTTTTTCGGACACCAGCCTATGTGTCGCGCAGCACGGCGCTCAGACTTGCACCAGCCACGACAGCAGCAGCATCCAGGCGCTGAGCGTGAACAGCGCCAGCAGGGTCGAGACACCCATGGTTGCCGTCGTCAAATCCTGCACCACCCGGTAGCGCTGCGCGAACAAATACACATTGGCCCCAACCGGCAAGCCGGCCGCCACCACCAGCACCACCAGTGCCAGGCCCTCGATTCCAAAAGCCCATGCGCTGGCACCCACCAGAATGGGCAGCAGCAGGTTCTTGCTCAGCGCCAGCCCCAGCGCTGGGCGCCAGTGGCCGCGCAGACTCAGGCCTGCCAGGCTCACTCCCACCAGCACCAGCGCCAGCGGGCCAAAGGCGTTGCCCAGCAGTTGCAGCGGCAGCTCCACCACCTGGGGCAGCGCCCAACCGGTCTGGGCAAACAGCAGCCCGCAAATGATCGGCAGCGGCACTGGGTGGATGAGGGCGCTCTTGATGGCCGAGGCGGCGATGCGCACGATGCGCCACGGCGTCAAGGGGCTGGCGCGCTGTGCGCCCTGCTCGCGCGCCTGCGCCAATTCCAGCAAGATGGTCGCCGCCGTGAGCAGCACCAGCGAGTGCACCGAAATCAGCGTCAACAGCGTCACCAGCCCGGCTTGACCATAAGCCAGCTTGACCAGCATGATGCCGATCATGACCAAATTGCTGAAGGTGCCCGCCAAGGCCAGCACCACGCTGCGGCAGCTTAAGCCCCGCAGCAGCACGCTGAGCCCAAACAGCAAGCCGACGGCCAGAAAATAAGCTCCGACCGGGCGCAAGTCGAGCTCGTGGATTTGCACCGTGCTCATGGTGATAAACAGCAGCGCCGGGCCCAGCACCAAAAACACCAGGTTCGACAAATCCTGCACCGACGCGCTGCCAATCCAGCGCATCTGGCCAGCCAGGTAGCCGATTCCGATCAACAAAAAAACCGGGCTCAGCGACAAAAAAACGGGGTGTTCGGTCAAGGTCACCGCCGCAGTGTAGCCCGGTCGGGCGAGCAGGCTTGGCTAGTGTGGTGTTGCGCGTTTGGTCCTCCCGGATTTCATCGCAGCCACTGCGCGAACTGCTGGCGCAAGTGGCGCACCTTGGGCGCCGCCACCGCCAGGCAATAACCGTGCTGCGGATGGCGGGCAAAAAAGCGCTGGTGCTCGGCTTCGGCGGGGTCAAAGCGTTGCAGCGCCGCAAGCTCGGTGACGATGGGCGCCCCGAAAACGTCGGCGGCTTGCAGCTCGGCCATCAATGCGCGCGCGACCCTTTCCTGCTCGGGTTGCGTCCAGTAGATGCCGCTGCGGTACTGGCTGCCCACATCGGCCCCTTGGCGGTTCAGGGTGGTCGGGTCGTGGGTGGCGAAAAAAATCTGCAGCACGCTGCGCAGATCGATCTGTGTCGGGTCGTACAGCAAGCGCAGCGCCTCGGCATGGCCGCTGCGGCCGCTGCAGACCTGCTCGTAGCTGGGCCGGGGCCAATGGCCGTTGGCATAGCCCGACTCCAACTCCAGCACACCGCGCACGCGCTCAAACACCGCTTCGGTGCACCAGAAACAGCCGCCCGCGAGCACCAGCGTCTGCAAAGCACCCCGATCAGGGTCAGGGGGGCCGACGTTTGCATCGGGGCGTTGTGGAGCAGAGGTTGCAGTCATTTGATCAAGCTCAAACCCTTGCAGGCCGGCGCAGTAGAGAATCTGGTGCAAGCTTATATTTGTTTCCACTCGGCCAACGAACTGCAAGCTTGGTTTCCACACAAGCGGCAGACCCATCTTGCACGCCGATTGGAAGAAAAATTAAATCATTGCAGCACAATGGGTTGCGCAGCCTGCTAATGGTAAACACGCATTCCGCCCAAACTGGCCCCCTTGTTGCAAGAACTGTGTGACGGCAACAGCTGGGGACAAGCTGGTCGCAGAGCCCTCCGGCTTAGGCACCCAACGCCGCCACCCACCTTAGAACAGAAAGGATTCCAATGGAGCAAGCCATTCAATCGATGCTGGAGCGCTACGGCAAGGACCGCACCCGGCTCATCGACATGCTGTGGGAGTTGCAGTGGCAACACGGTCACATCCCCGCACCAGCCCTGCCGCCGCTGGCCGCCGGCCTCAATCTGTCGGTACTCGACGTGCGTGAAACGGCGTCGTTTTACCACTTTTTCCGGCTCGAGCCCTCGGGCAAATACGTCATTTACCTCTGCAACTCGGTGTTGGCCAAGCTCAATGGCTTCGATGCGGTGCGCGAAGCGCTCGAGCGCGAAACCGGGGCCCGCTTCGGCATTCCCAACCCCGATGGCTTGTTTGGGCTGTTCGAGACGCCCTGCATCGGCCTGAGCGACCAAGAGCCGGCCATGATGCTCGACAAGGTGGTGTTCACGCGACTGACGCCCAGCAAAATCGCCGACATTGTCGAACAGCTCAAGCTAGGAAAAACGCCGGAGCAGATTGCCAATCCGGCCGGTTTGCCGACCGATCAACTGGCTTACGTGGAGTCGATGGTCGAGTCCAACGTGCGCACCCAACGGCCGATATTCTTTCGCGGCAAGCTCGACTTGGGCACGGCACTGGAGCAGATGCTCGCCGATGAGCCGAGTCAGGTGATCGACTCGGTGGTGGCCTCCAAGCTGCGCGGGCGCGGCGGCGCGGGCTTTTCCACCGGCCTGAAATGGCGCTTGTGCCGCGATGCCTGGGGCGAGAGCAAAACCGTGATTTGCAACGCCGACGAAGCCGAGCCCGGCACCTTCAAAGACCGGGTGTTGCTGACGCGCGCGCCCAAGCAGGTGTTTTTTGGCATGGTGGCTGCGGCCTACGGCATTGGGGCCAGCACCGGCATCCTCTACATGCGCTCCGAGTACTATTACCTCAAAGACTACTTGGAGGCGCAACTGCAACAAATGCGCGACCAAGGCTTGCTCGGGCGCAACATTGGCGGCAAAGCCGGGTTCGACTTCGACATCCGCATCCAGATGGGGGCCGGCGCCTACATTTGCGGCGAAGAAACGGCGCTCATCGAATCGTGCGAAGGCAAACGCGGCACCCCGCGTCTCAAGCCGCCCTACCCTGTGCAGCAGGGCTACCTGGGCCAGCCCACCAGCGTCAACAACGTCGAGACCTTCGCCTGCGTCAGCCACATCTTGGCTGAAGGCGCTGCCTGGTTTCGCGGCTTTGGCACCGCCGAGTCCTCTGGCACGCGGCTGCTCAGCGTGTCGGGCGACTGCAGCAAGCCCGGCATTTACGAGGTCGAATGGGGCACCAGCGTCAACCAGGTGCTGCGCATGGCGGGTGCCTACGGTGCCATGGCGGTGCAGATCAGTGGCCCCTCGGGCGATTGCGTGTCGGTAGAAAAAGACGGCGAGCGCCTGCTCGGCTACGAAGATTTGTCCTGCAACGGCGCCTTCACGATCTTCAACAAGCAGCGCGACCTGCTCTGGATTGTGCGCGAGCACATGCAGTTCTTTGTCGACGAGTCGTGCGGCATTTGCGTGCCATGCCGAGCCGGCAATGTCGATTTGCTGCACAAGATGGACCGCTTGCTGGCGGGCCGTGGCTGCCAGCAAGACCTCGACGAGGCGGTGCAATGGGGAGCGGTGGTGCGCAACACCAGCCGCTGCGGTTTGGGCGCGACCTCACCCAAACCGATCCTGACCACTTTGAACCGGTTTCCAGAAGTCTACCAAGTCAGGCTGGTCAAACCCAGTGGACCGTTGCTGCCCTCGTTCGACCTCGACGCGGCCTTGGCGGGTTACGCCGAAGCCAGCCAAGCACTGAAAGAAAAACTGGAGACCAGCACATGAATATCGAAATTACCATCGACGGCCAGACGGTGCAAACCCAATTGGGCCGCACCTTGGTTGATGTGGCAGCCGAGGTCGGTGTTTTCATCCCCACTTTGTGTTACGTCAAGGACAAGCCCTGCCTGGGCACTTGCCGAGTGTGCTCGGTCAAGGTCAACGGCACCGTCAACGCCTCATGCACCGTGCGGGTGGCCAACGGCATGCAGGTGGAGGTCGATACCCCGGCCATGGTCGATATGCGCAAGGCCTTGGTCGAATTATTGTTCGTCGAGGGCAACCACAACTGCCCGAGTTGCGAAAAGAGCGGGCGCTGCCAGTTGCAGGCGGTGGGTTACGAGTCCGACATGATGGTTTCGCGCTTTCCCTACCGTTTTCCGGTGCGCGAAAACAGCCCGGGCAGCGAGAAAATTTGGCTCGAACGCGACCGCTGCATCTTCTGCCAGCGCTGCGTCGATTACGTGCGCGACCAAGAGACGGGCCAAAAGATATTCAGCATCAGCGGCCGTGGTGGATCAGCGCGCATCGAGATGGATGTGGAACTGGCCAACCGCATGAGCGACGAACAGGTGCGCAAAGCGGTCGATCTGTGCCCGGTCGGCACCATTTTGCAAAAACGCGTCGGCCATGACGTGCCCATCGGACAGCGCACATACGAAGTGCAAACGCTGCGCGCGCGCAGCCTCAACATTGAAGGAGCCAAAAATGAGCCACGCAGCTGAAGCCCTGGCCGGGCAGGAGTTTGCGCACGATCTGCCCGCCACGCCCTTTGATCCGGCCTTGGCCGCGGGCCGCGCCGGCAAGATCAAAGTCGCCGCCATCGGCCTGTGCGGCTGCTGGGGCTGCACCCTGTCGCTGCTGGACCTCGACGAACGCCTGTTCCCCTTGCTCGACAAAATCACCATCACGCGCTCTTCCATCACCGACATCAAGCGCATCACCGAGCGCTGCGTGGTCGGCTTCGTCGAAGGCGGCGTGGCCAACGAAGAAAACATCGAAACGCTGGAGCACTTCCGCGAAAACTGCGACGTGCTGATCTCGGTCGGCGCTTGCGCCGTCTGGGGCGGCGTGCCGGCCATGCGCAACGTGGTGCCGCTGTCCGAATGCCTGATCGAGGCCTACGTGGATTCGCCCACCGCCGTGCCCGGCGCCAAGCCCATCATCCCGCTGCACCCCGATATCCCGCGCATCACCACCAAGGTCTACCCTTGTCACGAAGTGGTCAAAATGGACTACTTCATCCCCGGCTGCCCGCCCGACGGCGACGCCATTTTCAAGGTGCTCGACGACTTGGTGCATGGCCGGCCGTTCGACCTGCCGATCTCGATCAACCGCTACGACTGAAAAGGTCCAAGGAACGAATATGAGCAGAAAACTGGTCATCGACCCCGTTAGCCGCATCGAAGGGCACGGCAAGGTCGTGGTGCATCTCGACGACGACAACCAGGTGGTGGACGCCAAGTTGCACGTGGTGGAGTTTCGCGGCTTCGAGCGCTTCATCCAAGGGCATCCCTACTGGGAAGCGCCGATGCTGTTGCAGCGCATCTGCGGCATCTGCTTCGTCAGCCACCACCTGTGCGGCGCCAAGGCGCTCGACGACATGGTAGGCGTTGGGCTCAAGCAGGGCTTCAACGTCACGCCTACAGCCGAAAAAATGCGCCGCCTAGGCCACTACGCGCAGATGCTGCAGTCGCACCAAACCGCGTACTACTACCTGATCGCGCCCGAGATGATGTTTGGCATCGAGGCCGCACCCGAGCAGCGCAACATCGAGGGCCTGATCGAGGCCAACCCGGAGCTGGTCAAGCGCGCCATCGCCTTGCGCAAATGGGGCCAGGAAGCGCTCAAAGCCGTGTTTGGCAAGCGCATGCACGGCATCAGCTCGCTGCCCGGTGGCGTCAACAAAAACCTGAGCATCGCCGAGCGCGACCGCTTGCTCAATGGCGAAGACGGCCTGATCTCCATCGATCAGGCGATCGCCTACGCCGTCGAAGGGCTGCAAGTCTTTTACGACTACCACGACAAATTCCGGCACCAGTTCGATAACTTTGGGCACGCACCCGCGCTCGACATGTGCCTGACCGACGCCCACGGCAATGTGGACTATTACCACGGCAGCCTGCGCGTGGCCGACGCCGACAAAAACGTGGTGGCCGAGTTCAACTACCACGACTACCTCGATCACTTCTCCGAAGCCGTCGAGGAGTGGAGCTACATGAAGTTCCCCTACCTCAAGGCGCTTGGGCGCGAAGCGGGTTCGGTGCGCGTGGGGCCGCTGGCGCGCATGAACATCACGCGCTCGCTCTCGACTCCGCTGGCGCAAGAGGCTCTGGAGCGCTTCCAGCACTACTGCAAGGGCAAAGCGAGCCAGATGACGCTGTATTACAACTGGGCGCGGGTGATCGAAATCCTGCACTCGGCCGAGTTGATTCGCGATCTGCTCAACGACCCCGACCTGCAAAAAGACCAGCTGCTGCTCACGCCGGCGCCGGGCTCTTGGTGTGGCGACGGCGTGGGCGTGGTCGAGGCCCCGCGCGGCACGCTGTTGCACCACTACCGCGCCAACGAAAGCGGTGAAATCACGTCGTGCAACATCATCGTTTCGACCACGCAAAACAACATGGCCATCAACCGCACGGTGCGCCAAGTGGCCCAAGACTGGCTCGGCGGCAAGGCCGAAATCACCGAGGGCATGATGAATGCGCTCGAGGTCGGCATCCGCGCCTACGACCCGTGTTTGAGCTGCGCCACC
>Ga0208735_100116_pt1 | contig 46558 bp, 34 predicted proteins | sample Subbio12Aug_8Aab_FD_184829 | JGI IMG/M metagenome (GOLD analysis project Ga0208735, IMG submission 184829) | Serpentinite rock and fluid subsurface biosphere microbial communities from McLaughlin Reserve, California, USA - CR12Aug_8Aab (SPAdes) | ecosystem: Environmental > Terrestrial > Deep... | reverse complement strand
AGACGCCCGCCGAGTTCGAAGCGCGTCTCCCTCCCTTGTATCTCGACATAGCCCTCGACGGTGTGATTCTCTATGATCGGGGCGGTTACATGAAAGAGCGCTTGGCGTCCTTACAGCGTCTCATCAAGGAGAAGGGGTTGCGTAGGGAACAGCGAGGGCGCGAGCTGATCTGGCACTCCGAAGCCTATCCGGCAACCGACTGGCAGTCGTCTTGGGAACACGCGAGATGACCAGCTATGCGTACCGGCTCAAGTTGGCGAGGGGCTTCCTGGAAGAAGCGCAACAAGATATCACCTTGGGACGATGGCGTTCGGTTATGGACAATGCACAACTCGCGGTCGAAAATGCAGCGAAAGGCGCCTTGTCGCTGATCGGACCAATAGGACGCACCCATCAGACGGGTCCGCTGCTACGTGAAGCACTGCAGCACGAGCGTTTCTCAAAAACACAGCGAGAGAAAGCTGCCCGACTGGCGGAACTCGCCGAATCTCTGGGCCCCGACCTGCACATCCAAACGGATTACGGCGACGAAGCAGGCGGCCTGACACCGTGGGAGCTGTTTGACGAAGCAGATGCCCGGCAAGCCCTTGCTATGGCCGAAGAGGCGCTCGAGCTGGCCGAGAGTATCGGTCAAGACAGGTAAAACTGTGGACGCCAACGTGTTCGTTCAAGGCCCACGCCGAGCTCTGGGGCAACCCCAGCCTCAAACGCATCCTCGCCGGCTTTCTCATCGGCACACATGCCGGCGCCTTCGCAAACCGCTTCTTGACCTTCGACAGCAAGACCTTGCCGGAACCGGAAATCGTGACGCCAGCGAGTCGCTAACGCTTCGTTGGAGTTTCGTTGGGGCCTGGTTGGGTAAGCTCGAGCAACGAGGAGGGACGTGATGGAACAGTACCAAGTCGACCATTTGCTGCTTCTTGTAGGCAGTAATCCCGTTCCCAATGCCGTCGCTGGCAAGTTGCTGGTTAAGCCTGGTGGTACGATTACGCTTATCTGCTCTGAAGACTCACTTATCGTTGCACAACGACTCAAAAGCTGGTTGGTAAGAGATGGCATCAAGGTGCGCGAACCAAATGATAGTAAAGTTGACCCCACCGACCCAACTTCCATCTTTACTATTGTCAGGAAAGCTCTCGACAAAACCCCTGATGTGAGTGTTGGACTCAACTACACGGGGGGTACCAAGGCGATGTCGGTGCATGCCTACCGGACGGTCGAGCAGTGGGGTAAGGAAAAAAACGTGCAACCAAAGTTTAGCTATCTAGATGCGCGTACTTTAACTATGGTTTTTGATCCTGAAGATCCCCAGAGTGGGTCTAACTCACAAAACGTATCAGTCGGTAATCAAGTTGAATTGAAACTGAGCGAAATTATGGAGCTACAAGGTTGGCAGATTAATTGGGAAAAGGAGTATGTGCAGACTCCCCTTTTCCCTAGAACTGCCGCGGCCTTAGCGCGCCTTTATGCTGGGGGAGACAAGAAAACGCGTCACTGGCTAGACTGGCTGAAGTATCTTGAGAGCAGCATCAAAAAGCCTAAGGGTGACGGTCAGCAAGCATTAAGTCAAGAAGAGATAAACGTGCTTCAGCTCCCCTGGGTAACTTCAACAGAGGGTTCTCAGTTAAGACAGGTAGTTGACACACTAAAATCCGAACTAGGTTTAGTAGATTATTTTGCTTTTAGTAAGTTGAGCAGAATCATGGGTGCTGGAGAGTTTGTCGAATGGCTGAAAGACAAATGGCTCGAACACCACGTGTTGGATATAGTCAAAAACCAACCCGACTTACATGATTGTGTTCTCAGCTTAAGAACTGACGCAGTCGAGTTTGAAGTCGATGTGGTTGGATTGAAAGGGTATCAATTATTTGTCTTTTCGTGCACTACAAGCAGTTCGAAAAGTGCTTTGAAACAAAAGCTCTTTGAAGCCACAACCAGGGCACGGCAGCTTGGTGGTGATGAAGCCTGCGCGGCGCTAGTCTGCCTCTATGACGATGCAAGCAAGCTGCAAAAAGAAGTTCGCGACATCTTTGGTGAAAATAACGGGTCTGAGCGTATCAAAGTTTTGGGGCGTGAGCATCTTGCCAATCTTTCGGATGAGATAGCAGGCTGGATCAAGCACCAAAGTAATGCACAGTGAGGAGACATGCACCTACTCATCGTTGACACCACCGGCATCCAGCCTTACATCTTCGGTAGCAACCGCCTGCGTGAAAATGTTGGGGCGTCGCACTTGGTCAAGCAAGCAACTGAGGCGTGGGCCCGAGAAGCCCTGGAGAGTGCCGTACCAGCACGACACAACTGGCAGACTGATGGCACGCTTGACACCACAAAGCGCATCGAAGCTGGCGCTATCGACGCCGAAGTTGTCTATGCCAGCGGCGGCAATGTCGTCGTCATTTTCAAAGAGGGCAGTACGGCGCAAAGATTCACTGCCGAACTCTCCAAAATTACCCTTTGTAAAGCGCCAGGCCTGCAACTGGTCATGGCGCAGAAAGAATTTAATGGCTTAGGCATCAAGCAGTTACCTATCGATGACACTTTCAAATTGCTGGATTGTCAAAAGCGCCAGTTGCAGTATGCCTCGACACCTCTGTTAGGCGTAGCAGTAACAACGCGGTGTCAGTCAACGGGGCTGCCTGCCGTGGGCTACGTTCCTGCTAAACAGGGCGACCCAGCATCCGCCTATCCAGCATCCGGCGAGGTTCTCGCCAAGTGGTATGCGGGCGATGATTCGCATAGCGCGCTGCACAAACAGTTTGAAAGCATTCTTGGACAACGGTTTGCGTTTCCCAAGGAGATGGACGACTTGGGGCGCAGCGAGGGTGAGCACAGTTACGTCGCCGTCGTTCACGCCGACGGCAACGGCATGGGACAGCGCATTCAGGATATTCGTAAAACAATTGCTGATGACCGCGAATACATCACGAAAATTCGCCAATTTTCCCAAGAGCTTAACGACGCTACGCAGCGGGCGCTGACGTCAACACTTAACACACTTAAAACGTTAGCCAGCGGCGTTCAAGATGGCTGTATCAAACACCGAAAGATGCCAGATAAGCTTTGCATAAAGCTTAAAAAAGAAGATAACAGGTGGCTTCTTCCCTTCCGCCCCATCGTGATAGGTGGTGATGACGTCACCTTCATCTGCGACGGGAGGCTAGGGCTTTCGCTGGCGCTCCATTACCTTAAGCAATTTGAGCACGAGACGGCACATCTCTCGGATGGCAAAGGCAAAGCAACCGCATGTGCAGGTGTTGCTATCGTTAAATCGCACTATCCCTTTGCCAAAGCTTATGCACTCGCCGAAGAACTGACCAGTAACGCCAAGGCTTATTGGCGCACGCTGGCGAACTACGATGGTGCTTGCATCGATTGGCACATGGCATTTTCTGGGCTGTATGGCAGTATTGAGACAATTCGAAAACGCGAATATAGCGGCGGCCTAACCATAAGGCCGCTCACACTAAAATCCAATCCCGGTTCGAACGATGGAGACAAAAGCTGGCCAGTTTTACAACGTGCGCTAGAGTCTTTCCAAAGCGAAGAATGGCTCGGCAAACGCAACAAAATGAAGGCGTTGCTTGAAGCGTTAAGAGAAGGGGCAAGTGGAGTCGAGCGATTCCAAAAAATGTATCTCGCGAAAATCGGTCAGAAGCTGCCGGATGTTGGGCTTGGCGGTGATGTCCAGACCAAGGGTTTCTATGGTCAGCGAACCCCCTACTTTGATGCCATCGAACTTGCCGACTGGTACCTACCGCTCAATGATGACAGCACGGGAGAGCAAAGTCATGACAACGCTTGAACTGCACTTTAAGCTACTAAGCGATGCGACCTTTGGGCGTGGCGACGGCGTGGCTGGGCTGGTGGATGCCGAAGTCGAGCACGACGCTTACGGCCTGCCGTTCTTACGCGGCCGCACGCTAAAAGGGCTTCTTGTCGAGGAGTGCAGCAATATCCTCTATAGCTTGCGTGGGCATGCACGCTACAATGAGCTTGAAAGTGCATCGCGGCGGCTTTTTGGCAGCCCTGGCAGCAGCCTAGATAGCGCTGGCATCCTGCGCGTTGGTGGGGCGCAGTTGCCACGGGACTTGCGCGAGGCCGTGCGGGCCGCTATCGACGACAAAAATAACACCCTTACAGCGACCGATGTTCTCGAGTCTCTGACTGCTATCCGCCGGCAAACTGCCGTTGATGCTTCAAACGGCACGCCAGACGAGGGTAGCTTGCGTGCGATGCGCGTTATCCTTCGGGAAGCGCACTTTACCGCACAGCTCGACTTTGTAGATGAGCCGAGTGACATTGACATGGAGCTGGCACTTCTGGCGGCTTGCGTCAAAGGCTTTCGGCGTGCTGGTACGGGGCGCAACCGCGGGCGCGGCAGACTGGTAGCCTGGCTCAATGACGAAACGTACACCGATCAGAACTTTGGTGTCTTTAAGGCTCTGGTGCTGGAGGAAGCGGCATGAAGGCGATTCGCTACCGCGTTACGCTACTCGAGCCCACGCTGATCGCCAGCTTCGGTGGTGCGCCCGACAGCGTTGAAAGTTTCGACTACCTGCCCGGCAGCGTACTGCGCGGCATCTTTATCGGCAATTACATGCGCCAGTACACACTAAGAGAGCTAGATGCCACAGACGCGACCGTGCGCAGGCTCTTTTTTGACGGCAGCACACGCTTTCTCAATGGTTACCCACTCGACCGTACCCATCCGGGCAAGCGCATGCTCCCAACACCCCACTCATGGCGTAACAAAAAAGGCGACGAAACCGCCGTCTTTGACCTCGCTGTTGATGATGAAATATCTAAAGATGAAGAACTCAAACCAGTTAACAAACCGTTTTGCCTTGTGAGTGAAAAGGTGCAACTCCACCGACCCGAAAAACTACTGACCATCCATACTCGTCGTACACGCCGATTTGGGCGGGCGGTGTCGGGAGCAAAACTCAAGCTGGAAGCTGATGATATCGAAGGGGCGATCTACCGATACGAAGCGTTGCAGGCTGGTCAACACTTTGAAGCCATTATCCTGTGCGATCAGGATGAGGACGCTGACGCTCTAAGCCAATTTGTAAGCGGTGCGGTACTCCTTGGGAAATCGCGCAGCGGGGGGTACGGTCGTGCATGCATTGAAATATGTGAGATCGAAGAAGATGACTGGTTTGAAGCAAGTTATGACGTTCATCAGTCACCGCTTATCGTCACGTTGCTGAGCGACACGCTAATCCGCGACGATGCTGGGCAGTACACCACTGATGTCAAGGTTGTTGAACGTCTACTGGCTCAAAAGCTGGACATAGAACTATCTCTTCACGATGCGTTTGTCAAAACACAGATCATCGGCGGCTTTAACCGAAAGTGGGGGCTGCCCTTGCCGCAAACTCAGGCACTGCAAGCAGGCAGTGTGTTGGTGTTCGACACCGATGAGACGCCCGACGAAGACAGGTTGACGCAGTTACTTTGGCAAGGCATCGGTGAGCGGCGGGCTGAGGGCTTCGGGCGGGTTGCTGTGAACTGGCAAGCGTTAGAAGAGCTTAAAGTTACAGATAATGATGGCAAAAATGGCTACGAAAAGAATCGGAATATCGCCAGTGATGAGGGCAAGGAAATAGCGGGGCGAATGCTACATCGAATGCTCGGGGAGCAGGTAGAAGCGGCCATTATGCAATCAGCCGATCGCTTCGGTCATCAAATTCGCAACCCCAGCAAAAGTCAGTTCAACGGCCTTCGCATGGTGATTCAGCGGGCACTCAGGCAACCGCCAGATGAAGGGCGACGTGCTATTGCTAACTACCTTGATTCCTTAGAAGGGCGTAAATCAACGCGAGAGCAGTTCAGCCGCGACCGTGTAGCAGGAAAAGACATTTTGGAGTGGATCCGAGAACGCGCAACTGATGAGCACATTTGGCAAGAGTTAGACATTGGCAAGCTGCCGCAACTCGGTGATCTACAAGCAAAGCTCGATGCTGCGCAAGCCTACAACTATAACCTGCGCCTGGTTGACGCCGTGCTGGCTCGAGCCGCCAAGTCCAAAGGGGGTAACGAATGAACCTCTGGGAGGCCAAACATTCACGCAAAATCACCGAGCGCATCGTCATCGAGGCAAATCTAGTGCTGAAAACACCTGCACACTTCGGCAACGGTGATGGGGATGAGATTATCGACATGCCCTTGCTGGTTGACCCGCTGGATGGTGAGTCACCCTTCCTCTCCGGCGCTTCTATTGCGGGTGCTTTAAGAAACTATCTGCGGGCCAACTTGAGAGGGTATAACGTACAACTTCCGGAACTTTCGGATGATACCTCTGTCCGAGAGGAACGGGAAAGCCTGGTGACCAGGCTCTTCGGTGGTTTCAAGGGGGATGACGAGGGTGAGCAAAGCCCGCTTATCATCGACGATGCCCTAGGCTCCAATGGCGGCATTGAACTGCGTGACGGCGTGAAGATCGACGGCAAGAGCCGCACGGCTGAAGAAGGCAAGCTTTTCAATCTGGAAACCTGGCAAGCGGGCACGACCTTCCCCTTGCGATTTGAACTCGTTATCCGCGAGCAAGATAACGCTACAGCTCTCAAACAAGCCTTGGCGACAGCCTTGCACGGCCTTGAAACCGGCGACATCACCTTGGGTGCGCGCAAACGGCGGGGCTACGGGCAAGTTGATATTCAAGGCAAATGGCATGTTACATGCTACGACCTCACCACAGCACAAGGGTTGGTTGGCTGGCTCGAGCAGAGCGGTGCTGCTACAGAGAACGCCAGCATCGCCACCGCGCTCGGCGTTTCGATGCTCGACCAGGATGCTCGCTGCTACTTTGACTTGTGCGCGACATTCCGTCTCGACGGCGCATTGCTGATTCGCGGTAACAGCATCCTCGGTCATGAAGGCCCTGACGCTATGTACTTGCACACAAAACGACTCGACAATAACTCCAATGACTTAACCCCTGTGATTTCAGGCACCAGCTTAGCTGGGGCGCTCCGTGCCAGAGCATGCAAGATCGCTCAGACGCTCGGCATAGTCCCTGGGATCGTTGTTGACATGTTCGGCGATATGGACAACAAGCAAAAACAGGCCAGCCGCGTCACGGTCAAAGAAACCGTAATTCGGCGACCGGCCAATACTGAACTGGTGCAAAACCGCATCAGCATCGACAGATTTACCGGCGGTGTCAAAGAAGGCGCACTCTTTAACGAACAACCCGTATTCGGCAGTGAGCAAACTGAGGTAACGCTCGAGCTACGCCTCATCAACCCGAAGCCGTCTGAGATGGGACTACTCATGCTGTGTCTAAAAGACCTGTGGACGAGCGACCTGCCTCTCGGCGGCACTAGCAGCATCGGACGCGGCAGAGTAAAGGGCAAAGAAGCGATACTCACCTGGCGCAACGGCAGCGCCGAATCAAAGATGTGGCGCATTGTCCAAGAGGGCAGCAAGCTGCGCGTCGAAGGCGCTAAGGACGAACTTGAACAATGGGTTGGCGATCTGGTGCAGGAGGTGAGCCATGCCGCGTGAGGTACGCACGATCAAGCCGTGCAACGCCAGGCTAACGTCAATCGCCCCCCCTGCGGATGACGACATAAAGCGTTGGCTCGAAGAACAAACCGCCTCACACAACCTCGAGTTTAAGTGGCTCCTGGCTCACGCTGATGACGGGGTAATCTGGGGGCGCATTGACGACCAAACCCTGCAGCTTTCGAGCGAAGTTAGCGACATATCCCCACCACTACGCAGCGAAACGCTACAAGCCGCCCGCATTTTTAGAGCGAGTGCCGAACTGCTCCTTTGGCGAGATGGCGATAACGCGTGGCACGCGCGGCTCATCGAAGACGACGTTCCCACCGAAGATACTACCTACCAAGAAGTTATCGATGAGCACCATATCCTGTGGGGAACCGATGCTAAGGCACTTGCACACGACTTTACTTTGATGCGTGACGGTGTTGAGGGTTTAGCCCACGCTGTGCCACGCTCTGTCAAGGGAACATTTGATGAACGTAGTCGACCACTGCGGTTGCACGTGCGCCATTATCTGCGCAAAGACGACATGGGTTTTGTTCGCATTCACACCAGCCGCCTTGTTGATCTGTCTGTGGAGAAACAGCCATGACCTTACCCAAGCACAAAAATCCAAGATCAGACCGCACCGCCAGCACACCTTATAACTTCGTGCCGCTGCCCGAAAAAGTCATTCCAGCTGTACCAAGCGCTGACAAGCTCCCCGACCACGACCGCTACGACGTAAAGCGCCATACAGGCTACTTCGACGTGACGCTTACTACTCGCTCGCCGCTGTATGTGCGCTGCCCGCTTACGCTGGACGCATTTTTGCGCCAGGAGCGTGGTGAGGACGAAAAGCTCTTCAAAGAGAAGAAGATTTCTTTCCGGGAGTTGATCAAAAATACCCCAGATTTTTTCTACACTCACCGTCTCGGTGAACCTGTGATTCCCGGTAGCAGCCTGCGGGGGATGCTGAGGAGCTTGCTGGAGGTTGTGAGTTATGGGAAGCTCGAGCGTGTTACTGAAAAAAAGCTTTTCTTTCGCACCGTAGACGACACAGCCGTTGGGCTCTACTACCGTAACCGGATGGTCGAAAAGGTCGAATCGGGGTTTCTCGTCCGTTCAAGTGACGGCTACGCGATCCGGGTTTGCCAAATGGCTCGTGTGAATCGGAATCAACTTAAAGGTCAGGTGTACCAAGGTAGCGGCCCCAATAAAACTCCAGTTTGGCGAAACAATTCTAATCAAAACTACCAGTGGCAACCAATTTGGGTGAAGCTCTCAGGGAATGGCCGCTTTGTCGAGGATTTGGCTTTGTCTTCACGTCCTAATTACCAAGAGGGACGACTGGTTATCACTGGAGACGCACCTAGGAAGACAAAGGAGTTTGTTTTCTTGCTACCTGGTGAGAATGCCGAGATACTCAATGTACCTGAGGCAATCATCGAGCGTTTTCACGATGACGATCAGATAACGCAGTGGCAAACTAAGGCTTTCCCGAGGAAAGAGCCTAAGGAAAACTATAGACAACGTGACGGCTTCCTAGGTACGAATCCTCAAGGTCCCGGAGAGCCGATCTTTTTCTTGCGTGAACAGGATGAGCTAACCTTTATCGGACGTGCGCAAATGTTCCGCTTGCCTTATCAATCAACACCACATGATCTTTTGCCGGAGGAGTTGCGTAAGGCATCTGTATTGGACTACGCTGACTCACTGTTTGGCTATGTCGGGCGTGACGACAAACAGAAGAGGCAAGGCGACAAGAGTCAAGCCTATGCAAGCCGTGTCAATATCACCGACGCCACGCTCATTGGTAAACCCGAGAATCTTTGGCTTTCAGAACAGCCGTTTACCCCCAAAATCCTTGCCTCTCCCAAACCTACGGCTTTTCAGCACTACCTCACACAGCACAATCCTGATGACCGCAAAAAACTGAATCACTATGGCAGTCCGCCAGCTGATACAACCCTACGCGGTCATAAGTTTTATTGGCATCAGAACAATCCCGCTGTTACTGAAATTGAAGAGCGTGATCCAAAGTGGCTCGATGAGAATGGCAGGGTTAAGTCAGATAGCACCCAACATACCTTATTCCGCCCCGTTCGCGACGGAGTGCAGTTTAAGTTCCACGTGTACTTTGAAAATCTCTCTGACCGCGAACTAGGCGCGCTCTGCTGGGTGCTGCATCCCGTTGGGTCTGAAGGTAAGGACTACTGTCACAGTCTCGGTATGGGCAAACCCTTGGGTATGGGCGCCGTGAAGCTGGAGGCGACGCTGTATCTGACCAACCGCGCCGAACGCTATAAGTCACTCTTTAACGGTGATGAATGGAAGTTGGGTTTAGAGGAGCCTCAAAGCTTGAGTGACAGGAACGTGCTGATTGAGCGCACTAAGACTTTTGAAAAGCACATCCTTTCCGAGCTTGCACCCGAGCCCACCTGTGAGCACTTGTACGGCTTAAAACGCATCGTCATGCTGCTAAAGATGCTCGAGTGGCCTGGCTACCCTGCTCAGGCGAGCGCCGACTTGTATCTCCAGACGGAGAATCGTCCCAACACGCGCTATATGCAACTGGACGAATTCAAAAAGCGCCCTGTATTATCCGACCCATCAGCTTTCGGTGAGCTAACTGGCAAGAGCGAACCAATAGAAAGCGTGTTTTTTGAGAAAAGCACTTCTGGTAACTGGCGCAACGACTTAGAGGGGTGTCAAGACGATTTAGAGAACTGGATAGTGCAGACCTATCAAAGCGATGTTGTCAATGCCGAAGAGAAAGTCAAGCGCATTTTGTCACTCACTCAGACGCATATTTCGGGGTTAGAGTTACTGATACCTCAACTCATTCGTAAGATACAGAAACGTTTAGCCAATTCAGCGCCATGAGAAACGCATCTGAAGCAGCGGATCGCTTATGAAAAACCACCTCATCCTCTCAACCTGCGGCACCAGCATCCTCACCAACACTCCTGATAGTGAGGTGCGAACCTTGGTAATTCGCAACGCCAACGCCAAACGTGGGGCGCTAGCGCCGGACGATTTGGCCAGGCTCGAGGCGCACATCGCGGCACGCCGTACCGAGTTGCTCGCCTGCACTAATCCGGCCGACGCCAAGTGGCTCAGCGCCGAGTTAAACGGCATTCTCAGCTACTACGACAATCAGCTAAGGGGGCGCGAGCGCGATCGGCACGTGCTGATTGTCAGCGACACTTTCCTGGGTGAGGCGGTCGGCGAGATCATTCGCGCCTGGTTGGGGGCGCAGGGCCTCAGCGTGCAGGTGCAGAAGTTCGCTGGACTTGTGACCGACGACTACTCGAGCTTTCGCAACGCAATGATTCAGCTTATCCGCTGGTGCGAAGAGACACTGCCCGGCTACCGCAGCGCCGACTACCGGGTGGTGTTTAACCTCACCGGCGGCTTTAAGAGCGCCCAAGGGTTCATGCAAACCGTCGGGATGTTCTACGCCGACGAAAGCGTCTACATCTTCGAGACTGGTAGCCTCTTGCGCATTCCCAGGCTGCCGATACGGCTCGATATCGACGGCCTCATGGCGCAGTACGGCGACAAACTGCGCCTCCTTAGCCACGGACAAACGCTGAGCACGCAAGAAGTGACCGGCATCCCGGAAACGCTGCTCTTTGAGGTTGATGGCGAAGTGACGCTTTCGGAGTGGGGAGAGCTGGTGTGGCAGCAAAGTAAACGTGCGCTTTACGGGCGCGACCTGCTTGCGCCCTTACCAGGGTTGCGCTTCGGCGACGGTTTCAGAAAGAGCGTCGAGCGGCAGCGATTGACCAGCGATCAGCTTGCCGTTCTCAACGAGCGGCTCGATCAGCTCAGCTTCGTCAGCCAAGGTAAAGGCAGCAATCTCAGGGGTTTGGATTTCAAAGCGCTCAAGGGCGATCCCAAACCACCTTCAACTCACGAGTGCGATATCTGGTCGGGTGACGAGCGGCGGCTGTTTGGGCACTACGCCGATGACGTCTTTGTCATTGATAATATCGCGAGAGGGCTACATTGAGCGGCTTCTCTTTGGTATTCAGCAGGACCTCGGCTCGTCACCGGACACGAGGATGCGGCTTTCCCGCTGAGCCCGGCCGCGCCCCGGTGCGCATCGCTTCGCTCGCTCAAACTTCGTACACTGGCTCTACCTCCGCGTCGCCCACGTGCTGCATGGCAAGGTTAAAACGCTCCTTTGCGACTGGCCCGCGACCGTCGAAGCGGTGATCTTCGACCATAATCCGCATTAAGGAGAAAAGCTATGGAAACGCTAAAGTTGACCACCACCATCGATCCTGACGGCCACTTGCGCCTGGATGTGCCCACCAACTTGCCTGCGGGCGAGGTCGAATTGGTCATTGTGCTGAGTAAGCCCAGGCAGGTGCGTTACGACTTTTCCGACTTAGTGGGCAGGCTGGCTTGGAAAGGTGACGCCTTGGCCACGCAACGAGACCTGCGCGATGAATGGTGAACGCTACCTGCTCGATACCAGTGCCGTCATCTCACTCCTGGCCGGCAACAAAACTCTTGCCGAACGCCTCGAAAGGGCTGATTGGATTGGCCTCTCGATCATCACCCAGCTCGAGTTTCTGGTCTTTCCCGAGCTGACCGAAGCGGACAAGAGCCTGTTTGAAGCCTTCGCGGCACGTGTCGAGGTCGTTGGCTTGACCACCTCACAGAAAGAGCTCTTGTCGTACATTATCGAGCTACGCGGAGCGCGTATGCTGAAACTACCGGACGCGATCATCGCGGGCACGGCACGCCACTACCGGGCCACCCTCGTAACCGAGGATAGGCATTTTAGCGGCGTGCCCGGACTCGATGTACTAGAACCGTAATGGCTGTCAAAGCGAGGTAAGGGAATAACGCTACTCTACGACTCGCCCGCGACTGGCGACATGGTTATTTTCAACCATAATCCTTACTGAAGAGAGGAGATGAGCCATGGCCGAGCAAACAGTCTCATCACAACGAGCCACGCTGGAAGCGGAACTAAAGCGGTATCTTCCGCTACTTCGCGAGCACTACGATCCGGAGCGCATCCTCCTTTTTGGCTCACTGGCTCACGGAAGCGCGAGCGACTGGTCCGACATAGACCTGGTCATCGTCAAGGAGACCGAGAAGCGTTTTCTAGACCGCACCAAGGAGGTGATGCGGCTGCTAGAGCCTCGCGTGGGGGTGGATATTCTGGTCTATACCCCTGCTGAATTCGCGCAGCTGTCCCAGGAACGGGCCTTTGTGCGAGAAGAGATCGTGAGTAAAGGCAAGGTGCTTTATGAACGCGGCAAGTGAACGCTGGCTCGCCTTTGCCGGTGAGGACTTGCGCATGGCGGAGCTGGCAAAGGCCGAGGGGCTGTATAACCAGGTCTGCTTTCACTGCCAACAGTGTGCCGAAAAGGTGGTGAAGGGGCTTCTCGCTCACCAGGGGCAGACGCCGCCGCAAACGCACCGGCTGGGTGACCTGCTGGGACTGATCGATCTCAACCCGCTAGCATCCATCGCCTCAGAGGTCCAACTGCTTGACCGCTTCTACATCCCCACGCACTACCCCGATGTGCTGCCGGGCGCTCTGCCTGAAGGATTGCCCGGTGCCGACGATCTAATCATCTTGTCAAGCACCGATCGGCCGCTTCTGAATCGGCTAGCTGAATATAGGCCCCATAGTTTCCCGGTAGATATCAACGTCAGCGCCCGAGAGATTCGCCACCTGCGCATGAGTTACGAGGAGTATCTGCAGTGGGTGAGCGAGGCGTACTAGGGTCGTCAGGAGCACGCTTTGAAAGCGCCCGTTTACATCTTCTCAAACGGCGAACTCTCGCGCCAGCAGAACACTTTGCGCTTCGACGGGCCCAAAGGGATGCGCATGGTGCCGGTCGAGACCACCAGCGAAATCCACGTCTTCGGCGAGGTAGCTCTGAACACCCGGGCACTCAACTTTCTGACCCAACATGGCATCCCCTTGCACCTCTACAACTACTACGGCTACTACGCAGGAAGCTACATGCCGCGCGAGCAGTACGTCTCAGGCTATCTGACGCTCCAGCAAGCCACCCATTACAACGAGTTCCCCAAGCGCCTGGCGCTAGCTCAGGCGTTCGTGCTGGGAGCGCTGCGTAACCTCGAAAAAGTCTTGATGTATTACCAGCGGCGCGGCCCTGGCAACTACGGCGAGGTGCTGGACAATATTCGCGACGCGCAGTACCTCGTCACCGATCAACAGGACATCGAAACGCTCATGGCACTCGAAGGCAATGCCCGCACCGTCTACTATCAAGTCTGGGACGGCATCCTGAACAACGAAGACTTCAAGTTCGAGAGCCGCACCAAACGTCCACCGCTAAATCGTGTCAACGCGCTGATCAGCTTCGGCAACAGCCTCATGTACGTGAGCTGCCTCTCCGAAATCTACCGCACCCACCTCGACCCGCGCATCGGCTTTTTGCACACCACCAACTACCGGCGCTACAGCCTGAATCTCGATCTCGCCGAGATTTTCAAACCGATCGTCGTCGACCGTATCATCTTCACCCTCATCAACAAGGGGATGCTGAACGCGAGCAGCTTCCAGAAAGACTCTGGCGGCATCTTTCTCAAGGAAAACGCCCGTCAGACCTTCCTCAAGGCTTACGACGAACGCCTCAAGGACACGCTGATGATGCCGCGTCTCAAGCGACACGTCTCGTATCGCCGCCTCATCCGCATGGAGTGCTACAAGCTGGAAAAGCATTTGATTGGCGACGAGCCCTATGTCCCCTACGTGGCGAGGTGGTAGGTGTACGTCATCATGGTCTACGACGTCGGCGTCGAGCGCGTGGTCAAGGTTTTGAAGACCGGGCGCAAATACCTGACCCACGTACAGAACTCACTACTCGAAGGCGAGCTCTCCCCTGCCCAGTACAAGCGCCTCAAGTTCGAGGTCAGCAGGATCATCGACGACACGCACGACACGGTGATGTTTTACACCCTGCGCTCGGAGGAGTTTCTTCACAAGGAACGCCTGGGCATAGCCACTAAAGAGCCAGGGGAGTTTTTGTAGCCAAAGGAGTGTCGATGTCTAATCCTGCAAAAACCTCGTGATACCGACACACCGGCATCAAGACAGAGTTCATCTCGTACTGATTGCGGAAACCGCAACCTTTTCCCTCTGAGATCGGTACACGATTGGCCGAAACATGCTATACTGTCCTCGTGTCACTGACGGGGCGACACGGGTTTTTAGCCTTCCTACGAGGGATTGAAACTTGAGTAGGTCAAAGCCGAAGCGGGGGCGGCTTGGGTTTTTAGCCTTCCTACGAGGGATTGAAACGGCATCAACCGGCTCCACTGGCGGCTGTTCAACCGGGTTTTTAGCCTTCCTACGAGGGATTGAAACGGCCCTCACGGATACGAGGTGAGAATATCCCGCCGTTTTTAGCCTTCCTACGAGGGATTGAAACGGGGCAGGAGGCGGGCGAGGACTACGACATCAAAAGTTTTTAGCCTTCCTACGAGGGATTGAAACTGGCCCATGACCCGCTCGACGATAACCCCCTGCGCCGTTTTTAGCCTTCCTACGAGGGATTGAAACGGGCATTAACATCGGCCCCTAGTTCTACTAAAACCCGGTTTTTAGCCTTCCTACGAGGGATTGAAACCTCGAATAGGTCTAGTGTCGCATCGTCAAGCAGTTGTTTTTAGCCTTCCTACGAGGGATTGAAACTGCGCCGCCGCAAGGTGTAACGGGGTCTGCCCAGAGTTTTTAGCCTTCCTACGAGGGATTGAAACTCGTAGACCCCACCACGCCAACCCCCCCCCTAGTTCAGTTTTTAGCCTTCCTACGAGGGATTGAAACGTGATTTGAACTGCACTCATTGCGGGCTCCCTTCGGTGTTTTTAGCCTTCCTACGAGGGATTGAAACTGGCCTCGTACACCTCCTTGCGCCTTCCCAGACCCCGTTTTTAGCCTTCCTACGAGGGATTGAAACGTGGTTGTTCCAACAGCGACTTCGTAGTCCGTTGCAGTTTTTAGCCTTCCTACGAGGGATTGAAACTCGCTCTCCACCAGAGCGGCGCCGTGCCGCAAAAGGTTTTTAGCCTTCCTACGAGGGATTGAAACTACTGTTCATGGACCCTCCTTCGGGTCTGAGACCGTTTTTAGCCTTCCTACGAGGGATTGAAACGATTAGGTCAGTCACGGCCTACCTCCTTCGCAGTTCGGTTTTTAGCCTTCCTACGAGGGATTGAAACGGGGATGATCGCGCGCAGGCTGCCTTTGGCACCCGGAGTTTTTAGCCTTCCTACGAGGGATTGAAACGAGATCGGTGGCCTGTTGTCCGTGATGCCATTGAAGGTTTTTAGCCTTCCTACGAGGGATTGAAACGCGAGAAGGTCGTGGATAAATCCGAGCATGAGCTAGGTTTTTAGCCTTCCTACGAGGGATTGAAACTCCACGTCAAATCGCCGCGCTGGTCGGCAGCGTAGAGTTTTTAGCCTTCCTACGAGGGATTGAAACGTCGGTGGGGTGCTGGCTAGGCCCGAGGCCATGCCTGGTTTTTAGCCTTCCTACGAGGGATTGAAACGCGTCGGCTTCGCGCCCGATCTGCCCCGCGAAGTAGTTTTTAGCCTTCCTACGAGGGATTGAAACATGCCGAGGTCTACACCGAGCGAGCCCGTAGGTTCTGTTTTTAGCCTTCCTACGAGGGATTGAAACCACCTGAGAGCAAACATGGCCCATAACGCGACCATCGTTTTTAGCCTTCCTACGAGGGATTGAAACAACTGCGCGGCCTTGGCCGTCCCAAGCGCCTGGCTGATGTTTTTAGCCTTCCTACGAGGGATTGAAACAGGATATCACCAACAACGTCCGGCGCGGCCTAATCGGTTTTTAGCCTTCCTACGAGGGATTGAAACCACCCTAGCGCGACCTATACCCGGCGCCCTTGACGCCGTTTTTAGCCTTCCTACGAGGGATTGAAACCAGCAGGTATGGTGGCTAGCGAGTCAGGGTAGGAGTTTTTAGCCTTCCTACGAGGGATTGAAACGGGACTCCGCCAGGTAATGCGCTAACAGGTAGTCAGGGTTTTTAGCCTTCCTACGAGGGATTGAAACCGCTTCATGGCGGGTTAGTTGGTGCCCTACCAATCATGTTTTTAGCCTTCCTACGAGGGATTGAAACACGGTCGGGTGGTGAACTTCTTCCGCGTGCTGCGGGGTTTTTAGCCTTCCTACGAGGGATTGAAACCGGCTTCATACGCACGGGCGGGAGCCTCGAAATACGCGTTTTTAGCCTTCCTACGAGGGATTGAAACTCGATATTGGGCAGGCGACCGTCTAACACCGGCAGGGTTTTTAGCCTTCCTACGAGGGATTGAAACGTAACGCAATCCCTTCGGGGGCGTTCGTGTACACTGTTTTTAGCCTTCCTACGAGGGATTGAAACAGACCATGCACCGGCTGACTAATCCCGCTGGCTCCGGGTTTTTAGCCTTCCTACGAGGGATTGAAACAAGCGCGAGATCGCCGACGCCGAAGCGGGCATCGCGCGTTTTTAGCCTTCCTACGAGGGATTGAAACCCACCGAACCCGATAGCACTGATTTCGTCAGTCTGAGTTTTTAGCCTTCCTACGAGGGATTGAAACGGGGATGATCGCGCGCAGGCTGCCTTTGGCACCCGGGTTTTTAGCCTTCCTACGAGGGATTGAAACTCCACGTCAAATCGCCGCGCTGGTCGGCAGCGTAGAGTTTTTAGCCTTCCTACGAGGGATTGAAACGTGCAAGAGCTGTTCCTTGGGGACGATGAGCTTATCGTTTTTAGCCTTCCTACGAGGGATTGAAACGTTGGCTAGTCTTGCGCGTGCCAACTGAGTGGGTAAGTTTTTAGCCTTCCTACGAGGGATTGAAACCTAGGTGCGCCGAGTTGTACAACGCCGCGTTGCAAGGTTTTTAGCCTTCCTACGAGGGATTGAAACGGGGATCGCGAGCTAGCGCCATGGCCGAAATGGCAGGTTTTTAGCCTTCCTACGAGGGATTGAAACTACTCAAGCTGCCGTTCGGCCTCCTTGTCTCTGTACCGGTTTTTAGCCTTCCTACGAGGGATTGAAACAGCTGATTGAAAAGGCCTTGATCCTGGCCGACCTCGGTTTTTAGCCTTCCTACGAGGGATTGAAACTACGAGCCTTTAGTGGTTTTGTTGTCACCGGCTGCGAGTTTTTAGCCTTCCTACGAGGGATTGAAACCTAGCTTGGGTGCTCTCACTGTCACCCCGTGGACGTGTTTTTAGCCTTCCTACGAGGGATTGAAACGCGGCCCAGGGGATGGCCAGGCCCCGGATCATGGCTGTTTTTAGCCTTCCTACGAGGGATTGAAACTCGTTATCATCGGCGTTAGTCGCACCGCGCCACGTGAGTTTTTAGCCTTCCTACGAGGGATTGAAACATGCTGTTCTTGAGGTTGCCGCGCTGCACCAGGATTGTTTTTAGCCTTCCTACGAGGGATTGAAACAACTGGCTGAAGAGATTGCCGCGCCGTTAGTCGGTGGTTTTTAGCCTTCCTACGAGGGATTGAAACAGTCCCTGCGCATCAATCTGGACAATGCGCTCGAGACTGTTTTTAGCCTTCCTACGAGGGATTGAAACCCCAGCGTTCTCGCAACGCTGGGCTACCGCCCATGGTTTTTAGCCTTCCTACGAGGGATTGAAACGGGAACCAGCAACGCGCTAGGCCGGCTGAGCGACTAGTTTTTAGCCTTCCTACGAGGGATTGAAACCTCAGTTTGCGTCAAACGCTCTTGTGTCGCTATCAGCGTTTTTAGCCTTCCTACGAGGGATTGAAACCGTCCGAGGTCTGCGCCTACGGGCACGACTGCCGGGGTTTTTAGCCTTCCTACGAGGGATTGAAACCCGGCGCCGACCAGATCACCCAGGCCGATGTCGGCAAGTTTTTAGCCTTCCTACGAGGGATTGAAACCCTAGAACTACCTCACCGCTTTCGTCGATGCGGTAGGTTTTTAGCCTTCCTACGAGGGATTGAAACCTGAGATTGACATCTACCCCAACGGGCACATGCAGGGTTTTTAGCCTTCCTACGAGGGATTGAAACGAGTGCCGTAATGCCCGCTAGCTCGTCCAGTAGGCGTTTTTAGCCTTCCTACGAGGGATTGAAACGCGGATTGAACTTGGTAAGCAGCCATTCCAGTAATGGTTTTTAGCCTTCCTACGAGGGATTGAAACCCGGTCCAGTAGGTATGCCAGTGGGCCGCCCGGATGTGTTTTTAGCCTTCCTACGAGGGATTGAAACAGGCTCGAGCTCCAGAACTACGTCCGCCTGGCTGGGTTTTTAGCCTTCCTACGAGGGATTGAAACGTCTCCTTCGTCCAACATTGCCAGCGGCACAGGTGGGGTTTTTAGCCTTCCTACGAGGGATTGAAACTTGGATCGACCGGGCGAGTGCTCGCTGGGGCGAGTTGTTTTTAGCCTTCCTACGAGGGATTGAAACTTGAGGCGCACCCGCTCGCCTGGGCGGATGTGTGGCGTTTTTAGCCTTCCTACGAGGGATTGAAACTCAGCACTGACGGCCGCAGCGGGCCGCATCGCCTCGGGTTTTTAGCCTTCCTACGAGGGATTGAAACGCGACCTCTTTCTCGCTGTCGTCGCTCCATGTGCCGGTTTTTAGCCTTCCTACGAGGGATTGAAACTAGGCCTGCTCGACGACCTCGCGGTAGTCGCTGGCGCGGTTTTTAGCCTTCCTACGAGGGATTGAAACCGAGACTATGGCCACCCAGGGCAGATTGGCGTCGAATGTTTTTAGCCTTCCTACGAGGGATTGAAACCCGAGCGAGCACTTTGTTCGGCTCGAGGCTGCGGTGTTTTTAGCCTTCCTACGAGGGATTGAAACATACCAGCGGAACGACGGTGACGGCCGTCATCATCCCAGTTTTTAGCCTTCCTACGAGGGATTGAAACGTCGTGAGCACTTCGGTCTGACTGTCGAAGCACTTGGGTTTTTAGCCTTCCTACGAGGGATTGAAACGAAACCGACACGCGGGTGCCGGCTTTCAAGAGGGGTTTTTAGCCTTCCTACGAGGGATTGAAACAAGAGTCGTTCAACCGGCTCATCGGCACCATGCGGTGTTTTTAGCCTTCCTACGAGGGATTGAAACATAGCGCCGAGGGACGGCGACCTGCTCGGCGCAAGCGGTTTTTAGCCTTCCTACGAGGGATTGAAACCCGTATATGTCATAGAGCTTCATGTCAGTCCCTCTCGTTTTTAGCCTTCCTACGAGGGATTGAAACAGACCACCGCCCGCTATCCCGGCTACCGCCGCCCGCGTTTTTAGCCTTCCTACGAGGGATTGAAACCGCTCGCCGGTGTCTTCGAGGAAGTCACGCTCTCGGTTTTTAGCCTTCCTACGAGGGATTGAAACTAGAGGTCGGCTCCGGAGAGGTTGGCTCCGGAGAGGTTTTTAGCCTTCCTACGAGGGATTGAAACTGGTTCGGCCCGACGCGCGTAGTGCTGGCGTCAGCTGTTTTTAGCCTTCCTACGAGGGATTGAAACTGCAAACCGATGCAATTGCACGCTCGTCAACGGTAACGTTTTTAGCCTTCCTACGAGGGATTGAAACACCACATTGCTACGCCCAAAGACCACAAAACTGATTGTTTTTAGCCTTCCTACGAGGGATTGAAACGCGATGTGCTGGGCCTCGTCGACCACGTAGTGCGCGTTTTTAGCCTTCCTACGAGGGATTGAAACAGGCCTGGCGCTACGCAGACGAGTTCGGCTACGACGTTTTTAGCCTTCCTACGAGGGATTGAAACATACCTTTGGCTCCGGAGAGGTCGGCTCTGTAGAGGGTTTTTAGCCTTCCTACGAGGGATTGAAACTGCGCAGGCTACGGCTGGACGCCTGATGACGTGGCCGTTTTTAGCCTTCCTACGAGGGATTGAAACTGGAGCCTGGGTGGCTTTGAGGTGGTGGTGGGTGTAGTTTTTAGCCTTCCTACGAGGGATTGAAACACGAGCGATCTCTACATCGACGACGAGTTGATAGCGCCGTTTTTAGCCTTCCTACGAGGGATTGAAACGGGTAAGGCCCCCTACCCAGCCCATTACCCGGCCGGTTTTTAGCCTTCCTACGAGGGATTGAAACACTATCATTCAGAAACAACATGGCATAGCCAAGGCCCTGTTTTTAGCCTTCCTACGAGGGATTGAAACCGGCGCCTTCAGCCCTCCCAGCACGGCAAAGTTTGCGTTTTTAGCCTTCCTACGAGGGATTGAAACCCGCTGTGCCTCATGGCAATGCCAGATTTGCATCTTGTTTTTAGCCTTCCTACGAGGGATTGAAACCCGGGGTCGTCGGCATCGTTCTTGACCGCATCCTCGTTTTTAGCCTTCCTACGAGGGATTGAAACTAGCTGCTTCGCGTCGTACACGGGCCGGGAGAGGCCGTTTTTAGCCTTCCTACGAGGGATTGAAACAAGCGCGGCTTCGAGCTCCACGGCTTCGACGGCAAGTTTTTAGCCTTCCTACGAGGGATTGAAACAGGCCTGGCGCTACGCAGACGAGTTCGGCTACGACTCGTTTTTAGCCTTCCTACGAGGGATTGAAACCTGGCAGTAGTAACCGACTACGAACACAAGTTAGTGGTTTTTAGCCTTCCTACGAGGGATTGAAACTAAGCGTGCAGCACCGAACACCAGGAGGCACCGGGGAGGTTTTTAGCCTTCCTACGAGGGATTGAAACACCCTCTCGATGGTCGTCCACGGGATGCGCCATAAAGTTTTTAGCCTTCCTACGAGGGATTGAAACGGAGTCCATCACCATCAACCTCCCCCACGGCGTACTGGTTTTTAGCCTTCCTACGAGGGATTGAAACCGCACCGTAGGAGCCGGTGACGCGGTAACTGGGTCCAGTTTTTAGCCTTCCTACGAGGGATTGAAACGCACACCGCCGGATTGGACCAGGACGCGGCTAAAGAGTTTTTAGCCTTCCTACGAGGGATTGAAACAAGCGCAACCACATGATCATGCGCCGCAGAATCAAGTTTTTAGCCTTCCTACGAGGGATTGAAACAAGTACCGCCGGCTGGACCTGGCCAGCGGCAACGAGAGTTTTTAGCCTTCCTACGAGGGATTGAAACGGGACATCCTGCACAAGCAAAGCAGCCACCTGGTTTCTAGTTTTTAGCCTTCCTACGAGGGATTGAAACCCGGTGTAGACCAAGGTGAGATTCGGACGGCGACCGTGTTTTTAGCCTTCCTACGAGGGATTGAAACTCAGGGAGGTGTGCTTAGAGACCACGTGCGACATTGTTTTTAGCCTTCCTACGAGGGATTGAAACGACACTGGAAGAGGCTACCGAGTGGCTGAAAGAGCGGTTTTTAGCCTTCCTACGAGGGATTGAAACGGCATGGGGAGAGTCAGGCCTTCTTGCGCACCGCGAGGTTTTTAGCCTTCCTACGAGGGATTGAAACACCTATGAGGGTGCCAGCCCCGCCGAAGCGGGGCTTTGTTTTTAGCCTTCCTACGAGGGATTGAAACTTGACCACTCACCGGCGCGCCATATCCCTCCGGCTCGGTTTTTAGCCTTCCTACGAGGGATTGAAACCGGATCGCCAGCCGGTGCCGGTTGCCGACGCGGCAGTTTTTAGCCTTCCTACGAGGGATTGAAACTTAACATCATCGTCGGCCTCCTGACCGGCGACCTCGGTTTTTAGCCTTCCTACGAGGGATTGAAACTGAGCTCGCCCAAGAGCTGGCGAGCTAGGAAGGACGGTTTTTAGCCTTCCTACGAGGGATTGAAACCGGGTGCAGCTCCCGGACCGGAGGACTACGGCAGACCGTTTTTAGCCTTCCTACGAGGGATTGAAACAACAGCTTTAAGATGATTGGCAGCGGGTTGGTGTAGTTTTTAGCCTTCCTACGAGGGATTGAAACTTGGTATGGCCGGCGCGGTGAGTGTGTCTCCCCGCCGTTTTTAGCCTTCCTACGAGGGATTGAAACTGGAGGCTGGAGCGGCTGCCCAGGGCGGGCCGGTTGGGTTTTTAGCCTTCCTACGAGGGATTGAAACGCGGCCTTACAGCAGGCGGCACGCCTGCGATCCGATCGTTTTTAGCCTTCCTACGAGGGATTGAAACTTGGGACGGTACGGCATGGTCGTTGCTCCAAATCGCGTTTTTAGCCTTCCTACGAGGGATTGAAACCCGGCCGGCTCGCAGCGGAAGAGGACCTCTGATGGTTTTTAGCCTTCCTACGAGGGATTGAAACTCGCCCTTGAGGAGGGCACCTTCCGTTTCAACCGCCCCGTTTTTAGCCTTCCTACGAGGGATTGAAACTACACCCGGGCTTGCTCTGACTATCTCCACGAACTGTTTTTAGCCTTCCTACGAGGGATTGAAACGCGCGTCAGCCGCTACCCGCCGTCGCGGAAGCGTTTTGTTTTTAGCCTTCCTACGAGGGATTGAAACCGGAATGGCGGAAGCTAGATGAGCGCCGAGATGAGCGGTTTTTAGCCTTCCTACGAGGGATTGAAACTGACCAGCGCCGGGAACATCCGCTTCGACGCCGAGGCGTTTTTAGCCTTCCTACGAGGGATTGAAACGAGGCGGGCTACATCCTGGCAGAGCTTGCCGGCCGGGTTTTTAGCCTTCCTACGAGGGATTGAAACCCGATCCGGAGGTGTTGGCCGAGCGGCCGTTCTGGAGTTTTTAGCCTTCCTACGAGGGATTGAAACTCGTCAACGACCAGACGGTCGCCAAGACCAACGGCACGGTTTTTAGCCTTCCTACGAGGGATTGAAACGAATACGGCGCCCTTCGGAACGGTGTCTGGGGTCGTTTTTAGCCTTCCTACGAGGGATTGAAACTGCACTACCTGCACACGCCGCCCAGCGACGAGCTCGAGTTTTTAGCCTTCCTACGAGGGATTGAAACAAGATCTCAAAGAGTACGCTGCCGTAGCCAGCGGCGGTTTTTAGCCTTCCTACGAGGGATTGAAACCGGCGATATCAACGGCAGCTTCGGCGCCACCGAGTACGGTTTTTAGCCTTCCTACGAGGGATTGAAACGTGACGCTCTCAACAAACGGCAAGGTGGTGACAAGCGTTTTTAGCCTTCCTACGAGGGATTGAAACAGCGCTATGACGATATTTCCGCCGACCCCCTGCAACGTTTTTAGCCTTCCTACGAGGGATTGAAACGCCCATTCAACGGTGTCGAGGAGCCAGGGCATGATCGGTTTTTAGCCTTCCTACGAGGGATTGAAACTCGGAGGCGCAGATCCAACAGCAAGCGTTGGCTATGGTTTTTAGCCTTCCTACGAGGGATTGAAACCGAGCTGTTGAGCCCGACCATGAGGTTCCCGCCCAGGTTTTTAGCCTTCCTACGAGGGATTGAAACACGGGCTCAGCTCATGAGCGGCCTCCTGCTGCCCTGTTTTTAGCCTTCCTACGAGGGATTGAAACATGCCGACGCTGATCCAAGCGCCGTCCTCCAGGCCCCGGTTTTTAGCCTTCCTACGAGGGATTGAAACGCGTACCAGAACTCTCGCTCGAAAGGGGCCGCGGATGGTTTTTAGCCTTCCTACGAGGGATTGAAACTGGGACGCTGGCAGCATTCAGCCAGTTCTGCGCTCTGTTTTTAGCCTTCCTACGAGGGATTGAAACTACCAATGGTTGGCTAAGGGTCGAGTGGCGACATCCGGTTTTTAGCCTTCCTACGAGGGATTGAAACTGAACTCTACACCGAGGGCCGGTATCTGCCGGTACGGTTTTTAGCCTTCCTACGAGGGATTGAAACCATCCTGGGTGGCGGCTCTATGATGACATACGCAAAGTTTTTAGCCTTCCTACGAGGGATTGAAACACGGTCATCCCGTCACCGAAAATCTCAACCAGGTAGGTTTTTAGCCTTCCTACGAGGGATTGAAACGAACATGCCTGCTGCCAATAAGTAGGCCCGCCCGGGTTTTTAGCCTTCCTACGAGGGATTGAAACACGGAAGCGGCTCTGTCTGGCCATGGCCTCGATGAGTTTTTAGCCTTCCTACGAGGGATTGAAACCTGCAACCAGCGACAGCGCGCCACAAAGGCGCTGAGTTTTTAGCCTTCCTACGAGGGATTGAAACCACTCTGACGCCTAGCTCGCCGGCCAGATGCTCCACGTTTTTAGCCTTCCTACGAGGGATTGAAACCAACAGGAATTAAAGGCTAGGGGATGGACGATCCAGTTTTTAGCCTTCCTACGAGGGATTGAAACTAGGCATGCAGGATGGTGCACCACGTGGCACCCGGGAAGTTTTTAGCCTTCCTACGAGGGATTGAAACACGACGCAACTCGGCTAGGTTCTAACGAAGCACTTACGTTTTTAGCCTTCCTACGAGGGATTGAAACACCTCCCTAATCCGCGCGTGAATGCGTCGGATTAACGTTTTTAGCCTTCCTACGAGGGATTGAAACACGACCACACCATCACCGGCCCCTCAGGCCGTGAAGGTTTTTAGCCTTCCTACGAGGGATTGAAACAGCAGATACGAAAGAGTTCTTAGAGCTTTGCCGTTCGTTTTTAGCCTTCCTACGAGGGATTGAAACGAGTGTAGTCACTGCCTGGGCTACGGCTACCACTGGTTTTTAGCCTTCCTACGAGGGATTGAAACTGGGGGAGGGTCGTTTGCAGATTGGAACGCCAGTTTTGTTTTTAGCCTTCCTACGAGGGATTGAAACTAACGACGGCTCGCCCGGAGGGCGGGGCCGTCCGCAGTTTTTAGCCTTCCTACGAGGGATTGAAACCAGAACGCCCTGGCGCTGCAACCCGACATCAACGAGGTTTTTAGCCTTCCTACGAGGGATTGAAACGGGCGTGGTGGTCTTTACCAGAGACGACATGCGCTGTTTTTAGCCTTCCTACGAGGGATTGAAACGCGATCATCACCAGCCATGCCCACGAGCAGGACTGCAGTTTTTAGCCTTCCTACGAGGGATTGAAACCGCGCAATCCAGAGCGCCTCGCTAATCATGTCTAGTTTTTAGCCTTCCTACGAGGGATTGAAACACGCCGAGAGGGAGGTGGCAATGCAACCCGCGCCGAGTTTTTAGCCTTCCTACGAGGGATTGAAACTTGGTCTGGCGGGGTCAACCATCGAGGAGTAGGAGGGTTTTTAGCCTTCCTACGAGGGATTGAAACTTGGCCCCGCGCCAAGAACCAGGCCCGGATCATGGTTTTTAGCCTTCCTACGAGGGATTGAAACGGAGACTGGGGTAACTACGAGTACGTCCACGTTAAGGTTTTTAGCCTTCCTACGAGGGATTGAAACGCGACCGCGGCACGCGGCGGTAAAGCATCCGAGTCCGTTTTTAGCCTTCCTACGAGGGATTGAAACGCAACATGCCTTAATCTACCGCGTGCGCGGCGCTTCGTTTTTAGCCTTCCTACGAGGGATTGAAACTCGTAGACGAGGCTGGTGATGTCGGCTACGACGACCTGTTTTTAGCCTTCCTACGAGGGATTGAAACCTATGTGTTCGGCCTCGGCGAGTGGCGCCTCCGCGTGGTTTTTAGCCTTCCTACGAGGGATTGAAACGCAATTACCTCCCGATCTCGTGACGGCCATTGCGTGGTTTTTAGCCTTCCTACGAGGGATTGAAACTGCAGCCTCTTCAGGCCATCCAGCAGGCATTCACTGTTTTTAGCCTTCCTACGAGGGATTGAAACCCACCCTGTTAGACCGTGCGAAAGATATCCGCGAGGGTTTTTAGCCTTCCTACGAGGGATTGAAACCAACCACGCCTCGCTCCAATAGAGCGGGAGGCCCTCGTTTTTAGCCTTCCTACGAGGGATTGAAACAGAGCGACCTGGACGACTATGGCCTCGACCCCTACGGTTTTTAGCCTTCCTACGAGGGATTGAAACGCAACATGCCTTAATCTACCGCGTGCGCGGCGCTTCTAGTTTTTAGCCTTCCTACGAGGGATTGAAACTCATGTAGACCCTGTTTACTGGGAGCGCTTGTGCGCAGTTTTTAGCCTTCCTACGAGGGATTGAAACAACTCATCATTGTCCCCTCATGCCCCCTCGTGATCGTTTTTAGCCTTCCTACGAGGGATTGAAACCGGTTTCTCATCCAGTTCTGGACCACGTGGTCGGAAGTTTTTAGCCTTCCTACGAGGGATTGAAACTTGTCCTCGGCGTTAACTTACCGCGCAGCCACAGGTTTTTAGCCTTCCTACGAGGGATTGAAACACGGCTGACTCGACCAGCGGGGTGCTGTCATGGATGCGTTTTTAGCCTTCCTACGAGGGATTGAAACACGGCCATGTCAAACGCCGCTAGATCCAAGCCAGGGGTTTTTAGCCTTCCTACGAGGGATTGAAACGGCGCTTCATTCTGGGCCAATGGGTGCAGGCCGAGGGTTTTTAGCCTTCCTACGAGGGATTGAAACAACTCATCATTGTCCCCTCATGCCCCCTCGTGATCGTTTTTAGCCTTCCTACGAGGGATTGAAACGTAATCCTCACCGCGGTGTAGACCTAGCGCCCTGGCCTGGTTTTTAGCCTTCCTACGAGGGATTGAAACGTGCTGAAACTGGTGCGCACCATCGAGAAACTGATGGGTTTTTAGCCTTCCTACGAGGGATTGAAACGATAGCGCGCTGGAGGGTCTTCGTGCGGTTCATACTGTTTTTAGCCTTCCTACGAGGGATTGAAACTAGCCGTGACCGACGCTGCTCCCATCGGCGTGTTCGAGTTTTTAGCCTTCCTACGAGGGATTGAAACAGCAGGACATCGCAGAGGAGGAGCGCCGAAATATCGAGTTTTTAGCCTTCCTACGAGGGATTGAAACACGCTCGCGCTCAAGGCCCTGGGACTGGCGAAGTTGGGTTTTTAGCCTTCCTACGAGGGATTGAAACGCCATCACTGGCCAAGGTGCGTCGAACTGGTCGTACCGTTTTTAGCCTTCCTACGAGGGATTGAAACTTTTCTGGGAGGGCCGAGGCGCAAAAAAATAAGCGGTTTTTAGCCTTCCTACGAGGGATTGAAACGCACGAACGCTCGCCGTCTAGCTGACGGATTGGCCCCGTTTTTAGCCTTCCTACGAGGGATTGAAACTGTTCCGGCTCGACCGTGCGCGGCTTCAGCTCATAGCGTTTTTAGCCTTCCTACGAGGGATTGAAACGTGCCGGGGCAGCACGGCGTGCCGAATCCGCTCACGGTTTTTAGCCTTCCTACGAGGGATTGAAACTCCTCGAGTGCCAAATGCTCCACGTAGATGTCGGGGTTTTTAGCCTTCCTACGAGGGATTGAGACTCAAGATGCTCTCGTGCTCGGCGGATGATCTGCTCACGTTTTTAGCCTTCCTACGAGGGATTGAAACCCGATGGACCGGATATAGTCGCCGATCCGCTCGAAGAGTTTTTAGCCTTCCTACGAGGGATTGAAACAACGTGCGCCCACGGATAGTGTGCTTGGACGCGCCGCGTTTTTAGCCTTCCTACGAGGGATTGAAACTTCACCGCCCCCGGATGGCTGACGATGAAGTCTCGAGTTTTTAGCCTTCCTACGAGGGATTGAAACCAACAGCTGGCCACTCTACCGCAGGAGCTCGAATACCGTTTTTAGCCTTCCTACGAGGGATTGAAACTCTCTACCTCGGCGGACTTTGGAAGCGCCTTCTAGGCTTGTACTGACGGCCATCCAGGCAACGGGGGAGTCGGTAGCGGTGCGCGGCCTCCCCCAAAGAAAAACCTGTGTGCTATACTTGGCCACAACCCTTTGGGGCGGGCCTGGACTCCCAAGACCCCATTGCTGGACGGTGCAGTGACCAGGCGCTGCCACCTAGTATTTTGGCCACCTTAGAAACCCCCTGCGCTGCGCCTCGTGGTAAGTTCGGTCGCGTGTCTCAAAAAATGTATGCCCGTCCACCACAAACCCGCTTTGGTACTCCGCCACGAACAGGACGTTGCGGTCGCGGGTGTCTTCGTAGCGCTTGATATAGCACTGTCTGAAGACCAGGGTGCGGCCGGTGTTCGCATCCTTAAGGGTTTTTAGCCTTCCTACGAGGGATTGAATTGGAGCACTGCCAGGGCGGTCGTCATGCGGTAGCCACCACCGTGTTAGCCTGACTATGCGCCTGCTTTCAGGCTCGGATACGGAGTAAGCGGACCATGAACACCATCCTCGTCACCGGCGCACTCGGGCAGATCGGCGCCGAGCTCGTCCCCGCCCTGCGCACCCGCTATGGCGACGACCGAGTCGTCGCCTCGGATATCCGCATCGCGCCCCGCGAGCGCCTAGGGCGCAACGGCCCCTTCGAAATCGTCGACTGCACCGACTCCCACCAGCTACAGGCGGTGGTGCGCAAATATCGGATCGACACCATCTACCACCTGGCGGCGCTGCTCTCGGCGGTCTCGGAGCAGAAGCCCCAGGTCGCCTGGGAGGTCAACGTGGGCGGCCTTTACAAGGTGCTCGAAGTTGCTCGCCAAGAGCGCTGCGCGGTGTTCGTGCCCAGCTCCATCGGCGCCTTTGGGCCGAGCACCCCACGCGAGAAGACCCCACAAGACACCATTCAGCGCCCGACCACCATGTACGGCGTTACCAAGGTGACGGCGGAGCTGCTTTGCGACTACTACTACCACCGCTTCGGGGTAGACGCGCGGGGCTTGCGCTTCCCCGGACTGATCTCTTATGTGGCGCCGCCGGGCGGCGGCACCACCGACTATGCAGTGGAAATCTTCTACGCCGCCATCCGCTATGGGCGCTACACCTGCTTCTTAAAGGGCGATACCCAGCTCGACATGATGTACATGCCCGATGCCATTAACGCCGCCATGCAGCTGATGGAGGCCGACCCCAAAAAGCTCTTGCACCGCAACGCCTTTAACGTCACCGCCATGCAGTTCACACCCGAAGTGCTGGCCCAAGAGCTCCGCCACCACCTCCCGCATTTCACCCTAGACTACGAGATCGACCCCGTCCGGCAAGCTATCGCCGACTCTTGGCCACGCTCGCTAGACGACAGCGCCGCCCGCTCCGAGTGGGGATGGCAGCCCCGCTACGACCTGCCGGCCATGGTGCGGGATATGCTCAGCAAGCTGCGCACCAAGGCCGAGACACACTAGGAGGCCCCATGCCCTTCGACCGTGTTACCCGCGCGCTCCAGGCCCACCTCGACGACCTCATCGTCAAGGGGACTGCTAAGGGATCCGAGTCGGTCATTACGGCGGTGCTGCCCGCTCAGGGCGAGCGCGGACCACGCTACCTGGTCGCGGGGGAGGGCGAGCGGCCCTTTATCAAGCTGAACGCCAACAGCTACCTGGGCCTGGCGCTGCATCCGGCGCTCATTGAGGCCGAGGAGGAGGCAGTGCGGCGCTACGGCGTCGGCCCCGGCGCGGTGCGCTTCATCAGCGGCACCCACGCCCCCCATGTGGCGCTCGAAGAGAGGCTGGCGGCCTTTCACCAGCGCGAGGCGGGGATCATCTTCAGCTCCGCCTACGCCGCGGTAGTGAGCGTGCTGGTCCCGCTTATTAGCGCCGACACGGCAGTTATCAGCGACGAGCTGAACCACAACTGCATCATCAACGCTATCCGCTTAGCGCGCCCCAAGGCCAAGTTCGTCTATCGGCACCTCGATCTAGCTGATTTGGAGACCAAGCTCGCCGAAGCCGCAACCACCGGCAGCAAGCGGGTTATTATCGTTACCGACGGTATCTTTTCGATGCGCGGGGTACACGCGCCGCTAGCGGAGATCGTCGCGCTGGCACACCGCTTCGACGCGCAATTCCCGGAGAACGCCATCGTCATAGTCGACGACTCGCACGGGGTAGGCGCCTTCGGCGCGACCGGGCGCGGCACCGAGGAGTACACCGGCGCCGAGGGCGTCGATATCCTAGTGGCCACGCTCGGCAAGGCCTTCGGCGTCAACGGTGGCTACGCCGTCGGCAGCCGGACACTGGTGCAGTTTTTGCGCGAGACCGCGATGATGTATATCTACTCCAACCCTATCACCCCCGGCGAGGCGGCGGCGGCACTAGCAGCGCTTAGGCTGCTCGACAGCCCGGCAGGACTTGAGCGCCTAGCTCACCTGCGCACCATGACCGGGCGCTTTAAGGACGGTCTTACGCAGCTCGGCTTCGAGACCCTGCCTGGCGAGCATCCGGTGGTGCCGCTGATGGTGCGCGACACTGCCCGCACCGCCGCACTGGTGACATACCTGCGGCGGCACGGCGTGTTGGCCACCGGGCTGAACTTCCCGGTGGTGCCGCGCGGCGACGAGTCGATCCGTTTTCAGGTCAACGCCGACCATACCCCACACGATATCGGCGAGGTACTCGCCGTCCTGGCCGACTTCCGCTAGGTTCACCATGGCGCGCTCTGTCTATCTCGCCCATACCGGCGGAACCATCGGTATGAAGCGCACCGCCAAGGGCTATGCACCCAAACCCGGCTACTTGGCCGAGCACCTAGCTGCCATGCCGGAGCTGCAAGCACCAGACATGCCGCGCCTGGCAGTGCGCGAGTATACGCCGCTGCTAGATTCTGCCGATATGACCCCGCACGACTGGGAGCGGATCGGCCGCGATATCGTGGCGCACCACGACCAGTACGACGGCTTTGTAGTGCTGCACGGCACCGACACTATGGCTTACAGCGCCAGTGCGCTGTCGTTCATGCTGGAACAGCTTGCCAAACCGGTCATCCTGACCGGCTCGCAGATCCCCTTAGCCGAAGTGCGTAGCGACGCCCGCGAAAACCTGATCACCTCCCTGTTATTAGCCGCTCACTATCCAATACCTGAGGTGTGCATCTATCTCAGTGGCCAGCTACTCCGTGGCAACCGAGCGCGCAAGGTCTCTGCCAGTGGTTTTGACGCCTTTGCCTCGCCCAACGCGCCGCCACTCGGCACGGTTGGGGTGGAGATCACAATCGCCTGGGAGCGGGTGCGGCCCAAACCCCGCGCCGAGGTGGCGCTACAGCCGCTACTTGAAGTGAGCGTGGGAGCCCTGCGACTCTTTCCCGGCATTACCGCCGGCATCGTCGAGAACCTCCTGCGTGAGCCGGTGCGAGGGATGGTGCTGGAAACCTATGGCGCCGGCAACGCCCCAGCCCGCGACACCGCGCTGATGGGAGTGCTGGAGGCTGCTTGCGCCCGCGGTGTGGTGATCGTCAACTGCACTCAGTGCTTGCGTGGCAGCGTGATGATGAGCTACGCTACCGGACAGGCGCTGCAGCAAGCCGGGGTAGTCAGCGGCCACGACATGACGCCCGAGGCAGCGCTGACTAAGCTGTTCTACCTGCTTAGCAAGGGGTTGCCCTCCCAGGAGATTCGCCACTTGGTGCAACAAGACTTGCGCGGTGAGCTGACCTCGATAGTTTAAGGTAGATTCAGAGCGCTTATGGTTATCCTCGGCATCGACACCTCCTGCGACGATACCGGCATCGGCATTGTCCGCGGAGGTGAGGTCCTGGCCAATGTGGTCGCCTCGCAAACTGCGCTGCATGCGCCCTACGGCGGGGTGATGCCCGAAGCGGCCAGCCGCGAGCACTTAGCAGTCATCGACCAGGTGCTCCAGCAGGCGCTTGACCAGGCCGGGCTGAAGCTAACTGACATCGACGCGGTAGCAGTCACTTACGGCCCAGGGCTGGTCGGAGCGCTGCTGGTCGGGCTTAGTTACGCCAAGGGCCTAGCTTGGGCACGAGGGCTCCCCTTTATCGCTGTGCATCACCTCGAGGGGCACATCGCCAGCAGTCAGGTGGCTCCGCCGTTTCTATGCCTGATCGCTTCGGGCGGGCATACCAGCCTGTTCGAGGTCTCCGCCTGGGGTGACTACCGCGAGCTAGGCCGCAGCCGCGACGATGCCGCGGGCGAAGCCTTTGACAAAGTGGCGCGGCTCCTGGGGCTCCCCTATCCCGGCGGACCGCACCTCAGCCGGCTCGCCGCTACCGGCAACCCTAACGCCTTCGCCTTCACGCTGCCGCTGCGCAACCAGACGGGCTTCGACTTCTCCTTCAGCGGCCTCAAGACTGCCGTTACCTTACTCTTGCAGCAGCACCCGGACGCCGACCGCGCCGACCTAGCCGCCAGCTTCGAGCACGCCGTGGTCAAAAGCCTGGCCCAGGTAACGCTGCGCGCCGCCGCCGCCACCGGCTACGACACGCTGGTGGTAGCCGGCGGGGTAGCTGCCAATCGGCGGCTGCGCCAGCGCTTTGCCGAAAGCGGCCTAGTTGCGCACTTCCCCCCGCTAGCGCTAACTACCGACAACGGCGCCATGGTCGCGCTGGCGGCCCAGCACCGCCTGATGGTAACTAGCGACTGGTCTCTTGACGCCGCCCCCTATCTGCCCTTAGCCCGCTCGTAAGCCTCCAGATACTTGGGTACCACCGTGGTCTCGCTGAAGGTATTGACCGCCCGCGCCCGTGCCGCCGCCGCCATGCGGGCATATAGGGCCTGGTCACCGAGCAGGCGGAGCGCCCCTTGCGCCATCCCCGCCACGTCGCCGACGTCAAAGAGCAGGCCGGTCTCCTGGTCGCTGACGACCTCGGGAATGCCGCCGATACGGGTCGCAATCACCGGCACGCCCGAGGCCATCGCCTCGAGCGCCGCTAAGCCGAATGACTCCTGGCTGCTCGGCAAGACGAACAGATCGCTGATGGCTAACAGCTCCTCAACGCGCGGGAAGCTGCCTAAAAAGGCTACCCGGCCTGATACCCCCAGACGAGAGGCCAGTTCAACCGCATGGGGCCGCTCCGGACCATCGCCGATCATCAGCAGCCTGGCCCCTAATTGCTCGCTGACCTCTCTAAAGACCCGGATCACGTCCAGGGTCCGTTTGATCGGGCGGAAGTTCGACACGTGGACTAACAGCTTCTCGTCGGGATGGGCATAGCGGAGCCGAAGCTGGGGGAGCCGTCGCGGATAAAAGCGCTGGTGATCGACAGCGTTGGGGATGACCACAATCTCGCGCGTTACCGCCATGTCTAAGGTGGCCTGGGCCAGATAGTGGCTGACTGCCGTGACCACCTCCGAGCGCTCGATAGAGTACTGCGTGGTACGCAGATAAGCGCGGTCGATCCCGACTAATGTCACGTCGGTGCCGTGCAGGGTAGTTACTACCGCGGGCTTGGGGACTAGCCGCGTCATATCGCGCGCGAGGATGGCCGCTACCGCATGGGGGACAGCATAGTGGGCGTGGATGATGTCGATGCCGTACTCCTCGACTACCTCCACTAGCTTGGAGGCCTCGGCCAAGGTGGTCAGCGGCGCCTCGAACAGCGGGTAGGCCATGCTCTCCACCTGGTGGTAGTAGACATTCGGCTCGCTCAGCTCGGCTAAGCGGAAGGGCACCCGGTCGGCCACAAAATGTACAGCGTGACCGCGTTGCGCCAGACAAAGCCCAAGTTCAGTCGCTACCACGCCGCTGCCGCCTGCGGTGCCGTGCAATAACACTGCGATATTCATCCCGCAGTCTAACGCGCCCCTCCTACCGCCAAGCGTTTCACAAGTGACTGCAATGAGGGGTGATAGACTCGCCTCATGCCGGTTGGCATAGTCACCGATTCGACCTGCGACCTCCCCGCCGCCAGGTTGCTGAAGCTGGGGGTGGCCGCGGTGCCGCTGCGGATCATCATCGGTGACGAGGTCTATCGCGACTGGCGCGACGTTGAACCCGGTACCCTGTACCGCTGGATGCTCGAGCAAGGGGTGGTACCCCAGGTAACCCCACCGGAAGTTGCGGATTTCACAGCAGTCTACCGGCGCTATCTGAGCGCTTATGATGAGATCATTTCGATTCACCACGCCAGCACCCTGTCTGACACGCTCGAGCGAGCTGTCCAGGCGGCGCTCGAGCTAGGGGCTAGTAAGCGCATCCACCACCTCGACTCCTACAGCAGCGGTGCCGCGCTCGCCGAACTAGTCATGGCCGCAGCCCGCCAGGCGGCCAACGGGGCCACCGCCGCGCAGGTCATCGACGTAGCCGAGCAGATCAGGGAGAGAATCTACACCCTGCTCACCCCGGCCTCACTGGAGTGGCTCGAGCTGGCCGAGGGTATTAGTAGGAGCCAAGCCTGGCTCAGTAAACTTTTTAGACTACGGCCTATCTTCAGCTTGCAGGATGGAGAGCTGGTTTTGGCAGGCTCAGTGCGGCAGTCGCAAGTGACCCAGGCGCTGATCCGGCAGCTACAGGAGCGCTTTGACGGTGAGCCGCTACAAATCACCTTGGCGGTAGCAGGACGCGAGTATCAGCGCGTTGACCAGCTAAGAGCGGCGCTCAGTGCCAGTTCGATCAAGCTCAGTCGGGGCCGGGTGCAGCTCCTCGGGCCGCAGCTAGGTGCCTATTTGGGTCCCGGCACGCTAGCGGTCTGCGCTTATCCGACCAGCTCAGCGCCAACTGCTTAGCTGGCTTGGCCGGTCGAGATCCGCTCCGATGCAGGCATAAGGCGTAACGAAAGCTCTGGCCGGCGCACCGAGCAACTGGCTGACGCGCATCTCAAGCTCAGCCAGGCTGGCTAGCCGCAAGGCAAATCTGAGCAGGGTGCGCCAGCCGGCCAGCCGGGCCAGCGCCAGCGGGCGCTTGCGGGCCAGAAAAACCCGCTCGATCAGCGGCAGCAGCAAGGGGACTACTTCCGGCGTCGCCACTACGGCGTTACCTCCGGTAAAAACACCGTCTCGCAGCCGCGCATAGGTCCGCGCCTGACCGGGGAACTGCGCCTGCGCGGTAGCCTTGGCCACAATGCTGTACACCAGCGCCACACGCGGCGCATCTGTCAGCAGGTGGTCTACCGCCTCAGCAGTCAGCCAGGGGAGGTCGCCAGAGATGAGCAGCAGCCGCTGACCGGGCGCGGCTAGCGCTAGCGCCGCCTCGCACCCAACCTGCAAGCTCTCAACAAAGCGCTGCCCCGCCGGCACGCAGCTGCTGAGCTGGGCGGCCAGTTCGGCTGGCGGCTCCCCGACATAGACTAAGGGGCCGACATGACGGCTAGCGCGTAGCGCCGCAATGACATAGCCGACCATGGGCTTGCCATCAAGCAGCACGTGCGCCTTGGTGGGGACACTCGCGTGCCGGGCTAGCGGGTCGGAGGCGCCCCCTCCGGCCAGGATCACGGCGACGGCTTCAGGGTGCTGGGTCACGAGGTCTATTGTACCTAGTTACCCAGTACCGAGTAGCCAGCAAGCTGCGCCGTACTCGGTACTAGGTACTCGGTACTAGGCACTAATCACTACTCCAGCACGCTCTCCTCGGCAGCAACCTCCGATCGCACTACCGCCGCTCTTGCCTCACCCGGATCTCGGTAGTCTGCCCGCTGGTAATGTCGAACTCGCGCACAAAGGTGCGGAAGCCGGGGGCTATCACGGTAAGCTCGTGGCGCCCGGCCGGGAGGTCGCTGATCGTCAGGCGGCCGCTGCCGCTAGGGATGCTGCCGTACTCGGTACCGTTGATGAACACCCGCGCCCCGCCGACGTTGGCCTGAATCAGCAGCGACCCTGTCAGGGTTCGCAAGGTGGCCTCCACGGTTTGAGTAGTGCCGGCGCGCACCGTGAATTGCACAAAGGTGTCGCTGAACCCCCGCCGCACGAAGTGTGCCTGATAGGTCCCCTCATCGAGAGTGATGGCCCCAGTTGGGGTGGTGCCGATAAAGCGACCGTCCACATAGACCTCAGCGTTGGCTGGGCGGCTAGTAAAGCTGACCGTGCCGGTGCGGCGCAGCGGACTTAGGCTGGCCGACACTCTCACCGTCTCGCCGCCGCGTAACGTGACCGTCTCACGGAAGGTCTGGTGGCCTGCCAGTTCGATCCTCACCTCATGGCGTCCGGCAGCGATGCTGTGGCTTAGCGGGGTGGTGCCGGCGAACCGGTCGTTGATGAAGACGTTGGCCCCGCTGGGGCTCGAGCGCACCGCGATGGTGCCAAACACCACCGGCGGCGCCGGCTGCCCAACAACAAAGAGCGCCGTATCGGTCACCCAGTCCTGCTGCGGCAGCGGCTCCACGATGATGGCCAGGGTACGGGCAAAGTCGTCTTGGCTCAGCCTGCTTTCCGCCAGCACCCCACCCCCTTCAAAGTTGGCTAGTTCATGGGTGGCGAGTTGGCGCTTGCTGGCTACGGCGATGACCCTATTCAGCCCTTCCGGCCCGCCGATGGTAAGGCGGTAGCGCGCGCCATCAGGCGGCACCCACAAGGTGCGACCGGCGCGCACGTAGTTATCGCTATCGATCCGGTTGGGGAAAAACTGCACGATCTGGTTGTCGGCGCGGACGTTGAAGAGGTAGACAAAGGCGTCCTCGCCGACCCGCACGCCGATGCGAATCTGCTCGCCGATCTCATAGCTGGGAGTATGACTGCCCGAAGGATCTCTATCGACAAAGACCTCGACCGAGAAAGCCGGAATTGGGTTGATGATGATGGCTTGCGGGCTGATGATGACATTCTGGGCTAGCGCCGCTGATATCAGCAGCAGTGGGAGTACGCTCAACAGTCGTTTCATGACCGCTCCTTTCGCTATTGGAGCCTAGCACACCGGTTGCGAGCTTCGTGTGCCGAAACTGAAGCGACCTTCATGCTGGACGGCGAAGGCTTCATCGTGCCTTCATGCAGTTAAACTCTCATGGTGTTGTGGGCGGGTTTAATAATAATGTTCGGGAAAGCGGCCTCCGCCGCCAAGGGAGTTTCATGATTAAGCTGTTGTGGACCATCAGTTTAGCCCTACTCAGTTTCGGCCTAGCCCAAGACCTGACCGCTGACGAGGTGCTGGCTCAACTTACGGCTAGTGCGCAGAGCCTAGAAGATGCCAGCCTGCTAGTCAGCGGGCGCATGATCGACCCTGCTGGCAGCGAGATGGCGCTCGAGCTTAGAGTCTATCTCATCCCAGCATTGGAGCTGGTGCGGCTAGAGTTCCTCCAACCCACCGCGCTAGCTGACAATTTTATGGTACTGGACAGGGAAATTGTCTATAACTATCTATTTGTGACCAATCAGGTGATGATTCATAGCGCCGGCGACCCGGACGCCTTGGGCGCCCTGTTCCCCGACGCCAACGCGGTGGGGCCGCTAGCGTTATCGTTTGACTTAAGCCGCCTCTTCGACGGTTGGGAGGCTAGCCTCATCGGTTACGGTCCCAGCCCCGAGGGGGAGGTCTATCTGCTGAGGTTCAGCAATAGCGACCCATTAGCCGAAATTAGTCATGTTAACGCCCAAGTGGTCGCCGAGCGCTGGGTCCCTTACCGGCTAGAGTTCGTAGCTAGCGACGGCCAAGTTATCGCCGAGCTGTTTTTTACCGACCTGGTGCGCGACCAGGGGCTTAGTCCAGACGACCTGCGCTACCTACCACCAGACGCCGAAATTATCGACGAGCGCTAGTTCCCCACCATCTGCCCGGGCACCACAAAGGCATCGAACTCCTCAGCCCCGACACCTAGCGCCAGCGCCGCCTCACGCAGCGTTAGCCCTTCCTGGTGAGCCTTCTTGGCAATGGCGGCAGCCTTGTCGTAGCCGATGTGACGGTTTAGCGCGGTCACCAGCATCAGGTTTTTCTCCAGGTTCTCCCGGATGCGAGGGAGGTTGGGCTCGAGCCCCACCGCGCAGTGGTCATTGAAGGCGCTGCAGGCGTCGCCCAGAAGCTGGATGCTCTCCAGCACGTTATGGACCATGACCGGCTTAAAAACGTTGAGCTGGAAGTTCCCTTGGCTGCCGGCGAAGGCTACCGCTGCGTCGTTGCCGAACACCTGCACGCAGACCATGGTCAAGGCCTCGCTCTGGGTCGGGTTGACCTTGCCGGGCATGATTGAGGAGCCCGGCTCGTTCTCGGGGATAATCAGCTCGCCGATGCCGTTGCGGGGACCAGAGGCCAGCCAGCGCACGTCGTTAGCCATCTTCAGCAGGGCGCCAGCTAACGTGCGCAGCGCAGCGCTAGTTGTTACCAAGGCGTCATGAGCGGCCAGCGCAGCAAACTTGTTGGGAGCTGAAACGAAGGGGAAGCCGGTCTCCTTAGCGAAGTAGGCCGCGGCCAGCTCGCCGAGCTTGGGGTGAGCGTTTAAGCCTGTCCCTACCGCCGTCCCGCCGATAGCCAGCTCGTAGAGCCCCTGTTCAGCGTGGCGCACTTCCGCTAGGCAGTAATCGAGCTGTGCCACCCAACTGCCGATCTCCTGGCCCAAGGTAATCGGCGTGGCATCTTGAAGGTGGGTGCGGCCCACCTTGACGACATCTTGGTATGCCTCGGCCTTGGCCGCCAGCGTGTCGCGCAGCTTCTGCACGTTGGGGTAGAGCTGGCGGTGCAGCTCCTCCACGGTGGCGATGTGCATGGCGGTAGGAAAGGTGTCGTTGCTGGACTGCCCCCGGTTGACGTGGTCGTTGGGATGTATTGGCTCCTTGCTCCCCAACACTCCGCCCGAGAGTTCAATGGCCCGGTTGGCGATCACCTCGTTGGCGTTCATGTTGCTCTGGGTGCCCGAGCCGGTCTGAAAGACCACCAGCGGGAAGTGCTCGTCAAGCTTCCCGGCGATCACCTCGTCGGCAGCCTTTACGATCAGTTCAACCTTGTCGCGGGGCAGCTCAGCAAGTTCGGCATTAGCCAGCGCGGCACCTTTCTTGAGTATACCGAGAGCCCGAATGATCGCCCGCGGTATTCGGAACCTCTCAACGCCAATCGGGAAGTTATCGATCGAGCGCTGGGTCTGGGCGCCCCAATACTTCTGTGCCGGAACCTCTATCGCTCCCATGGTGTCTTTTTCGATACGGACATTCATCTGGCGCCTCCGGATAGCAGTAGTCGAGTAGTCAGTAGGGGCGACCCCACGTGGTCGCCCGTTTTTCATCCCTGGTGGTGAACGATAGTTCATGGGCAATTCCTCAGAAAATCAGTTAGCCGGCTTCATCGGTCCCAACCTCGGCCAGCCACGCGCTTAAGTCCTCAGCAAAGAGCCGCTCCCAAGCCTGGGGTGATTGCCCGGTGAGCTGATCGATGGCCGAGAGACCATCCAGCGCGGTATCGGCGGCCAGCAGCGCCAACAGCTCGGCGTGCCACAGCGGGTGGCGCCGGCTGAGCGACTGGCCGCGCAGCAGGCACTGGGCGGCAGCGCGGGAATCTTGCTGGGGCAGTAGCTCCGTCTCCTGGACGCCCTCTTTAGCTAAGAGCCTAAGCTGATGGTCAAGGTGTGCCAACCAGGCCTCGCGGGAGGCCCAACTGTGTAAGAGCGGCAAGAGGGCGGCCTCAATCAGCCACTCCGGCACTCGCGGCGCCGCGCCACGGTACTCCTTGTCACGGGAGGCGCGGTACCAGAGGATATGCCCCAGGTGGTAGCTCATTAACCCAGCAGTGCGCGGTGAGCGATCAGCAAAATCTGCCAGCGAGTGGCGCAGCATGCCGACTACTGGGTTAACGCCGCTGATGCGTGTCTCTGCCAACAAGTCGAGCCGCACGCTACCTTCGAGCTTAGTCTGGAGATACCGCTCGACTACCGGCAAGACCGCCTGCAACACCGCCACCGCCGCCTCGGCCTCAGCTTCGCGCTCGCTCGGGTAGCGGACCAGGAAGGGCGGATAGGTCTTTTCCGCCACGCCTTCATACTTCAAGCGCGGCAACTGCTCCATGTCTCAGTATAGCCCTAGATCTGAATGCTGACGCGCGCCCCATCGCCGAGCAGGTGAACGGTATCAGATAGGCGAACAACCCGCGAGCGATAGCCCATAGTGATCGAATGGGTGCGGGCGCCGTTCTTGAAAAAGCGCACGCCGCGCAGCAAGTCACCGTCAGTTATCCCAGTGGCACTGAAGACGAGGTTTTCGCCAGGCGCCAGCTCGTGGGTGCGATAGACGGTGCCCACCGCGGCGCCCATCGCTTCTAGGCGAGCCCGCTCGCTAGCGTTGCGCGGTGCAAAGCGCCCCTGAATCTCGCCGCCTAAGCACTTCAGCGCTGCTGCCGCCAACACCCCTTCCGGTGCTCCGCCAATACCCATCACGCCATGGACACCGGTGCCGCGAATAGCCGCTGCTAGGGCTGCAATTACATCCCCATCGCCGATCAGCTTGACGCGGGCGCCCGCCTCCCGCACCTGCTCGATCAGCGCAGCGTGGCGCGGGCGATCTAAGATAACGATGGAGAGGTCTTCCAGCGCACGGTCGAGCGACTTGGCGATAGCGCGCAGGTTCTCGGCCACCGGCCAAGTTAGGTCGATCTGACCTGCCGCGGTCGGCCCGACAATCAGCTTCTCCATATAAGTATCCGGCGCCTTAAAGAGACCCCCTTTTTCGGACAGGGCGATCACTGTCACGGCGTTTTGGACGTTCCTTGCGGCGATCCCGGTCCCTTCAACCGGATCTACGGCGATATCGACCGGCCAGGAGTCGGGTTTAGCTTGGCCGACCCGCTCGCCGATAAAGAGCATCGGGGCCTCGTCGCGTTCCCCTTCGCCGATGACGATCTCGCCGTCGATATCAAGTTCGTTCAAAACGCGCCGCATGGCCTCAGTGCCCGCCTGATCCACCAACTCGGGATCACCTTTGCCGGCCACTCGGCTCGCCGCAATAGCCGCCTGCTCGGTGACGCGCACCGTGTCAAGAACTAACGCCCGCTCCATATCCATAGCTCGCTAAGCTCCTTCCTTCGCCCCCAGGTCAGTCTCTCATAAGGGCGGTGCGCCAGTGGCGTTGTACTTAGTGCGCCGGGCGCTGCTGATGGCGCTTGTGCAACTCATCGGCCACCTCCTGCAGCGCCACCCCGCGCTCGCGCAGGAGTATGGTCAGGTGAAAGAGCAGGTCCGCCGCTTCACTAACGAGCTCACGCGGCTCCTGTAGCGCGGCTATGGCGCTCTCGCCGGCCTCCTCGATCACCTTCTGCGCTACCCGGCCCAGGCCCTGCCCGTGCAGGCGCGTCACATACGAGCCTTCCGGCAGCTCGCGCAAACGCTCTGCCACCACCCGCTCGAGCAATGCCAACATCTCACCCAACGATGCGGTAGGCGCCCCCCCCAGGCTGCGGTAAAAACAGGAGCGGGCCCCGGTATGGCAGGCCGGACCGGTCTGCCGAACGCGGTACAAGAGCGCATCTCCATCGCAGTCGTAGCGGAGTTCGATCACCTGTTGCCGGTGGCCGCTGGTTTCGCCCTTGCGCCAGAGCGCACCGCGGGAGCGGCTGAAGTAGTGCGCCTCCTTAGTCTGCAAGGTGGCGGCCACGGCCTCGCGGTTGGCGTAGGCGAGCATCAGTACCTCGCCGCTGTCGGCGTCTTGGGTAATGACCGGCACCAGGCCGCGCTCATCGAAGGTAACGTCCATAGCGCCAGTCTAACCGAGCGCTTGAGCTAAGTCGGCGATTAGGTCGTCAGGGTGCTCGAGCCCTACCGACAAACGCAGCAGATCACGGGGTGTGCGCGACTCCGGCCCTTCGATGCTGGCGCGGTGCTCGATTAAACTCTCCACCCCGCCCAGGCTGGTGGCGCGGGTAAACAGAGCCACCTTGGCCGCTACCGCCATTGCCGCCGCCTCGCCGCCATGCACCTGGCAGGAGAGCATCCCGCCGAACCGGGTCATCTGTCGCCGGGCGGTCTCATACCCTGGATGCGAAGCCAGGCCGGGGTAGTGTACGGCCTTAATGCGGGGGTGCGCCGCTAAAAACTCGGCAACCTGGTGGGCGTTCTCGCTGTGTCCGCGCAGGCGGTACGGCAGCGTCTTGATGCCGCGCAGCGCCAGCCAGCAGTCAAACGGCGAGGGCACCGCCCCCTCGTGGTGCTGAATAGCACGGATACGCTCGAAGAAGGCGTCGGCCTCGCGCGCTACCACCACCCCACCCAGCACATCGCTGTGGCCGGCTAAGTACTTGGTGGTGGCGTGCAGCACCAGGTCGACGCCGTGCCTAAAGACCGGTTGCAGCGGCGGCGGCGTCCAGGTGTTGTCGCACACCACGCGCACACCGGCCTGATGAGCCAGAGCGGTCACGGCGGCGATATCGGTGATCTTTAACAGGGGGTTAGAGGGCGTCTCGAGCCAGACTAAGCGGGTGGTCTCGCGCCAGGCCGCTTGAAGCGCAGCGAGGTCGGTCAGGTCAACGAAACTGACCGCTAACCCCCAGGGGATAAGGACTTGCTTAAGCAGCTTCTGAATCCCGTGGTACATATCGTCAGGGGCGATCATGTGATCGCCGGGGCGCAGTGATCGCAAAATAGCACCGGCGGCGGCTGAGCCTGACGCAAAGGCGGCGGCGGCAGCCCCCCCTTCCAGGGCTGTTAAGAGGCGCTCGAGCGCCGCCCGGTTGGGGTTACCGCTGCGGGTGTAGCTGTAACCGTGCGGATATGAGCCGTCAGGCGCCCGCTCAAAGGTGGTCGAGAGGTGAATGGGCGGGGTGACGGCGCCGGTGGCCGGGTCAACCTCCGCACCGGCGTGGATGGCGAGGGTCTCGAACTTCAAGGATTTCGGCCCCCTTCCCCCGAAAAAAGAGCTGGAATGGCTGCCTGGGTATAGGGAAACGAGAGCAGCACCAAGCTTCCCGGCGCATACAGCGGCACCATCAGTCTAGGGTGTCATAAACTGAATCGGTGTCAGCATAGTCGACTAAGAAGGCTTCGCTTGCAGCTTTAGACCATGCGGCCTCGCCATCTTCTTCGATTAGGAGGATTATTCTGGCCGAGGGGTCTTGCTCGAGTAAGCTAGCAAGTGAAGCGGGAACTTCAATCCGCCCCTCCGCGTCTACCGTGACCGGCAACTCGAACGCTTTCATCGAGTCCAGTTTAGCACCCAAGGATCCTGACAAAGTATCAGAACACGGACCCCCACCGATCGGCCCGCCAGGCCGCATAAGACAGCGCTTGCTTGATATCTTCTTCTTCCAGATAAGGATATGCCTCAAGGATCTCCTTGAAGCTATAGCCGGCAGCGACCAGGCCGGCAACAGTGCCGACAGTCACGCGCATGTCACGAATAATCGGCTTTCCGCCCATGATCTTAGGGTTATGGGTGACGCGATCAAGCTGCCTCATAGCGCTAGGGTAGCATGTCCGCAACTAGCCGGCCCTTACCCGAACCCCCGCCGCCGCCAGCACCGCCTTAACCTCCCCCACGGTGTACTGCCCGCTGTGAAAGATCCCCGCCGCCAGCGCCGCGTCGGCCTCGCCATAAAGCAGCACGTCGCGCATGTCCTCGGGGCTACCAGCACCGCCTGAGGCGACCACCGGAATATCCACCGCTCTGGCTACCGTTCGCGTCGCCTCGAGGTCATAGCCGGTCCTCATCCCGTCGGCATCGATCGAGTTAAGGACGATCTCGCCGGCGCCTAGCTCCTGCCCCTGTACGGCCCAGGCGATGAGCTCGATCCCGGTGTTCTTGCGCCCCCCTGCCACGTAAACCTCCCAGCTCGAGCCGTCCGGCCTCTGCTTGGCGTCGATGGAGAGCACTACCGCCTGCGCCCCATAGTGATCCGAGGCTTCCCGGATCACTCGCGGGTTGGCGACCGCCCCCGAGTTAATCGAGACCTTGTCGGCCCCGGCCAGCAGCAGGCGACGGAAATCCTCGAGCACTCTCACGCCGCCGCCGATGGTCAGCGGCATGAAGCACTGTTCGGCTACCTTCGTGGCGATGTCGAGCATCAGGCTACGCCCCTCGCTGGTAGCGGTGATGTCGTAAAAGACCAGCTCATCGGCGCCTTGAGCGTCGTAGCGCTTAGCCAGCGCCACCGGATCGCCCATATCGCGCAGCTCGCCCTTTTCGGCCCTGCCGAACTGCACGCCCCGCGTGACGCGACCGGCATGGACATCCAGACAGGGGATGATCCGTTTGGCTAACATGCTCCGAGCATACCGTTCAGGGCAAAGCTGGCAACCTCACAGCGGTTTTCACAAATGCTGAGTCGGCTAGGTGCAGGTATCATCTCCGCAAAGACGTCCTAGGCAACGATTCGTAGGCTGACACCAGCTCAAACCAGATGATACCTGCTATCAGGCATCTTTACGGCGGGGATCCAGGGCGTCGCGCAGGCCGTCGCCGACCATGTTTAGCGCCAACACGGTAATCACGATCGCTAGGCCGGGGAAGGTGACCGCCCAGTGAGCGTCGCGGATGAACGGGCGGGCAGTGCTGAGCATGCTCCCCCATTCAGCGGTAGGAGGCTGCGCGCCCAGTCCCAGGAAGCTGAGGCCAGCAGCAGACAAAATCGCCCCGGCCAGCGCCAGCGTGACCTGGACGATCACCGGGCTGAGCGCATTGGGGACCACGTGCTTGAACATGATGCGCAGGTCTGACGAACCTGCCGCTTGCGCCGCGGCCACGTAATCTTGCTCGCGCACGGTGAGCACTGCCGCGCGGGTAACGCGGGCGAACACCGGAATAAAGGCGATCCCCACCGCGATCATTACATTGACCAGGCTAGGCCCCAGCGCTGCCACAATGGCCAACGCCAGCAGAAAAGCCGGTAGTGCTAATAGCACATCGACGATCCACATGAGTGCCGAGTCGAGCCTGCCGCCGTAATAACCTGCCAAGAGCCCCATCAAGCCGCCGATTAAAAGCGCGATGCCGACCGAGATAAAGCCGACCTGCAACGATACCCGTCCGCCGTGAATGATGCGGCTCAGCACGTCGCGGCCAAACTGATCGGTCCCGAGCAGGTGCTCAGCACCAGGTGGACTGAGCGAATTGCGGAGATTCTGCCGATTGGGCGGATAAGGACTAAGTTGGTCGGCAAAAACCGCCGCCAAGACGAGCACTGCCAGCACCAGCGCCCCTAACACGACACGGGGATTACGGCGCAGGGCCCGCCACATCTTGCGACGCGGCGAAGCCCCAATCACGGCGGCAGCGCTACTCATAGCGGGTCCTTAAGCGTGGGTCGAGATAGGCATAGGTCACATCGACAATCAGATTTACCAGGGCGTAGGTCAGGGCAAACATGATCACCACCCCCTGGACCACCGGGAAGTCCTTGGCGCTAATAGCATCGACCGCCAGGCGGCCGATCCCCGGCCAGGCGAAGATGGTCTCGGTGATGACCGCACCCGCCAATAGCCCGCCGAACTGCAAGCCGATCACCGTCACCACCGGGATCAGCGCGTTGCTTAAAGCGTGCCGGTAGACGATGGCGCGCTCAATCGCCCCTTTAGAGCGGGCGGTGCGGATATAGTCCTGGGTAAGAATCTCGAGCATGGTCGAGCGGGTCATGCGGGTAATGGCGGCAACGGCGCTGGTAGCGAGTGTCAGGGTCGGCAGCACGTAGTGCTGCCAGCCGCCGAGGCGCCCGGAGGACGGCAGCCAACCCAGCAGCACCGAGAAAATTAAGATCATCATCAGCCCTTGCCAAAAGACCGGCATGGCCAGGCCGGTAAAGGCGAGCACTGTGGCTGAATGATCGACTACCGAGTTAGGGCGTGTAGCCGAGAGCACACCGATCGGCACACCGATCACTATGGACACCAAAGTGGCTAGCAGCGCCAACTCTATGGTAGCTGGCAGACGCTGGAGGATCTCTTCAAGCACCGGGCGGCCTGAGCGGATCGAGCGGCCGAAGTCGAGTTGTACCACCCGGCTCAGCCAGCGCACATACTGCACCACCACAGGCTGATCGAGGCCAAGCCGCTCCCTTAAGGCCCGCACCTGCTCTGGCGGCGCGTGTTCGCCGAGCATCAAGAGCGCGGGATCGCTCGGGGTCATGACCATGATGCTAAAGACGATCACGCTCACCCCGAGCATCACTGGAATAATCAACAAAATACGGCGAAGGATGTATTGGAGCATAGTTTAGTTTAGGGTGGGTGGGGCGCTTGCCCCACCCGTTTTAATTAGTTCCTAACCAGGTTGTAGAGGCGGTGGTGGCCGGCGGGGTGCGGCACAAAGCCTTCGATATTGGCGCGCAGGCCGTTCTGTTCCGTGGTAACCACCAGGAAGAGCCAGGGGGCCTCGCTGTGGATGATCTCCTGGGCCTCCAGGTAGTAGGCGAGGCGCAGTTCGGGATCGGATTCGGCGCGACCGAGGTCGAGCAGCTCGTCAACGCGCGGGTGTGACCAGAAGGTGCGGTTGCCGGGGTTGCCGAACTGGGTGCTGTGGAAGAGCGAATAGAGGCCGTAGTCGGCATCGGCGGTAACCGAGACCCAACCGAGGATGAACATGTCGTGCAACCCAGCGG
>Ga0208735_100110_pt1 | contig 47650 bp, 51 predicted proteins | sample Subbio12Aug_8Aab_FD_184829 | JGI IMG/M metagenome (GOLD analysis project Ga0208735, IMG submission 184829) | Serpentinite rock and fluid subsurface biosphere microbial communities from McLaughlin Reserve, California, USA - CR12Aug_8Aab (SPAdes) | ecosystem: Environmental > Terrestrial > Deep... | reverse complement strand
TGACGCAGGCATCGCCCGCGCCGGTGCCGCCCGCAGCGGCTCGGGCGCCATCGCGCCGGTCAGCGGCGGCATCGCCCGACGCGAGACCGCAACATCGCGCCCCATCGCCACCGGAGGCTCATACCCCCGCGCCGCAGCCAGGTTGGCCGACCGCGCCCGCGCCCGGTCCTGCAGAGCGACCGCCCCGTGCAACGCGCCCCGCGCGCCGTGGCCAAGCCCCTGACGCAGCGCCGCATAGCCCAGGATCGACCCCAGAAGCAGGAACCGCTGGATCGCCCGCAGCTCTTCGAGGTCAAAGCCGGTCACGAACAGCATCATCGCGATCAGGCCGCCGAAGGTCAGCAGCGTCAGGAACTTCAACCCGAAGCCCGCGCTGCCAGGAATGACGCCCAGCAGCGACCCGGTCACCGTATCGCCGAACAGCCCGCCCAGTCCGAAGGTATGGGTCCAGGCATCCCCCGGCACCAGCGTCGCGCAATGGACAGCGGCGAAGGCCACCGCGATCACCGCAAAGACGACCCGGCCCACCGCCCGCTCGCCGCCCCGGTGGATCATGAAGCGCACCCCCCAGGCCAGGAAGATCAGCGGGATCGTCCAGGCACCCTTGCCGATCAGGATGATCAGGGTCGAGGCCACGGCCGCGCCGAACCGCCCGAAGATGTTCTGCGCCGGTTCCTCGGTTGCGACCATCCAGCCCGGGTCCTCGGGCGAATAGCTCCACAGCATCAGCGTGAACCCAAGGGCCACCAGCATCAGCACCAGCCCCAGTAGCTCGCGCCCCCGACGTTCCAGCATCGCCTGCGTGCCCTGATCCAGAAGCGGATCGCGCTGCCGTGCCTGATACGAAGCCATTCGTTCCCTCACCCGTAGATGCAGTCGCGAAGCAAGGTCAGCCCGCGCTGCGTTTCTTCTTGGCTGGCCACAAGGGCCACCCGGATATATCCGCGGCCGGGGTTGTCCAGCCCGTTCTGGCCCCCGGCGTCGCGCGACAGGTAGCCACCGGGCAGAACCCGCACCCCCGTCTCGCGCCACAATTTCAACGCCGCCTGTTCGCCGTCTTCCACCGGAAGCCACAGGAAGAACCCGCCGCCGGGGGCCTGATAGCCCTGCAAGCCCGCAAAGATCCGGTCCGCATCCCGGAACTTCTGCTGATAAAGCGCCCGCGACGCCTCGACATGCGCCTCGTCCTGCCAACAGGCCTCGGCCACCCGCTGCAAGGGCAGGGGCAGCGGAGCGCCCGCAAAGGCGCGCAGCTGCCGGATGCGCAGCATCGACTCCGGCCCCGCCGCGACGAAGCCCGACCGCAAGCCCGGCAGGTTCGACCGCTTGGACAGCGAATGGAACACCAGCGCCCGCTCCGGGTCGGCACCCTGCCGGGCGGCGACCTGCAACAGGCCGGGAGGAGCGGTCTCGCGCCAGATTTCCGAATAGCACTCGTCCGCCAGCACCTTGAAATCATGCGTCTCGGCCAGGGCCAGCAGATCCGCCAGATACTCTGTCGAGGCCACGGCCCCCTGCGGATTGGCGGGCGAACAGATATAGGCCAGCGCCACCCGGTCCAGCACGTCCCTGGGCAGGCTGCCGTAATCAGGCAGAAAGCCCGTTGCAGCGGTTGCCGGGACATAGACCGGCTCGGCCCCGACGGTCAGGGCGGCCACGGCATAGACCTGGTAGAACGGGTTCGGCATCAGCACGACCGGCTTCTGGCCGTTCCTCAGCTCGGGGCAGAGCGCGATGCAGGCGTTGAACAACCCCTCGCGCGTGCCGTTCAGCACCATCAGCCGGTCCTCGGCCAGCGACACGCCATAGCGCCGAAGGACCCAGCCCGAGATCGCCGCCAAAAGCTCGGGCGCCCCGTCGTTCGGCGGGTAGACGCCAAAGCCGGACAGGTTGGCGGCCAGGACCCTGCCGACGAAGTCCGGCATGGCATGGCGCGGCTCGCCGATGGTCATGGCGATGGGCGCACCACCCGGAGGATGTGCGTCCAGAAGCTTCCGCAGCCGCGGAAACGCATAGTCTGGCAGGTTCGAAAACCGCTCAGGAAACGCCATTACTGCCTCGATCGCAGGGTCTATACGCCCCGTTTGACTGGACGATAGCCAGTCGCGGGCGCAAGGTCCAGAAAAACCCTGCATGGTGAGAGGCTTGGGCACGCCCTGTGGCTTTTGCGCTAGGGTAGGCAGGGTGGGCGGATCGCCCACCCTACGCCTGCGCCCGACTTCACGCCGACTGCACCAGCTGGACAGTGACAGCGGCATAGAACGCCGCACTCGCCGCCAGGACGCACAGATGCCAGATCGTGTAGTGAAACGGCAGCCTTTCCCAGAGGCAAAAGCCCACACCGACCGTGTAAAGCACTCCGCCCACACTGATCAGCACCATCACCGGCGTCGAGAGCAGGGCGAACAGCGCACCCCCGCCGATCAGCCCGGCCCACCCCATCCCCAGCGCCAGCGCGATGGCCGCCAGTTTCAGCCGGTCGGGTGCAAAGGCCCGCAGGGCGGCCCCCAGGACGGCCGCGGCCCAGAGCGTGACCAGAAGCCCCGTCGCCTCGGCCCCCGACAGCAGCACGAACGGAGTATAGGTCGCAGCGATCAGGCACAGGATCGCCGTGTGATCCAGACTGCGGAACACTCGCCGCAGACGGGGCCTTGTCGTCAGGTGGAACAGCGCCGAGAAGACCAGCATCGTCAGCAGTGCCAACCCGTAGATCGTGGTCGAGGCGATAGCGGGCGCATCGCCCCGCAAGGTCACGGCCAGGCCGATCAGGATGGGAACCGCAATCAGCGCCGCGCCGATGCCCAGAACATGGACCACGGCATCGCTGCGCCGCTCGGCGCGGGAATAGTCATGTCGGGCATCCAGAAGCATCCCCGCATCCTGACAGAAACGGCGCTTCGGCGCGATGCGGACCCCGATCACACCTGCGGGGTCAGTCCGGCTTGCCGACGTTTTCGGCAAAGGCCTGCCGGAATGCCGCCTGCTTGTCCGCATCCGCCTCGGTCTGGTTCTGCGCCACCCAGGTCGCATAGGGCATCCCGTAGACGATCTCGCGCGCTTCGTCCTTGGTCATCGCGATCCCGCGTTCGGCTGCCGCCTCCTGGTACCAGCGGCTCAGGCAATTCCGGCAGAACCCGCCCAGGTTCATCAGGTCGATGTTCTGCACCTCGGGCCGCTTGACCATCAGGTGATGCACCAGAGCACGGAAGGCGGCAGCCTCCAGCTCGGTCCGGGTTGCGTCGTCCATCACAGTTCCTCCAGCACTTCGGTCAGGATCACCGCCAGCCGCCCCGCCCAATGCGCCTGTTCGGCGGGCGTGGCGATCAGGTCGTTCCTGATCTCTACAAGTGTGTTGTGCCGCCCCAGACGCAAGGCATGCCGGTCGATGGCATCGCCGGGCAGGTGGCCCGAATAGGGCTCGTTGTCGCCGATGCAGAGGTCGGTCTCGGCCTGAAGCCTTGCGATCAGCAGCCGGGAAAGGCGCTCGTCCAGGTGGGAATAGAGCACCCCCAGATGCCAGGGCCGGTTCGCGCGTCCCCGCAGCGCCGGAGTGAAGGAATGCACCGCCACGATCACCCGGTCCGGCCGCAGCGCCGCAAGCCGGGCATAGGCCGCATGGTAGGGGCGATACAGGCGATCCAGCCGCTCTTCGATCCCCTCGGCGGTGATGTTCCGGTTGGCGGGGATGATCGTCCCGTCGTAAAGCTTCATCACCAGGGTCGGGTCGTCCTCGCCGCGGTTCGGGTCGATCACCAGCCGGCTGAAGTCCGACAGGATCACCGGGCTGTCCAGCAGTTGCCCCAGCGCCGAAGCAAGCCCCGCCGCACCGACATCCCAGGCGATGTGGCGGGCCATGTCCTCGACCGGGATGCCGAGGTCGCCCCCGCCCACCCAATCCGGCACCCGGTTCGACGCATGGTCGCAGGTCACCAACCAGCGGCCGCGCCGGTGCTCTCCGTCGATCTGAAAGGCCAAGGCGATCCTCCCGGTCTGCTCATCCCTCCCTTACGGTCGTTCTTCGCGTGAGGCCAGCGATGAGCGCCCGAACGGAAGCCCCGAAACCATCGAAACTGTGACCGTAAGGCGTTGCGGGACGCCCCGAGTTGCGCCATAAGGCACGCGGCCCACATGAACCGGAATTTTATAGCAGGAGGATGGCGATGCGCCGTCACCGCAACGTGAAGATTGTGGCCACGCTTGGCCCGGCATCCAGCACCTACGAGATGATCCGCGCCCTGTTCGAGGCCGGGGCCGACGTGTTCCGCCTGAACATGAGCCACGGCGTCCACGAGGACATCGCCAAACGGCACCAGATCATCCGCCAGGTCGAAAAGGACCTTGGCCGCCCGATCGGCATCCTGGCCGACCTGCAAGGACCGAAGCTGCGTGTCGGCGTCTTTGCCAATGGCGCCGAAGAGCTTGTCGAGGGGGCTGCCTTCCGCATGGACCTGTCGACTGTCCCCGGCGACGTCCATCGCGTGAACCTGCCGCACCCCGAAATCTTCGCGGCGCTTGAGCCGGGAACAAGCCTGCTGGTGAACGACGGCAAGATCCGCCTGCACGTCAACGCCTGCGGCAAGGACTTCGCCGATTGCACCGTGGTCGTCGGCGGGACGATTTCCAACCGCAAGGGCGTGAACGTCCCCGATGTCGTGCTGCCGGTGGCGGCGCTGTCGCAAAAGGACCGGGGCGACCTGGAATTCGTCTGCGAACTGGGCGTCGACTGGCTGGCCCTGTCCTTTGTCCAGCGTCCCGAGGACGTGATCGAAGCCCGGACCCTGGCCAGGGGCCGCGCCGCCATCCTGTCCAAGATCGAAAAGCCCGCGGCCGTGAAGGCCTACGATGCCATCCTGCAAGTGTCGGACGGGATCATGGTGGCGCGCGGCGACCTTGGCGTCGAATTGCCCGTGACCTCGGTCCCGCCGATCCAGAAGCGTCTGGTCCGCGGCGCGCGTGCTGCGGCCAAGCCGGTGATCGTGGCCACCCAGATGCTGGAATCGATGATCGAATCGCCCGTGCCCACCCGCGCGGAAGTCAGCGACGTTGCCACCGCCATCTACGAAGGGGCCGACGCCGTCATGCTCTCGGCCGAATCCGCCGCCGGGAAATACCCGATCGAGGCGGTCCGCACGATGAACGACGTCGCGATGAGCGTCGAGAAGGACCCGACCTATCGCTCGGTGATCGAGGCCAGCCGTGTCGTCCGCCGCGAATCGGTGGCCGACGGCATCGTCGCCGCCGCGCGCGAAATCGCCGAGGCGACGAACATCAAGGCGATCTGCTGCTTCAGCCAGACCGGCACCACGGCCAGCCTCGTCGCCCGCGAACGCCCGCATGTCCCGATCATCGCGCTGACACCGCTGATGTCCACCGCCCGCCGGATGGCCCTGACCTGGGGCGCGCATTGCGTGATCACCCCGCCGCAGGACCGTTTCAAGGGCGCGGTGCTGGCCGCCGTCAGTGCCGCACGGGCCGACGGCTTCGCGACCGAGGAAGACCAGATCGTTGTCACCGCAGGTGTGCCGTTCAACGTCAAGGGCACCACGAACATCCTGCGCGTGGCGCCCTGCGACGAACGGTTGATCTCGCGCGTCGATCCCGAGTAGCATCCTGGCGTGCAAGCCGTGCGGCAGGACAGCATGGATACTGATCTCGCTCTGACGGTTGGAGTTCTGCTGCTGGTCCTGTCGCTGCCCTCGCTGCTGTCGGCCTGGGTCGAAAGCCGCGCGCCGCGCCTGGGGGCTGTGATGTTCGTCGGGGCGGGGGCCTTGATCCTTTACGCCCTGACCACCCACCCCGGCGGCTATGCCTTCAACGAGGTGCCCGGCGTGATGGTCAACGTGCTTGCGGGCTTCTTCAACTGAGGTTGCCCCTTGCACCCACCCCGGCCTCCCCCTATAGGGGCGGCTCGATTACCCGCACGGCCGGCCAAAGTGGCATGCCGAGTCGTGCCTGCAACCACGGAGATGGAAATGCCCAAGATGAAGACCAAGTCGGCGGCGAAGAAGCGCTTCAGCTTCACGGCCTCCGGTCGGGTGAAGGCCGGTCCTGCCGGCAAGCGCCACGGCATGATCAAACGCACGGCGAAATTCGTCCGCAACTCGGCCGGGACCATGATCCTGAGCGACAGCGATGCGAAGATCGTCAAGAAATACATGCCCTACGACCGGTAAGGAGAGCACCAGATGTCCCGCGTTAAATCCGGCAAGGTGACGCACGCCCGTCACAAGAAGGTCATCAAGGCAGCGGCTGGCTACTATGCCGCCCGCTCCACGAACTTCCGCACCGCCACTCAGGCCGTCGACAAGGCCCAGCAGTACGCCACCCGCGACCGCAAGGTCCGCAAGCGCCAGTTCCGCGCGCTGTGGATCCAGCGGATCAACGCTGCCGTCCGCCTGTTCGACGCCGAAATGACCTATTCGCGTCTGATCAACGGCCTGTCGAAAGCCGGGATCGAGGTTGACCGCAAGGTCCTCGCCGACCTCGCCGTGCACGAGCCCGAGGCGTTCAATGCCATCGCCGGCCAGGCCAAGGCCGCTCTGGCCTGATCTTTCAGGTCACAGGTTTCGAAAAGGCCCTGCGGCGACGCGGGGCCTTTTTCATGTTATGGTCTTGTCGCTTCGGATTGGGCGCCCGGTAAGGTGAATGGCAGACAAGGGCTCAATGCGGAAATCTCGACTGTAAAGGGACCGGGCCTAGCGGTTGAACACCCGGCTCGGGTGCAACTCGCCCCCCCGGTAATGCCCAACGGCCACGGCCTGCCCGTTCAGGCTGGCCCAGCCCTCGGTGCCCCAGTCGGCGTGGCCGATCACCTGGCCCGGATTGCCGTTCCGCAGCCGCGCGGCACCTTCGGGGGTTGCCGTGAACTCGGGCAGGTCCTGCAAGCCCAGCTCCAGCGGCAGAAGACGCGCGTCCAGCGCCTCGGTCTTCGCCTCCGCGTCGATGGTCGCCAGCGTCACGCCCTGATCGGCGTCGAACGGCCCCGACCAGGTCCGCCGCAGCCATTCCACATGCCCCAGGCATCCCAGCGCCCGGCCAAGGTCGCGCGCGATCGACCGCACGTAGCCGCCCTTGCCGCAGACCATCTCCAGATCGACGTGATCGGCATCCGGGCGGCCCAGCAGCTCCAGCCGCTCCACCCACAGCGGCCGGGCGGCCAGGTCCATCGCCTCGCCCTCGCGCGCCAGGTCATAGGCCCGCTCGCCGTCTACCTTGACTGCGGAATACTGCGGCGGGACTTGGCTGATGTCCCCCCGGAACGCCGCCAGCGCCGCTTCGATCTGCGCATCGGTCGGCCGCAGATCCGACCGCGCGATCACCGCCCCCGAGGCATCATCCGTATCCGTCGCCGCCCCGAAGCTCACCCGGAACCGGTAACACTTCAGCGCGTCGGTGATGTAGGGGATCGTCTTCGTCGCCTCGCCCAAGGCCACGGCGAGCACGCCGGTCGCATCCGGGTCCAGCGTCCCCGCATGGCCCGCCTTCTGCGCGCCAAAGGCCCACTTCACCTTGTTGACCACCGCGGTCGAGTTCACCCCAGCGGGCTTGTCGACGATCAGCCAGCCACTGACCGCCCGGCCCTTCTTGCCCCGTGCCATACTAGTCCTTCGGAACCACGGTGCCGACGATCGGCCCCATCGGAAAGCCGCCGTCATGCCGCCCCAGCGAGGGCGCATAAAGCCGCGAGATATTGCCGTCGAAATACAGCGCGTCCCGCAGCCCCAGCTCGTCGCGGAAGAATCGGGCAAAGCTGTGGAAGTTCACCGCGTCGTTGGACACCGCAAAGACCGCCCGCGTCCCGTCGCCGGAAACCCCCACGCCATTGCGCACGTAAAGACTGTCGCTGTCCGGCAGCAGGCTGGGATGCAACTCGCCAGCGATCACCAGCATCGGCCCCGACTGGGTGGCGAACCGGCATTCCGGCCCTTCGGCCTTGAAGGCCCGGCTCTCGATCACCCGGAAGGTCGCGCCGATGCAGAACACCCCGTTCGGCAACAGCCCGAAGTTCCCCGGCCCGTCCCGCGTGACCAGCCGCGAGACCTCGACCCCCTCCTCGACATAAAGCCCGACCGGAGCCAGGTCGCGGTGATACATCCCGGCGTTCATCGCAAAGCCCAGGGCGCTGCCCTCGGCCCCCAGCGCCGCATCGACGTTGCGGAAGCTGCCATAGGTCCCGTCCGGCCCGGAATGAAACAGCCGCAGATCCTCGGCCAGCGTCACCTCGCACAGGGTATAGGATGCGGCTTCAAAGCTGGTGTCCCGGCACTCGGCCGCCTCCGCCGCCACCGGCGCCAGCAGGAAGGCCAAAGCCAGAAGTCTCATTCCTCGTCGTCCGCCTGGTCACGATCGGACGCGTCAAGATCGCGCTGCACCGCGGGGTCCGAGAACAGACGCCGGGTCTCGTCCAGCCGGTCGAAGGTCTCGTCGGCGCGGAAGCGCAGGTCGGGCGCGTATTTCAGCGTCAGCTCACTGGCGATCCGGTGCCGAAGCTCGGCCTTGTTCCGCGCCAGAGCCGTGATCGCGTCCTGCACCGGGACCGAGCCCATCAGCGGCATCACATAGCAGGTCGCCACCTTCAGATCGGGGGAACAGGACACCTCGCCCACCGTGATCGACATGGCGTTCAGCTCGGGGTCGTGGATCTCGGCCCGGTTCAGGACATCGGCCAGCGTGCGGCGGATCAGTTCCCCCACGCGAAGCTGGCGTTGCGACGGGCCGGTCCCGGTATTGAAGCGCTTGTTCGACATTCCGCCCCTTTATGCCGTTTCGCCCCCGCCCGCAACGCCGGGCTTCTCACGCCTGCGGGAACCGGCTAGGGAAAGGGCCAGACACGAAGGGGTGAAACATGGGCAATGGTCCGGGACTGGTGGTCACAGGTGCCTCGGGGCGCATGGGTCAGACGCTGATCCGACTGGCGCAGGCCTCGGACAAGCTGCACCTCGTCGGCTGCGTCGAACGCTCTGGCCACCCCTGGATCGGCCGCGACGTGGGCGAGGCGATGGGCGGCTCCCGGCTTGGCGTCACCGTCACCGACGACGCGCTGGAAGCCTTCGCCAAGGCCCAGGCCGTGGTCGACTTCACCTCACCCGCCGCCTCGGTCGAATTCGCCGCCCTTGCCGCGCAGGCCCGCGCCGTCCACGTCATCGGCACCACCGGCCTGGAACCGGACCACATCGCCCGGATCGACGCCGCCGCCCGCCATGCCACCATCATCCGCGCCGGGAACATGTCCCTGGGCGTCAACCTCCTCGTCCGCCTGACCCGGAAGGTCGCCGCCGCGCTGGACGCCGACTGGGACATCGAGATCGTCGAGGCCCACCACCGCATGAAGGTCGACGCCCCCTCGGGCACCGCGCTGATGCTGGGCCAGGCAGCCGCCGAAGGTCGCGGTGTCAGCCTTGACGACGCCAGGGTCTCCGGCCGCGACGGCATCACCGGCGCGCGGGCCAAGGGCTCCATCGGCTTCTCCGCCATCCGCGGCGGCGACATCGTCGGCGAACATGACGTGATCTTCGCAGGCGAGGGCGAGCGCGTGATCCTGCGCCACCTCGCCACCGACCGCGCCATCTTTGCCCGTGGCGCATTGCGCGCCGCCGTCTGGGGCCAGGGCCAGAAGCCCGGCCATTACGACATGATGGACGTCCTTGGCATCTGACCGGTGATCCGGTCCGGGAACCGCTGCGTATCATCTTGCGTTCAGGGGGTCATCATGCGCCGTTTCTGTTTCCTGCTGCTGCTTGCACTGCCGCTTCCTGCGGCCGCCGACAGCTTTGAGCCGATCACCCAGAAGGACCGTTTCCTCGACCTCGTCCAGAACCGCGAGCTGCGGATCGGACTGTACAACCTGTCGCTCAACGTCCTGGCCGATGGCCGGATTTCCGGCTCGGCGCTGGGCTGGCAGATCACCGGCCAATGGTCCTGGAAAGACGGCTACTTCTGCCGCGAAATGGACTGGAGCGGGATGGAGATCGACTACAACTGCCAGCTGGTCGAGGCAGACGGGGCCGAGAGGCTCCGCTTCACCGTCGATCAGGGCAAAGGCAACAGCGCGACCTTCCGCCTGCGGTAAGGCACGTCTTGTCGCGGACTTCGTCCCTCCGCGCGCGGGCGCCGGCAGGCAATCCCCCGCGCCGGCAGGCAATCCCCCGCGCCGGCAGGCAACCCCCCGCGCCGGCAGGCAACCCCCCGCGCCGGCAGGCAATCCCCCGCGCCGGCAGGACGCAGTTGCGCCAGGGTCGGCTCTTGCCGCAGAAACGACGGTGATCCCGGCGCGAAATCCTGCTAGGCTTGCCTGCAAGGTCCCGCAATCCGGAAGGTGCGCATGAAGATCCATCCCGCAGGCCACGCCCCCTCTCGCCCCGGCTCGGCCGACTGGTTCACCGGACGGGTGCGGATCGACGCGCTCTTCAACCCCGATGCGCCCGACCGGGTGCAGGGCGCGCTGGTGACCTTCGACCCCGGCGCCCGCACCGCCTGGCACACGCATCCTCTGGGTCAGACCCTGATCGTCACCGCAGGCCTCGGCCGCTGCCAGTCGGACGGTGGCCCGGTCCGCAGCATCCGCGCCGGCGACACCGTGACCTTTGCCCCGGGCGAGCGTCACTGGCACGGCGCGGCCCCCGATGTCGGCATGTCCCACATCGCCATCCACGAGGTCCAGGACGGCCGCAGTGTCGACTGGCTGGAACTGGTCAGCGACACTGACTACCGCGCCGATCCGCCAGAGCCGACCGGCTGACGGCGGCCCTTCCGCCTGCACGGGTCGGCGATGCAAGGCCGTCCCGCCCCGGACCGCCCGACGAGCCGTTTCCAATCCCGAACGCCCGCAGGCCAGAGCTTGCGGCCAGAACCTGAGCCCAGAACCTGAGGCCAGAACCTGATCGCAACCGAAAATCCGAAAACCTGCGCTCTGGACGGGCGAGCGGAAGACGACGTCGCACGAAAGGCGGCACCCAGGGCAGCCCCTCAGAAATCGACCGCCAACCCCTTCTTCTCCCAGTCGCCGTACCGGACCGGCTCCGGCCCGTCGCGGCCCCCCAGCTCCTTCGGCAGCGGCGCCTTCGCCGCAGCGGCCTTGCGGCGTTCCTCAGCCTCGGCAAGCGCCCGCTTCGCGGCAGATGGCAGATCATCGTCCATGTCCGACCCTTCCTTGTGTGGCCCCCCAACCTGATATAACCCGCTCCCCGTGGCATCAAGGGCCCGGACCAGGAAGGGAATCTCAATGGCCGAAGGGGTCGTGGCACGCGCCACCGCAGTGGCAATCCTGGACGGAGTCCTTGGCGAAGGCCGGATGCTGTCGGACTTCTCCGGCGGCGACCTCGCCCCCGCCGACCGCGCCCGTGCGCTGCGGCTGGCCGAGACCGTGCTGCGCCACCTGGACCCGGCCGACAGGCTTCTCGACAAGCACCTCCGCAAGGCCCCGCCGCTGAGTGTCCGCAACACCCTGCGGCTTGCGGTGGTGGAACGTGCCGAAGGCGCCCCCGCCCACGGGGTCGTCAACGCCGCGGTCGAGATCACCCGCCAGGGCGGCATGCGCAGCGCCCACCTCGCAGGGCTGGTCAACGCCGTCCTCCGCGCCCTGCCCGAGACCATCACCCTGCCGCCGCAGAAGCTGCCCCGCTGGCTGCGCCAACCGCTCGTCCACACCTTTGGCCGCGACACCGTCACCGCGATCGAGGCTGTCCAGGCCCAGGAGCCGCCGCTCGACCTCACCCTCCGCCCCGGCTTTCCGCACCCCGAAGGCGACCTTCTCCCCACCGGCAGCCTGCGCCTTCGCTCGCCCGGCCAGCTTTCCACCCTGCCGGGCTACGCCGAGGGCGGCTGGTGGGTCCAGGACGCTGCCGCCGCGCTGCCCGCCAAGCTCCTGCAAGCCCAACCCGGCGAACGCATCCTGGACCTCTGCGCCGCGCCCGGTGGCAAGACCCTGCAACTCGCCGCCGCCGGATCGCAAGTCACCGCCCTCGACATCTCCGGCCCCCGCATGGCGCGGGTCGAGGCGAACCTCGCCCGCACCGGCCTCACTGCCAACCTCGTCATCGCCGACGCCCTGCACTGGGAACCCGAAGGCCTGTTCGACGCCATCCTGCTCGACGCCCCCTGTTCCGCCACCGGCACCATCCGCCGCCACCCCGACCTGCCCTTCGTCAAGGACGGCTCCGAACTTCCCTCGCTGACCGCGCTCCAATCCCGACTGATCGACCGCGCCCTCGGCTGGCTCAAACCCGGTGGCCGCCTTGTCTTCGCCACCTGCTCGCTTCTGCCCCAGGAAGGCGAGGCCCAACTCGCCGCCGCCCTCCAGCGCCATCCGGCCCTCACTGGGGAACGCCCCGACCTCCCCGGCATCGACCCCGCCTGGTGGACCCCCGACGGCGCCCTCCGCCTTCGCCCCGACTGCTGGGCGGACATCGGCGGCATGGACGGCTTCTTCATGGCCCGCCTGCGCGCACCAGGCTGACCGCAAGTCCCTTTCACGTTGGCCCAAATATCCTCCGGGGGTTTGGGGGTGGAAAACCCCCAACGATCCAGCCCTTTGCGCGCCCTTCGCGCGCAAAGGGCGAGACAAGAGGCCTGCGCGTCAGCGCTCCATGCGATAACCGTCCGAACCCGCACAAGCGATGGAAGTCCGGCCCCGTCCGCGCCCCAGGCTCCGCGCCCCAGGCATCGCCGGTCCCCGCCGGGGGACAGCGTCGCTCCGCGAGCAACCCACTGATGCAAAAGGCTCGGTGGACTTTGTCCACCCTGGACACCTACCGCAGCAGCCCCAGGACTTCCAACGACGGATACCCGTCCGGCACCAGCCCCCGCGCCTTCTGGAACGCCGTCACGGCGGCCACCGTCTTCGGCCCCATCCGCCCGTCCACCCCGCCCGGATCGAACCCGGCGCGGCCCAGACGGTCCTGCAACTCCCGCCGCTCCTCCAGCGTCAGCGCCCGCAACTCCCGCGGCCAGCCCGACTGGATCCCCGCCCGTCCAGCAAGCCGGTCCGACAGCGACCCGATCGCCACCACATAGGCATCCGCCGTGTTGTATTTCTCGATCACCTGGAAATTGGGCCAGATCAGGAAGGCCGCCCCCCGCTGTCCCCCCGGCAAGAGGATCGACCCCGGCCCGTGGTCCGGCAGGTCCGCCCCGGACACCGTCCGAACCCCCATCGCCTGCCACTCGGCCACGGGCTTCACCACCCGCTCGGTGGTCTGGTCATGGTCGAACCCCTCGGGCAACGTCACTTCCACGCCCCAGGGCTGCCCCTTCGTCCAGCCCCAATGCCGCAGGTAATTCGCGGTCGAGGCCAGCGCATCCGCCGGATCGTCGCCCCAAAGGTTCCGCTTCCCGTCCCCGTCGAAATCGACCGCAAACTTCTGCCAGCTGGACGGCATGAACTGCGTGTGCCCGCTGGCCCCGGCCCAGGAGCCGGAAAGCCGCTCCACATGTCCGCCCTCGACAATCTGCAGCGCCGCAATCAACTCGGCTTCGAAAAACGCCCCCCGCCGTCCCTCATAGGCCAGCGTCGCCAGCGACCCCAGCACCGGCAGGTCGCCGCGATAGGTCCCATAGGCGCTCTCCAGCCCCCAGATGGCGGCCAGGACCTCACCCTCGACGCCATACTCGGCCTCGACCCGCTCCAGCAGCGCCCGGTTCCTCTCGATGGCCTTCAGCCCCAAGGCCACCCGGTCCTCGGACACGGCAGTGTCCAGGTAATCCCAGATCGTCTTGGAAAACTCGTTCTGGTTCCGGTCGCGCTCCACGACCTTGGGGTTGAATTCCACCCCCCGCATCGCTGCGTCGAAAGTGGCGGGCGACACACCCGCCTCCAGCGCGCGGGACCTGAAGCCCTGAACCCAAGCGTCCAACCCGGCCTGAGAGCCCATCGCTTCCTCCACCCCCGCCAGCGGATCGGGCAGGATCGTCTGCGCCTGCCCCGCCCCGAAACCAAGCGCCACGGCCAGTCCTGGCGCGACCAGGATACTGCGAAGGATTTTGCAAGACTTTTCGAAAAGTCTTGCCCCGCCCTTCATTGCCCCGCCCCAGCTTGCCCCGCCCCAGCTTTCCCCGCCCGTCATCGCCGCTTGCGCACCAGTCGCCGTTTCGCCGCCGCCTGCGCAGGCTTCCTCGGATGATACTTGCCGCCTGACCGCCGAGAGGGCCGCACCGTCGCGCCCTCCACTGCGATCAGGTCCAGGATCAGCCCGCCCGTCACCGGAACCGCCTCGGCCAGCCGTACCGTGACCTTCTGCCCGATCCCCAGCACCAGCCCGGTCTCGGAGCCCATCAGAGTCTGGCTGCCCTCGTCATAGTTGAAATACTCCCGCCCCAGGGCGCGCACCGGAATCAGCCCATCCGCGCCGGTTTCGTCCAGCCGGACAAAGACGCCGAACCGCTGCACGCCGGATATCCGCCCCGCGAACTCTGCCCCGACACGGTCGACCAGGTAGGCGGCCAGATAGCGGTCGTTGGTATCCCGCTCGGCCGCCATGCTGCGCCGCTCGGCTTCCGAGATCAGCTTGCCGGTCTCTTCCAGGTTCTCCATGTCCCAGACCGACAAGCCGTCCTTGCCCCACCCATGCCCCGAGATCAGGGCGCGGTGGACGATCAGGTCGGAATAGCGCCGGATCGGGCTGGTGAAATGCGCATAGTTCTGCAAGGCCAACCCGAAATGCCCGAAGTTTTCCGGGTGGTAGTAGGCCTGGGTCATCGACCGCAGGGTGGACAGGTTGATCAGCTCGTCGAACTCTGTCCCCTGGGCCTGGGCCAGCAGCCGGTTCAGGTGCCGCGTCTGCAGGACCTGCCCCTTGGCCAGGGTCATGCCTGCGCCCTCGGCCACCTCGCGCAACCCCTCCAGCTTCAGCGGCGATGGTTCCTCATGCACCCGGAACAGCAGGGGCCGCTTCAGCCGGATCAGCTCTTCGGCCGCCGCGACATTGGCAAGGATCATGAACTCTTCGATCAGCTTGTGCGCATCCAGCCGTTCCTTGAACGCGACCGACAGGACACGGCCCTCATCGTCAAGCTCGATCTTCCGCTCCGGCAGCTCCAGGTCCAGCGGCTGGCGCAGCTCGCGCGCCCGCTTCAGTGCGCCGTAGGCGGCGTAAAGCGGCTTCAGCACGGGGTCCACCAGCGGCGCGGTCCTGTCGTCCGGCTGGCCGTCCACCGCCGCCTGCACCTGCGCGTAATGCAGGGACGCGACCGACCGCATCATCCCCCGCAAGAAGCGATGGCCGCGCTTGTGCCCGCCCGCGTCGATCACCATGCGGACGACAAGACAGGCGCGGTCCACGCCTTCGTGCAAGCTGCACAGGTCGCCCGACAGGATGTCCGGCAGCATCGGCACGACGCGGTCGGGGAAGTAGGTCGAATTGCCGCGCCTGCGCGCCTCGCGGTCCAGCGCGCTGCCGGGCGTCACGAAATGCGCCACATCGGCAATCGCGACCCAGATCACGAAGCCGCCGATATTGCCCGGATCGCTGTCCGCCTCGGCATAGACCGCATCGTCCCGGTCCCGCGCGTCCACCGGGTCGATCGTCACCAGCGGCAGGTCGCGCAGGTCCTCGCGACCGGCCAGGCCGACGGGTCCGGCACGATCCGCCTCGGCGATGACCGCGTCCGGGAATACGTCAGGGATGCCGTGCTGGTGGATGGCGATCAGGCTTGCCGCCCTTGGCCCTGCCGGATCACCCAGCCGCGCGATGATCTGCGCTGCCGGAAGGCCCAGCTTCCGGGCCCCCACCGCCTCGGCCTCGACCAGCTCACCGTCCCTGGCGCCCATCGTCATGTCGGCCGAGACGCGCCATTCCTTGTCGTCGCCCTTCTCGATCGGCACGATCCGCCCGCCTTGCGAGCCGACACGGAACACCCCCAGCACCTTCCGGGGATTGGACCCCAGCCGCCGGATCAACCGCGCCTCGTAGTCGCGATCCTCGGCCTCCACCCTGGCCAGCCGCGCCAGAATCCGGTCCCCGGCACCCAGGGCCGGGTCGCCCTTCTTCGGCATGATCAGGATGCGCGGCCCCTCCTCCACGCCCTCTTCCAGCGGCCTGGCATAAAGATCCCCCGCCGCATCCGGCGGCAGCACCTGCAAGACCGCCACCGGAGGCAGCACGCCTGGCTCGTGGAAGCGGCGCGAAGACTTCTCGACCACCCCCTCGCTTTCCAGCTCGCGCAGAAGCGCCTTCAGCTCGATGCGCGCATCGCCCTTGATCCCGAAGGCCTTGGCAATGTCGCGCTTGGCCGAGAGGCCGGGGTTCTGGGAAATCCACTGACGGATTTCATCTTTCGAAGGCAATGGTTTCATGCCCCAGACCTAGCACGCCGGTCGGCGCAAGACTACCCGGGCAACCCTTTCACCTGGTGACAAATATCCCCGCGCGGCGCGCATGTCCGAGGAGGAGGCGCAGCCCGACGACGAGACAAGAGACTTGCGCGTCAGCGCTCCGCCAGAAAACCGCCGGTCAAAGGGCGCGGCGCATGTGGCGGTGCGGGATGCCGGCGTCCAGGAACTCTTCGCCTTCCAGCGCAAATCCCAGTTTCTCGTAGAACCCCGTCGCATGCGACTGCGACCCCAGATAGGCCTCGGTAACCCCCGGCTGTTGCCGCAGCACGTCCAACGCCGCGCGGATCAGTTCGGCGCCCAGCCCCGTACCCCGAGCCTTGGGCAGAACGCAGACCCGACCGATCTTGCCCAGGCTGCCCTTCAGCAAGAGCCGCGCTGTCCCGACCGGCACGTCGCCGTCCCACGCCAGGAGATGAATGGCGGTGTCATCCAGCCCATCCACCTCGTCCGCTTCGCTGACGCCCTGTTCCTGGATGAACACGACCCGGCGCAGCTGCTGGCAGGTGGCGATGTCGCGGGTGACCGTGATCCTGAAGCAGCCGGGGCGCATCAGGCGAAATACTCGCGCAGGATGCGGCCGTAGATCGCCTTCAGCTGGTCGATCTGGTCGACCGCCACCCGTTCATCGACCTGGTGCATGGTCTTGCCCACCAGCCCGAACTCCACCACCGGGCAGTGCTCCTTGACAAAGCGCGCGTCCGAGGTCCCTCCGCTGGTCGAGGCAACGGGCTTTCGCCCGGTCTCGACCGCCACCGCCCTGGCCACCAGTGCCGAAAGCTCTCCCGGCGGGGTCACGAAGGCCTCGCCCGAGACGGAAATCCTCAGCGCGATCTCGGTCTTCGTCGCCTCGGCCACCGACGCCGCCTCGCTCCGCAGCCAGGAGGACAGGGTGTCCCCCGAATGGGTGTCGTTGAAGCGGATGTTGATCCGTGCCGTGGCCCGCGCCGGAATCACGTTGCCCGCGGGGTTGCCGCAATCGATCGTGGTGATCGCCAGCGTCGAGGGGTCGAAATGCGCTGTGCCCCGGTCCAGCGGCTCGGCGTCCAGGCGGGCAAGCAGCTTGACCATCGCGGACAACGGGTTCTTGGCCCGGTGCGGATAGGCCGAGTGCCCCTGCACGCCTTCCACCGTGATGTCGCAGGTCAACGAGCCGCGGCGACCGATCTTCATCATGTCGCCCATTTCATGCGGGCAGGTCGGCTCGCCCACCAGGCAATGCGTCATCCGCTCGCCGTTGAAGGCCATCCAGTCCAGGATCGCCACGGTGCCGTCCTTGCCTTCGCCTTCCTCGTCCCCGGTGATGGTGACGATCACCGCGCCATCGGGAGGCGTGTCGCGCACGAAGTCCACCGCCGCCGCGACGAAGGCCGCGACCCCCGACTTCATGTCGCAGGCACCCCGGCCATACATGAAACCGTCGTGGATCTCGGCCCCGAACGGGTCAAAGCGCCAGGCCGCCGCGTCGCCCACCGGCACCACATCGGTATGCCCGTTGAAGCCGAAGGCCCGATTCGCTCCCTGCTTGCCCCAGCGGGCGTAAAGGTTGGCGATACCGTTCCGATCGACCCGCGTGCAGGTGAAGCCCGCCTCCGACAACAGGCCTTCCAGAAGCGTGATCGCCCCGCCTTCCGCAGGTGTCACCGAGGGGCAGCGGATCAGTCTGGCGGTCAGTTCCACCGGGTCAACGGGCTCGAAGTGCATCATGAGGTCCAGGTTGGGGCGCGCCTGATGCCTAGCCGCTTGGGTCAGGTCCTGCAACCGCAAGGCGTCTGGCGCGCAAAGGCAGCGGGGCATCAGTCGAAGAAGGGCGTGATTTCGGCGACAATGACCGAGTTCTCGCGCAGCGCCCGTTCCATCAGGAACTGTTCCTCCTGGTCGATGTCTTCGCCCGACTGCATCCGGTCCTCCAGCGTTCCCAGGCCCTGCACCTCCAGCGGAGCCATGTCTGCCTCTTTCAGGATCGCCACCGTCTCGCGCACGGCTTCGGCCTCGTCCACGCCCGAGGCATAGCAAAGCAGCGCGGCACCGGTGGCCTTGGGGGGCAGCCCGTCGCCCTCTTTCCGGCCCACTTCGACGATCAGCGAATAGACCTGCTGCGGGCGTTTGGGCTTGGCTTCGTCCGACATGGCTTCCTCCGAAAGGCCCGCACAGGCATAGCGGAACCGATCCGGCTTCGCCACCCTTCACCGGGTGCGAAAACCGGGGATCGTCGGTCAGCGTGGCGGGTTCCCCGAGCTTGCCGCCGACCCCGGAACTATGGCCCCGTCGCGCGCCCGGACGTCCGCGCCCATGCCGCGGCGCGGCTGGTGGCGTGGGCGTCAGTCGCGCAGAAGCTCGTTGATGCTGGTCTTCGAGCGGGTCTGCGCATCGACCTTCTTCACGATCACCGCGCAGTACAGGTTGATCCCGCCCTTCGACGGCATCGACCCGGCCACCACGACCGATCCGGCCGGCACCTCGCCATACATGACTTCGCCGGTCTCGCGGTCGACGATCTTGGTCGACTTGCCGATGAAGACGCCCATCCCCAGCACAGACCCTTCACGGATGATGCAGCCCTCGACCACCTCGGAGCGCGCGCCGATGAAGCAGTTGTCCTCGATGATCGTGGGGCCGGCCTGCATCGGCTCCAGCACGCCGCCGATCCCCACGCCGCCCGACAGGTGGACGCCTTTGCCGATCTGCGCGCAAGAGCCCACGGTCGCCCAGCCATCGACCATGCTGCCCTCGTCGACATAGGCCCCGATGTTGACAAAGCTGGGCATCAGCACCACGCCCTTGGCGATATAGGCCGACCGCCGCACGATCGACCCCGGCACCGCCCGGAAGCCGGCCTTGCGCCAATCCTCGGCGGTCCAGCCCTGCCACTTGGACGGGACCTTGTCCCACCAGTTCGACCCGCCATTGCTGCCCGGGATTTCGTACATGTCGGTCAGGCGGAACGACAAGAGGACGGCTTTCTTTGCCCACTGGTTCACATGCCAGTCGTTCCCGCGCGGTTCGGCCACCCGCAGCGAGCCGGAATCCAAGGCCGACAAGGTCGCCTCGATGGCGTCGCGCACCTCGCCCCTGGTGGCGGGGCTGATCCCGTCACGTGCCTCCCAGGCGGCTTCGATGGCGGCTTCCAGGGCGGCGTTCGACATGGAGATTTCCCTTTTCGGTTGGTCACTGCGGCCCCGACCCTATAAGCCTTGGGCATGACCCACGCAATTGCCAGGCGCGACACATGAAAGACGAACCCCGCAGCCACCCGTTCCGCGACAGTGTCGAGGACATCGCCGCGACGAAGCGGGTTCCGGACACCCCTCAGACCCGCGCGCCCGCCTATCGCCTGGCCTTCGCCGACCGCGATTTCATGATCCGGGACGAACTGCGCCCGGTCCGGTTGCAGCTGGAGCTGTTGAAGCCGCAGCTGATCATGGACGAGCGCGGGATCGAATCGACCATCGTCATGTTCGGCGGCGCCCGCATCCCTGCGCCGGAACACCGCGGGACCGCGCGCACGAAAACCCTTGCCGAGCTGTCGCACTACTATGACGAGGCTCGCCGCTTTGCCCGGATCATGACCGAGCGCAGCCTGGAAACCTACGGGCGCGAAGGCGTGATCTGCACCGGCGGCGGCCCCGGCGTGATGGAGGCAGGCAACCGCGGCGCGGACGAGGCTGGCGGGCAGTCGATCGGCCTGAACATCGTCCTGCCGCACGAACAGGCCCCGAACGCCTATGTCACGCCGGACCTGTCCTTCAACTTCCACTATTTCGCCATCCGCAAGATGCACTTCCTGATGCGGGCGAAGGCGGTCTGCGTCTTTCCCGGCGGGTTCGGCACCCTGGACGAGATGTTCGAAAGCCTGACCCTGATCCAGACCGGCCGGATGAAGCCGATCCCGTTCCTGCTGTTCGGCCGCGACTGGTGGGAGAAGGTGGTGAACTGGTCCCACCTCGCCGAAGCCGGTGTGATCTCGCCCGAGGACCTGTCGCTGTTCGCGATGGTCGAGACGGCGGAAGAGGCGGTCGCGGTGATCGACGGGTGGACCGTCCCGGCCTGACGATGCCTTTCGGGCGCAAGGTCAGTGCGAACCTGGCCCGGCCCGCGTTCCGCCTGGGCGCGCGACTTCGGGCGCCCCGGCCACCAGGCGCCAAGGACGTATGACGACCAGCACCGGAGCCGATCCTTTCCGTCAGCCCGTCCGGGTGATCGTTTCCCGCTCCCACCCGTCGAGAAACTCCACCCTCTCGCACCCGGCAAAGGCAGCCAGCCGGTCCAGCTCTGCCTCCAGCTTCCCCCGCCGTGCCTTGGTCAGCTTCACCCCCGCTTCGGGCCAGAACGCCTTGACCCGCAACGCGCCCACGTCGCGGAAGGCCTTCACGTCGATCCTTCCGACCAGCCTGTCACCCTCCAGCACCGGAAAGACGTAGTAGCCGTAGACCCGCTTCGGTTCGGGCACGAAGACCTCGATCCGGTAGAAGAAGCCGAACAGGAACTCTGCCCGGTCTCGGTCGCGCAGGGCTGGGTCGAAGGGGGACAGGATGCGCAGGCGGGGGGTGGGGTCGGGACAATCGACTTCCGGCAGGTCCGGGAAGACGAACACCTTGCGGCGTTGTCCCTGGGCGCCTTCGACTTCGGCCTCGATGATCTCGCCCCGCGCCAGCGCGTTGCGGCACCAGTCCCTGGCGGCATCGGGGCTGACGGCCTTCCAGTAGGCGGCGATCTCGCCTGACGTGGCAAAACCCAGATGCCGCAGCGCAGACCGGCAGGCCCAGTCCGTCACCGCGTCTTCCGGCACCGGGGCACGCAGCGCTTCGGGGATCACCCGCTCGGTCAGGTCGTAGATCTTGGCGAACCCATCGCGGCGGGTGATTGCCAGCCGCCCGGTCCGCCACAGCCATTCCAGCGCGGTCTTCGACGGGTGCCAGTCCCACCAGCCGCCGCGGCCCCGGACCTCGCCCTCGCCGACATCCGCAGTCCCCAGCGGACCGTCCCTGGCTATCCGGTTCAGGATGGTGTCGAACTGGGCCTGATACCCGTCGCGGAACCAGCGCTTCCAGTTCGCTTCCAGCCGCTGTTCGTCGCGCTGGAACCGGTGCTGCCAGACTCCGTGCAACCGCGTCGGCAGGATCGAGGCGTCATGCGTCCAATGCTCCCACATTGTCCGGTCCCGCTCCAGCAGCCGCTTCAGCGCCGGGGGCCGATAGGATTGCCGCCGCGACCAGAGGATCATGTCATGCGCCCGGGCGACGGTGTTGATGCTGTCCACCTGAACAAAGCCGATCCGCTCGATCAGGTCGTGCAGCGCCTGACCGGAAGCGGGTCCCGCAGGTGCTTCGGACAGGGCGTGGCGATCAAGAAACAGGCGGCGGGCAACGGGGTTGGGGATCAGGTGGCGCATCGCCAAGGTCTAACATTTCAAACTGTTTCGGCAAAAGGTGGAATTGTTATCGCACCCACCCGCCCAGCCGGTTGCATTGCCCGAATCAGCCCGTACTATCGCAGCGTCTCCTGACACAATTCCCGCAAACTCAGATGGTCGCGCCCGGCTTTGTCGAGTGCACCGGAAAGGCGCGTGAAGCATTGCCCCACGAAACGCCCCTGATCACCACCCTTGTGGCCGGCTTTGGCCTTGCCTTCCTGTTCGGCCTGATGGCGCAACGCCTGAAGCTGCCGCTGATCGCGGGGTATCTGCTGGCCGGCGTGGTGATCGGGCCGTTCACGCCGGGCTATGTGGCGAACATGGAGCTGGCCGCCGAACTGGCCGAGCTGGGTGTCATCCTGCTGATGTTCGGGGTGGGGCTGCACTTCTCGCCCCGTGACCTGATGGCGGTGAAGGCCATCGCCGTGCCGGGGGCCCTGGGCCAGATCGCGGTGGCCACGGCCTTCGGCACCGCCTTGGGTTGGACCCTGGGGTGGAGCCTGGGGGCCGGGCTGATCTTTGGCCTGGCGCTGTCGGTCGCCTCGACGGTGGTGCTGCTGCGCGCGCTGCAGGACCGCAACCTCGTGACGACGGACAAGGGCCGCGTGGCCGTGGGCTGGCTGATCGTCGAGGACCTGGTGATGGTCATCTCTCTGGTCCTGATCCCGCCCTTGGCCGGGCTCCTGGGCGGCACCGCGATCCCCGTCGCGGAAGAGGCCGAGGCGGTCGCCGAAGTGACCAGCAACATCGGCATCGGTCCCATTGCGGCGACGGTGATGATCACCCTGGCAAAGGCGGCAGCCTTCGTGGCGCTGATGCTGATCATCGGCCAGCGCCTTGTGCCCTGGATCCTGCACTTCGTGTCGCAGACCCGCTCGCGTGAGCTGTTCCGGCTGGCCGTCCTGGCCATTGCCCTGGGCGTCGCCTATGGGGCCACGCATTTCTTCGGCGTCTCCTTCGCGCTTGGGGCGTTCTTTGCGGGGATGGTGATGTCCTCCTCGACCCTGTCGCAGCAAGCCATGCGCGAGACGCTGCCCCTGCGCGATGCTTTCGCGGTGCTGTTCTTCGTCTCGGTCGGGATGCTGTTCAACCCCGAGGTGATCCTGACCTCGCCGCTGGCAATTCTTGGCACGGTTCTCATCATCGTCGTCGTCAAGTCGGTCGCGGCCTATTACATCGTCAGGGCCTTCGGGCACGGTCACGACAAGGCGCTGACCATCGCGGCAAGTCTGGCGCAGATCGGGGAATTCTCGTTCATTCTGATCACGATGGCGGTGACGCTGGACATCGTGCCTGCCGAGGCGCGCGACCTTGTGGTGGCGGGGGCGATGATCTCGATCCTGATGAACCCGCTGCTGTTTCATCTGCTTGACCGGCGCGAGGCACGAAAGGCGCAGGCGGGGGACCAGGCGGGGGACCAGGCCGGAGACCAGGCGGGGGACCAGGCGGGCGCCACCACCGAGGAGCCAGGACCTAGATCGGCCGCCCCGTCAGAAGCTTCGGCACCTCACCCGTCAAGCCTGCCGCCTGCCGCATGAAACCTCGGCGCAGGCCGGGCACCGCGTTGACCAGCCCCATGCCCAGATCGCGGCCCAGCCGCAGCACCGGATTGTCGGTCGAGAACACCCGGTTCACCGTATCCATTCCCAGCGCCAGCGTCGTGGCGTCGAAACGGCGCCAGCGCTGATAGTCCTCCAGCGCGGCGGGGCTGCCCGGCGCTTCGCCGCGGCGACGGGCAAGGATCAGAACCTCGGCCAGCGCCGCCACGTCGCGCAGGCCAAGGTTCAAGCCCTGGCCCGCGATGGGATGCACGCCATGCGCGGCATCGCCCACCAGCGCCAGGCGGGGCGCGACGAAGCGTTCGGCCAGGGACAGCGACAGCGGATAGGTGAACCGCGCCCCGGCCAGGCTGATGTCGCCCAGGAAATCGCCAAAGCGGGGGCGGAGCGCTTCCAGATACTCGGCATCCGGCAGGGCCTGGATCGCGGCGGCATTGGCGTCGGTCTCGCTCCAGACGATGCTGGAATGGTGGCCGCCTTTCAGGGGCAGGATCGCAAGCGGGCCGGCGGGCATGAAGAACTGCTGTGCTATGCCCTTGTGGTCCTGTTCGTGCCGGATCGCGGTGACCAGCGCGGTCTGGCCGTAGCCCCAGCCCACCCGCCGGATGCCCGCGCGCGTGGCCGTGCCCGAGCCGCGCCCGTCGCAGCCGACCAGCAGGTCCGCCGTCAGTGTCCGCCCCGAGGCAAGCGTCACGGTGGCGCCCTCGGGGTTCACCTCCTGCGCCACCACGGTCTCGCCGGACAGCAGGGTGATCCCCGGCGTTTGCTGCATCGCCCGCAGGAAGGCCGCGTAAAGGAAGCGGTCCTCGAGCATGTGGCCCATCGGGCCTTCCTCGATCTCTGCGGCGTCGAAGTGCAGGAAGAAGGGTGCGGCTCCTTCGCCAGCCCGGCCGTCGCTGGCCTTGATCTCCAGCATGGGCTGCGCCTGGTCCGCCACACTGTCCCAGATCCCGATGGCCTTCAGCAGTCGGACCGAGGCGATGGCCAGCGCATAGGCCCGGCCATCAAAGCCCGCCGCGGCCCGGTCCGGGGCCGGGCGGGCGTCGATCACGGTGACGGCAAAGCCCCCTTGGGCCAGCGCAAGCGCCAGGGCAGGGCCGTTCAGCCCCCCGCCCGCAATCAGGATGTCGGTGTCCCGGGTCATGTCCCTTTTCTGGCCCCCTTGGGACGGATTGTCCATGCGTCGCCAAGCCGCTACGTTTCCGGCAAGACACGGGACGGGCAGGGGGCGGGGCAGGAGGCGGGAATGAGCGGAACCTGGGCACACATGACCGCGACCGATCTGGGTCGCGCGATCGGCGAGGGCCGGATCAACCCGGTGGAGTTGACCGAGTTCTTTCTGGACCGGATCGAAAGCCACCCGCTTGCGGGTCGCATCTATGCCCGCGCCACGGCAGCCCGGGCGCGGGGCGAGGCGATGGCGGCAGCGGCCCGCGCCAAGGCGGGCCTGCGCAAGGGCATGCTGGACGGGGTGCCGGTCAGCTGGAAGGACCTGTTCGACACGGCCGGCGTGGCGACCGAGGCGGGTTCGGCGCTGCTGAAGGGCCGCACGCCGGATCGCGATGCGACCGTGCTGGAGACCGCGACCCTGCAAGGCCTCGTGTGTCTGGGCAAGACGCACATGTCCGAACTGGCCTTCTCGGGGCTTGGGCTCAACCCGGTGACGGCCACGCCACCCTGCCTGAATGACGACAGGGCAGTGCCGGGCGGGTCATCCTCGGGTGCGGCGGCGTCGGTGGCCTTCGGCCTTGCCCCGGCGGCCATCGGCTCGGACTCGGGCGGTTCGGTGCGGATTCCGGCGGCCTGGAACGATCTGGTGGGCCTGAAGACGACAGCGTGCAGCCTGCCGATGACGGGCGTGGTGCCCCTGTTCGAGGCGTTCGACACGATCGGCCCGCTTGCCCATTCGGTCGAGGACTGCTCCCAGCTTCTTGCCGCGATCAGCGGGGATGCGGCCACCGACCTTGGCGGCGCCAGCCTGTCGGGCACCCGCGTTGCCGTCCTGCAGACGCTGGCGCTTGACGATCTGCGCGAAGGCCCGGCCCAGGGCTTCGAGGATGCGACGCGGCGCTTTGCCAGGGCCGGTGCGCAACTTCATCATCTCGCGGTGCCGGAAGCGGCCGAGGCGGTGGCCCTGGCGGGGATCGTCTGCCCCGCCGAAGCCTATGGCATCTGGAAGCCGACGATCGAGGCCGCGCCGGACAAGATGTTCCCGCGCATTCTGGACCGCTTCCGCTTGGGCGGGCAGATCAGCGCGGTGGACCATGTCGCAGCCTGGAGAAGGTTGCGGCAGATCCGGGCCATCTGGGCCGACCGTGCCTCGGGCTATGACGCGGTGATCCTGCCGACGTCGCCGATCCTGCCGCCCGACGCGAATCGGCTGATGACCGATGACGCCTATTACGTGACCGAGAACCTGCTGGCTTTGCGCAACACCCGGATCGGGAACATGCTGGGTCTCTGCGTCCTGACCTTGCCGACCTCGCAGCCGTCCTGCGGGGTCAGCCTGATGTGTGGCCCAGGGCAAGAGGCGCGGCTCTTGCGGCTGGGCGTGGCGGCGGAACGGGCGCTGCTGTAGCGGCTGCGCCTTGCGCGGATCACACCCGGTGATAGGGCGAGCCTGCCAGGATCGTCGTCGCCCGGTAAAGCTGTTCGGCCAGCATCACCCGCACCAGCAGGTGCGGCCAGACCATGCGGCCAAAGCTCAGCGTCAGGTCGGCCCGCGCCCGCAGGGCCGGGTCCACCCCGTCCGCCCCGCCGATCACCAACGCCGCGTCCTGCCGGCCCGAGTCGCGCCATCCGGCCAGCGCCTGCGCGAATTCGGGGCTGGAGAGCGGCTTGCCCCGTTCGTCCAGCACGCAGAGCGCCGCGCCGTCGGGAATCGCCCGGGCCAGCAACAGCCCTTCCGCCGCGATGCCGCCGCCCTTCCGGTCCTCGACCTCATGCTCGGTGGCGGGGCCCAGCCCCAGGGGGCGGCCCGTCCGGTCCAGCCGTTGCAGGTAGTCATCCACCAGATCGCGCTCTGGTCCCGCACGCAGGCGGCCCACAGCGCAGAGGTGCAGGCGCATCAGACCTGGGCAGAGCGGGTCGTCCCCGCCGGAAGCCACATCTTTTCCAGCTGGTAGAAGTCGCGGACTTCGGGGCGGAAGACGTGGACGATCACGTCGCCGGCATCGATCAGCACCCAGTCGCCGGTCTCCTTGCCTTCCATGCGGACCGAAATCCGCAGGTCCTGCTTCAGCCGGTCGGCCAGCTTTTCCGAGATCGAGGCAACCTGGCGCGACGAGCGGCCCGAACAGATGACCATGTAGTCGGCCACGTCGGACCGGCCACGCAGGTCGATCTGGACGATCTCCTCGGCCTTGTCGTCGTCGACGGACTTCAGGACCAGGGCCAGAACCTCCTCGGACCGATGGTCTTGCGGGGCAGCGTCAGCGGGTTTCGGGCGCGGACCGACCGGCAGGCCGGTGGCAGGATCAGAATGCGACAGGACCAGGTCCTCCAGAGGAAGCGCGGACGGATGCCCCCGCGCCGGGCCTTTGGGCCAAGCCTAGCACCGGGGCGGGCCAATCTCAACCGAAGGCGGGCGGGTACGCCTTATTCCGCGCCTTGGCAAGGCTTGATCGTTTGGCAGAGGTCTTGGCCGAAGGTCCGCCGCACCCTGGCGCCGTGGCGAAGGGTCATGGCTTCACGCCCACCGACATATGCCGCTTGCGGCCGAACCCCGGCTGGCGGGTGACGGTGAATCCGGCCCCGGACAGCGCGAGGCGGACATGGCCTGCGGCGGTGTAGGTCGCGAATGTCCCCCCCGGCGCGGTGTGGCGGGCGACCTCCGCCATCAGCGCATCGGACCAAAGCTCGGGGTTCTTCGCCGGAGAGAAGCCGTCCAGGAACCAGGCATCGGCCTGGCCGTCCCAGGCCGGAAGCGTCTTGCGCGCGTCGCCCAGGATGATGGTCGCGGTAAGGTGCGCAAACCGCAGGACCGTGGCACCTGCCCGCCACTGGCCCAGGAACGCCTCGGCGACGCCTGCGACTTCGGGAAAGGCTTGCAGGGCGCGGGCGATGTCCGGGGCGGGCAGCGGGAAAGCCTCGAAGCTGGTGTAGTGCAGATGCCCCAGTCCCCGGTGCGCCAGAAGGACCGCCAGCAGGTTCAGCCCGGTGCCGAAGCCCAGCTCGGCGATGCGGAACCCGTCGCGGAACCGCCCCGGCAGGCCGTTCCCGGTCAGGAAGACATGCCGCGTCTCGTCCAGCCCGCCCGCCAGCGAGAAGTAGGGGTCGTCGAAGCGGCGCGAGACGGGAATGGTCTCGTCACGCCAGTCCAGCATCGAAGTCAGTTCGGGCATCGGAGTCAGGTCGGGCATCGGAGTCTGGTCTGGGCTGGCCATCGCGGATAGTCCTTTGCGCGACGTGATGGTCTTGGGGCGGCGGAATGGCAAGCGTAGATGTGACCGTCCGGGGCGGGGGGATCTTCGGTCTCTCCATCGCCTGGGCCTGCCTTGGGCGCGGCGCGAAGGTCCGGGTGATCGAGCCCCGGTCCTGGGGCGCGGGGTCCTCGGGCGGGCTGGTCGGGGCGCTGTCGCCGCATGTGCCGGACGCCTGGAACGCGAAGAAGGCGTTCCAGCTGGACAGCCTGCTGATGGCCAGCGCCTGGTGGGCGGGGGTCGAGGCGGCGTCGGGCCAGCCCTCGGGCTATGCGCGCCTGGGACGCTTGCAGCCCCTGGCCGACGACCGGGCCGTTGCAGCCGCCCGGCGGCGCGAGGTCGAGGCGGCGACCCTGTGGCAGGGAAAGGCGCAGTGGCAGGTGATCCCCGCGACCGGCAAGGCCTGGGAACCCGCGTCGGCCTCGGGCTGGCTGGTTCGCGACACGCTTTCGGCCCGGCTTTCGCCCCGCCTGGGGATGGCCGCACTGGTCGGGGCGCTGAGGGCCGGGGGCGCGGACCTGATCCTGGGCGAAGCCGAGGAAGCAGCAGGCGCCGTCGTCCATGCCAAGGGAGTGGCCGGGCTTGAGGAGCTGTCGCTGGCATTCGGCGTGCCCGTCGGATCGGGCGTCAAGGGCCAGGCGCTCGCCCTGCATCTGGATGCACGCGACCAGCCGCAGCTTTTCGTCGCCGGCTTGCACATCGTGCCCCATGCCGACGGGACGGTCGCCATCGGCTCGACGTCCGAGACCACCTGGACAGAGGACGGCCCGGACGCGCAACTTGACGCGCTGCTGGCAAAGGCCGTGGCCGCGGTTCCTGCGCTTGCCGGGGCCAAGGTCGCCGACCGCTGGGCCGGGGTGCGCCCCAAGGCCGCCAGCCGCGCGCCGGTCCTGGGGGCCTGGCCGGGCCGCGCGGGGCATTTCGTGGCGAATGGCGGCTTCAAGATCGGCTTCGGCATGGCCCCGAAGGTGGCCGAGGTCATGGCCGACCTGGTGCTGGAGGGCCGGGATCAGGTCCCGCCCGACTTCCGGCTGGAGCCCCTGCTTCAGAAGGCCACGACCCGCCGATAGATGATCGAGGTCGGCCGGTCAAAGCCCGGATGCGCCGTCGGTCCGGTCTCGATGAAGCCCATCGCCGCGAAGGCCCGCCGGTTTTCCACCAGTTCCACCCGTGTCTGCAATTCCAGTGCGGCCAGCCGCAAGACCCGCGCCCGGACCTCGGCCCGAAGGACTCGTCCAGAAGCGCCGGGATTGCGGGCCAAAGGGCGGGGTCGGTTGCCAGGTGCGGCCCGGATGCTCGCCTTTCCGGTCGGGCTGGGATAAGCCAGCGCCAGATCGCCGCAGGAGCCCGAATGACCCCCGCCCATCCGCAGATCCGCGACCTTGTGCTGATCGGTGGCGGCCATTCCCATGCGCTGGTCCTGCGGATGTGGGGGATGGACCCCTTGCCGGGGACCCGGGTGACGCTGATCGACCCCAACCCGGTCGCGCCCTACACCGGGATGCTGCCCGGCCTGATCGCCGGGCATTACCGGCGCGACGAGCTGATGATCGACCTGGTCCGCCTTGGGCGTTTCGCCGGGGCGCGCGTCATTCTGGACCGGGCCACCGGGATCGACCTTGAGGCGCGGCTGATCCACCTGGCCGGGCGTCCGCCGCTACCCTATGACCTTGCCGCGATTGACGTAGGCATCACCTCCGACCTGCCGTCGCTGCCCGGCGCGCCGGACCATGCCGTCGCCGCCAAGCCCCTGGGCCGCTATGCGCAAGCCTGGGAGGCCTTCGTCGCCCAAGCCCCGGCGCGGCCCCGGGTGGTGATCCTGGGGGCGGGTCTGGGCGGGGTTGAACTGGCGCTCGCCTCGGTGCATCGGCTGGGCGGTGCGGCAAGTGTGACGCTGCTTGACCAGGCAGGCGCGCTTCTGCCGGCGCTGGCTTTCCCGGCGCGTCGGGCGCTGCAACGGCGGCTGGCAGCAGCGGGGGTCGTCCTGCGGCTGGGCGTCCGGGTGGCGGAGGTCCGCGCCGGGTCCGTGCTGCTGGCGGGCGGCGAGGAGATCGGCTCGGACTTCACGCTGACTGCCACCGGCGCGCGGCCGCATGGCTGGCTGGCCAAGACCGGGTTGCGCCACGACGGCGGGTTCCTGGTCACGGATGCGACCTTGCGGACCTCGGACCCGCGGATATTCGCCAGCGGAGACTGCGCGGGGATCAAGGGCGATCCACGGCCCAAGGCAGGGGTCTTCGCAGTGCGGGCGGCCAAGGTGCTGCACCGGAACCTGCGGGCGGCGCTGACGGGCAAGCCGTTGCAGGCCTTCAGGCCGCAGGCGGATTTCCTCAAGCTGATCTCGCTGGGCGAGAAGGCTGCGGTGGCCGAGAAATGGGGCCTGGCCCTGTCGGGTCCGCGATTCTGGCGGCTGAAGGACCGGATCGACCGCAGCTTCATGGACAGGTTCGCGGACTATCCGGCGATGGCCACCCCCATCGCGCCTGCCATCGCGACCGAAGGCCTGGCCGAGCAGATGGCCGGGCGCCCCCTGTGCGGTGGATGCGGGGCCAAGCTGGGGCCAGGGGTCTTGTCGCGGGCCTTGTCTGTGGTGCCCGCTGCGGTGCGGGCCGAGGTGCTTTCGGGGCCGGGCGATGATGCGGCCGTGCTGCGGGCCGGGGCGGGGGTGCAGGTGCTGACGACCGACCACCTGCGGGCCTTTTGCAACGACCCCCGGCTGATGGCGCGGCTGGCGGCGATCCATGCGCTGGGCGATGTCTGGGCGATGGGGGCGGAAGCTCAGGTCGCACTGGCGCAGGTCACGCTGCCCGCGCTGGGACCAGAGTTGCAGGCCCGGATGCTGGCCGAGGTGATGGACGGGGCCGGGGCGGTCTTCCGCGCGGCCGGGGCCGATGTCGTCGGCGGACATTCGACCGAAGGTGCGGAACTGACCATCGGCTTCACGGTGACCGGGCTTGCCGACCGGCCGATCGGCAAGGGCGGCGCGCAGGTCGGGGATGCCTTGGTGCTGACAAAGCCCTTGGGCTCGGGAACGATCCTGGCGGCCGAGATGGCTTTGGCGCGGGTGCCGGGGGTGCTGCTGGGCGAGGTCTGGGCCACGTGCATCGCGCAGATGTCGGTGGCGCAGGCGACGGCCTCGGCGATCCTGGGGCCCCAGGCGCGGGCGATGACCGATGTGACGGGCTTTGGTCTGGCCGGGCATCTGCTGGAGATGCTGGAGGCCTCGGGCGTGGCGGCGCGGGTGCAGCTGGATGATGTGCCGATGCTGCCGGGGGCCGTGGAACTGGCGGGGGCGGGTGTCGGCTCGTCGCTGCAACCGGCGAACCTGGCGGCGGCAAGTTGGCGGATGGAAACCCCGCAGGATGTGCGGGTGGCCCTGCTGACCGACCCGCAGACCTGTGGCGGGCTCTTGGCCTCGGTTCCCGCGGGGCAGGCCGGGGCGCTGGTGGCCCGGCTGCGCGAGGCGGGGCACCAGGCAGCGGTGATAGGCGCAGTCGTCGCCGGGACGCCGCGGCTTGCGGTTGTCTAGATCGGGCGCCCGGATCTGGCGCCCAGATCGGGCATCTAGAGCAGGCCTTCCTTGCGGAACAGCGCCTTGAGGTCGGTCTCGGGCCGCGCGCCGAAGTGGCTGATCACCTCGGCCGCCGCAACGCAGCCCATGCGGCCCGAGATGGCAAGCGACTGGCCGGTGGCCAGGCCATACAGGAACCCGGCGGCGAACTGGTCGCCCGCCCCGGTGGCATCCACCGGGACGACGCGATGGACGGGGACGATGGCTTGCTCATCACCACGGACGACGATGACGTCGTGGCCCGACCTTGTGCAGACGACAAGCCCCGAATCCGCTGCTGCCTGCTCCAGCGCGGTAGAGAGGTCGGCCTGATACAGCGAGGCCCATTCGTGTTCGTTGCCGATCACATAGTCCAGCGACTTGACCAGGCGGCGGAAGTCGTCGCGGTGGCGGTCGACACAGAACGGGTCGGAAAGCGCGACGCCGGCCTTGCCGCCGGCCTTGTGGCACAGGTCCACGGCGCGCTCGAAGGCCTGCTTGCCCTTGGGCTTGTCGTAGAGGTAGCCCTCCAGGAACAGGATCTCGGCGCTGCCCGCCACACGGTCGGACACGTCATCGGGCCCAAGCTCGGACGAGATCCCGAGGTAGGTGTTCATCGACCGCTCGCCGTCCGGCGAGACGAAGATCATCGACCGCGATGTCGGAAGCTCGCCGCCCGAAACGGGCGGATTGACGAAATCGGTGCCCTCCCCGGCCATCGTCTGCGCATAGAACCGCCCCAGGGCATCGTCATGGACGCGGCCGATGAAGGCGGTCGTAAGCCCAAGGTTGCCCAGCCCCGCCAGCGTGTTTGCCACCGACCCGCCCGGCGCCTGCTGCCGGTTGGTCATGGCACCGTAAAGCAACTCGCCCCGCTCGCGTTCGACCAGCTGCATGATGCCCTTCTGGATGCCCATCAGGTCCAGAAAGCTGTCGTCGGCCGAGGAAAACACATCGACGATGGCATTGCCGATGCCGACGACCTGGTAGGACTTCATGCGGTCTTCTCCGGGAAAAGGCACCAGTCCCGGATCGGGCAGATGCCGCATTTTGGTTTGCGCGCGACGCAGATATACCGGCCATGCAGGATAAGCCAGTGATGCGCGTGGTGCTGGTATTCGACCGGCACATTGTCCTCGATCGCGCGCTCGACGGCGGTTTCATCCTTGCCGGGGCAGATGCCGGTGCGGTTGCCGACCCGGAAGATGTGGGTGTCGACGGCCTGGGCCGGGTGGTGGAACCACATCGACAGCACCACGTTCGCCGTCTTGCGCCCGACGCCCGGCAGAGTGACCAGCGCGGCGCGGGAGGACGGCACCTCGCCGCCGAAATCGTCGATCAAAAGGCGCGAAAGCCTGATGACGTTCTTGGCCTTGGTGCGGTAAAGGCCGATGGTCTTGATCTGCTCGATCAGCGCGTCTTCGCCCAGATCCAGCATCTTCTGCGGCGTGTCGGCGATCTGGAACAGCGTCCGGGTCGCCTTGTTCACGCCCACATCCGTCGCCTGAGCCGACAACGCCACGGCGACAAGCAGGGTGAAGGCGTTGACGTGCTCAAGCTCGCCCTTCGGCGCGGGCTCGATCTCGGCAAAGCGCGCGAAGACCTGTTTCAGGGCGGAATAGGGAAGCTGCGGCGTCATCGCGCCTATGCAGCATGAAATGCCCTGCGGAACAAGCCGCAGGAAACGGGTCGCGCCAGGGCGGCGGTGCGTCTACATCTCGGGAAACGCTCGTCGATGACTTCGTCACTCCTCGCTGGCGCGCGCGCGCCCCCCGCGAGGAGTGACGAAGGCGCACGACGAGCCGCCAGAGGACGCCAAGATGACCGACCAGTCTCCCGCCTACCACTACCAGGTGATCGCCCGCGCGCTGGAGGTCATCGACGCGACAGGCCCGGCCCTGACGCTGGAGGACCTGGCGGCGCGGATGACCATGAGCCCGGCGCATTTCCAGCGCGTCTTCAGCCAATGGGTCGGCGTCAGCCCGAAGCGTTACCAGCAATACCTGACCCTTGGCCATGCGCGCAGGCTGCTGGCGGAACGGCACACCATGCTGGGGACGGCGCTGGCGACGGGGCTGTCCGGCACCGGGCGATTGCACGACCTGTTCCTGACCTGGGAGGCGATGTCGCCCGGCGACTATGCCAGGGGCGGGGACGGGCTGGACATCCGCTGGGGCTGGTTCGACAGCCCCTTCGGCCCGGCACTGGTCATGGCGACCGATCGGGGCATCTGCGGTATGGGATTTGCCGACGAGATCGGGGCAGAGGCCGCGATGCAGGACATGACCGCCCGCTGGCCCAGGGCGACCTTTGTCCAAGACCCAGCGGCGATCCAGCCCTTGGCCGATGCCGCGTTTCAAGGCGCAGCGACCAGCCTTCACCTGATCGGCGCGCCGTTCCAGATCAAGGTCTGGGAGGCGCTGCTGGCGATCCCGACCGGCCATGTCACCACCTATGCCGACATCGCCGGGGCCATCGGTCATCCTCAGGCGCACCGGGCGGTGGGGACGGCGGTCGGACGCAACCCGATCAGCTTTCTGATCCCCTGCCACCGGGCGCTGCGTCGCGACGGGGGGCTGGGCGGCTATCACTGGGGACTGCCCCGCAAGCGCGCGATGCTGGCCTGGGAGGCGGCGCGCACAGATCTGTGATGCGCGGAACCCTGCCGAAGCCTGTGGGAACCAGCAGCCTCTCGACGCCGTTGGTGTATTGTGGCACGGGTCTGAGCACAGGCCCACCAATGGGCGAACTTTCGAGGCGAGAGCAAACATGATGATGAAGACCCCCCTGATCCTGGCTGTGGCCGGCACCCTGGCCCTGACGGCTTGCGTCGATCCCAATGCCTTTCCCGACGATCCGAACGCGCGGCAGCGCCAGGGCGCGATCATCGGCGGTCTGACCGGTGCCGTGGCCGGCGTGGCCGTGGCCGGTGACGGCGACGAACTGAAAGGCGCGATCCTCGGTGGCGCGCTGGGCGCGGGAACCGGCGCGCTGATCGGGGCCGACCTTGATCGTCAGGCAGCCGAACTGCGCGGCTCGCTGAGCTCGAACATCTCGGTCACCAACACCGGCGAGTACCTGATCGTGAACATGCCGCAGGACCTGCTGTTCGCAGTCGACAGCGCCGCGGTCCGTCCCGACCTGCGCCGCGACCTGAACACCGTCGCCGCCAGCCTGCTGCGCTATCCCAACAGCCGGATCGAGGTGATCGGCCACACCGACAACACCGGGGCCGCAGCCTACAATCAGGACCTGTCGCAGCGCCGCGCGGTCGCAGTCGCCAGCGTGCTGCGCGAAAGCGGTGTGCCGGGTGGCCGGCTTGCGGCCTTTGGCCGGGGCGAGGACCAGCCCGTTGCGTCGAACCTGACGCCGGAAGGCCGCGCCCAGAACCGCCGGGTCGAGATCATCATCCGCCCGACCCGCTGATCGCGATTGGCTCATGACACGGGGGGTCAGCTTCGGCTGGCCCCCTTTTTCATTGTGATCCGGGCGAAATCGGTCATATTTCCGGACCAATAGCCAGGGTCCGCCATGCCATTCCTGAAAGTCACGCCCGAAAAGCTGTCCAGCTCCGTTGTGCGCCAGATCGAGCAACTGATCCTGCGTGGCATCCTGCGCCCGGGGGAGCGCCTGCCGTCCGAACGTGACCTGGCCGACAAGCTGGGCGTCTCGCGCCCGTCGCTGCGCGATGCCATCGCGGACCTTGCCGCCCGCGGGCTGCTGGTCAGCCGGGCCGGGTCGGGCATCTTTGTGGCCGAGATGCTGGGGTCGGCGTTCTCTCCCGCCCTGACGCAGCTTTTCTCGACCCACGACGAGGCGGTCTTCGACTACATCAGTTTCCGCCGCGACATGGAGGGGTTGGCGGCCGAGCGTGCGGCCGTCTTCGGGTCCGAGACCGACCTGAAGCTGATCGACACGATCTGCCGCAAGATGGAAGCCGCGCACCAGAAGCGCGACCCCGCGGACGAGGCGCAGCTGGACGCCGAGTTTCACATGGCGATCATCGAGGCCAGCCACAACGTCATCATGCTGCACATGCTGCGGTCGATGTTCGATCTCTTGCGGCAGGGCGTGTTCTACAATCGGCAGATGATGTTCAAGAACCGGATCACCCGCGACCAGCTGCTGGACCAGCACCGGGCGATCAACGCGGCGATCCAGGCCCGCGATCCCGCTGCGGCGCGCGCAGCCGTGGCGGCGCACTTGACCTTTGTCGAGCAGGCCTTCCACGACCAGATGCGCGCCGAAAAGCACGAATCCATCGCGCGCCAGCGGCTGGAGCAGGAGGCAAGCCGCTAGAGCCTGTCCGACGCAGACAGAAGCGTCGGACAGGCTAAATGGACCTGGTGGTCGCCTGTCTTTCGACAAAACCGGAGTCCACTTTTGTCGGACAGGCTCCAGCCCGCTGCCGACCGCCCGCTTGCCGAGTTGCATCAGTCCTTCCCCGCGGGCATATAGGGGCGGTCCCGAAAAGGAAGCGCCATGCAGTATCTCGACTTCGAAAAACCCCTCGCCGACATCGAAGGCAAGGCGGAAGAGCTTCGCGCGATGGCCAAGACCAGCCCCGGCATGGACGTCTCCAAAGAGGCCGAAGCCCTGGACCGGAAGGCCGATGCGGCGCTGCGCGATCTCTACAAGAACCTGACCGCCTGGCAGAAGTGTCAGGTCGCGCGGCACCCCGACCGGCCGCATTGCCTGGACTACATCGAACAGCTGTTCACCGAGTTCACCAGTCTGGCGGGCGACAGGGCCTTTGCCGACGACCATGCGGTGATCGGGGGCCTTGCCCGCTTCAACGATCAGCCGGTGATGGTCATCGGGCACGAAAAGGGCAACGACACCAAGTCCCGCATCCAGCGCAACTTCGGCATGGCGCGGCCCGAGGGCTACCGCAAGGCGATCCGTCTGATGGACCTCGCGGACCGCTTCCGGATCCCGGTGATCACGCTGATCGACACCGCCGGCGCCTATCCCGGCAAGGGCGCGGAAGAGCGGGGCCAGGCCGAAGCCATCGCGCGGTCCACCGAAAAGTGCCTGTCCATCGGGGTGCCGCTGATCTCGGTGGTGATCGGCGAGGGCGGCTCGGGCGGGGCGGTGGCCTTTGCGACGGCAAACCGGGTCGCGATGCTGGAGCATTCGGTCTATTCGGTCATCAGCCCGGAAGGTTGCGCCTCGATCCTGTGGAAGGACGCCGAAAAGATGCGCGAGGCGGCCGAGGCGCTGCGTCTGACCGCGCAGGACCTGCAGAAGCTTGGGATCATCGACCGCATCGTGAAGGAACCCCTGGGCGGCGCGCAAAGGTCGCCGAAAGAGGCCGTTGACGCCGTCGGCAAGGCGATCGAGGCGATGCTGGGCGACCTGACTGGCAAGAAGCCCGAGGCCCTGGTCAAGGACCGGCGGCAGAAGTTCCTCGACATGGGGTCCAAGGGCCTCGCGGCGTGAACGCCCGGGTGATCGTCACGATCGCGGGGCTGATGGGATCGGCTGGGCGCCGGGGCTGAACCTTCAGGATCAGGCGCGCCATTCGGGTAGCAGGGCAGCCGGGCTGCCGGGAAGGGCGGCCTGCGCGTCGCGGCGCTGGGCTTGTGCCCCTCAGCGGCGGAACCCGGCTTCGGCCATCAGGCGGTCGGAATGGGTTTCGACCTCGGCCTCCAGGCGGGCCATGAAATCCTGCACCTTCAGGCCGGGGGCGATAGGGGGCAGGAATTCCACCACGGCCAGGCCCGGTTTGCGCAGGATGCCGAGCTTGGGCCAGAAGAGGCCCACATTGGTGGCGACCGGGACGCAAGGTTGGCCAAGCTGTTCGTAAAGCAGGCCGGTGCCGACCTTGTAGGGCATCGAGACGCCGGGATCGACTCGGGTGCCTTGCGGGTAGATGATCAGCTGGCCGGGCTCGGCGGCCCCGGCGGCGACATCGGCCTTCATCCTGATGATGGCGGCGCCGCGCTTGCCCCGGTTGACCGGGACGCAGCCGATCTTCAGCGCGTACTGGCCAAGGAAGGGGGCGTAGATCAGCTCGCGCTTCATGATGAACTTGCCCGCCGGGACGGCGTGGAAGATCAGGATGATGTCGAGAAAGCTCTGGTGCTTGGCGGCGACGATTGCCTCGCCAGTGGGCGGGGTGCCGCGAACCTCGCAGCGCAGCCCGCACAGAAGGCGGGCCGTGAAGATCACCCAGGCGCAGTAGCTGTGCATCGCCGTGTAGGCCCCGCGCCGCGAGACCAGCGCCCAGGGGGCGAAGGCCACGGCAATGACCGCCATCGCCAGATACATCTGGATGATGAACAGCAGCGAGAGCAGCCAGCGGATCGGGGTCATGTCAGCTCTCTCAATTTCTGGAAGGCGGCGCGGCGGGTGGCGAGGAAGGCCACGATAGCGGCCAGCGGCGGCAGCGCCAAGGGCCAAAGCCAGCCGGTGCCGGTGAAGCCAAGGCCGGTCAGAAAGCCGCCCGCGGCATCGGCGGCCGGCAGGACGGCGACGCCCGCAAGGCCTGCCGCCGCCCCGATGGCGGCCCCGCCCAGAGTGCGCAGGGTGAAGCGGCGGACAAAGGCGCGGGCGATGTAGCTGTCCCTTGCGCCGATCAGGCGCAGGACGCGGATCTCTTGCGCGTTGGTCGCAAGGGCGGCGCGGGCCGCAAGCGTGATCATGGCCGCCATCGTGGCCCCGATCAGCGCGATGGAGAGGACGCCAAGCAGGCGGATCCGGCTTGCGGCCTCGGCCAGGGGGCGGCGCCAGCGGGTGTGGTCGTCCAGGATCGCGCCGGGCGCCTCGGCGGCCAGGCGCTGTTTGAGACCTTCGGAATCGTAGGGCGGGTCGGCCTCCACGACTTCGATCAGGCGCGGGATCGGCAGCGCCTTGATCGGCAGGCCGGGGCCGAACCAGGGTTCCAGCAGGCCGCGCGTCTCGTCGTCGCCGATCAGGCGGTAGCTGGCGATGCCGGGGGTGGTGGCCAGGGTGGCCATGATCGCGTCGGTCTGGATCTGGACCTGCTCGGCCGGGGCCGAGAGGCGGATGGTGGCGGTCTTTGCAAGCGCCTCGGACCAGCGGGTCGCCAGGCGGTCGGAGGCGAGCGAGAGCGCAAGCGCGAAGACGCAGAGGAAGGTCATCGCACCGGCGGTGAAGGTCGTGAGCCAGGCAGTCGGGCCAGACGGGGGGACGACCTCAAGCGCGCGGGTGGCGGGGGAGGCGGGCTTGGGCTTGGGGAACTTCACAGGTCGGCCCCCGCAAGCTGGACCCGGTGCCGGGCGATGCGCAGCACGCGGGCCGGGATCTGGGCCTTGGCCTGCCGGATCAGGTTCAGGTCGTGGGTGGCGACAAGGATGGTCTTGCCCATCTTGTTCAGTTCCACCAGCAGGGTCAGGATGCGCAAGGACATGTCCCAGTCGACGTTGCCGGTCGGCTCGTCCGCCAGGATCACGTCGGGGTCGACGATGACGGCGCGGGCCAGGGCGGCGCGCTGGCGCTCGCCCCCCGACAGTTGCGGCGGCAGCGCGTCGGCCAGGTGCTTCAGCCCGACCCAGGACAACAGGTCATCCAGGTCCTGCGGGTCGCTTTCGCGGTCCGAGACGGTGAACGGAAGCGCCATGTTGGCGGCCAGGGTCATGTGGTCAAGGAACTTGCAGTCTTGGTGCACGATGCCGATGCGGCGCCGGGTGCGGGCGATGTCGTCGCGCGAAAGCCGGGTCACGTCGTTGTCGAACAGGGTGACGCGGCCCGAGGTGGGCTTCAGCTCGGCATAGGCGAGTTTCAGGAAGGTGGATTTCCCCGCGCCCGAGGGGCCGGTCAGGAAGTGGAAGGACCCCGGTGCCAGCTTCAGCGAGACGTCGGACAGAAGCTCGCCCCCGCCATAGCTGTAGGCCACGTTTTCGAAGGTGATCACGGCTATCCCCTGCTGCCCGCTGCGTCCGGAAAACGGCATCCGTGCCGCAGCCACTGCGCTTTCCATCGCACAGGGGGAAACGATTGCACAAGAGCGAGCGACAAAGCCTTGGAACGACTGGAATTAAGGATTACAACGATTTCGGCAGCCGGAAAAAACAGGCTTGAGGGACGATGATGCGGTTGGTTTGTCCGAATTGTGAGGCCAAGTACGAGGTCCCGGAAGACGCGATCCCGGAAAGCGGGCGCGACGTGCAATGCGCCAACTGCGGGCATTCGTGGTTCCAGATGCGGCCGCGGGCGGCTGCTTCCGAAGCTGCGCCGGTCGTCGCGCCTGCCGCCGAAGCGCCAGCCGCAGCCGCCGAGATGCCAGTCGAAGCGCCAGTCGAAGTTTCTGCCGAGGCATCCGCGCCGCAGCCCGCAGCCGAGCCTGAAGCGGTGCCCGCTGACCCTGTTCCCGTCGAAACGGCGAAAGTGCCTGACGCAGCAGTCGGCATCGCGGACGCCGCGCCCCCGGTCGACGCGACGGCTCCGGCCGACGAAGCCCAGCCGCCGCGCGCCGACCCTGTGCCGCCCGTCGCGACCGAGCCCGTCGCGACCGAGCCCGTCGCCGAAGACCAAGTGGCCCCGCCGGCGGCAACCCTGACCCCACCCGCTCCGGCGCCCGAACTTGCCGACGGGCCTGCCACGCCGCCTGCGGATGCCACGCCGCCTGCGGATGCCACGGGCGCGGCCGCCTATGCAGTGGACGATTCCGTCCTGGCCATCCTGCGCGAGGAAGCCGAGCGTGAAGCCAGGGCCCGCAAGGCCGAGGCCGCAAAGCCGCTTGAGACCCAGACCGAGCTTGGGATCGACCAGGCCGTGCCAGAGGTCAGCCTGCCGCACCAGCCGGTCCAGGAAGAGGCCAGCCTGGCGGCCCGCCGCGCGCGCCTGCCCGATGTCGAAGAGATCAACTCGACCCTGCGCCCGACCGAGACGGTGGTGACCGCCGAGACCGCGGGCGATGCGGCGCCAGTGGCGGCAGAGGGCCGCAGCAGCTTTCGCAGCGGGTTTCTGGTGGTGCTGTCGCTGGCGATCCTGGGGTCGGCGGTCTATGGCAGCGCCGATGCGATTGCCGCTGCCATTCCGGCGCTGTCCGGCCTGCTGGAAGGCTACGTCGGGTTCGTGGACAGCCTGCGCCTGCAGCTTGACGGCCTGATGCAAAGCGCGACCGTGGCGATCAACGGCACCTGACGCCGCCAATTCGGCTTGCTCCGGACGGGGCGTGGCTTTATCCCTTGCGGCCAAGCCATTTCCCGCAAGGAGCTGCCATGACCAAGCCGCGTTTCGACAAGTCGAAGCTTCCCAGCCGCCATGTGACCGAAGGGCCGGAACGCGCCCCGCACCGCAGCTATTTCTATGCGATGGGGATCACGGAAGAAGAGATCCATCAGCCCTGGGTGGGCGTGGCGACCTGCTGGAACGAAGCCGCGCCCTGCAACATCTCGCTGAACCGTCAGGCCCAGGTCGTGAAACACGGCGTCAAGAAGGGCGGCGGCACCCCGCGCGAGTTCACCACGATCACCGTCACCGACGGCATCGCGATGGGGCACGAGGGGATGCGGTCCTCGCTCGCCTCGCGCGATGCGATCGCCGACACCGTGGAACTGACCATGCGCGGGCATTGCTATGACGCGATCGTGGGCCTTGCGGGCTGCGACAAGTCGCTGCCGGGGATGATGATGGCGATGGTGCGGCTGAACACGCCCAGCGTCTTCATCTACGGCGGGTCGATCCTGCCCGGCCGCTACAAGGGTCAGGACATCACCGTCCAGGACATGTTCGAGGCCGTGGGCAAGCACCAGGCCGGCGAGATGTCGGAAGCCGAGCTGGACATCATGGAGCGGGTGGCCTGCCCGTCCTCGGGTGCCTGCGGGGCGCAGTATACAGCGAACACGATGGCCTGCGTGTCGGAAGCCATCGGCCTGGCGCTGCTGAACTCCTCGTCGGCCCCGGCGCCCTACGAAAGCCGCGACCAGTTCTGCGAAGCCTCGGGCGTCGCGGTGATGAACCTGATCGAGAAGAACATCCGCGCCCGCGACATCGTGACGCGCAAGAGCCTTGAGAACGCGGCGCGGATCGTCGGCTGCACCGGCGGGTCCACCAACGCCGCCCTGCACCTGCCGGCCATCGCGCATGAGGCGGGGATCGACTTCGACCTTTTCGACGTGACCGCCTGCATGCGCGACACGCCCTATTTCGTCGACCTGCGGCCCGGTGGCCGCTATGTCGCCAAGGACCTGCACGATGTCGGCGGCGTGGCCATCGTGCTGAAGGAACTGGCGAAGGCGGGCCTGCTGCACCTGGACTGCATGACCGTCAGCGGCAAGACGCTGGGCGAAAGCCTGGACGAGATCCGGGGCGAGGCGGATGGCCGGGTGATCTATGACATCGGCTCGCCGATCACCAAGACCGGGGGCGTGGTCAGCCTGCGCGGCAACGTGGCGCCGGACGGGGCCATCGTGAAGGTCGCCGGCATGACCGAGGCCGAGCAGGTCTTCACCGGCCCGGCGCGGGTGTTCGAATGTGAAGAAGACGCCTTCGAGGCGGTGAAGAAGCGCGAATACAAGGAAGGCGAGGTCATCGTCATCCGCAACGAAGGCCCCTCGGGCGGGCCGGGGATGCGCGAGATGCTGTCGACCACGGCGGCCCTGTCCGGCCAGGGCATGGGCAAGAAGGTGGCGCTGATCACCGACGGCCGCTTCAGCGGCGCGACGCGGGGGTTCTGCGTGGGCCATGTCGGGCCGGAAGCGGCGCATGGCGGGCCGATTGCCCTGCTGCAGAACGGCGACATCATCACGCTGAACGCGCTGACGGGCGAGTTGTCGGCCAATATCTCGGACGAGGAGATGGCCCGGCGCCGCGCCGAGTGGAAAGGCCCGCGCAAGACGGCCTATACCAGCGGGGCGGTCTACAAGTTCGCCTCGATCTGCGGTGGTGCGCGCTGGGGGGCGGTGACGCATCCGGGCGCGAAGGGCGAAAGCCACGTCTACATGGACCAGTAAGGGCCGATGGCCGGCCGCATCGCGCAGTTTCTGGAGGGCTGGCATCAGCGCCGGACCGAAGGACGCTGGGAGCGGCTGGCCGACACCGCAGCCGAGCTGGACAGCTTCGAGCTGCGCGCCTTGCGGGCCGAAGCGCGAGGGATGCGGCGGCAGCTTGACCGGGTGCTGCAGGTCGCCGATGCGCGGCTGGCGGTCCCGACGCTGGCCGCCGGCCTGCCGCAGATGCCGCTGGGCACCGACTGGGTCTGGCGTCCCGACCTCTGGCGCGGGGCGCTGTGCGAAGCGGGGGCGGTTGCCGCGACCGACCGGACTGCGCTGGGCGAGGGGGTGGCGCTGTATCACGATTGCCCGCTGGGCGAGATCGTGGTGCGGCAGGTCCGCAACGACAAGCCCGAGGATCGCGCGCCTTACGGGCTGGCCATCGAGGTCTTCGGCTTCAAGGGCAGGTTCCTGTCGCTGGCGCTCAATCTGCCTGCCGCGGCCGTCGAGGGGCTGAAGTCGCGCCATCTGGTCCGCGCCGAGATGGTGATCGACTGTGACAGCACGGTGAAGGCCTTTACCCGGCTGAACATCAAGAACGGGCCAAATGTCGCGCAGCCGGTCAGCGCCATGCCGGAGACGGGCCGGGACAGGGTGGCAGAATTCGATCTGGCCTATGCCGACCTGAACGACCGACGGATCGAGCGGGCCTGGCTGGACCTGATCCTGAACGAGGCGGCGATGACCCGCATCGTGATCCGCGATCTGGTGGTCAGCCGCAGGCCTCGGGCCGAGTTGTAAGGGTGCAGGATGAAGCTTGACGACGGCAGGATTGCGGGCGGGGTCTGGGAGGCGCTGGTGACAGCGGCCGAGCCGCCCGTCATCCAGGCGCTGCACGACGGACGGGCGGTCGAGGGGGTGCAGGTCCAGCCGGTGCCGGGTCAGCCCGGACGCTTTGCCCTGCGGGTGCCGATCCCGTCCTGGGTGCTGAACGAGGGCCTGCAGACGATCCTGGTTCAGTCCGGCGGGCAGACGGTGGCGACGGTGGCCCTGGTCGCCGGTCAGCCGCTGGACGGGGACATCCGGGCGGAGCTGAGCCTGTTGCGCGCGGAACTGGACCTCTTGAAGCGCGCTTTCCAGCGCCACGTGCGCGAGGGCTAAGCCTCGTCGTGCGACTTCGTCTTCTCCTCGGGGGTGGACCGGCGAGGAGGGACGAAGTCCACGACGAGCCTTGGATCAGAGCTGGGACAAGAGGTGCTCACCCGCCGAGATCTCGCAGCCGGTGCCGGTTTCCGGGTTGAACTTCGTGACCACGCCGTCTTCGGCCAGCAGCGAGTAGCGCCTGGACCGGGCGAAGAATCCCAGATGCGGCACGTCGAAGGTCTGGCCGATGGCCTTGGAGAAGCTGGCATCGGCGTCGCCCAGCATGGTGATCCCGGCGGCAGTGGCGCCGGTCGCCTCGCCCCAGGCTTTCATCACGAAGGGATCGTTCACGGCAACGCAGATGATCTCGTCGATGCCCTTGTCCGCGAATTTCGGCGCGGTGCGGATGAAGCTGGGGACATGCGCGGTGGAACAGGTGCCGGTGTAGGCGCCCGGCAGCCCGAAGATCACGACCTTGCGGCCCTTGAGCTTGTCCGAGAGCTTCACCGCCTCGGCCCCGGCGTCGCCCATGTGCAGAAGTGTGGCGTCGGGAAGTCTGGCACCTTTGGCGATCGTCATTTTCAACTCCTCTTGGTCGCGGCGCGTTGCACCTGTTGCGCCTTGGGTTATAGGGTCCGCCCCGGAACATGCCAGAGGGGGAAGTGCCATGCGGGTGGTGATTGTCGGGGCCGGGCAGGCGGGGGCGGCCTTGGCCGCGAAGCTGCGGGCCTTGGGCCACCAGGGCGAGATCGTCATGCTGGGCGACGAGCCCGCGCCACCCTATCAGCGGCCTCCGCTGTCGAAGGCCTACCTGCTGGGCGAGATGGAAGAAGATCGCCTTTGGCTGCGCGCACCGGAGTTCTGGGCCGAGAACGGGGTGGAGCTGCGGCTGGGGCAGGCGGTGACGGCGATCGATCCAACGGCAAGGACGGTGACCGTGGGAGGAGAGCCGCTGGAGTATGACCATCTGGCGCTGACCACGGGGTCGACGCCCCGGCGGTTGCCTGCATCTGTCGGCGGCTCGCTGGAGGGGGTTTATACCGTCCGCACCCTGGCCGATGTCGACGCGATGCGGGGCGAGTTCCGGCCTGGCCGCAAGGTCATCATCGTCGGCGGCGGCTACATCGGGCTGGAGGCGGCGGCGGTGGCCTCGAAGCTGGGGCTGGATGTGACCGTGCTGGAAATGGCCCCGCGCATCCTGCAGCGCGTCGCCTCGCCCGAGACCTCGGATTACGTGCGCGCGCTGCACCAGGCGCATGGGGTCAAGGTGCTGGAATCGACGGGGCTGAACCGGCTGGTCGGTGACGAACGGGTGGCGGGCGCTCTGCTGACGGATGGGCGTCAGCTGCCGGCGGATTTCGTGATCGTGGGGGTCGGCATCACGCCGAACACCCATCTGGCCGAGATGGCGGGGCTGGCCATCGACAACGGCATCGCGACGGACGAGCTGGGCCGGACCTCGGACCCCTCGATCTGGTCGGCGGGGGATTGCGCGTCGTTCCCGTGGCAGGCCGGGCGCATCCGGCTGGAATCGGTCGGCAATGCCATCGACCAGGCCGAGGCGGTGGCGGCGAACATCCTTGGCGCGGGTGTGCCCTATCAGGCGAAGCCGTGGTTCTGGTCGGACCAGTACGACCTGAAACTGCAGATCGCCGGGCTGAACATCGGCTACGACCACATCGTCACCCGCAAGGGTGAAGGCGACGTGGCAAGCTTCTGGTACTACCGGGGCGCGGAGCTGCTGGCCGTGGACGCGATGAACGACAGTCGCGCCTACATGGTGGGCAAGCGGCTGATCGAGATGGGCAAGTCCCCCGCGCCCGAGGTGATCGTCTCGACCCCCGACCTGAAGGCCTTGCTCAAGGCCTGACTTTTCCCCTGTGGGGAGTTTACCGGAGACGCGATGCGGATCATTGGCGGCAATCGACGTGGCCTGAAGCTTGCCGAGGTTGGCGAGGGCGATGCTGCGGCGCATCTGCGGCCGACCTCGGACCGGGTGCGCGAGGCGATCTTCAACCTCTTGATCAATGCCCACGGCAACCCGGTCACGGGCGCGCGGGTGCTGGACCTGTTCGCGGGGACCGGCGCGCTGGGGCTGGAGGCGCTGAGCCGGGGGGCGTTGCAGGCGACCTTCGTGGATGACGGGGCCAAGGCGCTGGCGCTGATCCGGGCGAACATCGCCAGGATGCGGGCTGAAGGCGAGACGCGGGTGATCCGGCAGGACGCGCGTCGGCTGGGGCCGAATGCCGGGGCGGGATACGGGCTGGTGTTCCTCGACCCGCCGTATGGCAAGGGCCTGGGCGAGGCGGCCCTGGCGGCGGTGCTGGCCGGGGGATGGCTTTCGCCAGGGGCGATGGTGGTCTGGGAGGAAGGAGCGGCCCCGGCGGTGCCCGAGGGCTTTTCCGTCACGGACCAACGCAAGTATGGCGATACCGTCGTGACCCTGTTGGAAGCAACCGCATGACCCGTCCCGAAGCCGTGCTGTTCGACTGCGACGGAGTGGTCATCGACAGCGAGGGGCCGACGCTGGCGCTGTTCGTCGAGGAACTGGCGGCACATGGCTTGCCGCTGACGCTGGAGGCCTTCGAGGCGGATTACCTGGGCCAGACGGTCGAGATGGTGGCCCGGCAGGCAACCGCGGCAGGCGCGCGACTGCCAGACGGGTGGGTGGCGCATTTCTACGCGCGGATGAATGGCCTGCTGATCGCCGGGGTGCCTTTGGTGCCGGGTCTGGAGGCGGTGCTGGACCGGCTGGACGCGGCGCAGGTTCCCTATGCGATCGGCTCGAACGGGTCGCTGGCGAAGATGAAGATCACGCTTGGCCAGCACGGGATCGAGGGGCGGTTCCGGGCGGTGCTGTCGGGGCAGGCCCTGGGCGCGCCAAAGCCTGCGCCGGATGTCTATCTGGCAGCGGCAGCGGCTTGTGGCGTGCGACCGCAGGCTTGCGTGGTGATCGAGGACAGCGCGATGGGCGCGCGGGCGGCGCTGGCGGCGGGGATGCGCTGCCTTGGCTATGCAGGGCACGGGCCGGGGACGGCGACGGCGCAGTCGGTGGCGGCGCTGGGCGTGCCGCTGTTTCACCGGATGGAAGAGTTGCCGGGTCTGCTGGGGATCGGTGCGCTGTAGCGCACCCTAGTCCTGAACCAGCATCAGAGTTTGCGGCGGGCGCGCAGGGCGGCGCCGATGGTGCCGTCGTCAAGGTAGTCAAGCTCGCCGCCGATGGGCACGCCTTGCGCGAGGGTGGTGATCTGCGCGTCGGTGCCCGCCAGCGCGTCGGCGATGTAATGGGCCGTCGTCTGCCCGTCGACGGTGGCGTTTAGGGCGAGGATGACCTCTCGCGTCTTCTCCTCGGTCACGCGGGCGACAAGGCGGGGGATGCCCAGTTCGTCGGGGCCGATGGCGTCCAGGGCCGACAGGGTGCCGCCAAGCACGTGATAGCGGCCCTTGAACGCTTGTCCACGCTCCATCGCCCAGAGGTCGGCGACGTCTTCGACCACGCAGATCTCGCCGGTCGCGCGGGCAGGGTTGGCGCAGATGCCGCAGACCTCGGTCGTGGAGATGTTGCCGCACAGGCTGCACTCCCTGGCCGCAAGGGCGACCTCGGCAAGAGACTGGGCGAGGGGGGCCATCAGCTGTGCGCGCTTCTTCAACAGGACCAGCACCGCGCGGCGGGCGGACCTTGGCCCAAGGCCGGGAAGCCGGGCCATCAGCTCGATCAGCGCCTCGATGCCGGTCTCGTCCCTGGACATCAGAACGGCAGCTTCATGCCCGGCGGGATGCCCATCGCTTCGGCCAGGCGGGACATTTCCTGCTCGCTGCGCGCCCGTGCCTTCAGTTGCGCATCGTGGATCGCGGCAAGGATCAGGTCCTCGACCACTTCCTTTTCGCTGGCGACCAGGATCGAGGGGTCGATGTCCAGCCCGGTAACCTCGCCTTTCGCGGTGGCGCGGGCCTTGACGAGGCCGGCCCCGGCTTCGCCCACCACCACGATGCGGGCGAGGTCCTCCTGCATCTCGGCCAGCTTGCCCTGCATTTCCGTCGCGGCCTTCATCATCTTGGCCATGTCGCCAAATCCGCCCAGACCTTTCAGCATGTCGTTCTCCGTCTGTTTCCCATGAGATACGGGCTGCGGGGGCAGGGTGCAAGGTTACGTCATGGCGCGAAAGAGCATTCGGCGCGAAAGAGCATTCGGCGCGGGATGAAGCCGTTGGCGCGGAAGAAGGCGTGGGCGTCGGTGTTCGCTTCCCAGGTGTCGAGCAGGATCTCGTCGGCTTGCAACTCGCGGGCAAGCTGTCTTGCGGCTTGCAGCAGCGCGCGGCCCTGGCCCCTGCGGCGGGCG
>Ga0208735_100109_pt1 | contig 47912 bp, 57 predicted proteins | sample Subbio12Aug_8Aab_FD_184829 | JGI IMG/M metagenome (GOLD analysis project Ga0208735, IMG submission 184829) | Serpentinite rock and fluid subsurface biosphere microbial communities from McLaughlin Reserve, California, USA - CR12Aug_8Aab (SPAdes) | ecosystem: Environmental > Terrestrial > Deep... | reverse complement strand
CATCCCCGCCATCCTGAACGAAGTGACCCGCCACAAGACCACCCTCATCTTCCACAACACCCGCGCCCAGGCCGAGCTTTTCTTCCACGACCTCTGGCTTGCCAACACCGACGACCTGCCCATCGGCATCCACCACGGCTCCCTCTCCCGCGAACAGCGCGAACGGGTGGAACAGGCCATGACGGCCGGGGCGCTCCGCGCCGTCGTCTGCACCGGCTCGCTCGACCTCGGGCTTGACTGGGGCGATGTCGATCTGGTGATCCAGGTCGGCGCGCCGAAGAACGTCAAACGCCTCGTCCAGCGCATCGGCCGCGCCAACCACCGCTACAACGCGCCCTCGAAGGCGCTCCTGGTCCCCGCCAACCGCTTCGAGGTCGTCGAATGCCAGGCAGCGCTGGATGCCGTCCGCGCCCATACCCTCGACGGCGAACCGCGCGGCCCCGGCCCGCGCGATGTCCTGTGCCAGCACATCCTCGCCACCGCCTGCGCCGGGCCGTTCGACGCCGAGGCCCTCTACGCCGAAGTCACCACCGCCGGCCCCTATGCCGCGCTGACCAGACCGGAATTCGACGCCTGCCTCGATTTCACCGCCACCGGCGGCTACGCGCTGAAAGCCTACGACCGCTGGCAACGCCTGAAGCAGACCCACGGCAGATGGCACCTGCGCGACCCCCGCGCCGCCGCCCTCATCCGCCAGAACCTCGGCACCATCATCGACATCGAGACGCTGAAAGTCCGCCTCCGCGGCCACGGCGCGCCTTTGGGCGAGGTCGAGGAAAGCTTCGCCGCAACCCTCACCCCCGGCGACACCTTCCTGATCGGCGGCCAGATCGTCCGCTACGAGGGCTTGCGCGAAATGACGGTCGAGGTCTCCAGGTCCCCCGGCCGCGACCCCAGGGTCGCCGTCTTCAACGGCACCAAGTTCGCCACCTCGACCCTCCTGACCGACCGCATCCTGGAAATCCTCCAACAACCCAGCTGGCCCGACCTCCCCGCCCACACCGCCCAGTGGCTAAGCCTTCAGCGCGAGGTCTCCCGCCTCCCCGACCCCCACTCCCTGCTCCTCGAATCCTTCCCGCATGACGGGCGCGAACACCTCGCCGTCTACGGCTTCGCAGGCCGCAACGCCCAGCAAACCCTCGGCCTTCTCGTCACCAAACAGATGGAATCCCAGGGCCTTGCCCCCTTGGGCTTCGTCGCCACCGACTATGCCACCCTCATCTGGGGTCTCGACCCCGTGACCGACCCCGCTCCCCTCTTCGACCTCGCCACCCTCCGCGATGGCCTCGACACCTGGCTCTCTGGCAACGCCGTGATGAAGCGCACCTTCCGCAACACCGCCATCATCGCGGGCCTCATCGAACGCGCCCACCAGGGCCGCCGCAAGTCCGGGCGCCAGGCCACCTTCTCCTCCGACATCCTCTACGACACGCTGCGGAAATACGATCCCGACCACCTTCTTCTCCAGATCACCCGCGACGAAGCCCTCCGTGGCCTCATCGACTTCTCCCGCATCGAAGCCCTGCTCGCCCGCGTCGGCCCCAACATCACCCTCGTCCGCCGCCCCCGTGTCACCCCCCTCGCCGCCCCGCTCTTCTTCGAACCGGGCCGCATCCCGGTCCAGGGCGAAGGCCGCGAGCGTCTTGCAAGTGCGCAAGCGCAAGCCCTGATGGAAGCCGCAGGCCTCGCCTGACCATTCATACTGGTGCAAATATCCCCGCCGGAGGCCCGACACTTGCCACGGGCGCCGCGCCAAGGCATCACGCAGCCCATGCACCACGCGCTCTTCTTCCACGGCGAAACGCTGCACCTGATGCCCTCCGGCGCCCTCTTCTGGCCCGCGCGGAAGACGCTTGCCGTCTCCGACCTCCACTTCGGCAAATCCGAACGCCTCGCCCGCCGGGGCGGGTCGCTCCTTCCCCCCTACGAGACCCAGGCCACGCTGGAAAAGCTCGACCGCGACCTCGAATACACCCGGGCCGACAGTGTCATCTGCCTTGGCGACAGCTTCGACGATCTTGCCGCGCTGGATGGGATGGAGGAAAGCGCTCGCCTCTGGCTCGCCCGCCTCATGGCCGGCAAGGACTGGACCTGGATCACCGGCAACCACGACCCCGGCCCGATCGAGATCGGCGGAACGCATCGGGCCGATCTCAAGGTCTACCCGTTTACCTTCCGCCACATCGCACAAGCAGGGGAAAAGGCCGAGATCTCAGGCCACTATCATCCGAAAGCCAGACTTGCCGGGCAGACGAAGCCCTGTTTTCTCGCCGACGCGAACCGCCTGGTCATGCCCGCCTACGGCGTCTACACCGGCGGCCTTCGCGCGCATGACGCGGCCCTGACCGCGCTCATGGCAAGGGACGCGCTGGCGATCCTGACCGGCCCCCGCGTCCTCGCGATGCCGATGCCCAGATAGCGCGCGGGTAGGGTGGGCGATATCGCCCACCTTACGCCTGCGCATCAGTTTCAGGCCGTCAGCCCCTCCGGCTCGGCCAGCCCGTTGGCCCGGCAGCAGGCGGTCAGCGTGTTGGCCAGCAGGCAGGCAATCGTCATCGGCCCTACCCCGCCCGGAACCGGAGTGATCGCCCCCGCCACCGCCGCGGCACTTTCATAATGCACGTCGCCCACCAGCCTTGCCTTGCCGGCCCGCTCGATCCGGTTGATGCCGACGTCAATCACCGTCGCGCCCGGCTTTACCATCTCGCCGGTGATCATCTCGGGCCGCCCCACCGCTGCCACCAGGATATCCGCCCGACGACAAACCTCGGCCAGGTCCTTGGTCCGCGAATGGGCAATCGTCACCGTGCAGCTGTCGCCCAGCAAGAGCTGGGCCATCGGCTTGCCCACGATGTTCGACCGCCCCACCACGACGGCGTTCAGCCCTGCCAGCTTGCCGTGGTGATCCCGCAGCATCATCAGGCACCCCAGCGGCGTGCAGGGCACCATCGACTTCTGCCCGGTCCCCAGCAAGCCGACGTTCGAAATGTGAAATCCGTCCACGTCCTTGGCCGGGTCGATCCGGTTGATCACCAGCTCGGAATTCAGATGCCCCGGCAGCGGCAGTTGCACCAGAATCCCATGCACTGCCGGGTCGGCGTTCAGCTTGTCGATCAGCGCCAGCAGCTCCGCCTCACCCGCCTCGGTCGGCAGCCGATGTTCGAATGATGCCATTCCGACCTCGATGGTCGAGGCATGCTTGTTCTTCACATAGACCTTCGAGGCCGGGTCCTCGCCCACCAGCACCACGGCCAGCCCCGGCACCAGGCCGTTCTCCTCCTTCAGACGTGCCACATGCTCTGCGACCCGAGCGCGCACATTCGCCGCAAAAGCCTTGCCGTCGATCACCTTGGCCGTCATCCCGTATCCTCCGCTCATACCGCAGCCGCAAAGGCCGTGCGGTAATGTTCCATCTGCAATTGCGTCGCCAGCACCGCGTTCTTCATCAGGATCGCCACCGTCACCGGCCCGACCCCGCCGGGAACCGGAGTGATCCAGCCCGCCACCTCGGCGCAACTGGCAAACTCGGCATCGCCCACCGTCCTGGTGTTTCCGTCAGAATCGGCTATCCGGTTGATCCCGATGTCGATCAGCGCGGCGCCCGGCTTCAGCATCTCGCCCCGAACCAGACCGGGCTTTCCCACCGCCACGAACACCGCATCCGCCGCGCGACTGTGCACCGCGACCTGCCGCGTCATGTGGTGGCAGACCGTCACAGTCGCCCCCAGCCCCATCATCAGAAAGGCGATCGGCTTGCCGACGATCTCGGAATGGCCGATCACGCAGACATCCAACCCTTCCATCTTCAGGGGCAGGGTCTTCAGGATTTCCACTGCCGCCACCGCCGTGCAGGGGCCAAGCGTCAGGTCATTGTAGACGATGTTGCCGATGGACGAGGGGTGCATCCCCTCCACGTCCTTCATCGGATGCACCGCCTTCTGCAGCGCCTTCACCGGGATATGCGCGGGCAAAGGCCGCTGGATGATGATCCCGTTGACCCGCGGGTCCGCGTTCAGCCCCGCCAGCACGCCCTGCAACTGCTCCAGGCTGATGCTTTCGGGGTAGTTCCGCGCCTCGAAACCGACGCCCGCGGCTTCCGCCGATTTCTGCTGGTTGCGGACATACAACTCCGCCGCCGCCACATCGCCGACCGAGATCGACACCAGCCGCGGCGCCCAGCCCAGGGCGGTCAGCCGCCCGGCCTCGGCCCTCGTCTCGTCTCGCATCCGGGCCGCGATGGCCTTGCCGTCGATCAGTGTGGCAGTCATCGCGCCCCTGCTTTCATCCTTTTCGCAGACTGTCCGGCCCCAGCCTGTTTTCCTCGCGGGCGATGGACCAGTCGATCAGCCGCCGCCACAGCTTTTCCACCAACTCGGGCGGCAGCCCATAGGTCTCGGCATGGGCGCGCACGTTCGACACCACTTCTTCCACCCGTGACCCGATCCGCGCCGGCAGGTCGACCTCGGCCTTGATCTCGGCCGCGCGGTCGATATAGGCCGCCCGCTCCGCGAACAGCCGGACGAGGTCTTCGTCCAGCCGGTCGATCTCAGCCCGGATCTCGGCCATCGTCTTGCAGTCGGCGGGTTTCAGCATCGGACGCTCCCTTCGCAGGCTGCCCCCGAGATAAGGCGGCAGCCCGGAAAGGGCAATGCGACCGCTTAGAACAGCCCCTCGACGTTGCCCTGGTCGTTCAGCCGGATCACTTCGGCCGACGGCACCTTGGGCAGACCCGGCATGGTCATGATCTCGCCGCAGATCGCGACGATGAAGCCCGCGCCGGCCGACAGCCGCACTTCGCGCACCGGGACCGTGTGGCCGGTCGGAGCACCCCGCACTGTCGGATCGGTGGTGAAGCTGTACTGCGTCTTCGCCACACAGATCGGCAGGTGGCCATAGCCTGCCGCTTCCCAGGTCCGCAGCTGGTCGCGGATCGACTTGTCGGCGATCACCTCGTCAGCGTGGTAGATGCGCTTGGCGATGGTTTCCAGCTTCTGGAACAGCGGCATCGCATCCGGGTACAGCGGCGCAAAGTTGGCCGAGCCCGATTCCGCCATCTGCACGACCTTCTTCGCCAGCTCCTCGATCCCTTCGGAACCCAGCGCCCAATGCTTGCACAGGATCGCTTCAGCACCCTGCTCGGCGACATAGGCCTTCACCGCCGCGATTTCAGCATCGGTGTCGCTGTAGAAGTGGTTGATCGCGACGACGACCGGCACGCCGAACGACTTCACGTTGGCGATGTGACGGCCGAGATTCGGGCACCCCTTCTTCACGGACTCGACATTCTCGGTCCCAAGGTCGGCCTTCGCCACGCCGCCGTTCATCTTCATCGCCCGCACTGTCGCGACGATCACGGCAGCCGAGGGCTTCAGCCCCGCCTTCCGGCACTTGATGTCGAAGAACTTTTCGGCGCCCAGGTCGGCCCCGAACCCGGCTTCGGTCACGACATATTCGCCCAGCTTCAGCGCGGTCTTCGTCGCGATGACACTGTTGCACCCATGCGCGATGTTGGCAAAGGGGCCGCCGTGCACGAAGGCCGGGTTGTTCTCCAGCGTCTGCACGATGTTCGGCTGCATCGCGTCCTTCAGCAGAACCGTCATCGCGCCGTCGGCCTTGATGTCACGGGCGTAGATCGCCTTCTTCTCGCGGGTGTAGGCCACGACAATGTCGCCCAGCCGCTTTTGCAGGTCGTCCAGGTCGTTCGACAGGCACAGGATCGCCATGACTTCCGAGGCGACGGTGATGTCGAACCCGGTCTGGCGCGGGAAGCCGTTGGCGACGCCGCCCAGGTTCACCACGATGTCGCGCAGCGCGCGGTCGTTCATGTCCATCACCCGGCGCCAGACGATGCGGCGCTCGTCGATGTGCAGCTCGTTGCCCCAGTAGATGTGGTTGTCGATCATCGCCGCCAGCAGGTTGTGGGCCGAGGTGATCGCGTGGAAGTCGCCGGTGAAGTGAAGGTTCATCTCCTCCATCGGCACGACCTGCGCCATCCCGCCGCCCGCAGCGCCGCCCTTCATCCCGAAGTTCGGGCCAAGGCTCGCTTCGCGGATGCAGACCACGGCCTTCTTGCCGATCCGGTTCAGCCCGTCGCCCAGCCCCACGGTGGTCGTCGTCTTGCCCTCGCCCGCCGGAGTCGGGTTGATCGCCGTCACCAGGATCAGCTTGCCATCCGGACGCCCCGCCAGCGACTTGATGAACTCCTGGCTGACCTTGGCCTTGTCGTGCCCATAGGGCAGCAGGTGCTCCGACGGGATGCCCAGCTTGGCCCCGATCTCCATGATCGGCTTCTTTTTCGCTTCGCGTGCAATCTCGATGTCGGTCTTGAAGGCCATGTGCGTCTCCCCAGTGGGCTTATGTGCGGGCAAATTGTGCCATTTGCGACGTGATACCGGGCCGGAGGCGCTAGTCGAAGGCGTTTTGCGACCTAAACCCCGCGAAATTCGCCGTGTCTCGTTTCCGATACGAAACTGCGGAACATTTATGCGAATCCATCAGCCCGCAGAACGTTCATTCCACGCGACTCGGCCCCCAGGGCCGCTGCGCCGGGAGGTGCAGGCGCATCACGTCGCCCAGCCGCAGGACGCCCTCGCGTTCGACCCAGGCCGTGACACCCCGCTTGCCCTCGGCCGCGCGCTTGAAGCCCTTGCCCTGCCCCGGCAGAGCCTTCTCGATGGTCACCGCAGGTTCCTGACAGGGCAGGTTCTCCATGTCGACGACCAGCGTCACCCCGTCCGGCCCCTGCAACCGGCTCGAGGGCGGCAGGTGCGTCAGGTCCGGGATGCCTTCCAGCACCAGCGAGGCCCCGACCCAGGCGTAATCCATCGCGGCCAACCCCATGTCGCGGGCCACCTCGGCCATCTCCTCGGCGCTGACCACGCACAGCTGCCGAACGTTCCGGATCGTCGTGTTGCGCGGATGCTGCTTCAACACCCGACTGCAAGACGGCCGGGTCAGCCCGGCATGGACCTCGCCCTCGAATCCCGCAAAACTCAGCGGCATCACCTCCAGCGGAACCGAGGTGATCACCAGTTTCTCCACCGGCACCGGCTGGTAGCCCAGCCAGACGACGCGGGCCGCGTAGGCAGAGGGGACAAGTGCGGGCATTCAGGGCCTCATGGACAACGAACGGAAGCGCCCGAACCCGGGGCGGGCAGTCGGGCTGACGCTACAGCCACTTCTTCCACCGGAAGATCGTATAGGGAACCAGCGCCGACATCACCATCATCCCCAGCGCCATCGGATAACCCCAGGTCCACCCCAGTTCCGGCATGTAATCGAAGTTCATGCCATAGATACTGGCGATCAGCGTCGGCGGCAGGAAGACGAAGGCGACGACCGAGAATACCTTGATCACGTCCGACTGCCGGATGCTGATCACCCCCAGGGTCGCATCCAGCAGGAATCGGACCTTCTCGGCCTGAGCCGCCGCCACCTCGCGCAGGGACCGGACGTCCTGCAAATGCGCCTGAGCGATGGGCATCTGTCGCGCATTCAGGCAGGGGCCCTCTGCCGCTTCGGGCGTCGCCGTCAGGTAGGTCAGGATCCGCAGGATCGTCGCCAGGCTTTCGTTGACCCGGCCATTCATCGCTTCGGCCCGCCCGATCCGCTGCAACACCGCGCCCAGCGTCTCGGCCCGACCCGAGGGGCGGTGCGCCGCGAAGATCGCCTTCGACAGCAGTTCGTGCTGACGTGCCTCGCCCTCCAGGATGTCGGCCAGTCGGTCGACGATGGCCTCCAGCAGCCCCATCAGCGCATCGAGACCGTTCTCCAGCACCGTGTCGTGCCGCGCCGCCCAGTCGGCGAAATAGCCCAGCGACCGGGGATGGTGGTAATGCACCGTGACCAGCCGGTCGGGCCGCACGGCGAAGGTCACCGGACCGATCTCGGCCTCGCGCGCCTCGGGGCTGGCAATGACCTGCGCGGTCAGGAACAATGCTCCATCGTCGCGATAGATGCGGGAAGAGACCTCGATCTCCTGCATGTCCTCGCGGGTGGGGATGTCCAGCGCCAGGACCGCTTCCACGGCATCTTCCTCGGCGTCGGTCGGGACCTCAAGGTCGATCCACAGCGCCTCGGACAGATGGCGGTTCGACAGGTCCAGCTTCTCCAGCCGCGCGCCCCTGGTTGCATATGCCGTGATCATCCAATGTCTCCCTTGCCGCCGCGCAGATTAGCGGCAGGGGCGACAAAGCAAAAGGCCCCGACGGTGCGGGGCCTTTCCTTGGTTACAGCGGTGCCGGTTCCGGGTCCGTCCCCGGCTTCTTCGTGCGCCCCCGCGTCTTGGGGATCGCCGCGACCGAGGCCGAACCGCCGCCCGACGAGGGTTTGTCGGCATTGTCACCGCCGCCCAGAGTCTCACCTGCGACAACCTTGCGGATCTCGTCGCCGGTCAGCGTCTCATACTCCAGCAGGCCCTTGGCAAGACGTTCCCATTCTTCCTGCTTCTCCAGCAGGATGCGTCGGGCGGTCTCGTAGCCTTCGTCGATGAGGCGCTTCACTTCCTGTTCGATCAGCCGCTTGGTCTCGGCCGAAACCGAGAAGCCTCCGGTGTTGCCGGTATAGCCGTCCGCCGCCTCGGCATAGTCGATGTTGCCCACGACATCCGACATCCCCCAGCGCAGCACCATCGCCCGCGCCAGCGCGGACGCCTGCTGGATGTCGCCCGACGGCCCGTTCGACACCGAATCCGGCCCGTACTTGATGATCTCGGCCGCCTTGCCCGCCATCGTCATCGCAATGCGCTCTTCGCACTGGTCACGGTGCCAGTTCAGCCGGTCGATCTCCGGCAGGCTCATCACCATGCCAAGCGCACCGCCGCGCGGGATGATCGTCGCCTTGTAGACCGGGTCGCATTTCGGCAGCGCCATGCCGACGATGGCGTGGCCGGCCTCGTGGTACGCCGTCATTTCCTTCTGCTCGGGCGTCAGCACCATGCTGCGGCGCTCGGCGCCCATCATGACCTTGTCCTTGGCATTCTCGAAGTCGATCATGGTGACGAACCGGCGCCCGTTTCGCGCCGCCATCAGCGCGGCCTCGTTCACCAGGTTCATCAGGTCGGCACCACTGAACCCCGGCGATCCCCTGGCAATGGTCCGCAGATCGACATCCGGTCCCAGCGGCACCTTGCGGGCATGGACCGACAGGATCTTCTCGCGGCCCTTGATGTCGGGGTTCGGCACGTGGATCTGGCGGTCGAAACGTCCCGGACGCAGCAAGGCCGGGTCCAGCACGTCCTTGCGGTTCGTCGCGGCGATGATGATCACACCCTCGTTCGCCTCGAAGCCGTCCATTTCCACCAGAAGCTGGTTCAGCGTCTGCTCACGCTCGTCGTTGCCGCCGCCGATGCCGACACCGCGCGCACGGCCCACGGCGTCGATCTCGTCGATGAAGACGATGCAGGGCGCGTTCTTCTTCGCCTGTTCGAACATGTCGCGCACACGGGACGCACCCACGCCCACGAACATTTCCACGAAGTCCGACCCCGAGATGGTGAAGAACGGCACCCCCGCCTCACCCGCGATCGCGCGGGCCAGCAGCGTCTTGCCGGTGCCGGGAGGACCGACCAGCAGCGCGCCCTTCGGAATCTTCCCGCCCAGACGGCTGAACTTCTGCGGGTTGCGCAGGAACTCGACGATCTCTTCCAGCTCTTCCTTGGCCTCGTCGATGCCCGCCACGTCGTCGAACGTCACCCGGCCCTGCTTTTCGGTCAGAAGCTTGGCCCGGGACTTCCCGAACCCCATCGCGCCGCCACGCCCGCCGCCCTGCATCCGGTTCATGAAGTAGATCCAGACGCCGATCAGCAACAGGAACGGCAGGAAGCTCAGCAGCACCGACACAAAGCCGGACTGAGCCTGCGGCTCGGCCTCGACCTCGACGCCCTTGCTGATCAGCTCGCGCGACAGGTTCTCGGTGACCTGATCACCCGGCGGCTTGATCGTGACGTACGAGGTGCCGTCCTGGCCGACGACCACAAGCCTTTCGCCGTCCATCACCACCTTGCTGACCTGCCCGGCGTCCACCCGCTCGATGAAATCGGAATAGGACAGCGAGCGCGACGACATCGTCGTCTGGTTGCCCGAAAACAGCTGGAACAGCGCCATGACCAGAATCAACAGCACGACCCAGAACGCGATATTGCGTGCATTACCCAATGCAGGGATCTCCTGAATGCGCCCCCGGCCCCCAGACGGGGCCGAAGCGGCTTTGGCTTAAGATAAACCTTTGGGGCCGGTGTTCAATCCACTAACGGCGAAGTATGAACGGGCGCTGAAGATGCGCGGTCCAACCGGCGGAAAGCCCCGCTCCTGGCGCAGCGCGCAGCCTGTCGCCCTCCCAGACGCCCGGAGTCACCAGCAACACCTCCCGCGGCAGCCCCGCCTTCCGCCAGTCCTTGACCTGCCGCAACCCGTCAGCCCCGAGCGCGCGCACCTCGCCCTCAGGCCCCTCGCACTCGGGCCCCTCGACCAGCCAGCGCCCGTCCCAGACCGCGCCCACAGGAACCGCGGGCCCCACGGCCCTTGGCTCTTTCATCAGCCAGCCCTGCCGTGCCCGACACCCCGCCAAGGTCGCATCCCGCCCCGCGCGCAACGCGTCCATCAGCCGCGCCAGCTCGGCTGCCCGTGGCGCATACTCCGCCCCCGAAAGCCACAGCACCCCGGCCACCACGATTTGCCGCTGCACTTCGACAGGTTCTGCCCACAAGGCTGGCTCCAGCCACAAGGCCCCGGAGTCTTCCCGCACCAGGGCGCCCGCCGCATCTGCCACTTGCACCGCAAGCGCGGCCTGGACCTGCGCCAGATTGCCCGCGACCTCCGCCAGGGTCCTGGCGGTGATCCCCAGCGGAGCCAGCAGCGCCAAGGCCTTGCGCGCCTTCACCCTGGCGAAGCGGTCGTTCTCGTTCGTGGGGTCATCCACCCAGCCGATCGCCTTGGCGCGCAACCAATCCCGCAACTCCGAACGCCCCGCCGCCAGCAGCGGCCGGACGAAGCGGACTCCGTTCTCGTCCCAGGCAGACCGCATCCCCGACAGCCCGGCCACCCCCGCCGACCGCGCCAGCCCCATCAGCACCGTCTCGGCCACATCGTCCTGCGTATGACCCAAAGCCACAACGCCGATCCCCCGCGACAGCGCCCAGTCGCGGATCAAACCCGTCCGTGCCCGCCGGGCCGCGTCCATCAGGTTGCCGGGGACAACGCCATGCGTCCAGACCCGGACCTCATGCCGCACTCCAAGAGCGCGACAGACCTCGCCCACGGCGGCCGCCTCGGCTGCACTTTCGGCCCGCAGCCGGTGATCCACCGTCACCGCCTCGACCCGGCAGCCCGCCCGCAGACACAGATGCAGAAGGGCGGTGGAATCCCCACCGCCCGAAAGCGCCACGCCAATGGTCCGGTCCGCTGGAAGCGCCGCCCGGATCAGCCCGACCAGCCGCCCCCCTGGGTCTACTGGCACTGAAATCCCTGCATCGCCACAGTCGCCTGCGTCGCCGCCATGCTGCCGGGGAAGCGCGTGCCGACCTCGGCCAGCGTCACGCAAGCCTCGGGCACCTGGCCCAGGGCCCCCAACCCCTCGCCCAGTTTCAGCAGCGCATCCGCCGCCAGCGGCCCCTCGGGCGCGGCCGAGAACGCGTCAAGGTAGGCCCGCGCCGCACCCGCCGTGTCGCCCATCTGGGTCAGCGCGTCGCCGCGCAGGAAATGCGCCTCGGGGACTAGCGGTCCGCCAGGATAGGATTGGGCATAGGTCGCAAAGAGCGCTGCAGCACCGGGAAAGTCACCTTGACCGAGCACCTCCTTGGCCCGGTCAAAGTCCTGCTGCTCTGCCACCGCAAGTTCCGCGCCACCCGTCGCCGGCGCCGCCCCCGCTCCCGCCACCGGAGCCACAGCCGCGCCCGTGCCGCCGCCCAGCGCCGGAGTGGCACCCAGAGTCGCCGGGTCACAGCCTTCGGTCACCTCGCACAAGCGGTACTCGATGTCGCCGATCCGGTTGGTCCCGTCCGAAACCACCCGGTTCAGCTTCAGCTCGACTTCCTCGGTCCGCGCGGTCAGCCGTGCCAGCGTCGCCTCGATCGTGTCCATCCGGGTCAGCGCATCGCCCCCGGCGGCACCGCTGGTCGCGGCCCCGGTCGAGACAAGCTCGGCCTTCAGCGCGTTGAACTCGGCCGCCAGGGCGGACAGCTCGGCGCGGATATCGGCAAGCGTCTGCGCCCGGTCCTGGGCATGACCCAGGACCGGCAGCAGGCACAGCGCCACGGCAAGACCAAGACGGCGCATCAGGTCAGACCCCGGCGCCAGCCGAAAGCACGGTCACCGAGCGGCGGTTCTGCGACCAGCAGGCCTCGTCGGAACAGACCTTGATCGGGCGTTCCTTGCCGTAGCTGATGGTCCGCAGCCGGTTCGCCGCGACGCCCTGGCTGATCAGGAAGTTCTGCACCGCCGCTGCCCGGCGCGCGCCAAGGGCAAGGTTGTATTCCCGGGTGCCCTGCTCGTCGGCATGGCCTTCGATGATCGCGGCGTAACCCGGATTCTGGTTCAGCCAGCCGGCCTGAGCGGTCAGGACCGACCGCGCCTCGGGCGACAGGGTGGACTGGTCCACCGCGAACAGGACCCGGTCGCCAACTCTCTGGTTGAAAAAGGCAATCGACGTCGGATTGTTCGGATCACCCAGACCCGTGGTGTCGATCCCGCCCGCGCCACCAGGGCCGCCGACCCCACCAGGCCCACCGGCGCCAACGCCGTAGCGGTCAGGGTTGTTGCAGGCCGCAAGGCCCAGAACGGCGATCAGAAGCAGCGACTTCGCAGCAAGGGTCATCGGGGGGTCATCCTTCTTGTTGGCTCGATTTCGGCCAGGTTAACAGCTTTGCGCCGCCGAGGGAATCGGCGGCGCATCACAATTCAGGGCAAAAGCGGCGACCAGGCGGGGTCGCTTGCCGGGCCGTTGGTCGGGATCTGCTTCAGGTTCCGCCCGGTGATGTCCACCGACCACAGGCTGGTCTGCCCGTCCGCCCCCGCCGTCTCACGCGTGAACATCAGGACGCGCCCGTTCGGTGCCCAGGTCGGGCCCTCGTCCAGAAAGCTGGCCGTCAGCAGCCGCTCTTCGCTGCCGTCGGTCCGCATCACGCCGATGTGGAAACGCCCCGCGTTCTGCTTGGTGAAGGCGATATAGTCGCCGCGCGGGCTCCAGACCGGAGTGCCATAGCGGCCCTCCCCGGCAGAGATCCGCGAGCCCTCACCGCCGCTGGCCGGCATCACGTAGATCTGCGGCGAGCCGGTGCGGTCGCTTTCAAACACGATCTGGCTGCCGTCCGGGCTGTAGCTGGGCGCGGTCTCGATGGACGGCGCGTTGGTCAGCTGCGTCAACTGGCCCGAGCTCAGGGACAGGGAGTAGATGTCGGTGTTGCCGCCCCGCTCCAGGCTGAAGACCACCGTCCCGCCATCGGGGCTGAAGCGTGGTGCAAAGGTCATCGTGCCCGGCTGCTCGTCCAGCGTCTGGCGGCGCAGGGTGGCGACATCCATCAGCGTGATCCGCGGAAAGCCGGTCTCGTAGCTGGTGTACAGGATGCGATCCCCCGTGGGCGAGAAACGCGGCGCCAGCACGATGGAATTGCTGTCGGTCAGGAAGGCCACATTGGCGCCGTCGTAATCCATCACCGCAAGCCGCTTCAGCCGCGCATTCTTCGGCCCGCTTTCGCTGACAAAGACCACCCGGCTGTCGAAATAGGCGCCCTCGCCGGTGATCGTCGAATAGATCACGTCGGCCACCTTGTGCGCCATCCGCCGCCAGCCCTGGGTCGTGCCCGCGAACTGCAACGCGGCCCCTTCCAGCGTGGTGCCGTTGAACACGTCATAGGCCCGGAACTTCACCGTGATCCGGTCGCCACTGACCGAAACGGCCCCCGTGACCAGCACCTGGGCGTTGATCGCCTTCCAGTCCTCGAAGGCGACGCCGCCGTCAAAGCTGGTGATCCGGCTGATATGCGCCTCTTCGCCGATGTTGCGGAAAAAGCCCGTGCCCTCCAGGTTCGCGATCACCACCCGGCTGATCTCGCGCGCATACTCCCCCGCGCCGCCCTCGTCGATGAAGGTCGGGATCGCGATCGGCATCGGCTCGATCACGCCCTGCCCGATCACGATCCGCGGCGGGCCGGACTGCGCCAGAACCGGCGTTGCGACCAGCATCCCGACCCCAAGGGCCAGCGCCAGCAGCGCACCAAAGGCTTTATTCATGGGTCTGATCATCGGCCTCATGCTCCGTTCTTTTGTTTGTCCTTGCCCGCGTTGACTGCGGGAGAGAAGGGGAAATTCCCCGATTTGGTTCCATGCTGCATCGGTCATCTTACCCGCATCCCATTCGCATCGAAGACAAAGTCAAGCACGCGCCAGGTGTCGAACTTGTCCGGAGGCAGCGGAATTCCGCCTTCGCTGTGGGTCCGGTTCACTGCGCGCCGGGCGATGGAATAGAGATTGTCGATGGCTGCCTGGCTCGGCCCGCTTGACTCCAGCAGCTCGAAGTCCACCGGCCGCCCGCCTTCGTCAAAGCTGACGCGGATCACCACCATCGAACTCAGCACGTCGGTCGAGGCCGCGCCCAGGTTCCAGCGCCGCGCGATGGCGCTGGAGATGTCGCCCATCTCGCCCCCGGTCAGCGGCGGGCCCTGCGGCAGGTCCTGCCCGCCCGACGCCTCTTCGACCGGCACGTCCGCCGCCTCGCCCAGAAGCGCCTCGATTGCGTCCTGCGTTGCCGTGTCATCCACCGGCTGCACGTTCAGTTCGGCCGATTCCGCAGGTGCTTCCGCGGGCGGCTCCTCGGCCGCCACTTCGGTCTCGGGCGCGGGTTGCGGACGCGTCCGCGGCCGGATCGAGGTGGTCATCCCCGTCTCGGCATCCTGCTCCACGTTGGCCTCGGTCTGGGTGATGTCCCCGGTGTCCTCGGGCACCGTCGCTTCGGTCGGCTCCTGCTGGATGACCTCTTCGGCCGCCGGGTCCTCGCTGACCGCCGGTTCGGGGGCATCCGACGTCTCTGCCTCGGTCTCGGGCTGCACCGGATCGGGCGCGACGATGTCTTCGGCCTCGGGGGTGGGCTGGATCTCGGTCGATTCCGACTGGATCGTCTGCTCCTCCTCGGCCTGCACCACATCAGACGGCGGAGGCGCGACCACCGGCTCCGGCTCAGGCTCAGGCTCGGGCTCGGGCAGCGGCTCCGGCTCGGGCAGCGGCTCGGGCAGTGGCTCGGGTTCGGGCTCTGGTGGCGGTTCCGCCACCGGCTCGGGCCGGGCTTGCGGGCGCACCGGCGCGGGCTCCTCGACCGGCGTCGGCGTCGCCCCGGCCTGCAGCGCGGCAAACTCCTCGGAACTGATCATCGACACCGAGGTCACGATGACCTCGTCCGGCGGTGCATCCGCGAACAGCCAGTCGCCGACCATCACCCAGAGAACCAACCCCAGGTGCCCGATCGCCGAAACAACCGTTCCCGTGTGGAACCGCGTTTCCATCCGCCTCAGCCGCCGTCGCTTCCGGGATTGGACGCAGCGCCGATCCCGAAGCTTGGCCCCTCGCCTTCGGTGACCAGACCGATCTCGTTGAACCCACCCGCGTTCAGCGCGCCCATCACCTGCGCCACCCGCTCATAAGGCACCGACCCGTCGGCCCGCAGGAACACCTTCTTCGACGTCCGCTCTGCCGCAATCGCCGTCAACCGGGGGACCATCTCGCCATCCGCCACTTCGGTCGTCTGGATCGCGATCCGCCCGTCGGCCATGATGGTGATCGTCAGCGGCTCTTCCTGCTCGGTCGGAAGCGCGCCCGCCGCCGTCTGCGGCAGCTGCACCGGCACGCCCACCGTCAGCATGGGTGCCGCCACCATGAAGATGATCAGCAGCACCAGCATCACGTCCACGAAGGGCGTGACGTTGATCTCGCTCATCGCGGCCGACTTGCCCCGCCGCCGACGACCCCGGCCACCGCCGTCGCCGCCCGATTTCACGACACTCGCGGCCATGGCTCAGGAATCCAGCTGGCGCGACAGGATCGTCGCGAATTCATCGGCGAAACTCTCGTACCCGCCCACGATCCGCTCACTGTCGGCGTTCAGCTTGTTGTAGAACACCACTGCCGGGATCGCCGCGATCAGGCCGATCCCCGTGGCCAGCAGCGCCTCGGCGATGCCCGGCGCGACGACGGCAAGGCTGGTGTTCTGCGAAATCGCGATCTCCTCGAAACTGTGCTTGATCCCCCAGACCGTGCCGAAGAGGCCGATGAACGGCGCCGTCGCCCCGGTCGTTGCCAGGAAGCTGAGCCCCTTGTTCAGGCCTTCGCTTTCCCGCGCGATGGCCACGTTCATCGCCCGGTCGATCCGCGCCTGCGCCCCGGCGATCAGCCCGCCGTCCTGCTTGTGGCTGCGCCGCCACTCCAGCATGCCTGCCGCGAAGATCTTTTCCGACTGCCCCTGCGGCTCGGTCCCGATCTTCTCGAACAGCTCGTCCAGGGGCTCGCCCGACCAGAAGGCCCGGTCGAAGACCCTCGCCTCGGCCTGCGCCCGGCGCAGCATGAGGTATTTCTGGATGATGATTGCCCAGCTCCAGAAGGACATGATGAACAGCATCAGCATGACGATCTTCACCGTCAGCGTTGCACGGGCAAAAAGGGCGACCAGGGAGAAATCAATCTCCTGCGCCATCGCAAGGGTTTCGGTTTCCATACGCCTGCTCTTGTTGATCGGGCCGTTGCTCGGCTCCGTTACTCCTGTTTCTATCAAGATTGCAGGGGGAATGCCAACACAAGTCTGTGCCCGGCAGGGTTCCGCGCGCGGATGACGGCACTTCACATCTGCTCGGGCCGGCGACGCCGTTGCGCCCGGCTATCAGCTTTGCCCAGGCATCCCTGCCAAAAGCACCTGCCGCCAGGCCGCGGCCGCGGACCACGCTTCTGCGCTCCTCCAGCCCCGAACGCCCTGGCCGCAGCCGCCCGCGGGCGCCCCCCTCTTCCCTTTTGCAAGAAAGCGATGGGCGGGGGCAGCATCCGGCCAGAGCCTCAGTGCAGCGGCCCAGAAAGCCGCGCCCGCACCTCGGCCGGCAGCCGCGCCGCATGGCCGTCCTCGGTCAGGCAGACCAGCGTGACGACCGAAGCGAAAAGCCGCTCGCCGCCGCGCAGCACCACCTGCTCCAGCACGATCCTGACGCCGCCCAGCGACTGCAGCTTCGTCTCCACCACCAGATCATCGGCGAACTTCGCCGGCCGCAGGTAATCCGCCTCGACCCGGCGGACGGCAAAGACGATCCCCTGTCCCGCCTTCAGCGCGACCTGGTCTACTCCCAGCGCCTCGACCCACTCGGTCCGGGCCCGTTCGATGAACTTCAGGTAATTGGCGTAATAGACGATCCCCGCCAAATCGGTGTCCTCATAATAGACCCGGAGATGGAACCGGTGCTGGGTCATGCAGTCCTCCTTGCAGCCCGGACCAGGGCCGGGCCGCCACATCTGGCTTCGCAAGTCGTCAGGAACCGCTTGCCGCGCGCTGGCACGTCCTGGCCACAGACGGCCTTCCCGGCCTTGTCCACCCTTTTCATCCCGGGCCGACCCGCACCCGCGCCGCCAGCCGCAGCGCATGGACAGGATCGCGCGCCATCACCGGCAGCACCGGATCATAGCCTGCGCGGATCACCGCCCCGATCTCGGGCCGCAGGATCACCTTGTCTCCGACCCGCGCCAGGGGCGAGGTCCCGTCGAACGCCCGGTCCGACCACAGCACCACCGTCTGCACCGCCTGGGCCAGAGCCAGCGTCTCGGCCTCCATCGCCGCCAGCGCCGCATCCAGCTTCAGAAGGACAAAGGCCGCCTTGATCGCTCCCTCCCGGTCGAACCGGAACATCCGGTACTGGTTCGCCCCCGCCGCCTCCAGCCGCGCCACCAGCTCGGGCAACTCCGCCACCAGCCGACCCAGGTCGGGCACCTCCAGCAGCTCCGCCCAGTCGCGGAAGGCAAAGACCATCAGGTTCGCCCCCAGCTCCGGGTCCGTCTCGGCCATCTTGTGACCCGCCAGGACCACCACCGCCTCGAACGCGCCCTTGAAGACCGACAGGCTGGCGTCCTCCACCCCGAAGACCACCGGCACGATCGGCCGCCCCCAGCGCGCGAAGAGATACTCCCCGTCGCCCCGCGTGAACAACGCCTCGATCTCGCCCGGTTCCATGTCCGCCTCCCATGCTGCCTTGGCCCGGCCCCAAGCCTTTCATCCTTGCACAATTATCCTGGGGGGTCCGGGGGTGAAACCCCCATCAGCCGCCGAACAGGTCGGCCTGGCTCGCGGTCTTCGGCGCCTCCAGCCCCAGATGCCGCCAGGCCTTCGCCCCCAGCATCCGGCCCCGCGGGGTCCGCAGGATCAGCCCCTGCTGAAGGAGATAGGGCTCGATCACCTCCTCGATCGCATCCCGCGGCTCGGACAAGGCTGCCGCGATGGTCTCCACCCCCACCGGCCCCCCGCCATAGTTCTCGGCCAGCAGGCTCAGATAGCGCCGGTCCGCGCCGTCCAGCCCCAGGTTGTCCACCCCCAGCCGCGTCAGCGCCCGGTCGGCCAGCGCCCGGCTGATCCGCCCGCCTTCTTCCACCAGCGCAAAATCCACCACCCGCCGCAAGAGCCGCCCCGCGATCCTTGGCGTCCCCCGCGCCCGGCGCGCGATCTCGCGACAGCCCTCGGCCTCGGCCTGCACCCCCATCAGCCGCGCGCCCCGCGAGACGATCTCGTAAAGCTCGGCCTCGGTGTAGAACTCCAGCCGGGTCGGAATCCCGAACCGGTCGCGCAGCGGCGTGGTCAGCAACCCCAGCCGCGTCGTCGCGCCCACCAGCGTGAACGGCTGCAAGTCGATCCGCACGGTCCGCGCCGCCGGTCCCTCGCCGATCACCAGATCCAGCGCGAAATCCTCCAGCGCGGGATACAGCACCTCCTCGACGATCGGCGACAGGCGGTGGATCTCGTCGATGAACAGCACATCGCGCGGTTCCAGGTTGGTCAGGATCGCCGCCAGATCGCCAGGCCTGGCCAGCACCGGACCCGAGGTCATCCGGAACCCCACCCCCAGCTCGCGCGCCATGATCTGCGCCAGCGTCGTCTTGCCCAACCCCGGAGGCCCGTGGAACAGCGTATGATCCATCGCCTCGCCCCGCATCCGGGCGCTTTCGATGAACACTGCAAGGTTTGCCCGCGCATCCGCCTGGCCGATGAACTCGGCCAGCAGCTGCGGCCGCAGCGCGCGGTCGGTATCCTCGGGCAGCCGCTCGGGCCGCAGGGTCGGGTCGGACGTCATTTCCTGTCAGTCATTTCGGGTCTTGTCAGTCATTTCGGGGCCAGCACTTTCAGCGCCGCCCGGATCAGCGCCGCCGCGTCCGCCTCGGCCAGGTCGCCCGCCACCGTCGCCACCGCCTGCGCCGCATCCCCCTGACCATAGCCCAGGTTCACCAGCGCCGACAGCGCATCGGCCGAGGCCGTCGCCCGCCGCGCCGCACCCGCATCCGGCTTCGCAGGCTTTCGTGGCGCGGGAACCGCCGCCTCCACCACCACATCCTCCGCCCCCGCCGTCACCGACAGCCCGACGCCCGCTGCCATCACGCCCGGCGCCTTCGCCTTCAGCTCCAGGATGATCCGTTGCGCCAGCTTTGGCCCCACGCCCGGCGCCGCCTGAACGCTGCGCGCGTCGCCCAGAGTGATCGCCCGGCCCACGCCCTCGGCCCCCAGCGTCCCCAGGATCGCCATCGAGGCCTTCGCCCCCACCCCCTGCACGGTCATCAGCAGCTTGTGCCACTCCTTCTCCAGCATGGTCGGAAAGCCGAACAGCTGCAGCAGGTCCTCGCGCACCAGAAGGTCGGTGTAAAGCGACACCGCCTCGCCCAAGCCCGGCATTGCGGCCAGCGTCCGCTCGCTGACATGGACGATGTAGCCCACCCCGCGCACGTCGATCAGCACATGATCCGATCCGCGCCAGTCCAGCCGCCCGGAAATCCGCCCGATCACGACCAGACCCTCATTCCGCCGCCCTCAGGGCTGCCGCCAGACGGCCCGAGGACTGCACATGATGCGCATGGCAGATCGCCACCGCCAGCGCATCCGCCGCATCCGGCCCGGCGATCTGCACCCCCGGCAGGTGCAGCCGCACCATGTGGTCGACCTGCACCTTTGCCGCGTGCCCGACGCCCACCACCGTCTTCTTCACCGCGTTCGGCGCATATTCCCCCACCGCCAGCCCGAACTGCGCCGGCACCAGCAGCGCAATCCCCCGGGCCTGGCCCAGCTTCAGCGTCGCCACCGCGTCCTTGTTGACGAATGTGTGCTCTACCGCGGCAGTATCCGGCAGCCAGGTGCGCAAGACTTCGGTCAATTGAGAATGAAGGCTTAGCAGCCGCACGGCCAGGTCGCCGTCCGCGCCGTCGGAATGGCAGATGCCGTTCGCCACATGGCCAAGCCGCGAGCCTGCCACGTCGATCACGCCCCAGCCAAGGTTTCGTAGGCCTGGATCGATGCCGATGACCCGCATCTTGCCCCCGTTCTTCTTCTTGCCACAAGGGCTAGCACGAAAAGGGAACATCCGCCAATGGCTTTCGCACTGGCCACCCCTTGCTGCCCCTTCATTTTGCACTTGCAGAATACGACCGGTCGGATATGAAAAGCGACGCAGGCTGGCGTGACTGGCCGGAACAGTCTGAAAGCTTTGACAAAAATTTGACACACGCCATGCAGCGCCTGCATGGCTGACATGCCATTGCGCAGCTTGCTTTGCACATGCAGCACGACTATCTGGCAGTGCATGGAGGAATAAGCCTCCAATATGTGCAGTGCAAGAACAAGGATGAACGCCATGGCCGCTGTCGAGACGACCCGCCCGGCGCCGTATGGCGCCATCACCACCTACCGTGCCATCAACGCCCTGTCGAACGCCGTGATGGTGTTCCAGGCCTGGAACGATGCGCGCGTCACCCGCAAGGCCCTCAGCAAGCTCTCGGACCGCGAGCTGGACGATATCGGCCTGTGCCGGGGTGATCTGGACTCGATCGGCCGCTAAGGCCGACAGCCCCTTCGGGGGGCTGACCTGAAAACGCGAAATGGGGCCGCATCGACGGATGCGGCCCTTTCGTCATTGAATGGTTCGATCAAGCAGCTTCGATCAACGGGGAAGCAGGGTCTGCATCTGCGCCGAGGCCCACAGCGTCACCGGGTCCGCGTGCATCAGCCAGGCGCCAACCGGGTCGAACCCGTCACCGACGGCCAGGGCGCTGACGCGGCTTTCGTAGGTCTGGGCGCCGACATAATAGTGGATCACGCTCTTGACCCCGGTGCCGACAGCCAGCACCAGCACCAGCGGCTTGATCAGCCTGAACAGGCGAGACCCGCTCCGCGCGCCGCCCTTGCGACCCAGCGTGCCGGCGGCTTCAAAGCCGTAGCCCTTGGCATGGGATTTCTCGATCCGCGAAACGCGGCTGTAGAAGTCGTTAAGATTTGGATCAACCCACATTTTCTTTTACTCCAGGTGGCAGCCCTGATGGGTAAAATTTGCCGCACAGATATGGCGAAATTGCGGCAGGTTCATCTGCCGTTAATCTTACAGCCCATCTGTTGCCCTATTGTCCATGAACTGGCGATCTTTGTAGAACCAGCGTGGACCATTCACCGATATCGTCCCGATTGTTCAGAACCATGCCCGCGGCCTCGTAGGCAGCGATCACCGAATCTGCTTGCAAAGATAGAAGACCGGACAGGATGGCTCTTCCCCCGGTTGCAAGGCTGGTCGCGATGGCTGGGGCAAGCTCGATCAATGGCCCCTTCAGGATGTTCGCGAAGACCAGATCATAGGGTCCCGCCGCCTTGATTCGGGCGTGATTCAGGCCGGCGGCCTCCAGACATTCGATCCGGCCGTCCAGCCCATTGATCGCGACATTGGCCTCGGCCACGTCGACGGCGACGCGGTCGATGTCGCTGGCGATGATCACTGCGTCCGGCAGCGTCGCCGCCGCCGCCATCGCCAGAACCGCCGTGCCGCACCCGATGTCCGCAACCCTGGCCGGACGCCAGCCCGCGGTCAGCAGCCGGTCGAACGCCAGCAGGCAGCCCAGCGTCGTGCCGTGATGTCCGGTTCCGAACGCCACCGTCGCCTCGATCTGCAGCGGCACCCGGCCCGCCGGGACCTTGTCGGCATCATGGCTGCCAAAGACGAAGAACCGCCCCGCATCCACCGGCGACAACTCGCGCCGCACATGGGCGACCCAGTCCACCTCCGGCAGCTCCGACAGCGCGAAGGGTCTGGCCCCGAAGGCCGTGGCCAGCACCTCCAGGATCACCTCGTCCGGCGGCTCCAGGAAATAGGCCCCCACTTCCCACAGGCCCGAGCCATCCTCGATCTCGAAGATGCCCACGCCGGTCGGTTCCGGGGTCATCCGCTCCATCGCGGCGGCCAGGGACTGGGCGGGCTCCTCGCCGGGCAGAGTCGTCAGGGCGGAATAGGTGGGCATGCGTCTTCTCCAGGGTTCAGGGCCGGATAGTCCCCGGCCCCGCCCCGGTCAAGCCGCTCACGCGCGCAGGCCGGTCCCGATCGGGCACGTCACCCCCGTCCCGCCCACACCGCAATAGCCGCCGGGGTTCTTCGCCAGGTACTGCTGGTGATAATCCTCGGCATAGAAGAACTCTGGCACCGCGAGGATCTCGGTCGTGATCGGTCCCATCCCCGCCGCCTTCAGCGCCTGCTCGTAGACCGCCTTCGACGCCTTCGCGGCCGCCATCTGCTCCGGGCTGTAGGTATAGATCCCCGACCGATAGGTCGAGCCGACGTCATTTCCCTGCCGCATCCCTTGGGTCGGGTCGTGTCCTTCCCAGAACACTTTCAGCAGCCCTTTATAGGACACCACCGCCGGGTCATAGATCACCCGCACCACCTCGTTGTGGCCGGTCAACTGCGTGCAGGTCTCCTTGTAGGTCGGGTTCGGCGTGTATCCGCCCGCGTAGCCCACCATGGTCAGCCAGACGCCCGGCACCTGCCAGAACTTCCGCTCCACGCCCCAGAAGCAACCCATCCCGAACATCGCCTCTGCCATCCCCTCGGGGACCGGGGATTTCAGAGGGATGCCGGACAGGAAATGCACCTCCGCCGTCGGCAACGGCTCGGACCGCCCCGGCAGGGCCTTGTCCGGCGTGACCATTTCCATCGACTTGCGGGTGAAGAACATGGATGACCTCCGTTTGTGATCGGGAATATAGGTGCCGCCCGCCGAAAGCCCAACCGAGGTTACACCCCGATCACCCCGGCTTTACTCCGCCGCCACCGGCAGCCCACGGGAAAAGACCGTCTCCATCCCCGGCTCGGGATGCCTGGGGATCAGACAGATCAGCCCGAAGGCAAAGAGCGCCATTCCGGCCCCCAGAAGGAAGACATAATCCGGCGAGGTCACCCACAGATATCCCAGCGCCGCCGGCAGGAACACCGCCGCGATATGGTTGATCGTGAAGGCCACCGCCGCAGTGGGCGCGATGTCGCGCGGGTCGGCGATCTTCTGGAAATAGGTCCTGAGGCTGAAACTCAGCGCAAAGAACAGCTGGTCCAGGATATACAGCCCGCCCGCAATCACGATCCCCCAGCCGAACCAGTAGAGCCCGCCATAGGCCAGGAATACCAGCGTCAGGCCGATATACTCGAACCCCATGACGTTCCGCTCGCCATACTTGCCCAAAGCCCGCCCCATCGCCGGGGCCACCGCCATGTTGATCAGGTAATTGCACAGCAAAAGCAGCGTCATCTCGCTGACCTTCATCCCGAACCGCTCCACCATCATGAAGCCCGCAAAGACGACGAAGATCTGCCGCCGCGCCCCCGACATGAATTGCAGCGCATAATACAGCCAATAGCGTCGCCGCAGCACCATATGCCGGTGCTGGACATGAGGCGACTGGAACTGCGGATAGGCCAAAGCCGCAAACAGCACGATGGCAATCGTCAATCCGCCTGACGCCATGTAGACCGTATTGTAATCCAGGCTAAGACTGTCCCACAGCGCGACAATCGCCCCATAGGCCGCCAGCGACGCCCCCGCCCCCACCGCCACGATCCGCCCCAGGACGATGGGTGCGCGGGCCTTGTCGATCCATTGGAGTTGCAGCGACTGGTTCACCGTCTCGAAGTAATGAAACCCGATCGACGACAGCAGCGTCATCACCAGAAGGCCGCTGAACGAGGTGAACCACCCCGTGAACATCGTCGCCGCCCCCAGCAGCGCCAGCATCAGCAGCGCCAGCACCTGCTCGCGCACCGCCAGCAGGATGGCGATCACCACCACGGCCAGAAGCCCCGGAATCTCCCGCACCGTGTGCAGCCAGCCGATCTCCTTGCCCGTGAAACTCGCCACCTCGATGACGAAGTTGTTCAACAGCGCCGACCAGGTCGCAAAACTCAGCGGCATCGCCGCCGCCATCAGGTAAAGCAGCGCCTCCGGCCGCCGCCACGCGGGCAGGCGAAGCGTCTCGGACAGGGGCATGGGGCTGGGCATATGCAGGACCTAGCCAAAACGCGGGCGGAGGCAAAGGGAAAGGTTGTGACGGGCACAATCCGCCCGCGAACCGTCGGTCAGGGGATACCTGGTGGCGGCGATGCACCCGGCAGCGACCTGGCCCAGGGCAAGGGGCCTTGGTCGCGAAAAATGGGAAAGGCGCGGACCCGCGGGCCCGCGCCTTCCTTCTCGATCTGGAGGCCGAAGCCGAAGATCACTTCAGCCGGGCCAGCGTCTTCTGAATGATGGCTTCCATCTCGGCACCCGAGGCGGCGATCACTTCGGCCACTGCCGGGGGCATCATCTCGGCCATCATCGGCGCGTTCATCCGCGAGATGATGACCCGGTCGTCGCTGGTCTGATAGATCGCCACGCGGCAGGGGATCATCGAGGCGACAAAGCGGGTCTCGTCATTTGCCAGCAGAGCGGCGCTGTACTGGCCCGAGCAGACCTCAATTATCAGCACCGGGTCGAGCGTGAAGCCGCGCGTCGACAGGATACCGGCCATGTTGTGGGTGGTCAGGTGGCTCCAGCCGCCGGCCTTGACCTCTTCCATGAACACTTCGACGGTGCGCGGCAGGTTGGCCGGGCTGGTGTCTTCCAGGAACATCGGATGCGGCGAGCCCGATGCCGGGGCAGTCTGAGCCACCGCCTGCAGCGCGCCGAACGCCAGAAGCGGGATGGAGAGCAGCAAGGCAAGCGTAAGGCCGCGAAGGTTCGTCGGTCTTGCAACAAGGGTCATCATCAAGTCCTTATTCTTGGGTTGGAAGGTCGAAGGATGACCTTCATGAATATCACATAATCTTCTAATATTTTTGTTCAACCGGTCGGCAGAAAAATCTTCCCGCTGCTGGCAGCGCGGTATCCGACCGACAGACGCCTGAGGCCGAACATCTCGAGCCTGCGCTTCTCGCCCCATGCCAGAAAACAAAGCGCTTCCCTCCCCCCTCCGTGTGGGAGGAAGAGGGTGTGGGTTCACCTCACAAAAAACTCTGCGGATCAATATCCACCGCCAGCCTTAAATCCCTCGGCAGCTTGAACTGCGCCAGCCACTCCGCCAATGCCGCCTGCAACGGGGCCCCCTTCTCCGCCTTCACCAGAAGCCGCACCCGGTGCCGCCCCCGCACCCGGGCGATGGGGGCCGGAGCAGGCCCCCAGACCTCCGCCCCGATCCGCCGCAACGGATCACAGCGCCGCGCCAACTCGGACCCGAAATCGAACACCTGCGCCACATCCGTCGACGACAGGATGATCCCCGCCATCCGGCCATAAGGCGGCACGCCTGCGGCGCGGCGTTCGGCCGCTTCGGCCCGCCAGAACGCCTCCTCGTCGCCCCCAAGGATCGCGCGGATCACCGGATGCTCGGGCTGGTGGGTCTGAAGCCAGGCCTCGCCCTTCCGCTCGGCCGTCCGCCCCGCCCGGCCCGCGACCTGGCGCATCAGCTGGAAGGTCCGCTCCGCCGCCCGCAGGTCCGACCCCTGCAAGCCAAGGTCGGCATCGATCACCCCCACCAGCGTCAGCAGGGGAAAGTTGTGCCCCTTGGCCACGATCTGCGTGCCGATGATGATGTCCGCCCCGCCCGCCGCAATCGCCGCGATCTGCTCTTTCAACGCCCGTGCTGACCCGAACAGGTCCGACGACAGCACCGCCACCCGAGCCTCCGGGAACCGCGCCGCCACTTCCTCCGCCAGCCGCTCCACCCCCGGCCCCACGGCAGCCATCCGGCCCTCCACGCCACACGAGGGGCAGGCCAAAGGCACCGGCTTCGTCGCCCCGCACTGGTGGCAGACCAGCCGCTTCTGGAACCGGTGCTCCACCATCCGCGCGTCGCAGTGGTCGCAGCCGACCTGATGCCCGCAGGCCCGGCACAGCGTCACCGGCGCGAACCCCCGGCGGTTCAGGAACAAGAGCGCCTGTTCCCCCCGCCCGACCACCGCATCGACCTTGGCGGCCAGCGTCGCGGAAATCCAGCGGTCCCCCGGCAGCCGTTCGGCGCGCATGTCGATCGCCCGCATCTCCGGCATCTCGGCCGCGCCGAAGCGGCTCCCGAGGTCCAGCCGCTGATACTTCCCCGCCTCGACATTTGCCCAGGTCTCCAGGCTTGGCGTCGCCGAGGCCAGCACCACCGCGCAGCCGGTAATCGCCGCCCGCAACACCGCCATGTCCCGCGCGTTGTAAAGCACCCCCTCTTCCTGCTTGTACGAGGTGTCGTGCTCTTCATCGACGACGATCAGCCCCAGGTCCTGGAACGGCAGGAACAGCGCTGACCGCGCGCCCACGACCAGCCCCGCCTCGCCCTCGGCCGCCATCTTCCACAGGCGCCTGCGTTCCGTCATCGTGACGCCGGAATGCCACTCGGCCGGGCGCGCCCCGAACCGCGCCTCGACCCGGGTCAGAAATTCGGCCGTCAGCGCGATCTCGGGCAAGAGGACCAAGGCCTGCCGACGGCTGCGCAGACATTCCGCCACCGCCTCGAGGTAGACCTCGGTCTTCCCCGAGCCCGTCACCCCCTTCAACAGCGTCGCCGAATACCCCCCCAGCGCCACCGCCGCGACCAGGGCATCCCCCGCCGCCACCTGCTCTCCCTCCAGCCGCACGCCCTTCCCGGCCTGCAAGCGCGGATAGGGCGTGTCGCGCGGCGCGTCCTCTTCCGCCACGACCCCCAGCTTCACCAGCCCCTTGACCACCGAGGCGCCACAGGCTGCCGCCTCCACCAGCTCTGCCAGCGTGACCGGAGCCCCGCCGAACCCGCGCAACGCCTCGACCACCCGATGCCGCGCCTCGGTCAGACTGTTCGGCACCGCGCCCGCCAGCCGATACACCCGCCGCACCGACGCGGGCTCGCCCAGCCCAGGAGTCCGCGTCGCCAGCCGCAGCATCGCCGGCAATGGCGTCAGCGTGTATTCCGCCGCCCGGGCCAGGAACGCCCGCAGCTCGGCCCGCATCGGGCGCGCCTCCAGCACCCGGCCCACGGGGCGCACCTTCGCCGGGTCCCAGCCCCCGACGCCAGGCCCCCAGACCACGCCCAGCACCCGCCGCGGCCCGAGCGGCACCTCGACGAAATCCCCGTCGCCGCAGCCGCCTTCCGGCGCGCGATAGTCGAGGACGCGGCCCAAAGGTTCCGTCGTCAGCACCCCGACCAGATCGCCCGCCTGATAGACCCGGTCCGCCACCTGAAACCTTTCGCTCATCCGCCGTTTGGGCTAAACCCCCGCCCGAGAGCATTCAACCCCCGCGTTGCACCCCCCGCAACCGTTCAGGAGGACCCCCATGAAATTCTTCATCGACACCGCCGACGTCGACGCCATCCGTGAGCTTCACGACCTGGGCATGGTGGACGGCGTCACCACCAACCCGTCCCTGATCCTGAAATCCGGTCGCAACATCCTTGAGGTCACCAAGGAGATCTGCTCCTTCGTCACCGGCCCCGTTTCCGCCGAAGTCGTGGCCCTGAAAGCCGAGGACATGATCGCCGAGGGCCGCAAGCTGGCCGCCATCGCCCCGAACATCGCCGTGAAGGTCCCGCTGACCTGGGACGGCCTCAAGACCTGCAAGGTCCTGACGGGCGAGGGTTTCATGGTCAACGTCACCTTGTGCTTTTCCGCCAACCAGGCGCTGATCGCCGCCAAGGCCGGTGCCACCTTCATCTCGCCCTTCATCGGGCGGCTGGACGACGTCAACCTCGACGGGCTGGACCTGATCGGCGACATCCGCACGATCTATGACAACTACGACTTCCAGACCCAGATCCTTGCGGCCTCGATCCGCACCGCCAACCACGTCAAGGACTGCGCCCTGATCGGAGCCGACGTCATCACCGCCCCCCCGGCCGTCATCAAGGCCCTGGCGAGCCATGTGCTGACCGACAAGGGCCTTGACCAGTTCACCGCCGACTGGGCGAAGACGGGCCAGAAGATCCTGTAAGGGGTCGCCCCGCCCCCGCGCCTGCCGAAAGGTCGCCGGCAACGGCGGGGGCACTGCGTTCGGGGTCCTGTCGACCGGGGCCCCGAAACCCGGCGGCAGGGCGCGCGCGCCGGATCAGTGACCCAGGATCTGGCTGAGGAACAGCTTGGTCCGGTCGCTTTTCGGGTTCGAGAAGAACTCCTTCGGCTCGTTCTGTTCGACGATCTGGCCCTGGTCCATGAAGATCACCCGGTTCGCGACGGCCTGGGCGAAGCCCATTTCGTGGGTGACGCAGATCATCGTCATCCCCTCCTGGGCAAGCTGGATCATCGTGTCCAGCACTTCCTTGATCATCTCGGGGTCAAGCGCAGAGGTCGGCTCGTCGAACAGCATGATCCGCGGCTTCATGCACAGGCTGCGCGCGATGGCGACGCGCTGCTGCTGGCCACCCGACAGCTGGCCGGGGTATTTCTGCGCCTGTTCGGGGATCTTCACCTTTTCCAGGAAATACATCGCGGTTTCCTCGGCCTCGCGCTTGGGGGTCTTGCGGACCCAGAGCGGCGCAAGCGTCAGGTTTTCCAGGATCGTGAGATGCGGAAAGAGGTTGAAGTGCTGGAACACCATGCCCACTTCGGACCGGACCTTGTCGATGTTCTTCAGGTCGTTTGTCAACTCGGTCCCATCGACGACGATCTGGCCCTGCTGGTGTTCCTCCAGCCGGTTGATGCAGCGGATCAGGGTCGACTTGCCCGACCCCGACGGGCCGCAGATAACGATCCGTTCGCCCCGCTGCACCGTCATGTTGATGTCGCGAAGCACGTGGAACTGACCGTACCACTTGTTCATGCCGGTGATCTGGATCGCGATTTCGTCCGAAATCTGCATCTTTGCTGCGTCTGCCATGATGTGCCCTTAACGGTGATCGGTCTTGAGCTTCTGCTCGAGATACATGGAGTACCGCGACATGCCGAAGCAGATGAGAAAGAAGATCGCGCCGACGAAGATGTAGGGCTCCCAGTAGATGCCCTTCCAGTCGATGTCGGCACGAACGGCGTTGGTCACGCCGCGCAACGGGTCCATCAGGGCGACGAAACTGACCAGCGTCGTGTCCTTGAACAGCCCGATGAAGGTTGAAACGATCGCCGGGATCGAGATCTTCAGCGCCTGCGGCAGGATGATCAGCCGCTGCGCGCTCCAGTAGTCCAGGCCGAGGCTGTCGGCAGCCTCGTACTGGCCGCGCGGCAGGGCGGCAAGGCCGCCCCGGACCACCTCGGCCAGATAGGCGGCGGCGAAGAAGGTGACCAGGATCATCACCCGCAGGATCGTGTCAAAGGTCGTGCCGGGCGGCAGGAAATAGCCCAGAAGCAGCGAGGCGGTGAACAGAAGCGTGATGAGGGGAACACCGCGGATGAACTCGATGAAGCCGACGCAGATCATCTTGACGATGGGCAGGTCGGACTGTCGGCCCAGCGCCAGCAGGATGCCAAGCGGCAGGGAAAAGGCGATGGCCGTGACGCCGATCACGATGGCAAGAAGGAAGCCGCCGAATTCGTCCGAGGGGATGAAGGGGATGCCCAGGGGCAAGGCTTCGGACAGTTCGCGCGCCAGGGGCGCGTCGAGATAGAGCCAGTACAGCACCGCCGCAAGCAGCCCAAGGCAGGCCGCAACCGCTACCCCGGCCAGCGACACGGCCAGCCGGTAGACAAGGCCCAGGACGACCAGGCCAAGGACGACGGCCACCGTCGACCAGATCGACCCGCCCCAGAGCAGAAAGTAGCACAGCGCCGGGAAGGCAAGCGTGAACCAGATCAGCCGGCCGGGGGCGACCCAGGTGAGGGCCGCCAGACCGGCGACCAGCGCCAGCGCGCCGATGTAGATGCCGGTCAGGGCGGTGGCGGACAGATACTCTCCGGCGGCGACCAGGGCCGGGTCCGGCGCAACGCGCCACCAGCCGGGCGCGCCCGCCAGCGGCAGGCAGATCGCGACAAAGGCAAAGACCACCGCCAGCACGGTCAGAAGGGTGCTCCGCTGCCCGGAATAGAGGACCGGCGCGATCGCCACGAAGAGCAGGCCGAAGGCCAGGGTCGGGCGCCAGTAGGCCTCGGACGGGTAAAGGCCGAAGATGAACTGGTGCCAGCGTTCGCGCAGCATGGCCCAGCAGGCGCCGGTCGCGCCCTCGCCGGCGCTGGCGGCCACGATGTCGCGGCATTCCTGCAGCGAATCCGCCACCCAGACGCCGTTCAGCAGCCAGGGCACGATGGCGCTGAGCATGAGGTAGATGACGTACAGCGACACCAGCGTCAGGATGGTGTTGTACGGCCCTGCGAACAGGTTTTCGTGCAACCACTTGATCGCGCCGCGTTCGGTGACGGGCGGCTTCTGGGGTGGCGTCATCTGGGTCCGGACAAAGGCTTCGGACATCCTAGCGCTCCTTCAACTGGACCGAGCGGTTGTAGACGTTCATCAGCGCCGAGATCGACAGGCTGATCGACAGGTAGATCAGCATCATCAGCAGCATCGCCTCGACCTCGCGTCCGGTCTGGTTCAGGGTGACTCCGCCCAGCGTTCCGCGCAGGTCGGCATAGCTGGCGGCGATGCCAAGCGAGGTGTTCTTGGTCAGGTTCAGGAACTGGCTGATCAGGGGCGGAATGATCACGCGCAGGGCCTGGGGCAGGACCACCAGCCTCATCGTGCGGTTCGGACGCAGGCCCAGGGCATAGGCGGCCTCGGTCTGGCCGCGGCTGACCGCAAGGATGCCGGCGCGCACGATCTCGGCGATGAAGGCGCCGGTGTAAAGCGACAGGGCCACCAGCATCGCGACGAAGGCGTTCTGCAGCAGCACTCCGCCCTCGAAGTTGAAGCGCGTCGGCGGCTGCGGGATGTCGAGGTGGAAGCCCATCGCCCAAAGCAGCGCCGCCAGCGGCAGGAACAGCACCGCCAGGCTTTTCCACCAGGTGGTCGGACGGACGCCGGTGTCTTCCTGCACGCGGCGGGCCCGGGCCGTCAGGGTGAAGTGGACGAACAGGCTGCCCAGGATCACCGCCAGGATGACAAGCGTGGTCAGCCAGCCGGATTCGAAGCCGCGATCGAACAGGAACCCCGGGATATAGGTGCCGCGGTTGGTGATGGCGACGGTTTCGCCGAACAGCATCGAGGCTGCGGGCAGGGTGCCGCTGGCCACCATCTCGTCGGTCAGGCGGAAAGCGTTCGGAGCGGGCGTCATCTCGCCCAGCGGCACGAAGATCAGCAGGATCCACAGCAGCAGCGGGATGTTGCGGAAGATCTCGACATAGATGGTCATCAGGCGGGCGATGAGCCAGTTCTTCGACAGCCGCAGGACACCGACGATCACGCCGATGATGGTGGCGAAGATGCAGCCGAAGAAGGCAAGGACCAGCGTGTTGACCAGGCCGACCAGCATCGCCCGGAAATGCGTGCTGTCGTTGGTGTAGGGGATCAGCGTCTGGGCGATGTCATAGCCGGCGCGGCTCCACAGGAAGTCGAAGCTGAGGGGGCGGCCCTTCTCTGCCAGATTGTTCTGCAGGTTGCTGCCCAGCCACCAGATCACGGCGATGAACAGGGCCAGCACGAAAAGCTGGATGGTCAGCGCGCGATAGCGGCTATCGTAGATCAGCATCGAGAGGCGGAAGCCGTCTCTCGGCGAGTCAGTGGCCATTGTCATGGCATCCCCCTGTTGCCTGCAGACTGTGCCCCGGCTTGCCGGCGGCTGTGGGGTCTTGGCGCGCCCCGGACCTGTCAGGAAATGTTCTGGAAGAGTGCGGGGGCGCCTGGTCTGGCGCCCCCGGCTTCAGATCAGCGGAAGGGCGGGGCGTATTGCAGGCCGCCCTGCGTCCACAGCGCGTTCAGGCCGCGGGCAAGGTTGATCGAGGTGCCTTCGCCGATGTTGCGGGCAAAGATCTCGCCGTAGTTGCCGACCGCCAGGATCGCGTTCTTGAAGGACTCGTTCTGAAGCCCGATCTTCACGCCCATGTCGCCCGAAACGCCCAGGAGGCGCCGGATTTCCTCATCGGTGGTCGAGGTGGCGACCTCGTTCACGTTCGCCTGGGTGATCCCCTTTTCTTCGGCGATCAAGAGCGCGTAGTAGGTCCAGCGCACGATGTCTGCCCAGTTGTTGTCGCCATGACGGACGACCGGACCAAGCGGTTCCTTCGAGATGATCTCGGGCAGGATCACGTGGTTTTCGGCATCCGGCAAGGTCGCGCGGCTGGCGGCCAGGCCAGACACGTCGGTGGTGTAGGCGTCGCAGGCGCCGGCGACATACTGGCGCTGAGCCTCGGTGTCGTCGGCCACGTTGACGGGCTGGTAGGTGATGTTGTTCTGCTTGAAGAAGTCGGCGAGGTTCAGTTCGGTCGTGGTGCCGGACTGGATGCAGACGGTGGCGCCATCAAGCTCTTTCGCCGACGACACGCCCAGATCCTTGCGGACCATGAAGCCCTGGCCGTCGTAGTAGTTCACGGCGACGAAATCGAGCGCCAGTTCGCTGTCGCGCGAGAAGGTCCAGGTCGAGTTGCGGACCAGCAGATCCACCTCGCCGGACTGCAGCGCGGTAAAGCGGATATCCCCGGTCAGCGGCACGAACCTGACCTTCGTCGGGTCGCCCAGCACGGCCGCTGCGACGGCGCGGCACAGATCGACGTCGAAGCCGGCCCAGTTGCCGCTGGCGTCCGGCGCACCAAAGCCGGTCAGGCCGGTGTTCGACCCGCAAAGCAGTTCGCCCCGCGCCTTGACCTCGTCAAGGGTCGCCGCACCGGCCAGACCCGCCACCAGCGTGGTGGCCGCGAGCGCGCCGAAGAATACGGATTTTCTCATTCTTACCTCTTCCTGAGTGAATGGCCTTCCAGGGCCAGTTCTTGTTGTGCGCGACCGCGTCGCGCTGTCGTGGATGCGGAGGGTCTGCCCCCCACTGCCATATAGTTTCGGCGAAAGCGCTTTTCTAGGTCAAGCAGGCACTGTCGTAATCGGGAAAAATGCTTGCTTGCGACCACTTACGGCAGGCGTTCCGCCTTCGAAGTCCGGGTTGCACAGTTTTCGGGCAGAAATGTCACCCACACAATCCGTAGAATCGGTCCGCCTGCAGCAAAGCCTCGCGCTTTCGGGCGGCGGCTTCGGCGGCCTCCTCGTCCTCCCCCCAGAGCGAGATCTGCCAGTCCTCGTCGACGCGCGACCGGGTCCAGGCCTCCTCGGCGGTGATGCGGCCGCGCGCCACGGCCAGCGCCAGCACCAGCGAGCCCGAGATCGCAACAAGGTCGTGGAAGGCCGCAAGCTGGAACGCGCTCATGGCATGAACCTGGTGCCGCAACGCCGCAAGGCTTGCCTCCGGCTGGGCCACATGCATCACACCCGTCACCTGTCGCAAGGGGGCAGCAAGATCGTCCCGCGCCCAGTCAAGCAGCGGGTCCCAGCTTTGCGCCTGGCGCGCGACCAGACCGGCGGGCCCCTCGGCCCGGTAGCACAGCAGGTCGCTGCCGCCGTAATCCGCCAGCATGTCGGCCACGGCGGCAAACTGCGGTCGCACCTTGTCGATGGCCGAATTGGCGGTTCGAGTGAAGGGCATCGTCTCGGGATTGACCGCCTTTTCCTGCGCCTGCCACTCTGCCGCGACCGCCTTGGCCAGCGCGATCGTCGGCAGAACCAGCGGCGCCTTCAAGGGCGTGCGGACCGGGCGGGCATCAAGCTGCACGGTATAGCCACCGTCCACCGGAACGGCCGTGGCAGCGGTCCAGAAGCGACGGGCCGCCCAGACGCTCACCTGATCACCTCGAAAGGGTCTGCCGGAACGTCGTCTTCCTTCCAGTCCAGCAGCTTCCAGGTTCGTGCCATGTGGTCCGGCAACGGTGCCGTGAAGGTCATCTGCTTCTTGGTGATCGGGTGCTCGATGGTCAGGCTGCGGGCGTGCAGGTGCAGCTTCTTCGACAGATCGCCGCCAGCGCCAGCGCCCCAGCCATCCCCAAGATTGTCGGACTCGCTGCCGCCATACTTGCCGTCACCCAGGATCGGATGCCCGATTTCGGCCATGTGCGCGCGCAGCTGGTGAGTGCGCCCCGTCACCGGCTCCAGGGCCATCCACGACAGCCGCGCGCCCAGGAACCACAGCGTGAAGTAATCGGTATGCGCGCGTTTGGCATCGGGATGGTCGGCCATCCTGGCGGGATGGACGCACAGCATCTTCTCGCTGTCGCCGCCCCGGCCCCGCCCGCCCGGAGCCTTCTCCAGCCCGAACTTGATCGACCCCTGCCGGGGATGTGGAACGCCTGCCACGACGGCCCAGTAGATCTTGCGCGCATTGCGGTGGCGCAGCGATTCCGACAGCGCACGGGCCACCCGGTCGGTGCGCGCCAGCATCAGGACGCCCGAGGTGTCCTTGTCCAGCCGGTGCACCAGCTTGGGCTTTTCCTTGTAGCCGAACTTCAGCGCCTCGGCCAAACCGTCGACATGCCGGTCCCCCTGGCCCGAACCGCCCTGCGAGGGCAGACCGGCGGGCTTGTTCAGGACGATCATGTGTTCGTCCTTCCAAAGGACTGCGGCCTGGATCATCTTGGCATCGGCCGCCGAGACGCCCTGGATGCGCGCCTCGGTCCGCGCCACCTGATCCGGCAAGGGCGGGACACGAACGGTCTGCCCCGGCATCACATGGTCCGAGGCCTTGACCCGGCCGCTGTCGACCCGGACCTGGCCCGTCCGGCACAGCTTTTCAACTGCCACCTGGTTCAACTGCGGAAACCGGCGGCGCAGCCACCTGTCCAGGCGCTGTTCGCCTTCATCCTCGGTCACGGTCAGATTCTGGACGGTCATGTCAGGCTCCGGGCAATGGCCACGCCAAGCGCGACGGCGATCAGGGACAGGGCGACAGAGCCCAGCACATAGGCAGCGGCCTGCAAGGGCTGGCCGGCCTCGACCAGCTTCAGCGTATCCAGCGAAAAGGCCGAGAAGGTGGTGAATCCGCCCAGCAGGCCGCTCATCAACAGGAGTTGCCAGCCTTCGCGGTTGCCAAGCAGGACGAACAACACTCCGATCCCAAGGCTGCCCAGAGCGTTCACCGCGGCAGTGCCCAAAGGCGCGCCGATGGCCGAAACCATCAGGTGACGCAGGACAGAGCCCGCAGCGCCGCCAAGCGCGATCAGAGGAAAGGTCAGGGACATGAGCCTGCTTTGCGGCGGCAATCGCGGTTTGTCAATGTTGCGCCTTGGCCTCAATGACGCAGGCCGAGTTCGGTGCTCCCCCGAAGGCAGGGGTGGTGGTGCGGTTCCGATGCAAAACAGGCCGCCCCTGCCTGGCCGACGGTCGGGGGAATTCCCCCGGACACACTGGCGCAAGACGAATCAAAACGCCCCCGCATTTCCGCGAGGGCGCCTGAGGTTGATGCGGTGGGGTGGAACCCACCCTGCCATCGGGGCTTAGCTTAGCCGCGCTCTTCGACGATCACGACCAGGTGGCTGATCGAATTCACCATGCCGCGGACGGAAGGCGTGTCTTCCAGCTCGCGGGTGCGGTTCATCTTGTTCAGGCCAAGACCCTTGAGGGTCGCGGTCTGCTTGGCCGGACGGCGGGCGGCCGAGGCCACCTGCTTGACGACAATGGTCTTTTTCTTGTCAGCCATGATCAGGCCTCCACGGTTTCGGCTTCGGGCTTCCGAAGGATTTCGGCGACCTTCTTGCCACGACGCGCAGCGACCGAACGGGGCGAGGTCTCGTGCTTCAGCCCGTCGATGGTGGCGCGGATCATGTTGTAGGGGTTGGTCGAGCCGATCGACTTGGCCACAACGTCCTGAATCCCCAGCATCTCGAACACGGCGCGCATCGGGCCGCCGGCGATGATGCCGGTACCGGCCACTGCGGTCCGCATCACGACTTTCCCGGCGCCGTGGCGGCCTTCCATGTCGTGGTGCAGCGTGCGGCTGTCCTTCAGCGGCACCCGGATCAGGCTGCGCTTGGCCTGTTCGGTGGCCTTGCGGATCGCTTCCGGCACTTCCTTGGCCTTGCCCTTGCCAAAGCCGACGCGACCGCGCTGGTCACCGACGACGACGAGCGCGGCAAAGCCGAAGCGCTTGCCACCCTTGACGGTTTTCGAGACGCGGTTGATCGCGACCAGACGGTCGACGAATTCCGGGTTTTCTTCCGGGCGGTTGTCGCGGCGGTCATTGCCACGGCCTTCCCGGCGGTTGTCACGTTCTGCCATATGGCATTTCCTTCGTGGTGGCGCGAGCCGCGCCGTTAGAGCCAATCCTGGTGCCCCGGATCAGGTCCGCGGCCCGGATCATCGGGGCGGCATCACTGCCGCCCGCCTGATTTAGAACTTCAGACCGCCTTCGCGGGCTGCATCGGCAAGCGCCTTGATCTTGCCGTGGAACAGGAAGCCGCCGCGGTCGAAGTAGCACTCTTCGACGCCCGCCTTCTTGGCCCGTTCCGCAATCGCGGCGCCCACTTTCGCGGAAGCCTCGACGTTGTTCTTGCCCACCACGCCAAGGTCTTTCTCCAGCGTGGAGGCCGCCGCAATCGTCACACCCTTCACGTCGTCGATCAGCTGGACGCTGATGTTCTTCGACGAACGGTGCACCGAAAGGCGCAGACGACCATGCGAGGTCGCCTTGATCTTGTTCCGGACGCGCAGGCGGCGCTTGAGGAACAGCTCTCTCTTGTTCAAAGCCATTTTGCCACCCTTACTTCTTCTTGCCTTCCTTGCGGAAGATATACTCATCCTTGTAGCGGATGCCCTTGCCCTTGTAGGGCTCGGGCGCGCGCCATTCGCGGATGTTCGCTGCCACCTGGCCGACCTGCTGCTGGTCGATGCCTTCCACGGTGATTTCGGTCTGCTTCGGGACGGTGATGGTCACCCCCTTCGGCACGTCGAAGTTCACTTCGTGGGAATAGCCCAGCGACAGTTTCAGCACGTTGCCAGCCATCGCGGCGCGATAGCCGACGCCCTGGATTTCCAGGTCCTGCTTGAAGCCTTCCGAGACGCCGGTCACCAGGTTCGCCACCATCGAGCGGGTCATGCCCCACTGCTGGCGCGCGCGCTTGGACAGGCCACGCGGAGTGACCTTGATCGCTTCGCCCTCGATGGTGAGGGTGACGTCGTCGCCTGCGGTGAAGCTGCGGGTGCCTTTCGGCCCCTTCACTTCGATGGTCTGACCGCTGATCGAGGCCGAGGTGCCCTTGACGAGCGGGACGGGTTTCTTGCCGATACGAGACATTGCACCGCTCCCTTAGAACACGGTGCAAAGCACTTCGCCGCCAACATTGGCCGCGCGTGCATTTGCATCAGTGAGAACGCCCTTGGGCGTGGAGACGATGGCGACGCCAAGGCCGTTGCGGACCGAGGGAAGCTCGCTCACACCCATGTAGACACGACGGCCGGGCTTCGAGACACGCTTGACTTCGCGGATCACGGGCTCGCCTTCGTAGTACTTCAGGCTGATGGTGAATTCGCCCTGGCCGTTGGCGGTGTCTGCCTTTTCATAGCTACGGATGTAGCCTTCGGACAGCAGCACGTCGAGCACGCGGGCGCGCAGGGTGGATGCGGGGGTCACGACAGTGGACTTGCCGCGCATCTGTGCGTTGCGGATACGCGTGAGCATATCGCCGAGAGGATCGTTCATAGACATCGTCTTTCCTCCCTTACCAGCTGGACTTGACCATGCCCGGGATCTGGCCGAACGAGGCGAGATCACGCAGCATGATGCGGCTGAGTTTGAGCTTGCGATAGTACGCATGCGGACGGCCGGTCAGCTGGCAGCGGTTGTGCAGCCGGACAGCGGACGAGTTGCGGGGCAGCTCGGCCAGTTTCAACGTCGCCTTGAAGCGCTCGTCCACCGGCTTTGCCTGGTCGTTGATCACCGCCTTCAGCGCGGCGCGCTTGGAAGCATGCTGCTTCACCAGCTTGGCGCGCTTCACTTCGCGGTTCACCATGGATTTCTTTGCCATATCTTCGGTTCCTCGCGGTTACGACGTGAACGGCATGTTGAAATGCTTCAACAGCGCCTTGGCTTCGGTGTCGTTCTTCGCGTTCGTGCAGATGATGATGTCCATCCCCAGAACCTCGTCGACCTTGTCGAAGTTGATTTCGGGGAACACGATGTGCTCTTTCAGGCCCATGGCATAGTTGCCGCGACCGTCGAAGCTGCTGCCCTTGACGCCGCGGAAGTCGCGGACGCGCGGGAGTGCGACGTTGATCAGGCGGTCCAGGAATTCGTACATCTTGTCGCCGCGCAGCGTGACCTTGCAGCCCAGCGGCATCTCTTCACGGACGCGGAAGCCGGCGATCGACTTCTTGGCCTTGGTGATGACAGCCTTTTGCCCGGCGATCTGGGACAGTTCCTCGGCGGCCTGCTTGACCTTCTTGGTGTCCTTGACCGCCTCGCCGACGCCCATGTTCAGGACGATCTTGTCCAGACGCGGGATCATCATGTCGTTCTTGTAGGCGAATTCTGCTTTCATCGCGGCGCGGATCTTGCCTTTGTATTCGGCTTTCAGGCGCGGCGTGTAGGTGGCTTGGTCGAGCATCAGATCGCCTCCCCGGTGGTCTTGGCATAGCGGACCTTCTTGTCGCCTTCCATGCGGAAGCCGACGCGGGTGGCCTTGCCGGCCTTGTCCACGATGGCCAGGTTCGACAGGTCGATCGGCATCGCTTTCGGGATGCGGCCGCCCTGGGATGCTGCCGACTGCTTGGTGTGGCGGATGGCCACGTTCACGCCATCGACGATGGCCTTGTTCTCGGACGGCATGACGGCGGAAATCTCGCCCTTCTTGCCCTTGTCCTTGCCGGTGAGCACGACGACCGTGTCACCCTTTTTCAGTTTCGCAGCCATCAGAGCACCTCCGGAGCCAGCGAGATGATCTTCATGAAGTTCTTGGCACGCAGCTCGCGCACGACCGGCCCGAAGATGCGGGTGCCGACCGGTTCGCCCTGGTTGTTCAGGATGACGGCGGCGTTGCGGTCGAAACGGATGGTGGTGCCGTCTTCACGGCGAACTTCCTTGGCGGTGCGAACGACAACGGCCTTGCGGACGTCACCCTTCTTCACGCGGCCTTTGGGAATGGCTTCCTTGACCGACACCACGATGATGTCGCCGACGGAAGCATAACGGCGGTGCGAGCCGCCAAGAACCTTGATGCACTGAACCCGGCGCGCGCCGGAGTTGTCAGCCACATCCAGATTCGTCTGCATCTGGATCATTTGGTAGTCTCCCGACCTGCAGAGACACGCTCTGCGGTTTCGTTAGAGACGGCAGGGGTCACGCAGTTGCGTCGACCACCACCGTCCAGCGTTTCGTTTTCGAAATCGGCGCACATTCTTCAATGCGCACGGTGTCGCCGACCTTGAACTTGTTCTCCGCATCGTGAGCGCGGTATTTCTTCGACTTCCGCACGGTCTTCTGCAGCAGCGGGTGCTTGAAGCGGCGTTCGACAGAGACGGTGATCGTCTGCTCGTTCTTGTCCGAGGTGACGGTGCCCGTCAGGATACGTTTCGGCATGGCGGTTCCCCTTACTTCGCAGCTTCGGCGGCTTTTTGGCCGAGAACGGTCTTGATGCGGGCGACGTCGCGACGGACGGCACGCATGCGGGCGGTGTTCTCAAGCTGGTTGGTCGCCTGCTGGAAGCGCAGGTTGAACGCCTCCTTCTTCAGCTGAACCAGGCTGTCGCGCAGCTGGTCCGGCGTCTTCGACTTCAGTTCTTCGGCTTTCATGCCGCTTCCTTTTCCACAATCGCCAGACGGCCCCTGCTGGAGGGTCACCGAGGACCTGGCGGATCAATGACAAACCAACGAATCCGGGAGCCCCGGAATCGCTGGATGGCGTCGTATAGGGGGGAAGGGCGTGGGGGGCAAGGGGGAAGTTACCTGCCAAACATTCCCTCGGAAATCCAACGCCGCCCGCGACCTATCGTCAAGAGGAGAAGGTAGGCGACCAGCGCATGTGCGAACACGACCAGCGCGGTAAGCCAACTCTTGTCTGCGATGCAGGCTGATATGGTCTGGCGCCTCTGATACTCAACGAGTTCCACCGCGTGATCAAAGTTGTCGGCCCCGGCCACCAAAGGCAAATAGGAGATATCAAGTCCCTTTTCGTCTACAAACTTTTGAAAATCGAATTCTGGATCGTTGGCTCCATCCCCATTAGCCAGTTTCCACCACCCAATCGCTTGTGAGATTGGCGAAATCGAAATCGCTGCGTTGATGACAATCCCAACAGGTGGCTCGTTCGGAAGCGTGAAATCTGCCCTTGGGCCATAGCAAGTATATCGCGCAAACTTCATTTCAGAGAGGTAGTGGGACGAAACCCAGACTAGCACGGCTAACGAAAGGACGCCCGACAGCCAGTGCGACATCACAAACTGAATACCGCTCTTCACAGCTCCAACGGGAATCTTTGCCTCAAGAACAGTCTTCCCGACTTTCTTGGGCAGTTCAGCGGCAGCGTTCAGGACATCCTTGACCGTCGGATCATCGTTCATTCGTTACCCCAACTTCTCCGCAATCCACATCTTGATCAGCGACTGCCGCGTAACGCCCAGGCGCCCGGCCTCCTTGTCGAGGTCGCGGACCATCCAGGACGGGAAGTCCACGTTCACCCGCCGCGCCTCCTGATTGGGGCGGCGGGCTTTGGACCAGTCGACATAAGCGCTGATGTCCTCACCGTTGTCGAACATCTCGTCCAACTGTTCAGCCGTGATGGGTTTGGGTTCGTTCATTGCAGGACCTGTAGGGTGTGCATTCATTGCGCACCTTACCACGCCGATGAAGCTGCGCAACGTCGGTCCCCTGTCCACCCCGCCCCGGCCTTGAGCCGGGGCCTCCTTGTCCGCGAGAGGTCCCGGCTCAAGGCCGGGACGGGTTTGCCTCACGCCCAGCCATAGTTGAAGCTGACCGAGATCCGCTCTTCTTCGGACATGTTCATGGGCACCTCGTGGCGGAGCCAGCTTTCCCAGAGGAGGACCTCGCCCACCGCGGGTTTGACGTAGACGAAACGCTGCAGCTCTTGCGGCGCGGTCTTCAGCGGCACGGGGGCCAGCATCATCATGGCCAAGCGCGGGTCCTCCAGCTTCAGCGCGCTGGTCCCCTCCGGCATCGCGACATAGGTCGTGCCCGAGATCACCGAATGCGGGTGGATGTGGCTGGCGTGGGTGCCGCCTTCGGGCAGGATGTTGATCCAGAGGGAATTGCACTTCAGGCGTCTGTCGCCAAGGTCGAAGCCGAGGTCCTTGCAAAAGGCGGCGACGTGGCGGTCCAGCGCCTTTTCCAGCAGCCCGAAGATCGGCATCCGCCAGGGCAGGTCATCCAGCGAGGCATAAGAGGTGTAGCCGGGATAGCCGTTCGCCTCGCACCACTCCTGCCCGGCCTCGTCATCCTCGGCCACCATCTCGCAGGTCTGGCGCAGTTCGGCGTAGTCGACCTTCTTTTTCGCGAGGTCGTTGAGACCAGCGCGGTAAAGCCGGGTGACGAAGAGCGAGGTGATGTCAGGCATGGTGTCCTCTCGTAAGCCCCCTCCCCCATCCCCTTCCCGCAAGGGGGAGGGGAGGTGCGGGGTGGCCGATCCATGGAAAAAGCCCCCGCCGTTTCCAGCGGGGGCCGTTATCGCAGGGTGCGCTACAGCGCACCTTTCTTACCAGTCTTCCTTCGCGACGACGCGCGTGGTGACCGGGAGTTTCATCGCGCCCAGACGCAGGGCCTCACGCGCGATTTCGTCGGACACGCCGTCGATCTCGAACATGATCCGGCCGGGTTTGACCTTGGCCGCCCAGTAGTCCGTGGACCCCTTGCCCTTGCCCATACGAACTTCGACGGGCTTGGCCGAGACCGGAACGTCCGGGAAAATCCGGATCCAGACCCGGCCCTGACGCTTCATGTGGCGGGTGATCGCGCGGCGGGCCGCTTCGATCTGCCGCGCCGTGACGCGCTCGGGCTCGGTCGCCTTCAGGGCGTAGGAGCCGAAGTTCAGCAGGAACCCACCCTTGGCTTCGCCATGGATGCGGCCCTTGTGCATCTTGCGGAATTTTGTGCGCTTTGGTTGCAGCATCTGATGAACTCCTTACGCGCGTTCGCGGTCGCGGCGCGGACCACGGGGGGCCGGGCCGTCAGCCGCTTCGGCAAGACGACGATCATGGGCCTGCGGATCATGCTCAAGGATTTCGCCTTTGAAGATCCAAACCTTCACACCGATGATCCCGTAGGGGGTCTCGGCTTCCGACAGCGCATAGTCGATGTCGGCGCGCAGCGTGTGCAGCGGCACGCGGCCTTCGCGGTACCATTCGGTCCGGGCGATCTCGGCGCCGCCAAGACGACCGGCGACGTTCACCCGGATGCCAAGCGCACCCATCCGCATCGCGTTCTGCACGCCACGCTTCATCGCGCGACGGAAGGAGACGCGGCGTTCCATCTGCTGGGCGATCGACTCGGCCACCAGCTGGGCGTCAAGTTCCGGCTTGCGAACCTCGACGATGTTGAGGTGCAGTTCGGACTTGGTGAACACGGTCAGCTTCTTGCGAAGCGTCTCGATGTCCGCGCCCTTCTTGCCGATGATCACGCCCGGACGCGCGGTGTGAATGGTCACACGGCACTTCTTGTGCGGACGCTCGATGATCACGCGGCTGATGCCGGCCTGCTTGAGATCCTTGTGGATGAACTCGCGCATGCGGAGGTCTTCCAGCAACAGGTTGCCGTAGTCTTTCGACTCGGCGAACCAGCGGCTGTCCCAGGTGCGGTTGACCTGGAGGCGCATACCGATCGGATTGACCTTCTGACCCATTATGCGGACTCCCCGGTTTGACGGACCTTGATGGTGATCTCAGAGAACGGCTTCATGATCTTGCCGAAGCGACCACGGGCCCGCGGACGGCCCCGCTTCATCACCAGGTTCTTGCCGACCCAGGCCTCGGCCACGACAAGGCTGTCGACGTCGAGGTTGTGGTTGTTTTCCGCGTTGGCGATCGCCGACTGCAGGCACTTCTTCACGTCACCCGCGATGCGGCGCTTGGAGAAGGTGAGGTCGGCGAGCGCCTTTTCCACCTTCTTGCCCCGGATCAGACCGGCGACGAGGTTCAGTTTCTGCGGCGAGGTGCGAAGCATGCGGAGCACCGCCATCGCTTCGTTGTCCGCCACGCGACGGGGGTTCTTTTCCGATCCCATGGCTTATTTCCTCTTCGCTTTCTTGTCGGCGGCGTGACCGTAATAGGTCCGCGTCGGCGAATATTCCCCGAACTTCTGGCCGATCATGTCTTCGGTCACGTTGACCGGGACGTGCTTCTTGCCGTTGTAGACCCCGAAGGTCAGACCAACGAACTGCGGCAGGATGGTCGAGCGGCGCGACCAGATCTTGATCACCTCCGCCTTGCCACCGGCCTTGGCCTTCTCGGCCTTCTTCAGGACGTAGCCGTCGACGAACGGGCCTTTCCAGATGGAACGTGCCATGGATTAACGCCCTTTCTTCTTGGCGTGGCGCGAGCGGACGATCAGGCTGTCAGAAGCCTTCGGCTTGCGCGTCTTGTTGCCCTTGGTGCCTTTGCCCCAGGGGGTAACCGGGTGACGGCCGCCCGAGGTACGGCCTTCGCCGCCGCCGTGCGGGTGGTCGATCGGGTTCATCGCGACGCCGCGGACCGTCGGGCGGATGCCCTTGTGGCGCATGCGTCCGGCCTTGCCGAAGTTCTGGTTCGAGTTGTCCGGGTTCGACACGGCACCGATGGTGGCCATGCATTCCTGACGGACCATCCGCAGCTCGCCCGACGAAAGGCGGATCTGCGCGTACGACCCGTCACGGCCGACGAACTGGGCATAGGTCCCAGCCGCACGGGCCAGCTGGCCGCCCTTGCCGGCTTTCAGCTCGACATTGTGGACGATCGCGCCGATCGGCATGCCCGAGAACGGCATCGCGTTGCCGGGCTTCACGTCGGTCTTGGCGCCAGCGATGACGCTGTCACCCACGGCCAGGCGCTGCGGTGCCAGGATGTAGGCCAGTTCACCGTCCTGATACTTGATCAGCGCGATGAAGGCGGTGCGGTTCGGGTCATATTCGATCCGCTCGACGACCGCCGGGATATCATATTTGCGACGCTTGAAATCGACCACCCGGTAGAGACGCTTTGCGCCCCCGCCCTGGTGCCACATCGTGATACGTCCGGTGTTGTTCCGGCCACCAGTACGGTTCAAACCCTCGGTGAGGTGCTTGACCGGGCGGCCTTTCCACAGCTCCGAACGGTCGATCAGAACCAACCCACGTTGGCCAGGCGTCGTCGGCTTATACGACTTGAGTGCCATGTTCTCTGTCTTCCGTTTGCTTGCACGGGCGGTTTAGACCCGGCGGTGAAGGGCTCCGAAGATCCCCGATTTGGTGCTCTTTCCTCCTGCGGCTGCAGCGGGAACGAACAAACCAAGAGCCCCGGACGAATCCGGGGCCTCTGGCGTGGCGCGGGATTAGCAGACGGGGGTGGGGGTGGCAATGGGGGGAAGATGGGATTCTTCACTGGCGCGAAGATCGTGCATGGTGCCGAGTCAGAGACATTCTGCGAAGCGAATGATAGTGGTACAATGGTCGATGAACTCAAGAGGTGTCAATGTTCGGGTGGGCTAAGAGAAAGCTTGAAGCTGCCTCTGTCAATGCACAGAGAGACGACATCAATCGGTTTATCGCTGGCCTTCGTGGTGCCGATGATGAAGAGATTGGCACAATGCTAGTCGTTGCAAACGGCATTAGGATCAATCTGTTAAGGCTAGGAGCAATCCCAGTTGCCGCCCTCGATTTTTCGATCCCCCGTGACGCCGATACTCAGATGAAATGTGATATGTGCCCCATCACTTTGTCGAGTTCCATCAAGCAGTTCCAAAGGGACAATCAGCGCTCTGACGCTTTCGGCGTTATGGTTTGGCTCCATAGCGTTCGGGCGCTCAATGCGCCTGAACTCAGAAGTCTTGGCCGCGAAATGTGGGGAGAGCTTGCAAGGGGATTTCGGTACGCTGATGAAGCTTATCAAGATATCCGAGAAATAGCCGGTGATCGGCTACCGCCGGATCTGCAACGCGAACTTACCTTCATTCCTCGCGGCTTAGAGCCGAGAGCATAGGGAGGGCATTACGGTCGCCTTCCCCGGATAGACGAAAAGCCCCCGCCTTCCGGCAGGGGCTCTCTCAATTCACTCAAGCCTAAGGCTCAAAGACCAGTCGTCACGTCGATCGTCTGACCGTCTTCCAGCATGACATAGGCCTTCTTCTTGTCCGAACGCTCGCCGGCGCGGCCGCGGAACTTCTTGGCCTTGCCCTTGGTGATGGTGGTGTTCACCGCCTTCACCTTGACACCGAAGATCGCCTCGACGGCTTCCTTGATCTCGGGCTTGGTCGCAGCCATCGCGACCTGGAACACCACGGCACCCGCCTCGGAAGCCATGGTGGCCTTTTCGGTGATGACCGGCTTCTTGATCAGGTCGTAGTGCTCCGGCTTGATGACCGCAGCGGTTTTCGGTGCTTTGCTCATTTCAGGCCACCTTTCCCAAGACGGGCCTCCAGGGCTTCGATACCGGCCTTGGTGATGACCAGGGTATCACGCTTCAGGATGTCGTAGACGTTGGCACCCATGGTCGGCAGAACGTCGACGCCGTCCAGGTTGCGGGCGGCCAGGGCGAAGTTCGCGTCGACCGAAGCGCCGTCGATGATCAGCACGCGCTTCCAGCCAAGCTCCGACTTCATCTTTGCCAGGTTGGCGGTCTTGGCATCGGCGAGGGTCGCCGCGTCCAGGATCACCAGCTCACCCGCCTTGGCCTTGGCCGACAGCGCGTGCCGCAGCCCGAGGGCGCGGAACTTCTTCGGCAGGTCATGGGCGTGGCTGCGCGGCTGCGGGCCCTTCACCACACCACCCTTGCGGAAGATCGGCGCCTTGCGTGACCCGTGGCGTGCGCCGCCGGTGCCCTTCTGGCGATAGATCTTCTTGGTCGAGTAGGAAACCTCGGCCCGGGTCAGCGTCGAGTGGGTGCCAGCCTGGGATTTCGCCCGCTGCCAGCGCACCACGCGGTGCAGGATGTCTGCGCGCGGCTCAAGGCCGAACAGCGCCTCATCCAGATCGACGGAACCGGCCTTGCCGCCGTCAAGCTTGATCACATCGAGTTTCATGCTTCACCCCCTTCGGCGGCGACTTCTGCAGCCGGAGCTTGAGCGGACCGGATCGCGGCCGGACGCGGGGCGTCCTTGGCTTCCGGCTTCTTCACGGCGTCCTTGATCGTGACCCAGCCGCCACGCGATCCGGGGACAGCGCCCTTGATCATGATCAGGCCACGGTCGGCGTCGGTGCAGACGACCTGAAGGTTCTGCGTGGTGACGCGGACCGAACCCAGGTGGCCGGCCATCTTCTTGCCCTTGAACACCTTGCCGGGGTCCTGGCACTGGCCGGTCGAGCCGTGCGAACGGTGCGACACCGACACACCGTGGCTGGCGCGAAGCCCGCCGAAGTTGTGCCGCTTCATCGCACCGGCAAAGCCCTTGCCGATCGAGGTGCCCGCAACGTCGACGAACTGGCCTGCAAGGTAGTGGTCGGCGGTGATTTCCGCGCCCACGTCGATCAGGCAATCCGGCGTCACGCGAAACTCCGCGATCTTCCGCTTCGGGGCCACGTTCGCCTTGGCGAAATGGCCGCGCTGTGCGGCGGTGGTCCGCTTGGCCTTGGCCACGCCCGCACCCAGCTGGACGGCGGTGTAGCCATCCTTGTCGGCGGTGCGCTGTGCCACGACCTGAAGGCTGTCCAGCTGCAGAACCGTGACCGGAACCTGCTTGCCATCTGCCAGGAACAGCCGGGTCATGCCCAGCTTCTTTGCAATTACTCCAGAGCGCATCTTGGTCATGCCCCCCTTAAACCTTGATCTCGACGTCCACGCCGGCAGCGAGGTCGAGCTTCATCAGCGCGTCCACGGTCTGCGGGGTGGGGTCGACGATGTCGAGAAGACGCTTGTGCGTGCGAATCTCCCACTGGTCGCGCGACTTCTTGTCGATGTGCGGACCACGGAGAACCGTGAATTTCTCGATCTTGTTCGGCAGCGGGATCGGCCCGCGAACCGTGGCACCGGTGCGCTTCGCGGTGTTCACGATTTCCTGGGTGCTGGCGTCCAGCACGCGGTAATCGAAGGCGCGAAGCCGGATGCGGATTGTCTGACCTGGCATCAGTTTCTTCCTTTTAGAACGTTGGCGAGGACACGGACTGCCGACCCAAGAGGTTCTGTTTCGTTAGTCGGTATTTGGTGGTCGAAGGGCGGGCTTCTACAGCCCGCCCCAAGTTAGTGCAAGTCGCTTACGCGATGATCTTCGACACGACGCCAGCGCCGACGGTGCGGCCGCCTTCGCGGATGGCGAAGCGCAGTTTCTCTTCCATCGCGATGGGCGCGATCAGCTCGACCACGAACTTCAGGTTGTCGCCCGGCATCACCATCTCGGTGCCTTCCGGCAGCTGAACGGTCCCGGTGACGTCCGTGGTGCGGAAGTAGAACTGTGGGCGGTAGTTCGCGAAGA
>Ga0208735_100106_pt1 | contig 49003 bp, 55 predicted proteins | sample Subbio12Aug_8Aab_FD_184829 | JGI IMG/M metagenome (GOLD analysis project Ga0208735, IMG submission 184829) | Serpentinite rock and fluid subsurface biosphere microbial communities from McLaughlin Reserve, California, USA - CR12Aug_8Aab (SPAdes) | ecosystem: Environmental > Terrestrial > Deep... | reverse complement strand
AGCAGCAAACCACGGCCCTGGCAAGGGCTTCCGTGACGGGCCGTTCATAGCCGCCCGAGGCTTCAAGCACCACCAGCGCGCCTTTCGCCGCCTTGGCGAAGCGGGCAAGCGATTGTTCTGTCGTGGAAATCCTCTCGCGCCTGGAGACGGAGAGATAGAAAGCGTCGATCCAGCCCTTGGCGATATCGACGCCGATGACATCTTGTGGCAAGGTCATGGAGCCTGTCCTTGATCTGCGGGATCGACCGATGGTGCGGTCCTCCCATGCAACTGTTCAGGTTTGAAGTCGGTCGGCAGACGAGCCCCAAGCTACGCTGCGGGCTCAAACACCCAAGGGTGGGTCGGGGTCTCGTCTGCCAGCCACTCTATCGCAGATCTCACAGAGACAAGGGTGGGCGATATCGCCCACCCTACGCCTGCGCACTATTCCGCCGCTTCCACCCGTCCCGGGGCGCGGCGCATGGTCTGGGTCAGGCGGCGTTCGTCGCGGGGCGAGACGCCGAAGAATTCGGTATAGTGCCGGATCATCGGGCTGGAGGTCATGTAGCCGACGGAGGCCGCAATCTCCCGCAAGCTGTCGTTGGAATAAAGCACCCGCTGCCGCGCCTTCATCAGCCGCAGGTGGTGGTAGTAGCGCAAGGGGCTTTGCCCCGTCTCGCGCTTGAAGGTCCGCTCGAAGTGGCGGCCGGACAGGCCCACGGCGGCGGCGACATCGGGGATGCGCAGCGGGTCCTCGACATGGGTCTCGAAAAGCCGGATCGCCTCGCGGATCGCCACGGGAAGGTTGTCCGTCGTGCCACCGGACCGCGGGACGGGGACCTTCTGGCTGGCATCGGCGTCGCGGACGAAGGGATGCTGGAACCAGCAGGCCACCTCGGTCATGCAGTCGCGGCCCAGTCGTTTCTCGATCAGCCGCAGCATCAGGTCGAAGACGGCCCCGGCCCCGCTGGCGGTGATGCGGCGGCCTTCGCGCAGGATCGTCACTTCGCGCGCCTCGATGCCGGGGAAGTCGGCCTTGAACGCCGCCTCATAGCACCAATGGACCGAGCAGGGTCGCCCCTCCATCAGCCCCGCACGGGCCAGGGGGAAGATCCCGCCCGAGAAGGCGCCCAATGTCACGCCGGTCCGGTCCAGCCAGCGCAGTTTCGCCGGGCTGCGGCGTGGGTCGGCGAATTCCGCCGTGGGGGGCGAGACCAGGTAAAGGTGGTCGACCGCCTCCAGCTCTTGCAGCGTGACGTCCGGGTCAAAGCCGATCTCGGCGGAAGAGCGGACCGGCGTGGGCGCCTCGGCGACCAGCTTCCAGACGAACTCTTGCCGGCCGGTGATCTCGTTCGCGGCGCGCAGGGGTTCGATGGCCGACGTCAGGCAGGCCATTGGAAAGCCGGGAAACATCAGGAACCCCAGCCGCAGGGGGCCGCCGCGGTCAGTCATCGGGCCACCAGCCGGGAGAGGTCGGCGCGCCGTCGTCGTGCCGTGACAACCACTCGACCATCGCGGGACGGTTGCGGATGAAGCCCTTGTAGGTGGCCAGTTCCTCCGGCAGGTCGCGCACCACGCGGTGCAGACGCCGGGCCCATTTCGGGACGGTCACGATCTGGTCAAAGCTGCACAGGTAGCAGCGGATGTCGAAGGCGATCGCGTTCGACCGCGGCAGGCGGTAAAGCGATTGCAGTTCGACCCGCAGATGCTGCTTCGCGCCCAGGTTCTCGGGCGTGATCGAGGCCTTCATCGGCCCCCATCTGGGGTAGGTCTCGGGCGCGGTGTCCAAGAGCGGGTTCACGGTCATCGTCCAGTTGAACCGCCGCACCGGCGCGCCGTGCTGAAGCTTCAGCAGGAACTTCAGCGCCCGGTCGAAGACGCCCTTCTCGTGCGCAAGCGGCACAGGGGCGTGCCATTCCATGAAGTTCATGCCCACGTCAAAGTCCACTGACCAATCCGCCTGGGAGGTCGCAATGCCCGCGTCCATCCACAAGGTCCCGTCACGTTCGTCCTGCAAGGTCCAGTCGCCTTGCGTCTGCCGCATGATGTATTCGAAGGGTGGGTAGGGCAGCGTGCTTTCATCCAGGAATGTGAATGAGTGTTCGATGCCCAGCGGCCGGTTCACCCAGTGCCATCGGTTGCCATCCTTTGTCAGCGAAAACCACTGCGGATAGTCCCGCGCCTTGGCTTCCATAATCAGTTCCAGCGTGTCCCAGCCGGCGAGCGTCATGTGCGGCAGCGACTGGCAGCGCAGCGGGTCATCGGCCAGCACCTTGGCGCGGTCGATCATCTCGGCAATGTAATGTTCGTCCACGTCAAGCATATGCTCGAAAGCCGTCCCCGGACGGCCCGGCACATGCGGCTCCATGTTGACCGAATACATGTAGTCGTCCCGGTCGAAGGGGAAGGGGAACCGGCGCGGATTGCTGTTGGTGTAGGTGAAGGTCTCGCGGAAGGTCTCGTCCCGGAAGAAGCCACCGAAATCATCGGGCGCGAACTTGAAATCAAGGCTCATCGTCGTCTCCTATCGGTCGATGACGAGGGTCTTGCCCTCGAAGCGGCTGACGCAGGGCATGATCTTCTGGTTCGAGGCATGCTCTTCCGGCGTCAGCCAATGGTCGCGGTGCAGGATGGTGCCGTCGCATTTGTGAACGTACGTTTCGCATTGCCCGCAGGCCCCGCCCCGGCAAAGATAGGGCGCGTCGACTCCGGCGGCCTCCATCGCCTCCAGCAGGCTTTGCGTCGTGCCGACGGTGATGGTCTTGCCGCTGGCCGCCAGTTCCACCTGGAACGGCAACCCGGTGCCGGGGGCCAGGAATTCCTCATGATGCAGTGCCTGTTTCGGCCAGCCCATGCTTTCGGCCGTGGACAGCACCCAGTTGATCATCCCTTTCGGTCCGCAGACGTAAAGATGCGTCCCGATCGGCTGATTTTGCAGCACCTTTTTCAGGTCGATCATCTGCTTGCGGTCGTCGAAGTAGCAGTGCACCCGATCCGGATGCGCCGCAGTCAGCCTGTCCATGTAGGCACCCAACGGCCTTGACCGCGCCGAATAGTGCAGCTCGAACTTGCCGCCGAAATGCGCAAGCTGCGCGATCTGCGCCAGGAACGGCGTGATCCCGATCCCGCCCGCGATCATCAGGTGCTTCTTCGCCCGACTGTCCAGCGGGAACAGGTTTACCGGGTAGGAAAGCGTCATCTCCATCCCCGGCACCACATGCCGGTGCAGGTAAAGCGACCCGCCGCGCCCCGCATCATCGCGCCGGACGCTGATCTCGTAGCCCGACCGATCCTCGGGGTCGGACATGAGCGAATAAGGGTTCAGCCTCCGCGTCCCGTGATCATCCATCTCGACCACAGTATGCGCCCCGCCGGAAAACGCGGGCAGATCGGACCCGTCGCGGCTGACGAAGCGGAAGCGCTTGATCAGCTCGTTGACCTCGACCACCTCGGACACCCGGACCTGAAGCTTGGCTCCGCCGCTCATTTGAACCTCACCACGCTTTCCGGCACGAGGCCTGGGTCCTCGGCGTCGATGTTCACGCCCTGGAAGGCGGCGATGCGCCGGGAATAATGATCGCGGACAAAGAGGTTAAGCCCGCAATGGCTGCACTTGAACGGGTCGGTGGCCACGTTTTCGGTGATCCCCTTGCAATGCACGCATTGCACCCGGCGCAGCGTGGACCCACGCTGTTCCTTCTGGATCGCGGCGAAGGGAAAACCCGTATTCATGATCTCGCGCTCCGCCTGGCCGATCAGGCCTTCCGTGCCTGCCAGATAGAACTGCGTGCCCATATGCGCGTCCGACAGCACCCGCACCAGACGCGGCAGCAGCGCCGGAATGGTCGGCGCGCGGAAGAACTGGGCGGCCCCCAGAGCCTCCAGCCGCGCGGAAAGGTCCACCCCCGCAGGCCCCGGACAATACATCACATGCGCGGCCGCAAGGAATTCCGCACGGTCGTTCGCCTTGGCCAGCATGTCCGTCACCGCTTCTGCCCCCTGGCAGTCGGCAACGATCACATGCAGCTTGCCCGGTCGCGGTTCCAGGGCGGCATAGACCGGGCGCGACTTGATCGAGGGGGCGTCTGTCGGGGTCAGCTCGACTTTCACGGGGCAGCTCCCTTGGGAAGAAGGGGGCCCACCCGAAGGCGGGCCCCGGAAGATCAGTCCTTGGCCGTGCGGCGCTTCTTTTCCACGTCGTAGAAGGGCAGCGAGGCCGACACCGCCTTCAGCGGGCCATGCGTCCCGCAGCGCACCTCGACCTCGGTGCCGTTGTTCGCGTATTCGACCGGCATCCGGGCAATCGCCACGACCCAGTCGTTCAGCGGCGAATACATCGGCTGCGTCACCACGCCGATCTTCTTGCCATCCTTGTAGATCGGCGCATTGCCCGGCACGTTCTTGCCCTCGAACTTCAGGCCCGAGATCTTGAAGCGTTCCTTGCCCTGCAGGCGGTAATGCTCTTCGGCGCCACGAAAGCCGGTCTTGCCCTTGGTCACGGTCCAGTCGAGGCCAAGCTCCCACAGGGTATCCCCCGGGCCTTCGTTCTCGAATGGATACATCTCGGAATTGTCGAAGGGGAAGAACAGCAGGTAGCTTTCCGCCCGCAGCATGTCCAGCGTGGTGAACCGGCAGGGGATGATCCCCATGCTGGCGCCTTCCTCCAGGATACGGTCCCAGATTTCGCCGGCGTCCTGGCCGCGGCAGAAGATCTCGTACCCGCGCTCGCCGGTATAGCCGGTCCGCGACAGGGTGATGGGCTTGCCGAACAGCATCGCGGGCATGTGGCCCATGTAGGGCAGCGCGCGGACGCCGGGGATGTGCCTTTCCAGGTAGTCCACCGCCAGCGGCCCCTGCAGCGACAGGTCGTGCAGGTTGTCGTCGAAGCGGACCCCAACATCGCGGCCGGTCGCCGCCATCGTCAGCTGCTCATGCCCCTGGCCCGAGCCATGCACCACCGTATAGCTGTTCGGCCCCATCCGGTAGATGATGCAGTCGTCGACGAACTTGCCCGCGTCGTTCAGCATACAGGCGTAAACCGACTTGCCGGGCGCAATCCTTTCCGGGTCGCGGGTCGTCGCGCGGTCGATCACATGGCTGGCCCCATGGCCGGTGACGTGGACCTTCTTCAGGCCCGAGACGTCCATCAGCCCCGCCTTGGTGCGGATCGCCATGTATTCGGCGTCCGGGTCACCCTTGGAGTAGGACCAGGCGGTGCCCATCCCGCTCCAGTCTTCCAGGTTCGATCCCAGGGCCCGGTGCCGGTCCATCAGTGCCGAGAAACGCCAGGAATTCGTCATGCTTCAAGCCTCCCCTGTGGTCTTGATTTTGGTCGAGTGTCAGGCGATTCCGGCCAGAAGGCAATAATGAAGTGCAACAATCTTTCTTGTCAGAAAACATCCGCCCAAGAAAAAGGCCGCCGCGAAGGACGACCTTTTCCAAAGCGGTTTGTGCTGGCTCAGCCGGGCAGCACAAAGAACCAGTTGGCCCAAAGCACCACCGCAGCGCCCAGAATCAGGGCCAGGTAGGGCAGCATCCCCGCCTTGCGTTGTCCCAACTCGCCGTATGGCAGGCCAAGGTCGTCATAGGCCTCTTTCGGGAACTTGCCGCCGTCCTGAAGGTAGTGGCGATACCAGAACACCGGGACGATCAGGGCCGCGAAGACCAGCCCGGCCCACAGCGCGTTCTCGTAGCCCCAGACCTTGGCGCCCGCGCCCAGGAAAAGCGCGTTGACAAAGGCCAGCACCGTGTTCAACCCGATCAGCCAGGTCGGCGCCTTCCACGGCCGCTCCATGTGGGCGCTGTCGATGCGGTGGATCCAGCCGGCATTCAGGTTCAGGAAGTTGAACAGGATGTAGCCGACGTTCGAGATCGCAAGCACGTAGAAATACCCGCCCGCATCCGAAGCCAGCGCCAGCAGGAACACGTTGAACACCACGTCTGTCCACATCGCGTTGCGCGGCGCACCGTGGCTGTTGACCTGGCCCAGGTACTTCGGCAGCCAGCCATCGCGCGCGCCCTGGTACAGCGTGCGCGACGATCCCGCCATTGCGGTCATGATCGCCAGGAACAGGGCGATGATCATCAGGATCACGAAGATCTGCGTGACCACAGGGCCTCCGCCGATCATGTTGCCAAGGGCCTCGCCCACGCCGGAGCCGTCAACGATACCCGGTTGCGTCATCCCGTCCTGCCCAAGGTAGCCCTGGAACGAGAACGGGATCAGGAAGAAGAACACGATACACAGCAGGCCCGAGTAGAAGATCGCGCGGAACGTGTCGCGCTTGGGGTCCTTCAGTTCGCGGGTATAGCAGACCGCGGTCTCGAAGCCGTAGGTCGACCAGGCCGCGATATACATGCCGCCCAGGAACAGCGTCCAGCCGCCGACGTTCCAGGACCCATCCTCTCCCGCATTCGGCGGGGTCAGGCTGGTGACGTTCATCCAGTCGATCGACCCGGTCAGGATCGGCACCAGGCCGACAAGGAACAGCGGGATCAGCACGATCAGCGCCAGCCACTTCTGCGCCGAAGCGGTCGAGGCGATGCCGCGTTCCTGGATCATCAGGATGATCAGCATCAGCACCACGCCGATCAGGAAGGTCGAGTTGAAGTGCAGCGTGCCCAGGCCAGGTATGGTGAGCTGGAACGCCTCATAGACGCGGAACCAGGGCGTCAGCGCCTCGACCCCGGCACTGCTGGCGACCGCCTGGATCGCCTGCTCGGCTGTCACGCCGGTGTTTGCGGCCATGTAGGCCACGACAGCCTCGCTGTCGGCGGTGAAGTTGCCGATGTTGGCCGATACCCAATCCAAGACCATCTGGCTTTCGGCCATCGGAATCGGGAACAGCGCATTCAGGATGTAGCCCGCCGCAATGGCGCAGCCCAGGGACAGCACCGGCGACCAGGCGAACCAGTTGCACCACACGGACAAGGGCGCAATCAGCTTGGAATAGCGCAGCCAGGCCGTCGCGCCATAGACCGAGGTGCCACCCGACTTGTTGCCGAACATCCCGGCCATTTCGGCATAGGTGAAGCTTTGCGAAAACCCCATCAGCATGGACAGGATCCAGACCACGAAGGCATATTGTCCCACGGTCCCGGCGATCCCGCCGATCGAGAACAGCACCAGGGGCGGCACGCCAGCCGCGACCCAGAAGGCGCCCTTCCAGCTTAACGCACGGACCATCTGGCCCGATCCGGTTTCAGTCGTCATTCCCTCTCTCCTGTCATACGGACAGACCTGCCTTGGGCTTATTCCCTGCCCGTCTTGCCGGATGTCCTGTTGGGTGTTCGCGTCGGATTGTCGTGAGGTGTCGTCCGCTCCTCAGCCTTTCGCCATCCGGCGCAGAATCGTCTCAGGCGGGCGTTCCCTGCGGCCTGATGTCGCAAGCAAAGCACGGCCTTTCACGCAAGGCGAGAAAAATTTCATCAAAGCGAATATTTGTTTCCCGAAAGGTCAAATCGCGCCGACCTGGCCCGCAAGCGACCAAAAAACATGCAAGGGGAACATCGCACTGCGTCCGGCCGGGACAGGACACCAGGCGGTTACGCGGACAACCGGCACAGGTGCAACAATGACAAGAGGCCCCGGACGCTGCCGGGGCCACTTTTCGATCTGTCACCCGCCTCAGTTCTTCAGATAGCTTTCCATCGAATCTTCCAGCGCGTCCTTCCACGGAGTGTGATGGACCGGCGCCATCGTGCCGGTGATCACCGACTTGTAGGCGTTGTTGCGGAAGGCCATGATGTCCTGCTTCTTGTGTTCCTTCCACTCGAAGAAGGCCTCGCAGGCGCCGTCGACGTCAAAGGACGGATAGTCCGTCTCGGCGATCAGCTCCTTCACGTAATCGCCCTGATAGTGGATCGCGTCATGGGCGTCCTGGCCTGCATCCTCGCCCGCAATGCGGTCGGCCACATCCTTCAGCAGCACCGCCTTGTCGGTCGGGATCCTGATCTTGCCCATGATCGCGTCACGAATCCACCAGGCCTGCGCGTCGAACATGTTGAAGGTGAACCACTGGTCCTGCATGCCGATGTAGAACAGCTTCGGGTTGTGCACCCAGGCCACGCCTTTATACAGGTCCGTGGTCGCCAGCCGGTTCGCCGTCTTCAGCCGCAGATCGTCGGGCAGGAAGGGGAAGTGGTGCTTGTAGCCGGTGCACAGGATGATCGCGTCGATCTTCTTGCTGGTCCCGTCCGCGAAATAGGCCGTGGTCTCGTCCACCCGTTCCAGCTTCGGGACTTCCTTCCAGTTCGACGGCCAGTTGAACCCCATCGGGGCGTTGCGGTAAGCCACCGTGATCGACTTCGCGCCATATTTCCAGCACTGCGACCCGATGTCCTCGGCCGAATAGGACGACCCCAGCAGCAACAGGTCCTTGCCCGCAAACTCGCGCGCGTCGCGGAAGTCGTGGGCATGCAGCACGCGGCCGTTGAACTTGTCGAAGCCGGGGTATTCCGGCACGTTCGGCACGCTGAAGTGCCCGGACGCGACGATCACATGGTCGAAGTCCTCGTCGTACATCCGGTCGGCCTTCAGGTCATGCGCGGTGACGGTGAAATTCCCCTTGTCCTCGTTGTACTTGACCATCCGCACCGTGGTAGAGAACCGGATCCAGTCGCGCACGCCCGCCTTCTTCACCCGGCCCTCGATATAGTCGAACAGCACGGCGCGCGGCGGGTAGCTGGCGATCTGCTTGCCGAAATGCTCTTCAAAGGAATAGTCGGCGAATTCCAGCCCCTCTTTCGGGCCGTTCGACCACAGGTAGCGATACATGCTGCAATGCACCGGCTCGCCATGCTCGTCCAGGCCCGTGCGCCAGGTGTAATTCCACAAGCCGCCCCAGTTGGCCTGCTTCTCGAAACAGACAACCTCGGGGATGTCTTCGCCCTTCGCCCTGGCCGACTGGAACGCGCGCAGCTGCGCAAGGCCGGACGGCCCCGCTCCGATGACGGCAACTCTCTTCTTCATGGTCAACCTCCGGATGGTGAGTCTCTTATGACGCGACGGGCGCGCTGGTTTTTCGCAAGCCTAGGGGCATGGTTGCGCCTGTGTCAAATCTTCTTCCTGTCGGTAAACAGCGCCGCCCTCGGGAACGCATGGTCCCGGGGGCGTCCTTGCAACTTCTGCATGAAAGTTAAGCGCACGCCGCGCTAGCGGGCAATGGTCACAGTGCAGTGCGCGCGCGTCGCGACTTCGCTGGCGACACTGCCCAGGACCAGCCGCTGCAACCCGCGCTTGTCGCCGGTTCCCATGACGATGTGGCCATAGCCGTTCTGTTCGGCATAGGCGATGATCGCAGGGGCGGCCTCGCGCGCGACGACCTCGACCGTGCCGACATCGACCGCGCCGTTGCTTTTCGCCAGCGCCTCGGCATCGGCCATCAGCTTGTTCACCTGCTCTGAGGTCCAGTGGCTGATTGTCGGACCCCGCGCGCCGCCGTGGGCGATGTTGACGACGCAGATCGTCAGATGACCGCCGGTCGCCTTGGCAACCTCCGCCGCCTGAACGACTCCGACCGTGGCGTGATCGCTGCCGTCGGTGGGGCAAAGAATCTTGGCTGTCATAATGTCCATTCCCTTCGCTGCTGTCTGGACACAACCAACCATCAAGCGGCACAATCGGCTTTGACCTGCGTCAAGAAAGTTCACCCGCAGGCAAAACAATCGGAGCCCGCCATGCAGCCCATCGACCCCAAGGACCGCCGGATCGCCAATATTCACCAGGCCCGCTTCACCCCCTTTGTCTATCCGGACGGCGTGGCCCTGGGGGATACGGTTCTGCAACTGGACGACAGTCAGCCCCTGGGCACCGGCTTCCATGTCTACCGCATGCCCCCCGGCATGACGACGCGCGGCCACCGCCACAACGGGCACGAACAGTTCCTGATCCTGGAGGGCGAGCTGCACGAAAGCGACGGCACCATCCTGCGCGCCGGGGACCTGGTGTTCTATCGCGACGGCACCGAGCACAATTCCTTCACCCCGAACGGCTGCCTTCTGGCCGTCCACATCGCCGGGCCGGAAACGCCGATCGAACCGGGACTGCCCTGACAACCCGCGTCCGCTCTCTCCACGGGGAGAGAGGGTCAGGGTGACCTGGGGCGCGCACCCCGCGACATGAGAAATGCCCCGGATCGCTCCGGGGCCAGTTGGGGGGTTCAGGTCAGGCTATGGCCAACATCTTGAAAGCCTTAGCATGTCAGCGATTGTCCAGCTTGGACAAAGCTCAGATATCCAGCGTCGTCTGGGTCTCCCAGGCCGAGAAATGCGAACAGTAGTCGTTCCATTCCTTGTGTTTCAGCTTCAGGAAGGCCGCCGAGAATTCCTCGCCCATCATCGACTTCAGCGTCTTGTCGCGGTCATACTCCCGCAGCGCATCCAAGAGGTTCAGCGGCAACTTCGGCGCGTTCTTCACCGTGTGCCCCAGCTGATACATGTCGATGTCGTGCCGCTTGCCGGGGTCCGCCTTGGTCCGCACCCCGTCGATGCCCGCCGCCAGGATGACGGCCTGCATCAGGTAGGGGTTGGCCGCCCCATCGGGCAGGCGCAGCTCGAACCGGCCAGGGCCCGGCACGCGGACCATGTGGGTCCGGTTGTTGCCGGTCCAGGTCACCGAATTCGGCGCCCATGTCGCGCCCGACGAGGTTCGCGGCGCGTTGATCCGCTTGTAGCTGTTGACCGTCGGATTGCAGATCGCCGCCAGCGCGCTGGCATGCTTCATGATCCCGCCCAGGAAATGCCGCCCCTGCTCCGACAGCCCCAGCTCCTTCGAGGCGTCGGCAAAGACGTTGGTCTTGCCATCCAGGCTCCAGACCGAGATGTGGGCATGGCAGCCCGACCCCGTCAGCCCCTTGAACGGCTTCGGCATGAAGGTCGCCCGGAAGCCGTGCTTCTCGGCAATCGACTTGACCATGAACTTGAAGAAACTGTGCTTGTCGGCGGTCTGGAGGACGTCGTCATACTTCCAGTTCATCTCGAACTGGCCGATCGCGTCCTCGTGGTCGTTCTGGTAGGCCTCCCAGCCCAGCTCCAGCATGTAGTCGCAGATTTCACTGATCACGTCATAACGCCGCATCACCGCCTGCTGATCGTAGCAAGGCTTTTCGGCGGTATCGTAGGCGTCCGAGATCCCGGTCCCGTCCGCGTTGAGGATGAAGAATTCGGGTTCGACCCCGGTCTTGACCCGCAGACCTTCCTTGGCCGCCTCGCCGATCAGCCGCTCCAGCACGTTGCGGGGGGCCTGATCGACCAGCTTTTCTTCCATCGTCGCCCGCGCCGCGACCCAGGCCACGTCCTTCTTCCACGGCAGCTGGATCACCGAGGACGGGTCAGGCACCGCCATCAGGTCAGGGTGCGCGGGCGTCAGGTCCAGCCAGGTCGCAAAGCCCGCGAACCCCGCCCCGTCCACCGCCATGTCGTTGATCGCCTGCGTCGGCACCAGCTTGGCGCGCTGCCCACCGAAGAGATCGGTGTAGGAAATCATGAAATACTTGACGCCCTTATCCTTGGCCCATTTGGCAAGGTCCTTCGCCATATTTTAGCTCCCTGTCGTCTTTTGTTTTTTCAAAGCGAAACGGCGGCCTTACCAGCCGCCGTTCCGTCCCGGTATCCAGTTGGTGCCTGCCAGCGGAACCCCCGCCATCGCCGCCGCCTCGATGGTCAGCGACACAAGGTCCTCGGGTTCCAGATTGTGCAGGTGGTTCTTGCCGCAGGCCCGCGCGATGGTCTGGGCCTCCAGCGTCATCACCTTGAGATAGTTCTTCAGGCGACGTCCGCCGAGCACCGGGTCAAAACGCTTGTAAAGCTCCGGGTCCTGGGTGGTGATCCCGGCGGGGTCGCGGCCCTCGTGCCAGTCGTCATAGGCATCCGCCGTGGTGCCGAGCTTCTGGTATTCCTCTTCCCACACCGGGTCGTTGTCGCCCAGGGCGATCAGCGCCGCCGTGCCGATCGCCACCGCATCTGCGCCCAAGGCCATTGCCTTGGCCACGTCCGCACCCGACCGGATGCCGCCCGAGACGATAAGCTGCACCTTGCGGTGCATCCCAAGGTCCTGCAGCGCCTTCACCGCCTGCGGGATGCAGGCCAGGATCGGCATGCCGACGTGTTCGATGAACACGTCCTGCGTCGCCGCCGTGCCGCCCTGCATGCCGTCCAGCACCACGACATCCGCGCCCGCCTTCACCGCCAGCGCCGTGTCATAATAGGGCCGCGCGCCGCCGATCTTGACGTAGATCGGCTTTTCCCAGTCGGTGATCTCGCGCAGTTCCATGATCTTGATTTCCAGATCATCGGGGCCGGTCCAGTCCGGATGACGGCAGGCGCTGCGCTGGTCGATCCCCTTGGGCAGGTTGCGCATCATCGCCACGCGGTCCGAAATCTTCTGGCCCAGCAGCATGCCCCCGCCGCCGGGCTTCGCGCCCTGCCCCACGACCACTTCGATCGCATCGCAGCGGCGCAGGTCGTCGGGGTTCATGCCGTAGCGGCTGGGCAGGTACTGGTAGACCAGCGTCCTGGAATGGCCGCGCTCTTCCTCGGTCATCCCGCCGTCGCCGGTGGTGGTCGAGGTGCCCGCTTCGGTCGCGCCGCGCCCCAGCGCCTCTTTCGCCGGACCCGACAGCGCACCAAAGCTCATCCCGGCGATGGTGATCGGGATGTCCAGGTGGATCGGCTTCTTGGCGAAGCGCGTGCCCAGCCAGACGTCGGTCGCGCATTTCTCGCGGTAGCCCTCCAGCGGATAGCGGCTGATCGAAGCGCCAAGGAACAGCAGGTCGTCGAAATGCGGCAGGTGCCGCTTGGTGCCGCCGCCGCGGATGTCGTAGATGCCAGAGGCAGCCGCACGCCGGATTTCGGCGTTCACCGCCGGGGTGAAGGTCGCCGAGAAGCGGGGCGGGGTACGGGGAAGATCGGTCATTCGGCACCTGTCGCGACAGTAAGGTTAGCGCAAGAGTTTTCGAAAACTCTTGCAAATCTTTTCGAAAAGATTTGCGGCCTGCGGGGGTGAGGGTCGCGCATCAGTAACTCGACGCGTTGTCGATGTTGAAATTGTACAGCTTGCGGGCCGAGCCATAGCGCTTGAACTCTTCCGGCCTTGCCTTGTCCGCTGCCTCGCCCCGTTTCAGAAGGTCGGCAAGCAGCGCCAGATGCTCCGGCCGCATCTCTTTCTGGATGCAGTCCGCGCCAAGGCTCTTCACCGAACCGCGCACGAAGAGCCGCGCTTCGTAAAGCGAGTCTCCCAAAGCGTCCCCGGCGTCACCCAGCACGACCAGGTTGCCCGACTGCGCCATGAAGGCCGACATGTGGCCGATCGAGCCGTGGACGACGATGTCGATCCCCTTCATCGACACGCCGCAGCGGCTGGAGGCATTGCCCTTGATGACCAGCAGCCCGCCGCGACCCGTGGCCCCGGCATACTGGCTGGCATTGCCGTCGATGATGACCGTGCCGCTCATCATGTTCTCGGCCACGCCGGGGCCAGCCGAGCCCTTGATGCGGATCGTCGCCTGCTTGTTCATGCCCGCGCAGTAATAGCCCGTCGAGCCGCGGACCGTGATGTCGACCGGCGCGTCCACCCCGGCGGCTATCGCATGCGCGCCCTTGGGGTTGATGACCTCCCAGGCGGTCATGTTGGTCTGGCCCTTCAGGGCGTGCAGCGAGGAATTCAGGGCGCGCAGGCCCTCTTTCCCCAGGTCGAAGGTCTGCATTCTCTCAACGCTCCCAGAAATACACAGTGGCGGGTTCGGGTTCCCAGACGCGGGCGTTCTCGATGCCCGGCAAATTGACCAGCGCCCGGTATTCCGACCCGAAGGCGACGTAGTCGTCGGTCTCGGCCATGACGGCGGGCTTGCAGGCGATGGGGTCGCGGACGACGCCGAAGCCGTTCTTGGTGCCGACGACAAAGGTGTAGAACCCGTCCAGGTCCTCAAGGCCCGATTCCAGCGCGGTGCCCAGATCCTCGCCCTCCTTCAGCTTCTGGCTGACGTAGGCGGCGGCGACTTCGGTGTCGTTCTGGGTCTCGAAGGTCATCCCCTTGCGGATCAGTTCGCGGCGCAACCCGTTGTGGTTCGACAGGCTGCCGTTGTGCACCAGGCACTGGTCCGGCCCGGTCGAGAACGGGTGCGCGCCCATCGTGGTCACGGCGCTTTCGGTCGCCATGCGGGTGTGGCCGATGCCGTGCGTGCCCTTCATCTTGGCCACTTCGAAACGGGCAGCCACATCCTTTGGCAGACCGACTTCCTTGAAGATCTCGATGCTGTCGCCCGCGCTCATCACCTTCACGCCGGGCCGCAGGTGCGACAGGGCCGAGCGGGCGGCGTCCAGCTGGTCCAGCGGAACCTCAAGCACCGCATGGGTGGACTTGACCAGCATGGTCACCGGCTGGCCGATGGCGTCGTGCAGATCGCCGTCCAGGTCCTTGAAGTCTTTTTCCGGGGTCGCCGACTGGATGGTGATCTTGCCCAGACCGTCCTTCGCCCCGCCATAGATCGCGATCCCGGCACTGTCCGGCCCCCGGTCGGTCATGGTGATCAGCATGTCCGTCAGCATGGCGCCCAGGTGCGGTTCCAGCTTCGGGTCCTTGAGAAAAAGTCCAACGATGCCGCACATGGATTCGTCTCCTTCACGTGATTGCGATCACGCTAGCACCGCTTGCACCACCCATCAACTGGTAAGAAACAAATTTCACCTGTCGGGAAAATCGCTGCTTAATGAATGGGCATCTGTGGTTTTTCTTGACAGATTGTCGCAGGTGGCTTTCCCTGTGGAAAACAAATTTGCCGTGCAGGGAACGACGTCGGGGCCGCGTCGCACGGGCCACACAAGAGCCCAAGGGAGGAAGTCGTGGGAGACCTTAATCAGCGGATTGAGGCGATGCATCGACGCGACGTGCTGGTGGCATGGGCGTTCGTGATCGGCCTCTGGTGCGCCATCATCTTCGTCGCCCTTGCGACGTGGAACCTTGCGCCGAACAGCACGGCGCGCATGCTGCTGCTGATCGGGGGGGCCGTGGTCCTGATCTTCAACACCGCCGCCATCCTGGCGATGCTGCGCCATTACCGCGAGGACCGCGACTTCATGTACGGCCTCGACATCAAGTACCTTGACGAAGCCCGCGGCAGAAGGGGCTGACCATGGCACATTACCACCCCCCCAGGCAGGGCAAGGCCAGCCAGCTTTTCGACGTGCTCGTGCTGGTCGTCCTGACTTTCGGCGCGCTGTTCGTCCCGCTCTGGATGGGCATGGCCGGCGCCGCCAAGTCCGTGTCCACCCCGGTCGCGAATCCGACCTGGGAGACGCTGGGCCAGACCGAGGCGCAATCCGCCAAGTACGAAGCACTCGGCTTCACGCCCGAGACGGCGCATGACCTGATCCTTGCCCGCTTCGACTACAGCTTCTCGATCACCGCGCTGCTGACGATGATCGCGGTCATCCTGCTGTACTACGTCCTGATCCTGCGGTTCTCCGAAGTGGAGTACCGCGAAGTCATCTCAGAAAAATTCGGGGAGTAGGCCAGCATGGACCTGTGGAACTGGATCGAATACGGCGCCTGGGGGCTTTCGGCCGCCTTCGGGCTGCACATGGCGCTCGACTGGCTGAAGACCGACAGCACCTATTCCGAAGACGTCCTCACCTCATCGCGCGAAGGCGAGCTTGAGGCGATGGCCGAAGAGCACAAGGTGAAATCATGACCGATTTCGACATCACCTCGCAGACGATGGACGGCATCGGGCCACATGGCACCAAGGTCGGACTGCTGCGCGTCCTTGGCCCGGCCCACGTCTGGGCGCTTGGCGTCGGCATCGTTCTGGTCGGCGAATACATGGGCTGGAACTTCGCCGTCGGCAAAGGCGGGGCCTATGCCGCGCTGATCGCCTGCTGGTTCGCGGGCATCCTGTATTCCTGCGTCGCCATGATCGACAGCGAAGTCACCTCGACCGTCGCTTCGGCGGGCGGGCAGTATACGCAGGCCAAGCACATCATCGGCCCCTTGATGGCGTTCAACGTCGGCCTTTACCTCGTCTTCGCCTATACCATGCTGGAAGCGGCCAACGCCATCACCGCCGGCTACCTCTTTTCGGTCGTGGCCTCGATGACAGGCCACGAAGAGGCGCTGGACCAGCGCCCGTTCATCATCCTGGTCATCATGTTCCTGGCCTGGCTGAACTATCGCGGTGTGCTGGCGACGCTGACCTTCAACCTGGTCATCACCGCGATCGCCTTCCTGGCCATCATCGTCCTGTTCCTCTCGACCACTGGCGTCATCGGCTCCGGGATGATGGAGCACGCGGCCCTGTTCGAAGGCCACGAGCTGCCCTACGGCTGGATCGGGGTCCTTGCGGCCATGCACTTCGGTCTGTGGTTCTACCTGGGCATCGAAGGCACCACGCAGGCCGCCGAGGAAGTCCGCTCTCCCGCCCGCGCGCTGCCGTTCGGCACGCTGGCCGGGATCATGACCCTGCTCATCGCGGCCACGCTGACCTGGTACGTCTGCTGGGGCGTCCTGCCGTGGGAGTTCCTTGGAGACGGCGTCAACGGATCGGTCGCGCCCCTGTTCGATACGGCGCGTCTGTCCGGGTCGAACGCGCTGGTCTGGCTTCTGGGCTTCGGCACCCTGTTCGCCACCCTTGCCAGCGCCAACGGCTGCATCAACGACGCCAGCCGCGCCTGGTTCGCCATGGGCCGCGACAAGTACCTGCCCGGCTGGTTCGGCGCAGTCCATCCGAAATACCGCACCCCCTACCGGGCCATCGTCTTCCTGGTCCCCATCGCGCTGATCTTCGCCCTGGGCGCGCCCCTGGACCAGGTCATCACCTTCTCGATCCTTTCGGGTCTGCTGGGCTATACCTTCATGCCGCTGAACATCATCCTCTTCCGGCGCAAGTGGCCGCTCGAGACGATCAAGCGCGGCTATGAACACCCGTTCCACCCGGTCCCCGCGATCACGCTGCTGACCCTGTGCGGCGTGACGTTCTTTGCGGTCTTCCTGGGCTATGGCACCCAGCTTGTCGCGATGATCGGCTTCTACATCGTGGTGTCGCTGTGGTTCCACTTCTGGCGCTATCGCTTCGTCAACCGGGGCGCGCAGTTCACCATGCCCTGGCCGAAGCCCCGGGGCTACTGAGGACCAGCGGCCCGTCCCGCATGGGGCGGGCCTTTTCCCATGTCCCCGCTTGTCCCCCTTGGCATTGCCTTCGCCGCCCTTGGCCTGTGGCTCGCGCTTCGCCTGATCCGCGAGGCGTCTGCCCGGTCGCACGCGCGCGCGAGGTATTTCTCAGCCGTCAAACCGCTGTTCGACGGCGGCGAGAGCCGGGTTCAGCCAACCGGCTTTCCCCGGATGACCGGACGTCGCAAGGGCCTGGCCTTCGATCTGCAGGCGATCCCGGACACGCTGACCTTCCGCAAGCTTCCGGCGCTTTGGGTCCTTGTCACCCTGCCCGAAGCAATGCCGCTGGATGCCACGCTGGACCTGATGGCCCGCCCCCTGGGCAACGAGCCCTTCACCCGCTTCGCCGACCTGCCCCAGTCGCTGCCGACACCGCCCGACCTGCCGAAGGACATCGCCATCCGCAGCGATGACGCGACCCGTATCCCTCCGCCCGACCTCGTGGCCCGCCATGCCGACCTGTTCGCAGACCCGCGCGTCAAGGAACTGGTCCTTTCCCCCAAGGGCCTGCGCATCGTGATCCTGGCCGAGGAAGCCGACCGCGGCCGCTACCTGATCTTTCGCGAAGCCGAGATGGGCCGCGCGCCGCTTGCCCCCGCAAGGCTGGAGCCGCTGCTCGACAGGCTGGCGGCCCTGCGCGAAGATATCCTGACCCTTGCCAAGGTGCCCGCATGAAACCGCCGCTGAACCCCTACCTGGTCCTCGCCGTTGCCGTGATCCTGCCCGGCGTGGGTCAGGTGCTGAACCGCCAACCGGTGCGCGGGTTGATTTTCGTCTGCTTCGCGATCCTGCTGGGCGGCTTCACCCTGAAGACCGCCGCGCCCGACGTGTCTTTCGTCGGCAAGATTGCCGGGGGCCTCTTCGTCTGGGCGATGGCAGTGCTTGACGCCTACAAGACCGCCCGCATCCGCCACGCGCTATGGAGCCACGCAAACGCTCCTCGGTGACGTCGTCCCTCGTCGCTGCCGCTCGCGACGAGGCCTGAGGCGAAGGCTGAGCTACTCCCGCCAGAGGTCCCCGAGCATCGCCTTCAGCGCCGCCAGCGCCTCGGGCCCGTCCTCGCAGCCTGGCCCGATGCGAACCGCCACAGTCGCCGCAAAGGCAAAGGCCGCGCGCTTGTCGGCCCGGATCGTCACCTCGAACCCCTTTGGCCCCGTGACGACGCTTTCGATTGCATCTTCGGCCCCGAAGGTCTCGTCGCTGGCCTCGAACCAGACCGGCCCGCCGCCGAGGGGCTGGCGGAACAGGACATAGCCCTCTTCGGCGTCCTCGCCCGCGGCGAAGCCGATGAACAACTCGTCCTCCTCCTCGACGACCGAGCCATAGGCCGCCTTTACCGTGATGTCGGCCATGCGCCTAGTACCACTTGGCGATGGGCGGCAGGCTCATCAGCACAGCATTCGCATCATGCCCGGTCTCCAGCCCGAACCTGGTGCCCCGGTCATAGACCAGGTTGTATTCGGCATAGAGGCCCCGGTGCCGCAGCTGCACTTCGCGGTCGGCCTCGGTCCAGGGGGTCTGGACGCGGCGTTCGGTCAGCGGCTGGAAGGCCGGCAGGAAAGCCTCGCCCACGGCGCGGGTGAAGGCAAAGTCGCGGTGCCAGTCGCCGGTGTTCAGGTCGTCGTAAAAGATCCCGCCCACGCCGCGCGCCCGACCCCGATGGGGGACGAAGAAATACTCGTCGGCCCAGGCCTTGAACCTGGCGTAGTAGTCCGGGGAATGGGCATCGCAGGCCTTCTGCATCTCGGCGTGGAAATGCGCGGTATCCTCGGCGTATTCGATGCAGGGGTTCAGGTCCGACCCGCCGCCGAACCACCAGGCGCCGGGGGTCCAGAACATCCGGGTGTTCATGTGGACGGCCGGTGCGTGCGGATTGACCATGTGGGCGACCAGGCTGATGCCGCTGGCCCAGAATCGCGGGTCGCTGTCCATTCCCGGCACGCCGCGCGCGGCCATCGCCCGCTGGGCCTTTTCGCCAAGCACACCATGCACTTCCGACCAGTTGACCCCGACCTTCTCGAAGACTTCGCCGCCGCGCATGACGCTCATGATGCCGCCGCCGCCATCCGCGCGCGACGTCGGCGTCACCTCGAACCGGCCGGGACTGCCCTTGGCAAACCTGTCTTCCAGCCCTTCGAAGGCCGCGACGATCCGGTCACGCAGGGTCCGGAACCAGGCAGCGGCGACGGCGTTGCGACTGTCAGTGGGATCGGTCATTCTTGGGTCCTCGGATGTTGGCACCGCATGCCTAGCACCCCCGCGCGCCGCATTCCACTGTTTGAGGAGGATGTCATGAAACGGCTGGCTTTTCTGACACTTGCCACGCTCGCGGGTTGTGGCACGCCTCAGGAGCAGTGCATCAACCGCAACACCCGCGACCTGCGCACCGTGGACCGGCTGATCGCCGAAACCGAAGGCAACCTGGCCCGCGGCTATGCCTTCGAGACGGTGACGGTCTATGAGGATTACTGGGCCTACTGCCCGCAGCCCCCGGTGGCCGAGGGTCAGCCCGCCCCGCCGCCGCGCCTGTGCCTGGACGAGCGCCCCGTGACGGAAAGGCGCCCGAAGGCCATCGACCTGAACGACGAGGCGCGCAAGCTGGCCAGCCTGAAGGAAAAGCGCGCAAGCCTGGCCCGTCAGGCGGAAAAGGTGATCGCGGCCTGCAAGGCCCAGTATCCCGAATGATCAGTGCGCCGGCGCGCAGACCACGTCCAGAAGTCCGCGCCCGCCGTCCACCGTCAGCACCTGCCCGGTGATGAAGCCCGAGGCATCGGACGCCAGGAACTGCACCGCCTCGGCCAGTTCTGCCGGAGCCGCAATGCGCCCCAGCGGGGTGGATAAGGTGATCTCGTCGCGGAAGTCGGGATGTTCCTTCAGCGCCGCCTGCAGGCTTGCGCTCATCACGCTGCCGAAGGCCACCGCGTTGACCCGGATGCCCCTTGGCGCCAGCGCCACCGCCAGCGAGCGCGTCATCTGGTCCATCGCCGCCGACGCCATCGAATAGGCCAGCAGCTCTGGCCGGGTGGCCTGCGAGGCGATGGAGGACAGGTTGATGATCGAGCCCAGCATCGTCCCCGGCTCGACCTCGGCCCGCTGGGCGTGCTGGATCATCCGCTTGGCCGTGATCTGCGAAATCCGCAGCGCGGACAGGACATTGTGGCGCCACAGCTCCTCGACCCCGTCGCCCTCGGGGTTCAGGATGTCGGACACCAGGGTCCGGCGGTTGGCGTTGACCAGGATATCCACCCGCTCGAAGGCGTCGATGGTGGCCGACAGCAGGTTGGCGATCGTGAGCTTTTCAGTCAGGTCGCCCGAGAACATGCGGACCGGCCCTTCGGCCCGCGCTTCCTCGCCCACTTCGGCGTCAAGCTTGGCTTCGTCCACATCGGCGAACATCACATTGGCACCCTTGTCCACCAGATGCCGCGCGATGGCCAGCCCGATGCCCGAGGCCGAGCCGGTCACGATGGCAGTCTTGCCGGAAACGGAAAACGACATGGGAACCTCTAGGGTTTGGCCCGCTTGGGCTTGATGGCCTGGATCACGCGGAAGCCGCCGTCGGTCATCACCTCCCGCAGTTCCAGGAAACTGTCCGCCAGCACCGCATCGTAGGGCAGATGTCGGTTCGCCACCAACCAGAGCTCTCCGCTTGGCGCCAGCATCCGCCGCGCCGCCCGGATGAAGCCCGCGCCCAAAGCCGGATCGGCTTCGCGGCCCCGGTGGAAGGGCGGGTTCATGACCACGACGTCCAGCAGCGTCTCGGGCCGCCAGGTCGTCGCATCGGCCCAGTGAAAGCGGGCACGCGGGTCTGTGATGTTCACGCGGGCGCAGTCCAGGGCGTCGGCCTCGGCCTCGACCAGGTCCAGCCTCCTGACGCCGGGGCGGCGCAGGATCTCGGCCGCGAGGAACCCCCATCCCGCCCCCAGATCGGCGACCTTGCCGCCCAGTTTCGCAGGCAGGACCGAGGCCAGCAGAACCGAGCCGCGGTCCGGCCCGTCGGCCGAGAAGATGCCGGGCAGGGTCTGGAACCCGTCCACCCGATGCGGTCTTGCCAGCCAGTCCGACAGGTCGGGGCCGGCCAGGAAAGCGGCCAGCTTGCCATGTGCCTTCGACAGGCTCTCCGACAGATCGACCCGTGCCCGCAGGTCCTTCAACGCCGTGTCGATCCCGTCGGTCTTCTGCCCGTCGACCGCGATCCAGCCCCCCGGCGCGACCTCGGCCGCCGCCCGCGCGATCAACCCCCGCGCCGCCTCACGCGAACGGGGCAGGCAGACGATGGCCGCAGCATAGGGCGGCCCTGCGCTGACCGAATCCATGGCGGCGAAATGGTCATGGTCCGGCTTGAACCCGGTCAGCACCGTCACCCGGTCGCGCGGCAGATCCGACAGGTCGTCGCCGATCCGCGGCCGATAGACCGCGATCCTGCCCTGGGATGGCAGGTCCAGTGCGCCGGTCTCCAGCGCCAGGGACAATCTTGCGGAACGCATGGGCGGGGCCTCAGGCCCCTGGTCCCCTTGTTTCGGCACGACGGGTCATTCCTTTTCCATCGTGCATTGCAGCGGGTGCTGGTGGCGGCGCGCAAAATCCATCACCTGTGCCACCTTGGTCTCGGCCACCTCGAAGCTGAAGACTCCCACGACCGCAAGGCCCTTCTTGTGGACCGTCAGCATGATCTCGAACGCCTGGGCATGGTTCAGCCCGAAGAAGCGTTCAAGCACGTGGACCACGAACTCCATCGGCGTGTAGTCGTCGTTCAGAAGCAGCACCTTGTACAGCGGCGGACGCTGGGTCCTGGTCTTCGTCTTTGTCAGGATCGAGGTGTCATTCCCCGGGCCATCCGTCTTGTCGGACATGGTCGATGGGCGGGCTGACACGGGATGCGGGCTCCGGACGTGGGATTCGGTGTTGCAACTGGTGTAGGAAATATAGCCTCTTTTGCCGTGGCGAAAAGGGGGCGGACATGCTGACCACGATCGGCTTCGATGCGGACGACACACTTTGGCAGAACGAGACGTTCTTTCGGCTGACCCAGGACCGCTTTCTGCAGGTCCTGCAGGACCACGCCGATCCCCGCGACCTGCGCGCGCGCCTGGAGGCGGCCGAGCGGCGGAACCTCGACTATTACGGCTTTGGCGTGAAGGGTTTCACCCTGTCGATGATCGAGACCGCCGTCGAGGTGACAGAGGGCCGCGTGCCCGCCAGTGTCATCGGCGACCTCGTGGCGATGGGGCGCGACCTTCTGGAGCATCCGATGGAGCTATTGCCCCATGCCCGCGCTGCCGTCACCGCATTGGCGGGCGATTTCCGCCTGGTGCTGATCACCAAGGGCGACCTGTTGCACCAGGAGCGCAAGCTGGCGCAGTCGGGCCTGGGCGATCTGTTCGACGGGATCGAGATCGTCTCGGACAAGACCGAAGCGACCTACCGCACCATCTTTGCGCGCCACGGCACCGGCGCGGATCAGGCGTTGATGGCCGGCAATTCGCTGAAATCCGACGTCATTCCGGCCCTGCAGGCCGGGGCCTGGGGTATCCATGTCCCGCACGAGCACGAATGGGCGTTCGAGGCCGCGAAAGCGCCGGTCGAACATCACCGCTTCCATGTGCTGCAACACCTGGGCGAGTTGCCCGACCTTGTGCGAAAGCTTTCAGGCTGACCCCAACAGCTTGATGTCCGGGCGCCGCCCTGCCCAAGATATGCCTTCTTCGGCAGGAAATTGCTGCATTCACGCAACTGCATGAACTAATGCTTGAAAGCCATTGGAATTTTTGGGTTTTCGCACGGCAAGTCCTGTGCTAGCCTTTCCGCTGAGGCAGAATAAGGCACCGGAAAATCCGGGCCAAAAGGCAAAGGGTGGGCGACGTGGCATCGCTTCTCGGGCGGGTTTACCGCAGTATCTTCTTGGCATTTGCTGTCAGCGCGGTGGTGGTGACATCACCCCTGCAGGCTGCGCCCTTCGCGGCCATCGTCATGGACGGCCGCACCGGCGAGGTGCTGTACGAAAAGAACTCCGAAACGCGGCTTCATCCGGCGTCCCTGACCAAGATGATGACGCTCTATATCGTCTTCCAGGAGATCGAGGCCGGTCGCCTGACTCTGGACACCCGGGTCACCGTGTCGAAACACGCGGCCTCGCAACCGCCGTCGCGCCTGGGGCTGAAGCCGGGGCAGAAGATCGCCGTGCGCTACCTGATCCGCGCATCGGCGATCAAGTCGGCCAATGATGCGGCCGCAGCCCTTGGCGATCACATCAGTGGCGACCACGTGGCCTTCGCCAAGCGGATGACCCGGGTTGCGCGGCAACTGGGGATGAACAGCACGACCTTCAAGAATGCCCACGGACTGACTGCCGAAGGGCACCTTTCGACCGCGCGGGACATGAATGTCCTGGGGCGGCACCTGTTCTACGACTTTCCGCAATACTATCACATCTTCTCGCGGCGGACGGCGGATGCGGGGATCGCGCAGGTGTCGAACACCAACACCCGCTTTCTGGACAATTACGACGGCGCCGACGGGATCAAGACCGGCTACACCGTGGCCGCGGGCTTCAACCTGACCGCCTCGGCCCATCGCGGCAACAAGCACATCATCGCCACGGTTTTCGGCGGGACATCGACCGCCAACCGCAATGCCAAGATGCGGGAGCTGATGGACATCGGCTTTGACAAGGCCAGGAACAACGTCAGGGAACAGCCTCCGGTCAAGGCGGCCGTGGAAGATGCGCTGGTTGCGGCACTCGAGTCGGGAATCGACGAGATCGGCGCCGAGGGTGGCGCAGGCAAGATCGTCCGCGTCTCGGGCGAGGTCAGGGTGTCGCCGCGCCCCAGGGCCCGGCCTTCGATCCCGGCTGTCCCGGACGAGGTTGTCGTCGCGATGAACGCCCAGATCGCGGATGCGCTGGCCCAGGCCACTGCCGCGCCCGCACCCGAAGGAACGCTGGACTTCCAGGCCGAGGCGATGACCACGGTCGAGGCTGCGCTGACGCTTGCCACAGCCGATCCTGCCGCGACAGCCCCCGCCGAGCCGGGAACGCTGGAAGCCCAGGCCGCCGCCTTGAAATCGGGGGCGGCACCGGCGGAAGCGATGGTCGCGGCCCTGCCCGAGGCGGTTGCGGCTGACCCCGCCCTGGCCGAACTCAGGCCACAGGCACGCCCCGAAACGCTCGCCGGGACCGAGGTCTCCGAGGTCGTCGATGCGGCCACGGCTCCCCTGCCCGTGCAAGAGGTGGTGGTCGCCGAGGCGGCGGCCGAGCCGGAACTGGTCGTGACCGATCCGGGCACCGAAGTCATGGTGGCCGACGCCGCGCCTGCCCTGACGGGCGAAGTGACCGGGGTCGAAACGGTGGCCGGTGCCGCCAACCTTGTCCCCCCGGCCATCGAGCTTGCTGCAGCCACCGTGGCGGCACCGCTGCCGAAACGGCAGGCGCCGATCTTCGAGCCGGTTGTTGCCGCCGAGCCGGCTGCACCCGCCGACGAAGCCGAGGAGGTCGTCGTGGTGATGTCGACTTCGGGCGGGCGGCATTTCGGGGTGAACGTGGGCGAGTTCCCGTCGCGCTACGACGCCGAGAGGGCGCTCTTGAAGACCGCGCTGGCGGAAAGCGCCACGCTGAACGACGGGCTGCGCAAGACGACCCAGTCGGACGGCGCCTGGCGGGCCAGCTTCATGGGGCTGACCGAAGATCAGGCCCAGCTTGCCTGCCGCCGCCTGACCGCCCGCGCGATCCCCTGCGAAACCGTGGGGGGCTGAACCGTGGTCGCCCTGGTCTTCCCCGCGCTGCCGACCGTGACTCTGCCGGTGACCGGCCGCGCCGAACGTTTCCCGGTCCGCCGCATCTTCTGCGTCGGCCGGAACTATGCCGAGCATACCCGCGAGATGGGCGGCGACCCCGAGAAGGAAGCGCCGTTCTTCTTCACCAAGCCGGCCGATGCGGTGGTCGAATCCGGCTCGCGCATCCCCTACCCTACGGCCACGACGAACCTTCATCACGAGGGGGAGCTGGTCGTGGCGATCGGCAAGGGCGGCGCAATGGTCTCGGAGGAAGGTGCCCAGGCGATGATCTGGGGCCACGCGGCGGGCAATGATCTGACCCGGCGCGACCTGCAGGCCGAGGCGAAAGAACGGCGGCGGCCCTGGGACATGGCGAAGGGGTTCGACAAGTCGGCTGTCGTGGGGGCGATCCGTCCGGGGGCGCTGCCGGCGGCGCGCTTGCGCTGTTCGGTGAACGGCGCGGTGCGGCAGGAAGCGGCGCTGACCGAGATGGTCTGGTCGCCCGCGGCCATCATCGCGGCGCTGTCGCAGATGGTCAGCCTGTCGCCGGGGGATCTGATCTTCACCGGGACGCCAGCCGGGGTGGGCCCCCTCAATCGCGGCGACACCTGCAAGGTCGAGATCGACGGGTTGCAGTCGGCAAGCGTGACCATCGCCTGATCCGTCCAAGGCGGACCAGATCGGACTGTCCCGCAAACTCACTGGCTTGCGGGTTTTTCATTTGCCCGGCCTCATCTTCCGGGGTCAGGGCTTGGGCTTGTCGTCCCACTCCTTGGTCAGGATGCGGTTCGCGTCGCCCTCGGGGTCGTCGAATTGCTTGGTGCGCATCGCCCAGAAGAAGGCCACCAGCCCGATCCCGCCAAGAAACAGCGAGGCCGGGATAAGGATCGCAAGGATATCCATCAGGTCAACCGCCCCGTCACTTCAGCCGCATGGCGTTCAGGGCCACCGTGATCGACGACAGCGACATCGCCAGTGCGGCGGCGAGCGGGGTCGCCATGCCGACCAGCGCCAAGGGAACGGCAACGATGTTGTAGCCGCCGGAGATCAGGAAGTTCTCGATCATCCTGCGCGCCGACTGGCGGCCGATGCGGACGGCGTCGGCAATCGGGGCGATGTCCTGCCCCAACAGCACGATGTCCGAAGCCACCCGCGCGGCGTCCAGCGCCGAGGCCGGTGAGATCGAGACATGTGCCGCCGTCAGCGCCGCCGTGTCGTTCAGCCCGTCGCCAACCATCAGGACCTTGCGGCCCTGCGCGGACAACTCGGCCACCCGGGCGGCTTTCTCGGACGGCAGGACACCCGCCTGCCAGTCGGTGATGCCCAGCCGGTCGGCAAGGTCGCGGACCGGGGCGGGTGCATCGCCGGACAGCAGCTCGACCTTCATGCCCGCGGCCTTCAGCGCCGCCACAGCCTGCTCTGCGCCGGGACGCAGCCGGTCGGTAAAGGTGAAGGCATGGCTTGCACTTCCGAGCGAAAGGTAGGTCGCGGTCGCCTCGACCGGCGAGGCCCCGCACCAATCGGCGCGGCCCAGACGGACCCGGGCGCCCTGGAACTGGCCTTCGATGCCCTGGCCGGGGACTTCGCGGATGTCGGCGACGTCGGCCGGGACGATGCCCGCGGCCTTGGCACCCTCGGCCAAGGCACGGGCCAGGGGGTGCGAGGACCCCGCTGCCAGCGCCGCGGCAACGGCCACGGCGTCCTGCGGCAGGTCGGCCAGCGCGATCGGGTGCGGCATGCCAAGCGTCAGGGTGCCGGTCTTGTCGAAGACGACGGTGTCGACCTCGGCCAGCCGTTCCAGCGCGGTGCCGTGCTTGATCAGCAGGCCCTTGCGGAAAAGCCTGCCAGAGGCAGAGGTGATCACCGCCGGGACAGCCAGACCCAGCGCGCAGGGGCAGGTGATGATCAGCACCGCGGCCGAGATGTTGATCGCATAACGCAGGTCGCCGCCCGTGGCCCACATCCAGTAGCCGAAGGCACCGAACGACAGGATATGGACCAGCGGCGAATAGGCGCTTGCAGCGCGGTCGGCGAGACTGGTGTAGCGGGTCTTGGCGCTCTCGGCGACGGCCACGAGATCGGCCATCCGGTGCAGGCTGGAGTCCTTGCCTGCGGCGGTGACTTGCACGGTCAGGGGGCCGGTCAGGTTGACCTCGCCCGCGCTGACCACGGTGCCCTGCCCCGCCTGCACCGGCAGGCTTTCGCCGGTCAGCAGGCTGCGGTCAAGTTCCGAGGCACCATGCAGGACCACGCCATCGACCGGCATCCGCGCGCCGGGGCGGACAAGGACGGTATCGCCGGGGCGAATCTCGGCGATGGGGGTTTCGATTTCGTTGCCGTCAAGCAGCAGGATCGCGCGGGGCACTTCCAGCGCGGCCAGTTCCTCGGCAGCAGAGCGGGCAATGGCCCGGGTGCGGTGGTCGAGGTAGCGGCCCAGCAGCAGGAAGAAGGCCAGCATCACGGCGGCGTCGAAATAGGCGTGGTAGCCGGACATCCAGGTCTCGTAGACCGAAATCGACGAGGCCAGGATCAGGGCGAGCGAGATCGGGACATCCATCCCGAGCTTGCCCTGGCGCAGACTGGCCCAGGCGGACTTGAAGAAGGGCTGACCGGCAAAGACCACCGTGGGCAGCGCGATGGCGCCGGAAATCCAGTGGAAGAGGTCGCGCGTCGCATCCTCGGCCCCGGACCAGACGGCCACCGACAGAAGCATCACGTTCATCATCGAGAAGAACGCCACGCCAAGGCGCATCAGCAGGTCGCGGCCCTGGCGGTCGGTCTCGGTGGTGGAAAGCAGGCCGGGGTCAAGCTCGTGCGCTTCCTGGCCCTGGGCTTGCAGCACCGCGATCAGCTGGGCGGCGGTGACGGTGCCTTCCGCCTCGACGCTGACGCGCTTCTGGGTCAGGTTGACACGGGCCGAGACCACGCCGGGCCAGGCCTGGAGAGCGGCCTCGACAGTGAAGATGGACTGCGCGCCAGCGGCGTTCGGCAGCGACAGGATGATCCGCTGGGCACGCTCGGCCCGCAAGGCGGCGATGCGTTCGGCGGCAGGGACGACGGCGCAGGCCGGGCAGGCCGAGACCTGGGCGCGGGCCGGACCGAAGTCTTCGGCAATCGCCATCTCAGCCCCGCACGAAAAGCTCGGACCGCCGTTCGAACAGCGTGCCGTCGGCGGACCGGGCCGTGACCTTCACCATCCACTTGCCCTGGCCAAGGTCCAGAACCGCGGTATAGACATCGCCCGCCCGGACGAAATCCGGCCACGCATCGGCGGTGGTCGAGGTCGTGCGGCCGACCAGAACCTTCAGCTCCTTGACCGCGACCGGCAGGCCGGCACGGTCGGTGAAGGCAAGGTCGATCCGCCCGTCGTGATAGCTGGGGGCCAGGGTCCAGCCCAGGGCCTCTTGCGCGGCCTTGCGGTCGTTGAAACCCTGGCTCGCGACGAAGGAGTTCCTGACCTCAAGCCCCGGAAAGGTGCTGACGGCCTTGAAGGCGAGAAGTAGGTTGACCGCGACGATCACCGCAAAGGCCGAGACGGTGATGGTGAGGACATGCCTGCCCTTGAGTTCAGTCATCGTTGCTTCCTATTCCTTGCCGTTGAAGATTGTATCATGGTGCACGCGGTTCGTCGTGCCCTGTTCCTCGATCCAGAGGCGGACGTCGGTCCGGTCCGAGACCGCCGCGCGGGTGCCGGGGGCGGCGGTCAGATAGACGCGCTGGGACATGGTCTCGTCCGCGGGAACGGTGACGGTCAGGCTGTCGCGGCCTTCAAGCTCCAAGGTAAGGAAGGCGTCCGAGGTCACGGCGATCAGGAACTGGGCGTCCCTCCCGTGCATGTTGCGCAGGCGGACGTCATAGGCGTTGCGGACGGACCCGTCGGAAAGCGTGACGTAGGTCGGGTTGCGGACCGGGGTCACGTTCATGTCGATGGGAGAGCGCAGGAAAAGCGCGACGATCAGGCCAATCCCGACCCCGGCCCAGAGCACGGTGTAAAGCACGGTGCGGACGCGGAACACGTGGGACCAGACCGACTTCGGCACCTTGCCGTCGCGCTCGCGCAGTTCGTCGGTCAGGGCGAGGTATCCGATCAGGTCACGAGGCTTGCCGATCTTGTCCATGACGTCGTTGCAGGCGTCGATGCACAGGCCGCAGGTGATGCAGGCCATCTGCTGGCCGTTTCGGATGTCGATGCCCATCGGGCAGACGTTGACGCAGGCCATGCAGTCGATGCAGTCGCCGTTGCCCGCGACCGCCTGCTTGCCGCGGGGTTCGCCGCGCCAGTCGCGATAGCCGATGGTCAGGGTGTCCTCATCCACCATCGCGGCCTGGATGCGGGGCCAGGGGCAGGCGTAGATGCAGATCTGTTCCCGCGCGAAGCCGCCGAAGAAGAAGGTGGTCAGCGTCAGGATCAGCATGGTGATGTAGGCCACGGGGTGGGCCTGGCCGGTGACGAGGTCTCCCAGAAGCGTCGGCGCGTCCGTGAAGTAGAAGATCCAGGCGCCGCCTGTGGCCAGCCCGATGAGGAACCACACGCTCCACTTGACGGCGGTCTTGCGGATCTTCTCGCCATCCCATTTCTGGCGATGCAGCCGGATGCGGGCGTTGCGGTCGCCCTCGATCCAGCGTTCGACCAGGATGAAGAGGTCGGTCCAGACGGTCTGCGGGCAGGCGTAGCCGCACCAGACCCGTCCGGCGGCAGAGGTGAACAGGAACAACCCGAGGCCGGCCATGATCAGCAGGCCCGCGATGAAATAGAATTCGTGCGGCCAGATCTCGATCATGAAGAAGAAGAACCGGCGGTTGGCAAGATCGACCAGCACTGCCTGGTCGGGCAGTGACGGACCCCGGTCCCAGCGCAGCCAGGGGGTGATGTAATAGATGCCAAGGGTGATCCCCATGATCCACCACTTCAGCGTGCGGAAGGTGCCCTTCACCCGGCGGGGGAAGACGGGTTCGCGCGCGGCATAAAGACTGGACGGGGACTCAGGGGTATCCACGGTGGCTCCTTGGGCGCGAGGGCAGGCCTCGGCCCATCCTGCAATCGGACATTTGCAGGCCGGCGGCCTTGACCTGCATCAATAGCCGCATGTCCCTGACAACCTGAATGCGGCAAATCGGCGTGATCGGCGGACGGCACCGGGACCTGCCGGTCGCGCTTTGGAAGGGACAGCGCCAGAGCGGATCATCTCAGCTCTGCGCGCCCCAGACCAGCCGAAATCGGCGCGGCGGCACAAAGGATCGGGGCGCGGCGCCGGTCCGCACAAAGCCAGAGCCCTGCGAGGCAGTTCGACGGGCAAAGCCAAAGGTGGCGGGCAGGCGGTCACTCCACGTCATTTTCTGTCTGCAAGTATCCCCGCCGGAGGCACGCCGAGCCGTTTTGCGTCCTTCACGCAAAACGGCGAGACAAGGGACTTGCGCCGCAAGGCGCTCGACTTGAAAAGCGCGCGAAAGGGAAAGGGGCCCTCGGGCCCCTTTCAGTGACAGGAAGAAAAGGGGCCTACTCCCCACCCCCGCGGCTGTGGACATAGAAGGCAACGGCGCGGATCTCGTCTTCGGACAGCCGTTCGTTCCAGCCGGGCATCACGCCGAACCTGGACTGCGTCACCGTCTCGATGATCGCCTCCCGCGAGCCGCCATACAGCCAGATCGCGTCGTTCAGCTTGGGCGCGCCCTGCGTGCGGTCGCCCGAGCCGTCTTCCATGTGGCAGGCGGCGCAGTTTTCGGCGTAAAGCGTCGCACCGGCAGCGGCGGCCGCCGCGTCGTGGTCCTGCCCCGAGATCGCCAGCACATGCTCGGTCACCTGGGCGATCTGGGTTTCGTCCAGGATGCCGTCGACGCCGTAGGCCGGCATCTGCGAATAGCGGGCGTCCGGGTCCGTCGTGTTCCGGATGCCGTGGGCGACGGTCAGATGGATGTCCTCCATCGTGCCGCCCCAGAGCCAGTCGTCATCCAGAAGATTCGGATAGCCCTTGCCCTCGAACCCGGCAGCGCCCGATCCGTGGCAGGTGGAGCAGTTGGTGCGGAAGACCGCGGCGCCCGCCCGTTCCGCAAAGGCTGCAAGTTCGGGGTCGGCGCCGATGCCGTTCAGGTCGGCGGCGATCAGCCTTTCCTTGATCGCCGAGTTGGCCGCATCGACTGCCGCGATGTCGGCCGCCACGTCAGCGCGGGTCGAGGCCCCCAGCAGGCCGGGGGTCGCCTGGGTGATCAGCGGCCAGGCCGGATAGGCGATCGTATAGCCGATGCCCCAGACGATCGTGGCGTAGAACACCCAGACCCACCAGCGCGGCATCGGGTTGTCGTATTCCTCGATACCGTCCCAGACGTGGCCGGTCGTCTTCACCTGCCGCTCTTCTTTCTTCAATGGCTTGGCACACATGGCCTTAGCCCTCCTTACGGGTTTGGGCAGGGTCATCGTCCGCAGGACGGTCGTCGTTGCGGAAGATCGAGTTGGCGACGTCCTTGTGGGTCGACCGTGAACCGGGCCGGAACGCCCAGAGACAGAGCCCCAGGAACCCCAGCAACATCGCCAGCAGGAACCAGCTGTCGGCCATCTCGCGGAGGAATGTGTAGGTTTCCATCTTTGCCCCCTTACCGGTTCGCGACGGGCGTGTAGGTCGAGAAATCGACCATCGTTCCCAGGACCTGCATGTAGGCGATCATCGCGTCCATCTCGGTCAGCTCGGGCTGGCCGTCGAAGTTGCGGACGTTGATCGGGGTGCCGAAGACCTCGGCCCCGTAGCGGCCCTCCAGCCCCGAGGAGTCACCCAGCGGATCGGCCTGCGCGGTGAAGTCGGCAAGCGCGTTTTCCACCATCTCGTCGGTGTAGGGCACGCCGGCCATCTGGTGCGTCGCCACGAGCTCCTCGATGTACCTGCCGTCGATGACATTGTCGGCAAGGAAGCCGTAAGGCGGCATCACCGATTCCGGCACCACGGACTTCGCGTTCTCGAAGTGGTCCTGGTGCCATTCGTCCGAATAGCGGCCACCGACGCGCGCCAGGTCTGGCCCGGTGCGCTTGGACCCCCACTGGAACGGCCGGTCGTACATCGATTCGGCCGCAAGGCTGTAGTGGCCGTAGCGTTCGACCTCGTCGCGCAGCGGGCGGATCATCTGGCTGTGGCAGCCATAGCAGCCCTCGCGGATGTAGATCCCCTTGCCCGCCAGCTCCAGGGGAGTGTAGGGACGGACGCCCTCGACCTTCTCGATCGTGTTCTCCAGGTAGAACAGCGGCACGATCTGCACGATTCCCCCGATGGTGACCACCAGCAGGCTGAGGATCATCAGAAGGGTCGCGTTGGTCTCGATGACCTTGTGTTTGTCAAGAAAAGCCATTGTCCCGTTTCCTTATTCTGCCGGAACGACCGCGTTCTGCGTGACCCTTGCAGGCTGCGCACGAACGGTCATCCAGAGGTTCCAGCACATGATCAATGCTCCGACCAGGAACATCAGCCCACCCAGCGCCCGCACAACGTACATCGGGAACTTCGCGGCCACCGTGTCGGCAAAGGCGTTCACGAGGAAGCCGTTCGCATCGACTTCACGCCACATCAGGCCTTCCATGATGCCCGTGACCCACATCGAGGACGCATAGAGCACGATCCCGATGGTGGCGAGCCAGAAGTGCCAGCTGACCAGTTTCAGCGAGTAAAGCCCCTCGCGGTTCCACAGGCGCGGCACCAGGTAGTAAAGGACGCCGAAGGTGATCATGCCGTTCCAGCCCAGTGCGCCGGAATGGACATGGCCGATGGTCCAGTCGGTGTAGTGCGACAGCGAGTTCACGGCCCTGATCGACATCATCGGACCTTCGAAGGTCGACATGCCGTAAAAGCCGATGCTGACGACCATCATGCGGATGATCGGATCGGTGCGCAGCTTGTCCCAGGCGCCCGACAGCGTCATCAGCCCGTTGATCATGCCGCCCCAGGAGGGCATCCACAGGATCACCGAGAACACCATGCCAAGGGTCGAGGCCCAGTCCGGCAGGGCGGTGTAGTGCAGGTGGTGCGGACCGGCCCAGATGTAGAGGAAGATCAAGGCCCAGAAGTGGATGATCGACAGCTTGTAGCTGTAGACCGGACGCTCGGCCTGTTTGGGGACAAAGTAGTACATCATCCCCAGGAAGCCCGCGGTCAGGAAGAAGCCCACGGCGTTGTGGCCGTACCACCACTGCACCATCGCGTCCTGCACGCCGGCATAAAGCTGGACCTGGGCCGAGCCGAAGATCGACACCGGGATCGCGGCGTTGTTCACGATGTGAAGCATGGCGACAGTCAGGATCATCGACAGCAGGAACCAGTTCGCCACGTAGATGTGCGGCTCCTTGCGGCGCATCAGCGTGCCCATGAAGGCAATCAGGAACGCCACCCAGACCGCCGTGAGCAGGATGTCGACATACCAGACCGGCTCGGCGTATTCCTTGCCTTGCGTCGCGCCCAGGACATAGCCCGTGGCGGCCAGCACGATGACCAGCTGCCATCCCCAGAACACGAACCAGCCAAGCGACCCGCCAAAGAGACGGGCGGCGCTGGTGCGCTGGACGATGTAGAAGGACGACATGATCAGCGCGTTGCCGCCAAAGGCGAAGATCACCGCGCTGGTGTGCAGGGGCCGCAGGCGGCCGAAGTTGAGATAGCCCTGCGCCCACTCGAAGTTCAGCTGCGGGAAGGCCAGTTGCAGCGCGATGACGACCCCCACCAGGAAGCCGACGGCCCCCCAGAAGGCGGTGGCAATCGCGCCGTAGCGGATGACGCTGTCGAAATATTCGTGCCGCAGGTTCGGCCTTGGATCTCCGGCCGTGCGCAACACCCACAGAAAGGCGATGCCCGCGGCAAGCATCACAGTCAGCGCGTTGACCTGGTAAGCCAGGTCACGGGCGTAATTGGCCGCGATCGCGGCACAGACCGCGACGAGGCCTAGCCCTGCCAGTTTTAGGTAATCCCACATGGTTGCGTCCCTTCGTCCTGTCCTGTGCGATCCGCGCCCGGATCGATTCGGGGCTCTGGACGCACTTGTCGGCGATGCTACTCCTGCAGTGCAGCGCCGTCAGCCGCCTTGATCTGCGTCAACCAAGGAATTTCCGCAGCTTGACCTCGGTCAAGGCGCGGGCGAGAGATTGGGCGATGATGGACCATTACCTTCAACGGGAGACCAGCATGGCTTACAAATCCCTCCTCACGGTCGCATCCTCGACCGAGGGCGTTCTCGGAACCTTCACTGCCGCCGCAGAGCTTGCGCAGACGATGGACGCACATCTGGATGCGCTGGCGCTTGGTGTCGATCGCACCCAGGTCGGCTATTCCTATGTGGGTTCGGGCGCAGTGATCATTGCCGCCGCGATGGAGCGGGCCGAAGCCGAGGCGCGCGAGGCCGAAGCGGCGCTGAACGCCGCCATCAGGGCGCAGACGCCAACCCTTCGCGCCTCGGTCGAGACCGTCGTCACGCAACTGGGTGCGCTGACCGACGTGGTGTCCGCGCGCGCGCGCTATTCCGATCTGGTGATCCTGCCCCTGCCTTACGGCCAGTCTCGCGGCGTCGAGGATGAGGCCGTGACAGAAGCCGCGCTGTTCGAAGGCATGGCGCCCGTGCTGATCGTGCCGCCCTCGGGCATGCGGACCGCCGAGCCGAAGCGGATCGTCCTGGCATGGAACCAAAGCCGCGAGGCCCTGGTCGCAACCCGCCGCGCGATGCCGTTCCTGAAACGTGCCGATCTGGTGCAGGTCGTCGTGGTCGATCCGCCGACGCATGGGGCCGAACGGTCCGACCCCGGCGGGCTGCTGTGCCAGTATCTGGTCCGTCACGGCGTGAAGGCCGAGGTCTCGGTCCTGGCGCGCACCCTGCCCCGCGTCTCGGAAGTGCTGGCCCGGCAGGCGCGGGACGTCGATGCCGACCTGCTGGTGATGGGGGCTTACGGCCATTCGCGCTTTCGCGAGGCGATCCTGGGCGGGGCCACGCGCGACATGCTGGAACGCGCCGAGCTGCCGGTGTTCCTGGCGCACTGAACCACGCGGCGGACGGACGGCCCTGCGCCGTCCGTCCGCTACAGCTTGTCCAGTTCCGCCACCGCCGTCTCGCGCAGGGCGCGCAGGTCGGCGATCGAGGCGTCCAGTTCCGCCTTCTGCTTGTCCAGCGCCAGAAGCTGGCGGTCGGCCATTTGCAGCCAGGCCTCCAGCTGCGGGCGTTCGCCCTTCTTGCCGTAGATCAAGAGCCACTGGCGGATTTCCTCCAGCGAGAAACCGAAGCGGCGGCCGCGCAGGATCAGCTTCATCCGCGCCACTTCGCGCGGACCGTAAAAGCGGGCGCGGCCTTCCTTTTCGGGGGCCAGAAGCTCGATGTATTCGTAATAGCGCAAGGTGCGCGGCGTCACGTCGAACCTGGCGCACATCTCCTTGAAGCTGAGGCGAGTGTCGGTCATGCGCAGCTCCTTTCGCGCGACAGCCTAGGAGCACACCGGACCTGGCGCAACCGTGAGGTGTCCCTGGGGGTTGCCTTCCCCAGGCTGCACCGGTTTGATGCGTGGCCAGAGGTCCCCGAGAGGTTCCATGTCCGACATCGCCGCCATTGCCCGCCAGTTCATCCGGGCCCTGCCCCACAGCCACGCGCTGGGGATGCAACTTGTCGCCATCGGCGAAGGCACGGCCACGATCGCGATGCCTTATGACGACAGGCTGATCGGCGACCCCGAGACCGGGGTGATCCACGGCGGCGCGGTCTCGGCGCTGATGGACACCGCCTGCGGGGCGGCCGTCATGAGCCATCCTCAGGCGGGGTTTTCCACCGCGACGCTGGATCTGCGCATCGACTACATGCGCCCGGCGACGCCCGGCCAGACGATCCGGACCAGGGCGGAATGCCATCACGTGACCCGCTCGGTCGCCTTTGTCCGCGCCGTGGCGACCGATGACGATGACAGCCGCCCGGTGGCGATGGCGACGGGTGCCTTCACGGTGGAGCGCAAGGCATGAAGCCGCCCGAACCCCTCCACGTCATCAAGCGGCGGCGCGAGGCGCTGTTGCGCAGTCTGGTCGACGGGGTGCCGTACATCCGCTACCTGGGCGTGCAGTTCGACCGGCGCGGGGACGAGCTGACCGCGGTCCTGCCCTTTCGCGACGACCTGATCGGCAACCCGCGCCTGCCCGCCCTGCACGGCGGCGCGACAGCGGCCTTCCTGGAGATCGCGGCCATGATCGAGCTGTCCTGGAGCACTTTGTGGGAGGGCGTCGAGGCGGATGGCGCCCTGCCGGAAGGTCCGCTGCGGCTGCCCAAGACCATCGACTTCACCATCGACTACCTGCGCGCCGGGCTGCCCCGCGATGCCTATGCGCGGGCGCGGGTCAACCGCTCGGGGCGCCGCTATGCCTCGGTGCATGTCGAGGCCTGGCAGGACAACCGCGCGCGGCTGTTCGCGCAGGCCACCGGACATTTCCTGATGCCGCCGGTCGAGCCGAAGCCGTGACCGGAAGCGCCTCGCGGCCGCATCTGCGGGCGATGCCCGTGTCGGTCGCGGTCCCTGTGCTGGTGCTGGCGATCCTGGTGCGCCAGGGCGGAAGCCACGGGCTTCGGGTCTGGCTGATGGCGCTGACCGCGGTGCAGAGGGTGACGCCGTGGCGCATGGCCTCGCAAACCCTGGCGCGGGCGGGTGCTGCGTAAGGCTTGCGTTCCCCCGGCAGGCCGGGCGATATTGCGCCGCCAAAGGGGAGAAACATGCGGAAATTCCTGGTCGTGCTGGACGACAGCCGCGAATGCCTGAACGCGATGCGCTTTGCCGCCTTGCGCGCGGCCCATACCGGGGGCGGGGTGACGATCCTGTCCATCGTCCCGCCGGACGAGTTCCAGACCTGGGTCGGCGTCGCCGACCTGATGCGGGCCGAGGCGCGGGAACGGATCGAGGCGCATTTCGAGGTCTTCGCCAAGTGGATGCGCGACAAGCAGGGGGTGAACCCCGAGCTGGTGATCCGCGAGGGCGATCCGGTGGTCGAGATCCTGGCGCAAGTGAACGAGGACCCCGAGATCGGCGTCCTTGTCCTGGGCGCGGGCACCGACAAGTCGGGGCCGGGGCCGCTGGTCACGGCGCTGAGCCGCACCTCGGGCAACCTGCCGATTCCGATCACCATCGTTCCGGGCGACATGTCGAAGGAACGGCTGGAAAGCATCACCTGAAGGCGCACGCGGCGGCTGAAGCGGGGCGGTTTAAGCGCCTGCTTACAGCCAGAGCCAAAGCGACCGCCTATCCGGGTCGCGGGGCCATGCGAGGCCTCGCTTTCCTGGACATCCGATGCAACTTTCCGTCACGGCGACCTTCGCCACCCGCCCGACGCTGTCCGCCCTTGCGCTGAACGCCCTGGTCGCGACCTATCTCATGGCTTCGTGCAACGCGACCTTCTGGGGCCATCTGTTCCGCATCTTCGAAGGCCGGACCGTCACTGCCCTGGTCTTCGCCGGGGCGGTCTGGGCGCTGATGCTGCTGGTGATCTCGGTCCTGGCGGTGCGGCAGCTGCAAAAGCCGGTGCTGGTCGCACTGCTGATCACTGCGGGCGTGACGTCCCATTATGTCGACGTGCTGGGCGTCGTGGTCGACCGCGAGATGATCCAGAACGCGATGACGACGACCTTTGCGGAATCGAAACACCTGATCACGCTTCACTTTCTGGGCCATGTCGCGCTTTTCGGCGCGCTGCCGGCGCTGATGGTCCTGTGGGTCCGCATCCGCCGCGCGTCAGTCAGGCGGGCGCTGGTCGGCTATGGCCTGGTCACGGCGCTGGCGGCGGCGCTGCTGGTCGGGCTGCTTTTCACCAACCTGAAGGCCTATTCGACCGTCCTGCGCGCCGACAAGGAACTGATGGGATCGGTCCAGCCGCTGGCCCCGATCGGCGGAGCGCTGCGCTATGCCAAGATGATGGTCAGATCGGCACGGATCGTCGTGCAGCCCACCGGCCTCGACGCCGGTCCCGGACCATACCTTGCCAGGGCCGACAGGCCCATCCTGATGGTCATCGTCGCGGGCGAGACGGGTCGGGCGCAGAACTGGTCTTTGGGCGGCTACGCGCGCGAGACCAACCCCGAACTGAAGGCACGCGACATCGTCTACTACCCGAATGCCACCAGCTGCGGCACGGCGACGGCGACCTCGCTGCCCTGCATGTTCTCGCCACTGACCAGGGACCGGTATTCCCACGAGGGCGGGCTGTCGAACGAGAACCTGCTGGACGTGCTGATGCATGCGGGGTTCAAGGTCGAATGGTGGGAAAACAACACCGGCGACAAGAACGTCGGCGACCGGCTTTCGACGCGCCCGCGCCTGATGACCGCCCGGGACGGGGCGGAATTCTGCCTTCCCGAATGCATCGACGGCATCTTTCTGAAAAGCCTGCGGGAGAAGGCCGCCACGATCTCGACGAACACGGTGATCGTCCTGCACCAGATCGGCAGCCACGGACCAGGTTACTGGCTGCGCTATCCGGCGGAGCGCGACCTGTTCTCCCCGGCCTGCAAGACGCCCGAGCTGACCGAGTGCAGCACCGAAGCGATCGTCAACGCCTATGACAACACCATCGCCTACACGGACTGGTTCCTGGCGCAGGTGATCGACGTCCTTGACGCCTCGGACCGGGTGATCCCGGCGCTGTACTATGTCTCGGACCACGGCGAGAGCCTGGGCGAAGGCGGGCTTTACCTGCACGGGACGCCCTGGTTCATGGCGCCCGAGTATCAGACGCGGGTTCCGATGGTGATCTGGATGTCCAGGCGGTTTCGTGACAGTCTTGCGATCGATGCTACCTGTCTGAAGGCCGCGGCGACAAGGCCGGTCAGCCATGACAACATGTTCTCGACGGTGCTTGGGATGGTGGATGTGACGACGACGGCCAGGGATGACGCGCTGGACCTTGCCGGGACCTGCCGCCAGGTCACGACGGGCTGACGGATGACAGAGCAGAAGAAACCTCCGCGCAAGTCGGGTGTGGCGCATTTCTTCGCGGCGGCGGGCTATTCGCTGGGCGGCTTGCAGCGCCTGTCGCGGGAAAGCGCCTTCCGGCAGGAGGTCGGGCTTGTCGCGGGGTTGCTGGTGCTGTTTGTGGTCTTCGGCGCCTCGGTGCCGCAAGTGCTGGGCCTTGTCGCCTTTGGCCTGGCGCTGGTCGCGGTCGAGGCGCTGAACACCGCGCTGGAGGTGCTGGTCGATCACCTGTCGCCCGGCTGGTCGCAGTTCGCCAAGGATGCCAAGGACCTCGGCTCGCTGGCCGTGGCCTGCACCATCGGCGCGATGCTGATCTATGCGGGCGTGGTCCTGATCTGGTAGCCCATGCGGCACGGGCATTGCTGCCATGCAGCGATGTGCGTTGGGGCGGGCGCGGGAATGGCCTATCTTCTTGCGCAGGGAGGAGCCTTCACGAAAGGCCCCAAGAGCATGCCCATCCTTCCCTTCCCGCCCCGCAAGCCCATTGCCGCGACTCTGGAGCCGTATTTTACGGCCGAGCCGGTCAGTTCCGCGCGACGCCTGCGCCCCTTGTCTGCGCTGGAGCAGATGTATGCCTACTGGGGGTCCGACCGGGCCTGACCGTAGGATGGGCGATACCGCCCACCCTACCCCTGCGCCGAATTTAGAACGGTTCCAGACTTGACGTCCGGCCTGCCAGGGCGCATATCCGAGCGGAATAGTCGGAGACTTTCAGATGTTCATCCAGACCGAATCCACACCGAACCCCGCAACGCTGAAGTTCCTGCCCGGCCAGACCGTGCTGGAGCTTGGCACCGCCGACTTTCCCTCTGCCGAGGCCGCCGAGAAGTCGCCGCTGGCACGGCGCATCTTCGCGGCGGGCGGTGTGACCGGCGTGTTCTTCGGCACCGATTTCGTGACCGTCACCAAGGCCGAGGCGATGGACTGGGCCCATATCAAGCCGCAGATCCTGGGCGCGATCATGGAGCATTACCAGTCCGGTGCGCCCGTCATCGACGGCGAAGGCTCGACCGGCGGCGGCCATGCCGAGCATACCGGCGAAGATGGCGACATCGTGCGCCAGATCAAGGAACTTCTCGACACCCGTGTCCGGCCAGCGGTGGCGCAGGATGGTGGCGACATCACCTTCCACGGCTTTGACCGGGGCGTGGTCTATCTGCACATGCAGGGCGCCTGCGCCGGTTGCCCCTCCAGCACGCTGACGCTGAAGATGGGGATCGAGAACCTGCTGCGGCACTATATCCCGGAAGTGCTGGAAGTCCGCCCCGTTGCTGCCTGACCGCGCGGCCTGACCCTTCGTGGCGGCTCCTCGCTCCCTTCGGGTCGCTCCTCGCGGGGTGGTCGGCGACGAGAAGTCGAAGACGCACGAGGAGCGTCCGGTGCTTGCCTTCGACACGTCCGGCCCGTGGTGCGCGGCCGCCTTGCTGTTGCCCGCCCCCCGGAACACGTGCCGCGTGATCCAGCGACTGGAGCCGATGGAGAAGGGTCAGGCCGAGCGCCTGATCCCATTGCTGGAGGAGGTGCTGGACGAGGGTGGGATCGGCTGGACCGACCTGGCGGCGCTGGCCGTCGGCACCGGGCCGGGCAATTTCACCGGGGTTCGCATCTCGGTTTCCGCCGCAAGGGGGCTGGCCCTTGGGCTGGGTGTCCCCGCTGTCGGGGTCACGCGGCTTGAGGCGCTGGCCGAGGGTCTGCCGCGCCCCCTGATGGTCATCGAGGACGCCCGGCGCGGTCAGGCCTATGTCCAGCTTTTCACGGCAGAAGGTCCCGGCACCGCCCATCTGGCGGACCGCGTCGTGCCGGTCTGCCCCGCCACCGGCTCGGCTGCCGGAGCGGCCGCACTGCCCGCCGCCATGCCGCTGGCCGAAGCAATCGCCCGGATCGGTGCCGCCCGCGCGAAAACGCCGCAGCCCCGCCCGGCCCCCTTCTACCTGCGCGGCGCCGATGCCGCCCCGCCTTCGGACCCGCCGCCGGTGATCCTGCCGTGACGCCCGAGGTCCTGGCCGCCCTGCACGCCCGCGCGTTCCGCACCCCCGCACCCTGGAGCCAGGCCGACTTCGCCGGGCTTCTGGCCGATCCGCTGTGCTTCCTTCTGGTCGAGGGCGACGCGGGCTGCCTTCTGGGACGCGCTGTCGCCGGTGAGGCCGAGCTTCTGACCATCGCCGTCGCCCCCGAGGCGCGGCGGCGGGGCCTGGGCCGCAAACTGGTCGCACGATTTCTTTACCAGGCGCAGCTTCGGGGGGCCGGGCGGGCCTTCCTTGAGGTCGCGGCCGACAATGCCGCCGCCATCGCGCTGTACGAATCAGCCGGTTTCGCCCCGGCGGGCCGCAGGCGGGGCTACTACCTGACGCCCGAGGGCCAGCGCATCGACGCCCTGGTCATGGCGCGGGACTTGGCAGCCGCTCCATCGGCGTGAAAAAATCTGACCAACGGGTCAAGTTGTCGCACCGGCAAGAATAATCCCGCTTGACCCCCATGCGGCCTTTGCCCCTAATCAACCACAGGAACCGCCCGCGACCGGGAAACCGGCGGACAGGGCGTCATCGAGTTCGTCAACCGGGAGACTACCCATGAGCCTAATGAAATCCCTTGCCGGGGCAACCTGCGCTTTCGCTCTGCTGTCGGGCGCCGCCGCAGCTGAACCGGCAATCATCTTCGACCTTGGCGGCAAGTTCGACAAATCCTTCAACGAGGCCGCCTTCAACGGTGCGACCCGTTGGGCCGAGGAAACCGGCGGGACCTTCAAGGAACTGGAGATGCAGGACGAGGCCCAGCGCGAGCAGGCCCTGCGCCGTCTGGCCGAAGCCGGCTCCAACCCGGTGGTCATGACCGGCTTTGCCTTCGGCGACGCGCTGAACAAGGTCGCCCCCGACTTCCCCGACACCAAGTTCGCGATCATCGACATGGTGGTGGACCAGCCCAACGTGAAATCGGTCGTCTTCAACGAGCATGAAGGCAGCTACCTTGTCGGCATGATGGCCGGCCTTGCCACCAAGACCGGCACCGTCGGCTTCATCGGCGGCATGGACATTCCGCTGATCCGCAAGTTCGGCTGCGGCTATGCCCAGGGCGTCCTGGCGGCGAACCCGGACGCGAAGGTCATTCTGAACATGACCGGCACCACTCCGGCAGCCTGGAACGACCCGATCAAGGGCGCCGAACTGGCCAAGGGCCAGCAGGCGCAGGGCGCGGACGTGATCTACGCCGCGGCCGGCGGCACCGGCGTCGGCGTGCTGCAGGCGGCGGCAGACCTCGGCATCCTGTCGATCGGCGTCGACAGCAACCAGAACCACCTGCACCCGGGCAAGGTCCTGACCTCGATGCTGAAGCGCGTCGACAACGCCGTGTACGAAGCCTTCAAGGAAGGCGAGAACCTGACCCCCGGCATCAACGTCATGGGCCTGGCGAACGACGGCGTCGGCTATGCGATGGACGAGCACAACGCCGCGCTGGTAACGCCCGAGATGCAGGCCGCGGTCGATGCGGCGGCGGAAAAGATCAAGTCGGGCGAGCTTGTCGTGCACGACTACATGTCGGACAACACCTGCCCGGCCGCCACGTTCTGATCGGCTGACAGCGTGACATGAAAGGTGCCGCGCCAGTCACCTGGCGCGGCACTTTGCAAACGGCACCCCGGACAAGCCGCATCAAGCGGCAGGGGCCGTTGCCAACTCGGGGGAAGACATGGTCGCAGGCCAGGGCGCTGATGCAGCATTCGCCATCGAACTGAAGGGCATCTCGAAGGCCTTCGGCCCGGTGCAGGCGAACAAGGACATCAACATCGCGGTGCCCAAGGGCACGATCCACGGCATCATCGGCGAAAACGGCGCGGGCAAGTCCACGCTGATGTCGATCCTGTATGGGTTCTACAAGGCGGATGCGGGCCAGATCTTCGTCAACGGCAAGCTGACCCCGATCCCCGACAGCCAAAGCGCCATCCGCGCCGGCATCGGCATGGTCTTCCAGCACTTCAAGCTGGTGCAGAATTTCTCGGTGCTGGAGAACATCATCCTCGGGGTCGAGGATGGCCCGATGCTGAACGCCTCGCTGACCAAGGCCCGCAAGGAACTGGAGCGGCTGGCGCGGGACTACGAGCTTGACGTCGACCCGGACGCGCTGATCGAGAATCTCTCGGTCGGCCACCAGCAGCGGGTGGAAATCCTCAAGGCGCTGTACCGGCAGGCCGACATCCTGATCCTGGACGAACCCACGGGCGTCCTGACCCCCGACGAGGCCGACCATCTGTTCCGCATCCTGAAAGGGCTGACGGACCAGGGCAAGACGGTGATCCTGATCACCCACAAGCTGCGCGAGATCATGGAGGCGACCGACAATGTCAGCGTCATGCGGCGCGGCACGATGGTTGCCACCGTCAAGACCGCCGAGACCAGCCCCGAGCAGCTGGCCGAGCTGATGGTGGGCCGCAAGGTGCTGCTGGAAGTCGACAGGGGCGAGGCCAGGCCGGGCGAGGTGGTCTTGTCGGTCAAGGACCTGCGCGTCCGCGACGACCACAGGGTCGAGCGGCTGAAAGGCATCAGCTTCGACATCCGCTCGGGCGAGATCCTGGGCATTGCCGGGGTTGCCGGAAACGGCCAGTCCGAGCTGCTGGCCGCCCTGGGCGGGATGCAGGCGGCGACCGGGACCGCGACATTGCAGGGGGCCGTGCTGCCGCTGTCCGGCCCAGGTTCGGACGGGCAAAGCCGCCGCCGCGCAGGCATCGCCCATGTCCCGGAGGACCGGCACCATTACGGCCTGATCCTGGATTTCACCGCCTGGGAAAACGTGGCCTTCGGCTATTTCAACGATCCGGAGTATCAGAAGAACGCGCTTTTCATGGACAACGACGCGATCCGGGCCGACACAGAGCGGAAGATGGCCAAGTTCGACGTCCGCCCGCCGATCCCGACCCTGCCCGCCAAAAGCTTTTCCGGCGGGAACCAGCAGAAGATCGTGCTGGCCCGCGAGATCGACCAGAGCCCGGCTCTGCTGCTCATCGGCCAGCCGACCCGCGGGGTGGACATCGGCGCCATCGAGTTCATCCACAAGCAGATCATCGCCTTGCGCGACGCCGGGGCCGCCATCCTGCTGGTCAGCGTCGAGCTGGACGAGATCATGAGCCTGTCCGACCGCATCGCCGTGATGTTCGACGGCAAGCTGATGGGCTTCCGTGACCCCGAAGCGACCGACGAACGCGAGCTTGGCCTGCTGATGGCCGGGGTGACGGGAAGAGAGGAGGCCGCATGATGTACGCCGAACGACAGCCCTCCACCCCCACCCCCATCCCCTCCCCACAGAGGGGGAGGGGAGGCGTGTCCCGTCCGACGTTGCAATCCGTTTCCGAAGTTCGGACCGTGCGCCTCCCTCCCCCCTTCGTGGGGGAGGGATGGGGTGGGGGGGCTTTCGCTCGTTCAGATGACGAGAGGGCCGCCTGATGGACCGCTTGCCGCGCTGGGCCGATATCGCCCTTGTCCCCTTCGTCTCGCTGTCGCTGGCCGCGATCATCTCGGCCCTGGTCATCATCGCCATCGGGCAGGACCCGTGGGAGGCGATCACGGTGATGGTCCAGGGCTCGGTGATGAACGCCTATGGCTGGGGCTTCACGCTGTACTACGCGACCAGCTTCATCTTCACCGGGTTGGCCGTCACGGTGGCCTTCCACGCCGGCCTGTTCAACATCGGCGGCGAAGGGCAGGCGCAGCTTGGCGGCTTGGGCGTGGCGATGGCGCTGCTGTTCATCCCCTGGCCGCACTGGACGATTGCCCTGGTGGCCGCGGCCTGCGGGGCGGCGCTGTTCGGGGCGGCCTGGGCGGCGATCCCGGCCTACCTGCAAGCCAGGCGCGGCAGCCATATCGTGATCACCACGATCATGTTCAACTACATCGCCGCCAGCCTGATGATCTTCATGCTGGTCGACGTGCTGCGCCCCTCCGGCCAGATGGACCCGGCCACGGCGAACTTCCCCGAGGCCACCAACCTTCCCAGCTTCAACGAAATTCCGGGGCTGAACCTGATCTTCACCAGCGGCGTGCCCGCCAACGTCACCTTCTTCATCGCGCTGGCGATGGCGGTGGTCGTCTGGGCGCTCTTGTGGCGCACGCGGCTGGGCTACCAGATCCGGGCCTACGGCAAGTCCGAGCCTGCGGCGCGCTATGCCGGGATCAACCCGACCCGGGTCATCATGATCGCCATGCTGATTTCCGGCGGCCTTGCCGGTCTTATGGCCATCAACAACGTGATGGGAGAGGCCGAGCGTCTGCTGGGCAACTCGGCGTCCGGCGCGGGCTTCATCGGCATCGCCGTCGCGCTGATGGGCCGCAACCACCCCGTCGGCGTGGTGCTGGCGGCGCTGCTGTTCGGCTTCCTGTTCCAGGGCGGCGCCGAGCTGGGCCTCTGGACCAGGATCCCGATCGAGCTGCGGACCGTGGTGCAGGGCCTGGTCATCCTCTTCACCGGCGCGCTGGACATGATGGTGCGGATGCTGCTGATCCGCATCTTCGCTGTCTTCCGCGCCCGCAAGCTGGAGGCCGCGTGATGGATTACGCAACTCTTCTGCAGCTTCTCGATTCCACCCTGCGGCTGGCGACACCCCTGCTGCTGGCCTGCCTGGCGGGGCTTTACTCGGAGCGCGCCGGCGTCTTCGACATCGGGCTGGAAGGCAAGATGCTGACCGCGGCGATGTGCGCGGGGGCGGTGGCCTTCTACACCGGAAATGCCTGGGTCGGGGCCGTGGCCGGCATCGCCGGGTCGATGCTCTTTGCGCTGATCCACGGGGTCACCTCGATCACCTTCCGCGGCAACCAGCTGATCGCCGGGGTGGCGCTGAACTTCCTGGCCTCAGGGATGACGGTGCTGGTCGCGCAAAGCCTGTTCGGCCAGGGGGGGCGCACGCCGCCCCTGGTCGGCGACGCCCGGTTCAACCCGATCGAGCTGCCCTTCACCGAAGCGCTGTCGGGCATCCCGTTCTTCGGTGCCCTGTACAGGGACGTGATCTCGGGCCATTCGATCCTGGTCTATGCTGCCTTCGGCATCGTCGCGCTGACCTGGTGGGTGCTGTACCGGACCCGCTATGGCCTGCGCCTGCGCGCGGTGGGCGAGAACCCGGCGGCCGTCGATACCGCCGGGGTCAGCGTCGTTGGCCTGCGCTTTTCCGCAGTGATGGTGACCGGCATCCTCTGCGGCCTTGCGGGGGCCTACATGGCAACGGCGCTGCAGGCGGGCTTCGGCAAGGAGATGACGGCGGGGCGCGGCTATATCGCGCTGGCGGCGCTGATCTTCGCGAAATGGCGGCCGGTGCAGGCGATGTATGCCTGCCTGCTGTTCGGCTTCTTCCAGGCACTGGCCCTGCGGCCGGACGTGGTGCAGTCCGTGGTGCAGGTGAAGGTCCCCGTGCCGTTCCTTGACGCCCTGCCCTATATCCTGACCGTTCTTGTCCTGGCCGGCTTCGTCGGCAAGGCCATCCCGCCCCGCGCGGGTGGCGAGCCCTATGTGAAGGAACGCTGATGTCCGGTGCCGACACGCTTGCCGCCCTGATCCGCGACCGCGCCGGTTCAGAGCCTGTCGCCCTGGGCCTGATCCTCGGCTCGGGCCTTGGCCACCTGGCCCATGCCGTGGACGGCGTGGCGATCCCCTACGGCGATCTGCCGGGCTTTCCGCATGTCGGCGTCTCGGGGCACAACCCGAACCTGCATGTGGGCTTGCTGGAGGGCGTCCGGGTCGCCGTCTTCGGGGCGCGGGAACATTACTACGAAAGCGGCAATCCGCGGGCGATGCTCTTGCCCTTGCAGGTGCTGAAGGCGCTGGGGGCCGAACGCCTGATCCTGACCAATGCGGCGGGGTCGATGCGGCCCGACATTCCGCCGGGCAACGTGATGCTGCTGTCAGACCACATCAACTATTCCGGGCTGAACCCGCTGATCGGCGAAAAGACCGACGCGCGCTTTGTGCCGATGACCGACGCCCACGACCCCGCCCTGCGTGCGGCACTGAAGTCCGCGGCGGCGGACCAGGGCATCGACCTGCCCGAGGGCGTCTACTGCTGGTACTCTGGCCCGTCCTTCGAGACCCCGGCCGAAATCCGCATGCTCAAGCTTCTGGGCGGCGACGCGGTCGGCATGTCCACCGCGCCCGAAGTGATCCTGGCGCGCTTCCTGGGCCTGAAGGTCGCGGCGATTTCCACGATCACCAACATGGCCGCCGGCATGTCGGACGAGAAGATCAGCCACGAACACACCAAGGCGATGGCCCCCCTGGGTGCGGCAAAACTGGAACGGATTCTGAGGGAATTCCTGCGCTCACGACAATGAGACGACGGGGCGTTTGACATCCCCGGCAAAGCCGCGCAACCCTTTGAACACTCCGCCGCTTTTGGCCCCGCCAGCCTCTCCGACCGATTGCCGCCCCGATGCAGCTTTACCTTCCCATCGCCGAGGTTTCGGTCAATGCCTTCCTCATTCTGGGGTTGGGCGGCATCGTGGGGTTCCTGTCGGGAATGTTCGGGGTCGGCGGCGGCTTTCTGATCACGCCCTTGCTGTTCTTCATCGGTGTCCCGCCCGCCGTGGCCGTGGCGACCGGGGCCAACCAGGTTGTCGCGTCGTCGGTCTCGGGCGTGCTGGCGCAGCTTCGGCGCAAGGGCGTGGACTTCACGATGGGGGGCGTTCTGCTGGCGGGAGGCATCGTCGGCTCGATGCTTGGGGTCTGGATCTTCGGGGTCATGACCCGGCTGGGGCAGATCGACCTGTTCGTCCAGCTGTGCTACGTGATCTTCCTGGGCCTGATCGGCGCGATGATGTTTCAGGAAAGCCTGCGCAGCCTGTTGCGGTCGCGCAAGCCCGGAGGCCCGCCGATCCGCCGGTCGCATGTCCATTCCTGGGCCCACGGCCTGCCGTTCAAGATGAAGTTCCGGGCGAGCGGGCTTTACATCAGCGTCATCCCGCCGGTGCTGATCGGGGCCACCGTGGGCGTTCTGTCCGCGGTCATGGGGGTCGGCGGCGGCTTCATCCTGGTGCCGGCGATGATCTACCTGCTGGGGATGCCCACCAAGGTGGTGATCGGCACCTCGCTCTTTCAGATCATCTTCGTGTCCGGCTTCACCACTGTCATGCATGCGGTGAACAGCCAGACCGTCGACATGATGCTGGCGCTGATCCTGATCCTTGGCGGCGTCGTCGGCGCGCAGATCGGCACGCGGGTGGGCGTCCGACTCAAGGCCGAACAGCTGCGCATCATGCTGTCGCTGCTGGTCATGGCGGTCTCGATCCGGATTGCGGTCGATCTTCTGGTCCGGCCGTCCGAGCTGTATTCGGTTGCCGTGGTGCTGCCATGATCCGCGCGCTTGCCCTGCTGCTGGCCCTTGCCCTGCCTGCCGCCGCGCAAGAGGTCATCGTCGCCGGGATGAGCCAGAACCGCGTCTCGATCACCGCCGATTTCGACGGCTCGGAGATCCTGATCTACGGCGCCGTCAAGCGCAACGCCCCAGCGCCCGAGGGCGGGCCGCTGGAGGTCATCGTGACGGTCGAGGGCCCCTCCAGCCCCGTCGCCGTCCGGCGCAAGGACCGGGTGGCGGGGATCTGGATCAACAACGCCTCGGTCCGGGTCGACAGCGCGCCCAGCTTCTACGCCGTCGCGACCACGGGGCCGTTGGACCACATCCTTTCCGATGTCGACAACCTGCGTTACGGGATCACGATCGAGCGGATGATCCGCGCGATCGGCATCGCGGACGAGGCGGACAATGCCGACGAATTCGTGCAGGCCCTGCTGCGGGTCCGCACCGAAGAAGGCCGCTACCGGGTGCTGGAAGGCAAGGTCGAGCTGACCGAGGACATTCTCTTTCGAACCGACGTCATCCTGCCCGCGAACCTGACCGAGGGCGAGTACAAGGTCCGCCTGTTCCTGCTGCGCGACCAGCGGGTCATCGCCAGCCAGGAGCGGGTGATCGGTGTCCGCAAGGAGGGGCTGGAGCGGTTCATCTTCAACCTCGCCCAGGAACAGCCACTGGCCTATGGCCTGTTGTCGCTGGCGCTGGCCGCCCTGGCCGGCTGGGGCGCGTCGGCGGCGTTCCGGCTGATACGGGCCTGACGTTGCGGGCCTGACGTTGCGGGCCTGAACGGCTGCTCCTCGTGCGACTTCGTCTTCTCGTCGCAAGC